>Ga0302311_10000145_pt1:5000-88591 | contig 88591 bp, 78 predicted proteins | sample III_Palsa_N1_3_FD_200449 | JGI IMG/M metagenome (GOLD analysis project Ga0302311, IMG submission 200449) | Peat permafrost microbial communities from Stordalen Mire near Abisko, Sweden - III_Palsa_N1_3 | ecosystem: Environmental > Terrestrial > Soil > Palsa > Peat permafrost | place...
GAACTGGTAGACGTATCGCGCGCGCCCTTGATCGCGCGGATGGATGCCGACGACGTGTGCCTGCCGCAACGGTTCGAACGCCAGGTCGGATTTATGACCGCCTATCCTGCGGTCGGCGTGCTGGGTTGCTGGACCGACGACATCGACGAGAACGACGCGCCATATCCACTCGATGCGATCGACCATCCGATCGATCATCACGCGTTCCTGTTTGCGATCGACGCTGGCCTGCCGCTGCTGTGCCATCCCGCGGTGATGTTTCGCCGCGAAGTCGTGCAATCGGTCGGGGGGTATCACCCCGCCTTTAGCCATTCAGAGGACCTCGACTTGTGGCTGCGGCTCGCGTCGGTCACCCAGGTCGCCAATCTGCCCGAGCGCCTGCTGCGTTATCGCCATTACAGCCAGCAGGTATCCAGCCGCCACGCGACCGTGCAACAGACCAATGCCGCGATTTCGCGTCTTGCCTATGCCGAACGCGCTGCCGGGCGGCCCGATCCCACGATCGACCTGCCTGCCATGCCGCCGCTCGACAAAATCGACGCGCTGTTTGGCCGGCCCGGTATGGCACACGCTGTCCGCGCGCTGGTTGCGCCGGGACTGTTGTATTCACGCGCAGGTCTTGGCGATGGCGGGTTTGCGATCCTGTGCCAGTTCATCCGCGAAGGCGGGTATTGTCCTGGCCTGTGGCGCACGGTCGCGCGGCTGGTCCTGTTTGGCTATCCTGTGCGCGCGGCGCGACTGGCGCTGGTTTTGGCCACGCACCGCCCTGCCCCACCCGTTAATACGCGCGTGGCAAAGATATGACCGACGTTCCCGCTGAACCAGCCGGCCGCGAAGCCGCCACCATGAGCGTACGCGGCGCCGCGGTCTGGGCCATGGCGGGGCAATACCTGGCCTTTGCGATCCAGTTCATTGCCTCGGTCGTTATTTCGCGCCTGTTTCTCAGCCCCGGCGAAGTTGGGCTGTTTTCGATCGGGCTGGCCGCCGCGATGATCGTTGCGGTACTCCAGGATTTTGGCCTGTCGCGCTATATCTCAGGCCTGACCGTGCTCGATCACGACGAGATCGCGCGTTGCGGCTCGGTCGCGGTGCTGTTTTCGTTGCTGATCGCCGCGATTGTCGCCGCCACTGCGCTGCCGATGGCCGCAACGTATCATCAGCCGCGCCTGGTCCCGATCCTGCTGATTATCGCCGGCAGTTATCTGTTTGTACCGATGTCGGTCGTGCCAATGGCACTGATGGCGCGTGCGATGCAGTTTCGCGGGCTGTTTGCAGTCAATGTCTGCGCCGCGCTGGCGCAGGGCGGCATTGCTGTCGGCCTTGCCGCAGCCGGCTATTCATCATTTGCGCTCGCCTGGGCCACCGTTGCCGCCGCCGCTACGCGCGGCATCGTCGCGCAGATCATCCGGCCGAGCTGGCCGCGCCGGATACGGTTCGACAAGATCGGCACCGTTGTCGGCTTTGGCGCGCGCGCCAGTGTGCTCTACCTGACCGGCGCGCTGGGCACGCGCACGCCGGACCTGATCGTGGGCAAGGCACTGGGGATCACCGCGGTTGGCCTGTACAGCCGCGCGGTCAGCCTGTCCGACCAATTCCGCATGCTGATTTCGGGCGCCATCGGCAGTGTGTTCTATCCCGCCTTTGCGCGCATTCGTGATCGTGGCGATCCGCTGGGCCCGGCGTATCTGCGCGTGTGCGCCGGGTATTCGGGCGTGGTGTGGCCGGGCATGGCGGGTCTCGCGATGGCGTCGGAGCCGATTATCCGGCTGTTGTATGGCGCGGCCTGGCTGCGTACCGCGCCGCTATTGGCGATGATTGCGCTGACCGAGATCATGCTTGTCGCGCTACCGCTCGTCAGCGATCTGCCGATCCTGGCGGGCAAGCTGAACAATCTGCTTGCGCGCAACCTGATCGATACGGCGATGTCGGTGCTGCTGCTGGCGATCGGGTGCCGCTGGGGCGTCGAAGGCGCGGCCGCGTCGCGGCTGGTCTATGCGGTGTTCTGGTTCGCGCTGTATTTCCGCTTCATGTACCGCATCGTCCGGTTCGACCTGGGTGGGTTGATGCTGATCTATCTGCGCAGCGGGCTGGCCAGTGCGGCCGCGCTGATCCCGCTTGCGCTGACTTATGCATTCTGGGCGCCGCCGCAGGCGATCACGCTGGTGCAACTGGCGCTGGCCTCCGGCGCGGGTGTCGTGTGCTGGCTGGTGTCGCTCGCGCTGTTGCGGCATCCGGTGCTGGGCGAAATTCTCGGGCTGGCGGCGGGCGTGCCGATCATGCACCGCTGCGTGCCGGTGCGGTTTCGCGCGGCATGAGCGATGTTGCCCTGTCGTACACCGTGATCGACCCGGCGAGCGGTTTGCGGCGCGAAAGCCCGCGCCCGCCCGAATTGCGCAATGCGGCGTATGAGGCGGGGTTCGACTGGGACACGCTGTTTTATGATTGTTATCGCGTCGGAAGCCATGTCGTGTTGCAGGGGCCGCCGTTTCTCAATCTGCTCGGGCCCCTGATCGCCACTGCTCCGCTGAAGCCGCGCTGGTTTGGCGGCCCGCGCGTGGTCGACCGCAACAAACGCGGCGAAATCTGGTTGCGCCATGAGGCCGACACGCTTTCATTGAACGGCCCGATCGGCACGTATGATTTGACGATCCAGCCCGACATGGCGCCGCTGTTTGCCGGCCGCCGCGTGATTCACACGCTGTCAAAGGACAATGCCCCGCGCTGGATCCACGACTGGGTGCAATTCTACGCGGCCGAACATGGCGCCGATGCGGTGCTGATCTACGACAACGGATCGAGCCTTTATTCGCCCGACGAATTGCAGGCCGGCCTGCGCGCCGCATTCCCCGCGATGGTCATCCACGTCGTATCATGGCCGTTTCGCTATGGCCCGCAGGGCGGCATGGCGGGCGCGGTCAATGGCCAGGAAGCGCCGTGGGATTCGGATTTCTGCCAAACCGGATCGATGGCGCACGCGCGGCTGCGCTTTCTACGGACGGCCAAAAGCGTGCTCAATGTCGATATCGACGAATTGGTGCTGTCGACTCGTGGGCGCTCGATCTTTGCCGCGACCGAGGCGAGCAGCAGCGGGTTCATCAAATTTCCCGGCCAATGGATCAGCGGCGCCAGCCCCGATGCAGTGACCCACGACACTTGCCGCCACGCCGATTTCATCTATCGCGAAACCGCCGAAACCCGCGAGTGCCCGCCCAAATGGTGCGTCGTGCCCGCGCGTCACGATCCGTTCCGCACCAGTTGGTCGGTGCACAACCTGTTCGGATCGCGCCACAATCGCCAGATCGATCGCGAATTCAGCTATCGGCATATGACCGCCATTTCCAATAGCTGGAAAGAAGACCGCGGTGTCGCCAGCCGGTTCGATCCGGCGGATTACAGCCAGGATAGCGCGCTGGTTGCGGCCTTTGCGCGCGCGGGTCTCGCCTCACACAAGTAGTGGCTATGCCCCCGGCAAAGGCGTACAATGCGGCCGGGAGATAAAACATGAACATGCACGCCGCCACGGCGCGTGCGGCCGCTGTCTGCGCTAAAACATTTGGCCGCACCGCGCTTTTCGCCAGCACTGCCTTCTTCGCCGCCATACCGATGGCCCATGCGATCGAACCTGGCGCCATCGTGCCGCTGGTGATCGCATTGCCCGTCGCGCCCGAGCCCACGCACCATTTCGCCGCCGGCGTCGCGCCGAGCCCGGAAAAACCCCCGGCCGCCGGCGATGACGTGCTGCGCCTGGGCCACGACGCCAATGACCGCATGACGGTTCCGGTCGAAATCACCAATGCCGATGGCCTGCACAGCCCGTTTGCATTCCTGGTCGATACCGGCGCCGAACGCACCGTCGTCGCGCGGTCGGTTACCACGCAATTGAACATGGTGCCCAATGGACGCGGGCGCCTGGTCGGGATCGCCGGGCTTCACGATGTCGATATGGTCGCTGTGTCCACGCTGTCGCTGGGTCAGCGCAACCTCTACGACCTGGCCTCACCCGTACTGGAGGCGGCCGATATCGGCGCCGACGGCATTATCGGGCTCGACGGGTTGCAGGGCCAGCGCGTGCTGCTCGATTTCGATAACAACCGGATGCGTCTCGGCGATGCGAAGGCGCTGGGCGGTGATCGCGGGTTCGACATCGTCGTGCGCGCGCGGCGCAAGAGTGGGCAGTTGATCCTGACCGATGCGATGATCGACGGGGTCGAAACCGCGATCGTGATCGATACCGGGTCGGACACGTCGATCGGCAATGCTGCGCTGGCCACGGCGCTGGCACGCAAACAGGCGCACCAGACCGTGCAACTGGTATCGGTGACCGGGCAGGAAGCCACTGCCGACCTGGGCCTGGCGCGCAGTTTGACGCTGGGCGGAATGACGCTGAACAACACGATGATCGCATTTATCGATGCGGCCCCGTTCGAACGGCTCGGCCTGCGACGGCGGCCCGCGCTGCTGTTGGGCATGGCGCAATTGCGGCTGTTCCACCGGGTGGCGATCGATTTCGCCGGGCGGCGCATCCTGTTTGCACTGCCGGCGACGCCGAAAGCCTGAATGGGCGGGTGCACTGGAATTCGGCGGCAAAATCCCTATGTCGGGGGTCATGCCTCCCGATAATCCCCACACCGCTCCGTCAGGTCCCCAGCCGCGCCATGATGGCTGGCGCACGCTGCAACGGTTTCTGCCGTATCTGTGGCCGCGCGACAATCCCGCGCTGCGCTGGCGGATCGTGGTCGCCAGCGTGCTGGTCGCGCTGTCGACCGGTGTGCAGATGGCGCTGCCGCTTGCCCTGAAATGGGCAGTCGACGCGATGAACCTGTCGGGCAAAGTGTCTGGCCGGCAGGGCGCGATCACCTTCGTGCTGCTGACCGTGATCGCCTATTCGGTCGGGCGGTTTATCGCGGTCGTGTTCGACAACATCCGCAATTTCGTGTTCGAGCGCGTCGGTCAGGATGCGACGCGCAAGCTTGCCGAGCACGTGTTCGCCCGGCTCCACCGCCTGTCGATGCGGTTTCACCTCGCCCGCCGGACCGGCGAAGTGACCAAAGTCATCGAGCGCGGGACCAAGAGCATCGACACGATGCTCTATTTCATCCTGTTCAACATCGCGCCGACCGTGCTCAACCTGGTCGGCGTCGCGGTGATTTTCTGGGTCACCTTCGGCTGGGGCCTGGTCGCGGCGACCGCGCTGGCCGTCGTCGCCTATATCTGGGTGACGCGCACGATCACCGAATGGCGCACGCACCTGCGCGAAAAAATGAACCGGCTCGACGGGCAGGCGCTGTCGCGCGCGGTCGATTCGCTGCTCAACTACGAAACGGTCAAATACTTCGGCGCCGAACGCCGCGAGGAAGCGCGCTATGCGCAGGCCACCGGCGCCTATGCCGATGCCGCCGTCGCCAGCGAAAACAGTTTGGCGCTGCTCAACATTGCGCAGGCGCTGGTCGTCAACCTGCTGATGGCGGGCGCGTTGGCCTATACCGTGATCGGCTGGTGGCAGGGGCGCTATACCGCGGGCGAGCTGGTGTTCGTCCAGGGTTATCTGACGCAGTTGTTTCGCCCGCTCGACATGCTCGGCATGGTCTATCGCACGATCCGGCAGGGCCTGACCGACATGGCGGAAATGTTTCGCCTGATCGATACCGAAGTCGAAGTGGCCGATGTCCCCGGCGCGCCCGCGCTGGTGGTCAAGCGCGCCAGCGTCGCGTTCGACAATGTCGTTTTCGGCTATGAATCCGATCGCACGATCCTGCATGGGCTGTCGTTCGAAGTCGCCGCGGGCAGCCGCGTCGCGATCGTCGGGCCATCGGGCGCGGGCAAATCGACGATCGGCCGCCTGATGTTCCGGTTCTACGATCCGCAATCGGGCCGCATCCTGATCGACGGCCACGATATTTCGCAAGTCACGCAGGCATCCTTGCGCGCCGCGCTTGGCATCGTGCCGCAGGACAGCGTTCTGTTCAACGACACCATCGGCTATAATGTGGCCTACGGCCGCGAGGGCGCAAGCCAGGCCGAAGTCGATGCCGCGATCCGCGGCGCGGCGATCGGCGATTTCATCAAGCGCCTGCCGCAGGGCCTGAACACCGAGGTCGGCGAGCGCGGCTTGAAGCTGTCGGGCGGCGAAAAACAGCGTGTCGCGATCGCGCGCACTTTGGTGAAGAACCCGCCGATCCTGCTGTTCGACGAAGCGACCAGCGCGCTCGACACGCGCACCGAACAGGACATCCTGGGCACATTGCGCGCCGTCGCGGTCAGCCGCACGACGATCTCGATCGCGCACCGCCTGTCGACAATCGTCGATTCCGACACGATCCTCGTGATCGACCAGGGCCGCCTCGCGGAACAGGGCAGCCATGCCGACCTGCTGCGCCACGATGGGCTTTATGCCGAAATGTGGATGCGCCAGGCGGCGGAAAGCACCGAGGACGAGCTGGTCGAAGCGGCGCAATAAGCTATTTGATCACGTCGGCCTCGTGCCAGACCACGGCCTGCGCGACTTTTATGCAGTCCATCCCGCCGTCCCAGGCCATTGTCGGCGACCCGTACAGGCGCCAGCCTTGCGCCAGCGCTTCGGACACGCGCTCGCAAAAGGCGCGGTCGTCCTTGCCGGTCAGCAGGCGGTAGATCGGGCGGTCGTCGGGAGTCTGGTGCATCGCCGCGCTCTATCAGGCGACGGCCGCTTCGTCATCCGGCGCGGTCAATTTGCCGCTGCGCATCCAGTGCAGCACCGGGATCAGCAGGATCAGGCACGCGCCCATGCTCAGCCCGGCGTCCATCCAGAACGAACCCGCGACATTGCCGGCGAGGTGATAGCCGTAGCCGTCGAGCGCCTGCATATAGGCATAGGGCAGCAGGAATGCGGTGGTCAGCAGGCCGAATTGCGACGCAGCGAGCGGGCTGCCCCGCCGGATCGAGCCGAAAACGATCGCGTTCTGCGAGACCTGGGCGGCCGATTGCGCGATGTTTTCGCCGCAGACTGCCAGCAGATAGACCGCGGGCGTGTGCGGCAGCGCGATCACCAGCGCGGTAAAGATCGCGCCGAGCCCACCGATCGCGAGGTATAGCACCGGCGCGCGCGACCACGTCAGGCACCAGCGCGCAAACAGCGCGGCGATCATGCCGACGACCGTCGACCCCACCCCGTTGGCAATGCCGACCATGCCCGACGACGCGTGAAAATCGGGACCCAGGCCGCCGAACGCATTGGTCAGCGTAAACGCCGCGCAAGGCAGCGCAAACATGATCGCGATGCGCACCACCAGCGGCTGCACGATCAACTGCGACAGATCGCGCACGAAATCGCCAAAGCTTTCGCGCACGCCCTTGCGGTCCTGGCCAGTCGGCGGGATCAGGCGCAGCAGCACCAGCGGCATCAACACGATCGCGCCGATGATCAACTGGCCCACGGGCGCGGGCAGATTGGTGATCAGCCAGAACTGGCACAGCGCGCCCAGGCCGAAGCCGACCGCATTGCCGATCGCAAATCACGCGCCGATCGCATCATCCATCGCCTTTGGCAGCGCCGCCCCCAGCCACCCGCCAATCGCCGTATTCAACAGCACCAGCGCGAGCGCAGACCCCATCATCAGCGGCGCGACAAACGGACCGGTCGGCGACACACCGAGCAGCACCACGGTGATCACCGCCGCCAGCAGACCCAGCGCGATCGCCCAGGTCCGCCGGCTGAACAAAGTATCGAGGATCGGCGCGATCGCGAATGTCGCCAGTGCGGCGAAGCCGGACAATGCGGTCAGCGTCGCGATGACCGGTTCGCCCACGCCATGCGCGGCAAGCACTTGCGGCATTGTGACGAGCACGCCGGCATAGGAAAATCCGTATGCCGTGTTCGACAGGCCCATCGCCCAGACATGGCGCGGAGAGCCGCCGGTTTCTGCGGTGTCGCTTGCGGTCATTCGGTGATCCTGCGGCCCGGGAGTGCCCGGGCGCAAGATGTCCGACGGTGGCGCGGTGTCAACTTCCCCTTTGGATTTCGCGGGGTGGTGGGTTTTACGGGCTGCGCAAGCCAGCTCGTACCTCGCTGCTCGCCTTACCTTATCCTACCTCGCCTCGCCCCGCCCCGCCCCGCTGCACCTGCCCCGCTAAACTACGCCCCTAACCCCAACCCCGCTCATCCTGAGCCCGTCGAAGGATGCGCGCGACCTTCGATCTAGGCGCTCTGTTTAGCTGACCCCAAGTTTGCGCGCATCCTTCGACGGGCTCAGGATGAGCGGGGTGGGTGGTTGGGTAAACTGGGTTGAGTTGGGTTGGGTGGTTGGGTGGAGCGAGGATGCTGACCACCCAAGATCAGCGCATTACAGAATGTATTTCGACAGATCCGTATTCGCCGCCAGCGTAGCCAGCCGGTCCGCCACATAAGCCTCATCGACCACGATCGTCGTATCAACACGATCCTCGGCCTCGAAGCTCACCTCCTCCAGCAGCTTCTCCATCACCGTCTGCAACCGGCGGGCGCCGATGTTTTCGATGCTGTCGTTGACCTGCTTGGCGGTGCGGGCGATCGCGCGGATCGCGCCGGGGGTGAAGTCCAGCGTGACCTTTTCGGTCTGGAGCAGCGCGCAATACTGTTCGACCAGGTTGGCGCGCGTTTCGGACAGGATGCGGACGAAATCGTCTTCGGACAGCGCCTGCAGTTCGACGCGGATCGGCAGGCGGCCCTGCAATTCGGGCAGCATGTCGCTCGGCTTCGACAGGTGAAACGCGCCAGATGCGATAAACAGCACGTGGTCGGTTTTCATCGGGCCATATTTGGTCGCGACGGTCGTACCCTCGATCAGCGGCAACAGGTCGCGCTGCACGCCTTCGCGGCTGACCGAGCCGCCGCGCATGTCGCTGACCGCAATCTTGTCGATTTCATCGATGAACACGATGCCGTTGGTTTCGGCATTGGCCAGCGCGACGCGCGCGACATCGTCCTGGTCCATGCGTTTTTCGGCTTCTTCGTCGATCAGCTTGTCCCAGGCATCGCCGACGCGCAGCTTGCGCCGCTTGGTCGCCTGCTTGCCGAACGCCTTGCCCATCATGTCGGACAGGTTGATCATGCCGACGCCGCCGGCCATGCCGGGGATTTCCATGGGCATCGCCGGGCTGTCCTCGACTTCGATTTCGACTTCGACGTCGGCCATCGCGCCCTGTTCGATGCGCTGGCGGAAACTTTCGCGCGTCGCTTCGCTGGCGCCATCGCCAACCAAAGCCTTCAACAGGCGGTCCATCGCGGCCTTGCTTGCGGCTTCGCGCACGGCTTCGCGGCGGCGCGCCTTTTCCAGGCGGATCGCTTCTTCGGCCAGGTCGCGCGCGATCTGTTCGACATCGCGGCCGACATAGCCGACTTCGGTGAACTTGGTCGCCTCGACCTTGACGAATGGCGCATCGACCAGCCGCGCCAGGCGCCGGCTGATCTCGGTCTTGCCGCAACCCGTCGGCCCGATCATCAGGATGTTCTTGGGGCTGACTTCATCCCGCAGCGCGGGCGCGAGGCGTTGCCGGCGCCAGCGATTGCGCAAGGCGACGGCGACCGCGCGCTTGGCGTCCTGTTGCCCGACGATATGTTCATCGAGCGCGCGGACGATCGCTTTGGGGGTCAGGGAATCAAGCATCAGACGTGTTCCAGCGTAACGCGGTCATTGGTAAAGACGCAGATATCGGCAGCGACGCGCATCGCGCGCCGGGCAATCGTTTCGGCATCGGTTTCGTAATCGGACACGGCGCGTGCGGCCGCGAGCGCATAATTGCCGCCCGACCCGATCGCAGCGATCGTCGCGTCGTTGATCGCTTCGGGCTCAAGCACGTCGCCATTGCCGGTCAGCACCAGCAAGGTGTCGGCATCGGCCACGATCATCAGAGCTTCGAGATTGCGCAGGTATTTGTCGGTGCGCCAGTCCTTGGCCAGCTCGACCGCGGCGCGCAGCAATTGCCCGCGATGCGCCTCCAGCTTGCGTTCCAGCCGCTCGAACAGGGTAAATGCGTCGGCGGTCGCGCCCGCAAACCCGGCGATCACCGGCGCGATGCCGTCCGCCCCCGGGGTGCCGAGCCGCCGCACTTTGCGCGCATTGGGCTTCATCACGGTGTTGCCCATCGACACCTGGCCGTCGCCGGCGATGACGGTGCGCCCGTTTTTGCGCACGCCGATGATGGTAGTTCCATGCCACTGGATCAGGCCGTGGCTCGCCGCATGGTCGTTCATGCGACAGATATTGGGGGGCAAGTGCGGCCATTCAATAGCCGCATCCCCCCCCGATTACGATCAGCTACCGTTCGGGCCCGTACCGCTGGGTCGGCCACCGCCGCCACCGCCGCCGCCTTGGCCGTTCGGACCGCTGCCGCCGGCGCCACCGCCGCCAGGCAATGCGCCCACGGTACCGATATTGCCGAACAGGTCTTCAAAGAAGCTGCGCTCGCGGCCCAGTGTCGGGGTCGTATGCCGGTCGGGCCGGATGATCAGCACATGCTCGATGCCGTCGTGCGCCACGCCCTGGACAGTGCCCTGGGTATCAAAGGTCACATCCATGATCGACCCGGCCTTGATGCGCGGGTAACTGAACGGCTTCTGCTGCGTATCGAACGAGATATAATACCAGGATTGCTGGCCGAACTGGCTTTTCAGCGTGGGCTCGCCCAGCGATTTCTGCACCGACAGCCGGTTGTCGACCCCGGGCAGTACCGAATCGGTCAAAGCCTTGTCGACCAGATACCCGCGATGGTCCTTGATCGTGCTGCACCCGCCCGCGGCGAGCAACAGCGCCGTGGCAGCCGCAGTTTGCAATGCACGGGTCTTCAAGCCACCAAAGCCCCGACCACTCGTCTGTTCGATCCGCATTGCAACCTTTCGCACTGATCACCATATCGCCTTGAGACCCATGCGGACCATTGCCCGCTTGCGCCATCATGGGTTAACTGCCGGGCGAGGCGTTTGCCTTCGCGCCATAGGCCTCTATAGCGCACGCCATAGAACATGATCATAAAAAGTGGGAACCGGTTTTTCCGAAAAATCGTGCGCCACGGGAAATGGAATAAAACCTGATGTCGCTGTTAGCCAAATGGTTGCGCCCGCGTTCCGATCCGCGTGATGCCCTGCTCCCGCTGTGGCACCGTGTCGTCGAAATCGCGCGCGAACGCGAATGGTATCGCGATTGCGGAATCGCCGACACCGTCGCCGGCCGGTTCGACGCGATCACCCTGATTCTCGCGATCGTGCTGATCCGCATGGAACGCGAAGACGACCTGATCGAACCCTCCGTACGGCTGACCGAATTGTTCGTCGACGATATGGACGGGCAATTGCGCCAGGGCGGCGTCGGCGACTTGATGGTCGGCAAGCACATCGGCAAATTGATGAGCACGCTCGGCGGCCGCCTCGGCGCCTATCGCACCGCGCTCGAAGACGGCGAAGACGCGATGACTGCCGCGGTCGAGCGCAATGTGACGTTGATAGAGGGCGGCGATCCGGCCTTGGTCGCACGCCGCGCGCGCGCCTTTGCCGCCGGACTGGCGCTCGTGCCCGGCTATCGCGTACTCGAAGCGGGGATCGGCAATTGACTGGCGCACCGGAATTCGAACGGATCATCGACATCCGCCATCTGCCGCCGACCGCGGTGGAAATCGTGCCCGATGAGGCCGAACGTCGGCGGCTGGCCGGACGGTTCAGCCTGTCCGCGATCAACAGCATGGTCGCCAAAGTCGAAATGATCGCCGATGGCGCAAAGATCAATGTGACCGGCCGGATCAAGGCCGCGATCATCCAGGCCTGCGCGATTTCGGGCGAAGATTTCCCCGTCAAGATCGACGAGCCGGTCAATCTGCGCTTCATCCCCCGCCAGCCAGTGCCGGCGCCCGGCACCACCGACAGCGACGAAATCGAGCTGACCGCCGACGACTGCGACGAAATCGAATACGACGGCCTGACATTCGACCTCGGCGAAGCACTGGCGCAGACCCTGGCGCTGGCGATCGATCCCTTTGCCGAAGGACCCGATGCCGACCGCGCGCGCGCCGAACACAAGTTGAGCGGCGAAGCGACCGGCGGGGCGTTCGACGCGCTCGCCGCGCTGAGACCGGCCAAGCCAGAAAACGATCAGGGCTGATGGCGTCCGAACCGATCATCGACCTGGATCTCGATCCCGAAGCGGGCCACGGCGCCCATATCCCGCGCCATGGCAACCTGACCAGCGGCCCGATCATGGCCACGCTGATCCGGTTTTCCGCGCCGACATTGATGGCCAATGTGCTGCAATCGATGAACGGCACGATCAACGCGATCTGGGTCGGCCGGATGATCGGCGGCAGCGCGCTCGCCGCGACCGCAAACGCCAATGTCGTGATGTTCCTGGTGTTCGCCTTCACCTTCGGGTTTGGCATGGCCGCCACCGTCAAAGTCGGCCAGGCCTTCGGCGCCGGCAATATCGACGCCGCCCGCCGCACCTTCGGCACCGCGCTGGGATTCTGTTTCAGCATGTCGATGTTCGTCGCCATTCTCGGATGGTTCGGCGCGCCCTGGCTGCTCCACGCGATGTCCACTCCCGCGCAAGTCCTCCCCCTCGCGCTCGCCTACCTGCGCGTCGTATTCATCGCCATGCCCGCCCAGATGATCACGGTCATGCTGTCGATGGGCCTGCGCGGCGCCGGCAATTCGGCCATGCCGCTGCGCATGATGATCATTTCAGTCGTGCTCGATGTCGCGCTGAACCCGATCCTGATCGGCGGCTTCGGCCCGATCCCCGCGTTCGGTATCGCCGGATCGGCCCTCGCCACCACGATCGCCGCAACCGTCGCCATGGCCGTCTTCGTCACCGTGCTCTACGCCCGCGACCTGCCCCTGCGCCTGAAGGGCCACGAGCTCTCCTACCTGATCCCCAACCCGGGCGAGCTGCGCTATATCGTCACCAAAGGCCTCCCCATGGGCGCGCAAATGCTGATCGTCTCGATGGCCTCGATCGTCATGATCGGCCTCGTCAACCGCGAAGGCGCAATCGCCAGCGCAGCCTACGGCGCCGCCCTCCAAACCTGGACCTACCTCCAGATGCCCGCCATGGCGATCTCCGCCGCCGTCAGCGCCATGGCCGCCCAAACCATCGGCGCCCGCCTGTTCGACCGCCTCGACCCGATCACCCGCGCCGGAATCATCCTCAACCTGACGATCAGCGGCGGAATGACCGTGCTGCTCCTCCTGTTCGATCGCCCCGTGCTCGAACTGTTCCTCGGCGCACACAGCCCAGCGGTCGCCCTCGCCCGCCACATCCAGTTCCTCGCCAGTTGGGGCTACATCCTGTTCGGCGCCACAGTCGTGTATTTCGGCACGATGCGCGCGGCCGGTACCGTCCTGCCGCCGCTGTTCGTGCTCGGCTTTGCCATGTTTCCCGGACGGCTCGGCTTTTACGCGCTGGCCCATCCCGCGTTCGGCATGGACGCACTGTGGCTCAGCTTCCCGGTCGGCTCGATCCTCGCCGTCGCACTGGCCTACGCGTCATACCGCCTGATCCCATGGCGTAAGCGCATCGAAGCCGAAATTGTGGCGCGTAAGTTTTAAGGGCCTCCGGCGGCCTAGGGCCATTGCCCTAGGAACCCGTTACCGTCTTGAACTGCGCGTTTCCCATGCCGTTGCATCCCGCCGCAAAGCGGCTGAAATCCTGCCGCTTCGCGGCGGGACGCAAACGCAAAGACAGCACGCAATTCAAGACGGTAACGGGATCCAAGGGCCCCTGGCCCTTGGCCGCCGGAGGCCCTTAACGACTCTGCGCCCGCCAACGCTGCGTGGTGCGTTCGATCATCTGCACTTCGCCCCCGGATTTCGCCCACTGCTCCGCAAACGACGGGTCCGCAGACGCAGGGCGCAGCGCGGCATCGAGATCATCGAACGCCACGCGCATCGGGATCGACACGCCTTCGCCGCAGATTATGCATTCGCGGTTTCGCAGGGCGGGGATTGCGTCCATGAAACCGCGTGCGCCTTCGGGCATGGCGGCGCGGACGTGGGCCTGGTCGCGTTCGTTGTTCAGGCGCATGGCGATGATCGTGCCGCATTGGGAGAGCACGCCTTCCGCGAGGTCGGAGGGGCGCTGGGTGATGAGGCCGAGGCTGACGCCGTATTTACGGCCTTCTTTCGCGATGCGGGAGAGGACGCGGGCGACGGAGGAGCCGTCGGAATTGCGTTCGTTGGGGACGTAGCGATGGGCTTCTTCGCAGACGAGCAGGATCGGGCGGGTTTCTTCGTCGCGGGCCCAGACGGCGAAATCGAAGACCAGGCGCGAGAGCACGGCGACGACGGTCTGGGTGATTTCCGATGGCACGCCGGAGACGTCGATGATCGAGATCGGCTTGCCTTCTGCGGGCAGGCGAAAGACCTGGGCGATGAAATCGGTCATGCAGTCGCCGACGAGCATGCCGGAAAACATGAACTGGTAGCGGGCATCGCCGCGGACTTCGTCGATCTTTGAGCGGATCCGTTGGTAAGGGATCGAGCCGGTGCCTTTGTCGAGCTTGCCCATTTCGTTCTGGAGGATGTTGAGCAGGTCGGAGAGGAGGTAGGGGATCGGCGAATCGACTGTGATCTTGCCGATCGCGGTGGCGAGGCGGTTTTTCATGCGCGATTGTTGCAGGCAGCGGGCGAGGATGTCGGCGTCGACGACGCGGTCGGACCCGCTCGAGGTCAGGAATACTTCGCAGTGTTCCTCGAAATTCATCAGCCAGTAGGGCATCTGCAGGTTCGACACGTCGAGCAGGTGGCCCTTGTCGCGGAACGCCGAGATGTATTCGCCGTGCGGGTCGATCATGACGATATGGCCTTGCGGCGCGAGTTCGCAGATGCGGTGCAGGATCAGCGAGGCCGACGTCGACTTGCCGGTGCCGGTGGAGCCGAGCAGGGCGAAGTGTTTGCCGAGGAAGCTGTCGATATAGATGCCGGCGCGGATATCGCGGGTCGGGTGGACGGTGCCGATGCCGATATTGGGGCGGCCATCGCTGGCGTAGATTTGTTTGAGGTCGGCGCTGGTCGAGACGAATGCCAGTGCGCCTGGCATCGGGTAGCGCGTGACGCCGCGGCGAAAGCCCAGGATGTTACCGGTCAGTTTTTCGATATCGCCTTCGCCCATGAAGTCGACTTCGGCGACGATCCCGCCGTGTTCTTCGTTGCGCAGGGCCTGGCGCAGATTGCGCACGACTGCCAGCAACCAGATATTGCCGACGCGGATCTTGACCTGGCTGCCGACCTGGCCCGACATTGCGATCGTCGGGTCGGTGTCGGGCAGGCATTCCTGCAGGCGGTCGAAATCGAACACCACGACGCAGGTACCGCCGGCGACATCGCGCACGACGCCGATCGGGCGGCTGACATTTTCGGGCCGCTCGGCAGTCTGGCTCGCTTCGAATCCGTCGTGCCTGCTCATATCCGACATCAAACGCTTTCCCCGTGCGGCACGAGCGCCGCCTTGGTCGGGATTAGGCAAAAGTGGTTAAGAGCCCGCTAAGGCCCGCAGATTTCCGTGCAGGTCAGACCCGTCGGAACAGCCGGCCCGCGATCCAGCCCATTGCGATCGACAGCAGCACCGCGCACAGGCCGTATGCGAGGCCGGCGTGTTGCGCGCGATCGGCGATCAGGCGGGCAAACCCCTGTTTGTCGACACGGATGCGGGTGATGCCCGATGCCAGCACGCGCCCTTTGCGCACGGCAAAGGTTTCGGCGGTGTAATCGCCGATCGGCACGCTCGATGGCAGCGCGATCCGCGCCTGGTACAGCACGCGGTGGCTGATCGTGACCGCGCCGGGGTCTTCGTGGTACAGCCCCATGCGTTGCATATGGTCGACCAGGCCGCGGGCGAAGCGTTGCTGACGGGCGGGATCGATCGACCCGATCGGCGACAGTTGCAGCCAGTCGAGCCCCAGTTCGTAGATCGCGGCGGTGCGCGGATCGACAATTTGCGTCAGCGGGCGCGAGGACGCGACGGCGTAGAACCCGGGGGCGGAGCGAAAGCTGCTGCTCGCCGCGTTGATCCACATTCCCGCGATCTGGCGTTTTTCGCGCACGACGATCGCGTGGGTCGGGCCTTCGACGACGACGACGATATCGTAATCGTCGGCGATCGGTTGGCCTTCGGGGGTCAGGATCGCGCCATAGAGCAGGAGGTCGGCGCCGGTGAAACCCTGTTCGACGCGGATATCGTGCTGCGACACTTCGGGCACGAGCACCGGCGCTGCGGCTTTTTCGGCGGACAGCAGCAGTGCGGCCGGGATCAACAACGCCGGGCGCCAGTTCACTGGGTTACGACCGTATAGATCTCGTCGGGCCGCCAGCCGAGCCCCAGGCCCATGCGCACCGCCACGCCGAGCACGATCAGCGCGAGCACCAACCGCAGCACATCGGGCTTGGCCTTTTGCGCGAGCAGCGCGCCCAATTGCGCGCCGAGCACCGATCCCAGCAGCAGCAGCGAGGCCAGCACGAGGTCGACCGCGCGCGTGGTCAGCGCGTGCATCATCGTCGTCGCCATCGTCACGAACAGGATCTGGAACAGCGATGTGCCGACCACGACATTGACGCCCATGCCCAGGATATACAGCATCGCCGGCACCAGGATAAACCCGCCGCCGATCCCCATCAGCATTGTCAGTATGCCCGTCGCCATGCCGAGCAACAGCGGCGCGAGTGGCGAAATATACAGGCCCGAGCGATAGAACCGCCAGCGCAGCGGCAGCCCCGCGACCAGCGGATGATGCCGCCGCCGCCGCGCCGCGACCGGCCGCCCGGTCCGCCGTGCGCGCACCGCGCCGATCGACTCAACCGCCATCAGGCTGCCGATCGAGCCGAGCAGGATCACATAGAGCAGGTTGATCGCGGTATCGATCTGCCCGGTCGCCTGCAGCACGCGGAACAGCACCGCGCCGATCCCGGTGCCGATCACCCCGCCGACCACGAGCACGCCGCCGATATGATAATCGATCCCGCCGCGCCGCGCATGCGCGAGCGCGCCCGAAACACTGGCGCCGGTGACCTGGCTGGCGGCGGAGGCGGCGGCGACGGTGGGCGGCACACCATAGAAAATCAGCAGCGGCGTGGTCAGGAACCCGCCGCCGACGCCGAACATGCCCGACAGCACGCCAGTCAGCGCGCCAAGGCCGATGATGACGAAGGCGTTGACGGCCAGATTGGCGATGGGGAGGTAAACGTCCATCCTGCGCCCGACGCTACCGGAACCCGCGCGCGATGGGAATCATATGCGGCAATTAAGTTTGGTGATGTCCCGTTCTTTTTAGAAGGCGGGCTTTATCAGTATCAGGGCGTCCTTGAACGAAACTGCGCAAATTTTGTGCCGCGCATTATTGCGATCACTGTCATCCGGGTTATTCGCTTACCGCCACGGCGCGGCGCTGCTAGGCAGTGCTGGTAACGAAGAACAAGGATGATTTCGATGTCCGGTGACAATGCCAACAAAGCCCTGGTCGACAGCCTGAACGGCCTGCTCGCGGATTACTTCGCGCTGTATATCAAGACCAAGAATTTCCACTGGCACGTCGCGGGCCCGCAATTCCATGACCTGCACCTGTTGTTCGACGCGCAGGCGACCGAACTGTTCGCGCTGACCGACGTGGTCGCCGAACGCGTGCGCAAGAATGGCGGCCTGACCCTGACGTCGGTCGGCGCAGTCGGCGCCAAGACCGCGATTTCCGACGACGATCGCACCGGCGTCGATGCAATGACGATGGTCCGCGTGCTGCGCGATGACAATGTCACGCTCGTCGCCCGCATCCGCGCGGCCAAGGCCGCCGCGGGCGATGCCGGCGACAACGCGACCGACGGCATGTCGGACGATTGGACCGACCAGGCCGAACAGCGCGTGTGGTTCCTCAGCCAGATCCTGGGTGGCTAAGCACACAAGCAGTCTGGCGGAGCGGCTGCTTGCCGCGCTGCCGGACTGGCTGCACCGCCGGCTGCTGCGTTTTTTGCAGCCGTTGCGGTTGCGGCTGTGGGGCCTGTTGCGCCGCGAAGTTGCGGGCGTGATGGTGCTCGGGTTTACGGCTGATGGGCGCCTGTTGCTGGTGCGGCATTCGTATCACCTGCCCGATCAGTGGCTTGTGCCCGGTGGTGGGCGGGCCGCTGGCGAGGATCCGGTTGCCACCGCGACCCGCGAAATGGGCGAAGAGGCGGGATGCACGCTGACTGGGGCGGTGCATCTGGGGCAGATCGTGCGCACTATGCCGCATGGGTGGACGAACCGGATCCAGGTTGTCAGTGGCACGGTCCACGGCACGCCTGTGGCCGATGGGCGTGAGATTATCGAAGTTACGCTGGCGTTGCCTGATGCCTTGCCGCCGTGCACCAATGCCGCCGTGTATGATTACCTGGCGCTGCTGGGTGTGGGCAAGTCGCACACGCCCTGACTGACAGCGGTCTTTCAAGCCATCCTCCTTCAACAACGCCCGCTCATCCTGAGCCTGTCGAAGGACGCGCGCAACATGTGCCCAACGCGATGGCAACATCACCCGGATCAACCGTGGCGCGCGTCCTTCGACAAGCTCAGGATGAGCGGGCCTTTTGATTTTACACACCAATTTTTGCCGTGTCGCACTGTGTGAATGCAACGGCCCGGTTTCGATCTGGGCGTTTTCAAAACGGCAGTGACCCCTGCCCGCCAGGTTCAGGGTCAGCCGGAACGCCACCCACCCCCTCCAGCGCCGACAACGTCAGCCCCATCAACCGCACCGGCTGGCGCAAAGGCAGCAGCGCATCGAGCAGCGCAGCCCCCATCTCGGCAAACTCCTCTCGCCCCGACACCGCCTGCGGCAACGATTTCGCCCTTGTCAAAGTCTGAAAATCCGACCCCCGCAATTTCAACGTGACCGTACGCCCCCGCGCCCCGTTCTTCTCAATCCGCGCCCACACGATGTCGACAATATCCGCCAACGCCGCACGCAAAGCCGGGCCCGACCCAATATCCTGATCGAACGTGCGCTCTGCCCCCACCGACTTACGCGGCCGATCAGCCTCGACCGAACGCAAATCGATGCCGCGCGCGGCGCGATACAGATAGTCCGCCTGCGCGCCGAAATGCTGGCGCAAAGTAGCGAGCGGAATCGTCCGCAGGTCGGCGCCGGTCGTCACCCCGATCGCGGCCATGCGTTCCGCGCCGCGCGGGCCTACCCCATGAAACCGCGACACCGGCAGCCGCGCGACAAACGCCGCGCCATCGCCCGGCCGGATCACGCAGATGCCATCGGGCTTGTTCTGGTCCGAAGCCAGCTTGGCCAGGAACTTGTTGTACGACACGCCCGCGCTCGCGGTCAGGCCGGTTTCGGCGCGGATCCGCTGGCGAATCAGTTCGGCGATGCGAGTCGCCGACCCGATCCCGCGCGGGTCGGCCGTCACATCCAGATAGGCCTCGTCGAGCGACAGCGGCTCGATCATCGGCGTGAACTCGAGAAAAATCGCATGGATCGCCCGGCTGGCCGCGCGATAGACGTCGAACCGTGGCGGCACGAACACCAGGTCGGGGCATAGCCGCGCCGCGCGGGTCGATGGCATCGCCGATCGCACGCCGAATGTGCGCGCCTCGTAACTTGCCGCCGCGACCACGCCGCGCGCCGCCGATCCGCCGACCGCGACCGGCCGCCCGCGCAAGGCCGGATCGTCGCGCTGCTCGACGCTGGCATAGAATGCATCCATGTCGATATGGATGATCTTGCGAAAGCCGGCGTTCTGATCCTGATCGGCGCCGGAATTCGATTGGGCGCTGGCGGGCTGGTCCATGGATCATGCTTCTAGCCGAGATAACCCCTGTCGTCACGGCCCCCACGTGCCTATAGGCGGGGTCATGGCTTCCTCCCCAACCAGCGCCGACACACTGCCCCATCCTGCGCCATTCCCCATCGGCGGCGTGGAATTCGTGGCCATGATGGCCGCGACAATGGCGCTGCAGGCGCTGGCGATCGACGCGATGCTGCCCGCGCTGGGCCAGATCGCGCACGAACTGGGCGTATCCAACCCCAACCACCGGCAATTGGTGGTCGGGGTGTTCCTGGTCGCGGCCGGGATCGGATCCCTGCTGCCCGGGCCGCTGTCGGATCGCTTTGGCCGGCGCCGCGTGCTGATGGTCAGCTTTGGCGGATATTGCGTGCTGTCGATCGGCTGCGCACTGGCGCCGGGGTTCAACACGCTGATCGCGCTGCGCATTTTGCAGGCCCTGGCCAGTTCCGGGCTGACCGTGCTGCCCAGCGCAGTGATCCGCGATCGCCATTCGGGCGATGCCATGGCGCGGATGGTATCGACGGTATCGATGGTGTTCATGATCGCGCCGATGGTCGCGCCGACCCTGGGCCAGGCGGTGCTGCTATTTGCCGGATGGCGCACGATTTTTGCGGCGCTGGCGGTTCTGGCCGTGGTGATCGGCGGTTGGGTCGGTCTGCGCCTGCCCGAAACGATGGCGCACCATCATCGCCAGGCGATCGTGCCCGGCCAGATCGTGCGCAATATGGTGGTGGCCGCGACCGACCGGCGGTCGATCGGCTATATCCTGGGCGGATCGCTCGTCTATGGCGCGATGCTCGGCTATATCAACAGCGCCGAACAGCTCGTCGCCGAACACTTCGGCGCGGGAAAACTGTTCCCGATCGTGTTCGGCGCGATCGCGATCACTCTGGCATGCGGCAATTTCATCAATGCGCGCATCGTCACCCGCTTTGGCGCACGGCGCGTTTCGCATTCCGCGCTGCTGATGTTCCTGGTGTGCAGCGTGGTGCAGGTTGTCCAGGCCTGGTCGCCGCATGAAACGCTGTGGCAGTTCATGCCGGTGCTCGCACTTAACGTGTGCATGATGGGCTTTATCGGCGCCAATTTCGCCTCGATCGCGATGCGTCCGTTCGCGAAAATCGCTGGCGCGGCCAGCTCGGTGCAGGCGTTCCTGCGCATGCTGATCGGCGCCAGCGTCGGGATCGCGATCGGCCAGGCCTATAACGGGACCGCGCTGCCCATGACGGTGTCGTTCCTGGTGTCGGGCGTCGCCGCGCTCGGCCTGGTGCTGTTCAGCGAACGCGGGCGCCTGTTCGCGCGGCGTGACCCAAGCGCGATCCACGGTACTGAACCGATCGACCTGCATTAATCCAAAATGGTTGTTAATTGCGGGACTTACCTTGGTTAATCCAACGTGCTTAACTTTGTTTAAAGCCCTGATCCGTAGACCTACTACATGCTCCGAACGCTTTTCCGGACCCTGCTCGCGCTGCTGACGATCGCTGTGCCCCTGGCATTTTCGCCCGGAGCGCTGGCTAACCCTGCGCCGCCCCGCGCCCCATGCCACGCCGGCGCCGCCATCACCGAAACCTATGCGCAAGTCGCCCGCGATCCCGCACGCTGGACCTGCGGCCCCACCAACTGGTCGCTGGCGCCCGCCCGCACATTCGTGCGGTTCGACCGGACCGGCCAGGACGCGCAATCGGCCCTGTTCGTCACCCGGCTGACGCGCTTTGCGGCGATGCAGTTGACCGTGATCGACACCGATGGCCGCAGCACCAGCCGCACCGTCACGGAGCGCGACATGACGCCGGGCACCGCCGACTGGGTCATGAGCACCGCGCTGCCCACCGCCTACGCCCCAATCCGCAGCGTGATTGCGCAGATCGACTATCCCCGCCATGTCGGCATGGCCGCCGATGCGTTCATCGGCCCGGCCGGCGCGGGCACAGGCGGAACGCTCGCCGATGAGCTCATTCTGGCGGGCCTGTGCGGCATGTTGTGCATGCCGCTGCTATTCAATTTTGCGTTCTATCGCGTGCTGCGCCGGGACTTTCTGCTGTGGCATGCGGCGACCGTGCTGTTCATGCTGATCATGACCCTGGTGACCAGCGGGGTCATCAACCGGTTCGTGACCTTGTCGCTGCCGACGTTGTGCATGATTTCGGCCTATTGCTGGGCGTTTGGCGTCGTAACGGGCGCGCTGTTTTCCGCCGATCTGATCGAAGCCGGCAAGCTCGATCGCCTCCACCGCAACCTGCTGCGGTTTACCGCCGTATGGATTCCGCTGTGGTCGACCTTCTACCTGTTTGCCGATGGCCCCGCCCGCGCCTGGGCGCCCCAGTTGTATTTCCTGTCGTTCCTGCCGGTGCTGGGCGTGTTCGTGTGGGTGATGACTGTCGCCCGGATGCGCGGCAGTCGCGCGGTTACGTTCCAGATCGCGGCCTGGATGCCGATCCTGATAACCGGATTGGTGCGCATCGCGTCCGCGCTGGGCGCGACCGCAGTGCCGCTGGAATTGCAGTTGGAACAGCATATCTCGATCGCGCTGGAGATCATCATCACGTCGCTGGGCGTGGCCGACCGGTTCCTGGTGATCAAACGCGAACGCGACCAGGCGCAGGCCGAGTCGGAGCGTCACCAACTGGAGGCGGGCCACGACCCGCTGACCGGGCTGCTCAACCGGCGCGGCCTCGAACAGCGCTTTGCGATGCTACTGGCCAGCGGGTTCAGCGCGATGGCGATCATCGATCTCGACCTGTTCAAGCAAGTCAACGACACCCACGGCCATGCCACCGGCGACGACGTGCTACGCGCCGTGGCGCAAGTGCTCGCGGCCGATGACCAGACTCTGGCCGTGCGCTGGGGCGGCGAGGAATTCCTGCTGCTGCTGGCGGGCACCGATATCGCGGCCCGCGCCGAACGCCGCCGGATGGCGATCCCGGTGCGCGTCGCCACCGCGGTCCCCAGCCTGGCGCAACTCGTCACCGCGAGCATGGGCCTGGTCGAACAGATCCCGGTCGGTGGCGCGGACGTGTCGTTCCGCGACCTCTACGATCACTGTGACCGGCTACTGTACGAAGCGAAACTGCGCGGCCGCAACCGCACGCGGTCTGGCCTGGCGGGCCAGTTGGCGTTGATGCCTGTGACTGGCGCGAGTGCTGCTGCTGGGTAATCTGGCCGGGCCCATGATACTGAATTATAACAGGGCCTACTTGGCAGCAAAATATTGTTATTTAACAGTTCCCGCTCATCCTGAGCCTGTCGAAGGACGCGCGCAGGTGGTGGTTCTGGGTGAGGTTGCTACCGTGTTGGGCGGGCGTTGGCCCGCGTCCTTCGACAGGCTCAGGATGAGCGGGCCTTGGTGATAGTGTAATGGTTTAGAGATCAAGCAACCGCGCGCTTGACGCCCGCCAGAATGCTCGCCGCGCTGTCGGGGGCACCAAAATGATAGCCCTGCATGCGGATGATCCCCAGCGCGCGGGCGGCTTTTTCCTGGGCCTCGGTCTCGATCCCCTTGATCGTGCAGTCCAGCCCCAGTTGCCAGGTCAGCGCCACGATCGTTCCGGCCACAGCGCGCGCGCCGGGGTCGCCCGGCAGCGCTTCAGCCAGCGCCCCGTGCAGCTTGATCAGGTCGAGCGGCAGGTCGCGCAATTGTGACAGGCTGGACCAGCCCGCGCCGAAATCATCGAGCGCGATGCGAAACCCCTGCTCGCGCAAGGCTTCCAATTGGCGCGTGGCGCGGCGCGGATCGTCGATAAGCGCACGTTCGGTTACTTCGAGGATCAGGTCGGACGGCCGCCCGCCCGCATCGGCGGTAATCGCCGCCAGCGTATCGGCCACGCCGTCGCGCAGGACATCGCGCGGGCTCAGGTTGATCGACAGCGCGATCCCGTTGTCGGCGGGCCGGCATTCCATCAGCGCGCGGGTCAGCACCAGCCGCGTGACTTCGCCCATGCGCCCGGTGGCATGCGCCATCGCCATGAATTTTGCCGGCGCCTGCCACGTTCGCCCGTCGGGAGACCAGCGCGCAAACGCCTCGGCCCCCACGATCCGGCCTTCGTGCGTGTCGATCACCGGCTGATAGACCAGCCGCAGCCGGTCTTCGAGCACGCTGTCGTGAAACTGCCGGGTGATCACCGCGCGCTGGCGATGTGCAGCCTCGTCATTGGCGCCAAACATCACGACCGCGCCGTCACCCTGCTGCTTGGCCTTGTACAGCGCGGCATCGGCGCGTTCCAGGCATTCGCCGGACCTGGCACTGGCATCGTCATGACCGGTCGCGATGCCGCCGATCGCGCCGTCGGCGCGGTACAGTCCGATCGAACACAGCACGCGCAATTGCGTGCCATTGAACGGGATCGGCCGGCTGACCGCGTCGGATAGCGCGCGGCTGGCGGCGCTGACTTGCGCGGTGCCGAATGCGCCATCTAACAGGATCGCAAATTCGTCGCCGCCCAGCCGGCCATGCGCAATGACCCCCGGCTGCACGCCGATCCGGGTCGCGACCGCGCGCAACACCGCGTCGCCGGCGGCATGGCCATACGTATCGTTGACATGTTTGAACCCGTCGAGATCGGCCAGGGCGAGCCACGAACAGGGGCTGCCGGCAAGATCTTCGCGGATCCGTTCGAGAATCGCTCCGCGGTTCAGCACTCCGGTCAGGTCGTCGATCGTCGCGCGGTGATAATTGGCGCGCGACTGCAGCGCGGTCTGCGCCAGCCGCCGCGCCAGCCGTTGCCCGTTCAATTCGCGCCGCACGAATTCGCGATGGTTGGTCACGATCGCGATCACCATCGTCGCGGTCAGCACCGATTGCACCATGGCCAGCAGGATCGCGTCGGAACTGCTCGTAGCGACGAATTCCGCCATCGCCGGCACCGAAAACGACAGCGCCACATTCATCGCGGTGTGCGGCGCCTGCGCCAGCGCGACGATCGCGGCAAATGCGGTCACCGCCAGCAGATACAGCACCAGCATCGTCTGTTCGGCCGTGCCATATTGCGACAGCACCACGGTCCAGGTCATGAACGCGAGCGAAAACGCCCCGCCAACCCGGCTCATCCGCTTCAGCGCGGTGCGTTTCTGGTCGAGCGACAGCGCCGCCATCCGCCCGGGCATCCAGGTCCGCCCGCGAATGCCCGCGATCACCGCCAGCGCCACGCCGACCGCCTGGACCGGCAGCGGCGCAACGGCATGAAAGCTGACATCGAGCAGGATCACGTCGAACAGGATCACGACATACAGCACCGGCACACGCCGCGAGATGCTCGTGACATAAGCCTCGACAAACAGCGGCGAGGACCGTTCGCGCAAGCCACGGCGCTGCCGCCGCCAAAGGCGGGCGACCGCAGTCGCATACGTCGCAGCACGCTCGCTTACCAGTCCCATCGCGAGGACATACGCGGGCGCGAGTTAAGAGGGGGTCAACGCGGTATCAGGATGCGCCGGGAACGTTTGCGCTGAACTGGGCTACTCAGCGCCGCTCTGCAGGGCGGCGACCAGCGCCTTGACCTTTTTCTGGCGCCATTGCGGCACCGGCGCGACCAGCCAATAGCCCCGGCGCCCGGCCTCCGGCTCGCCCAGAGCGCGCACCTGGCCGCTGGCGACCGCCGCTTCGCCGAGCAGGCGCGGCACGCGCGCGCGGCCAAGGCCGGCCGCCGCAGCGCTGATCGCGGTCCCCGCATCGCCGACCGAAATATCGACTTCGCGCGCGGTTTCGCCATGCGCGTCGAGATCGCCAGCAGGATCGCCCGGCCAGGCAATCCACGGCGCAGCGTCGTCCACGCCCGGGCCCGCCACGACCAGCGTGCCGACAGGGCCCAGCGCGATCCCTTCCAGATCGCCCGGCCCGTCGCACCAGCGCACCGCCAGATCGAGATTGGCCTCGGCAAAATCGATGTCGCCATCGCTGCCGATCAGCGCAAAGCGCAATTGCGGATTGTCCCGGCGAAACGCCGCGAGCCGGTCCGACAGCCAGGCCGCAAAGAAATCGCGCGGAACCGCAATCGTATAGACATGGCTCGACTGGCCCGCCTGGATCGCCTGGACGCCTTCCTCGAACCGAAGAAACCCCTCGCGGATCGCATCGAGCCCGGCCGACGCTTCGTCGGTCAGCTCCAGCCCCTTGGACGTGCGCCGAAACAGAATCACGCCGAGCAGATCCTCGAGCGCGCGGATCTGTTGCCCCACCGCCGCCGGCGTCACCGCCAGTTCGTCGGCCGCGCGCGTAAACGACAAGTGGCGCGCCGCCGCATCGAGCACGCGCAAGCCATTAAGGGGAAGATGGGTCCGCTTCATCCCGGCCTCCTTCACGCGAGGTGGGCGGGCTTGTCAATGTCTACGCGTCGCAGGTCATTTGCCACGCACCCGCGCAGACCGTATGAAAAGCCCGATGCGACGTTCGGCGCACGACGGGAGAATGCCATGACCGGCCTTACCATGCAGGAAACGTTGGCGGCGCAGCGTGGCGCGTTCATGGCAGAACTGCCCGTGTCGGTCGCCGTGCGCAAGGATCGCCTGCGCCGTTTGCAGCGCATGGTCGAAGACAATGCCGACCGCTTTGCCGCCGCACTGTCGCAGGATTTCGGCCATCGCAGCCGCGAACAATCGCTGATGACCGACGTTTCGAGCACCGTCACCCAGATCAAACACAACCTCGCGCACGTCGCCCGCTGGGCCCGGCCCGAAAAACGCCCGGTCCCGTTCCCGATCGCGCTGTTCGGCTGCAAGGCACGCATCGAATATCAGCCCAAAGGCGTGATCGGCGTGATCGCGCCGTGGAATTTCCCGGTGCAACTGTGTGTCGGCCCGGTGTCGGGCGCATTCGCCGCGGGCAATCGCGCGATGGTCAAGACATCCGAGCTGACCCCCGCCGTCGCCGCCGCGCTCGAAGCCGCCAGCGCAGACTATTTCGACCGCACCGAACTCGCGTTTTTCAGCGGCGGACCAGACATCGGGCAGCAATTCGCCGCCCTGCCGTTCGATCACCTGATCTTCACCGGCGGCACCGCGATCGGCCGCCACATCCTCCACGCCGCAGCCGACAACCTGACCCCGGTCACGCTCGAACTCGGCGGCAAATCGCCCGCGATCGTGGGAACCAGCACCGATATCGCGAAAGCCGCCCAAAGCATCGCCATGGGCAAGATGCTGAACGCAGGCCAGATCTGTATCGCACCCGACTACGCCTTCGTGCCCGCCGCACAGGAAAACGCGTTCGTCGCCGGCATGCGCGACGCAGTCACAACAATGTACCCCAACCTCCTGGCCAATGACGATTACACCTCGGTCATCAACGAGCGGCACCATGTCCGCCTCAGCGGCTATCTCGACGATGCCCGCGCAAAAGGCGCCGAAGTCGTCACGATCAACCCCGTCAACGAAGATTTCACCAGCACCAACAGCAACAAGATGCCACTCCACCTGGTGCTGAACGCCACCGACGACATGGCCGTCATGAACGAGGAAATCTTCGGCCCGATCCTGCCGATACGACGCTACAGCGCGATCGGCGAAGTGATCGACCACATCAACGCACACGACCGCCCCCTGGCACTGTACTATTTCGGCAAGGACGAGACGGAAAAACGCCAGGTCCTCGACCGCACCATTTCAGGCGGCGTCACCCTCAACGACGTGCTGTTCCACATCGGCGTCGACGACCTGCCATTCGGCGGCACAGGCCCCTCAGGCATGGGCAGCTATCACGGCATCGAAGGCTTTCGCACGTTCAGCCACGCCAAATCGGTATTCCAACAAGGCTGGGTCGACCTGGCAAAACTGGGCGGCATGCGCCCGCCGTACAAGCGCAGACCAGACGCATTGCGCTAGTCCTGCCGGATTTGTTCAGGGCCTCCGGCGGCCTAGGGCCATTGCCCTAGGAACCCGTTACCGTCTTGAACTGCGTACTGACTATGCGTTTGCACCCGCCGCGCAGCGAACAAATCGTCTCCCGACGCAGCGGCAGGATATTACGCCGAACTGACACACCAACGCGGACGGTAACGGGATGCAAGGGCCCTTGGCCCTTGCCCGCCGGAGGCCCTTAAGCCCCCGCTACTCCAGACTATTTCGGCGGCATCCTGATTGCACCATCCAGCCGAATGCACTGCCCATTGAAATACGTATTGCGCGTCAGTTCGAGCACCAGGCTCCCGAATTCATCGGGTTTCCCCAGCCGGCGGGGGAACGGCACCGCCGCTTCGAGCCCTGCGAATACGGCGGGTGCGCGCTCCTTTACGCCCAGCATCGGCGGCGTTGCGAACGTGCCGGGGAGGATTGCGTTGACGCGGATGCCGAGGTCCATGAAATCGCGCGCCATTGGCAGGACCATGGAATTGACGGCGCCTTTGCCTGATCCGTAATTGACCTGGCCGACCTGGCCGTCCTGCGAGGCTGCGCTCGATGTCAGGATCAGGCTGCCGCGTTCGCCATCTTCATTCAGCGGGTCGGCGCCGGCCATGCCGAGTGCCGCGATCGATGCCACGCGGTAGGTGGCGACGGCGATGCCCTGGACTGATTTTTCGTAGCTTTCGGTGGAATTGCGCTTGAAGCGGTTGCTGGCCTTGTCCCAACCGACGGTCTTGCCGCCGGTGGCGACCATTGCGCAGTGGACGAGCACGCGTTCCTGGCCGTGGGCGGCGCGTGCCTTGTCGAATCCTGCCAGGACGCTGTCTTCGGACAGGATATCGACTTTGCAGAAGATCCCGCCGATTTCGGCGGCGAAGGCTTCGCCTGCTGCTTCATCGATGTCGAAGATTGCAACTTTTACGCCTGCTGCGGCCAGCGCCGCGGCGCTCGCACGGCCCAGGCCCGATGATCCGCCGGTTACCACTGCGGCAATTGTGTCGCCAATTTCCATTCAACCGCTCCCGATGAGGGATCGCGGTATGCGCCGCGATGCCTGCCCATCGGCGAATCGTTATCCGGCGGGGGCAGACGCCGCCAGAGGAAAGAACGGGATCGCGACGTCGAAGTACGATCCATCGCCACGGCGCATTGTGTAGTGCCCCTGCATGCTGCCGTGGGGGGTGCCGAGCGGGCAGCCGGAGACATAATCGTGGCTTTGCCCGGGCGCGAGGAACGGCTGTTCGCCGACGACGCCTTCGCCATCGACCGCGTTGACGACGCCGCGGCCGTCTGTGATCCGCCAGTGCCGGGTCAGAAGCTGGATTTCTTCATCGCCATCGTTTTCGATGCGGATGTGATAGACCCAGAACCACTTGCCGGCGTCGACGCGCGACTGCTCGGGCAGGTAATTGACCGCGACCCGCACGGTTACGCCATCCGTCATCGCGGCATGTTGAAAAAGCTGCTTCATCGCTAAAGGCTAACGCACATCCTCGCGCGTTCCAACGGTCTTTTCGGCAATAAGCCAAATTGTGCGCCATCTTCGGGTTTGCACAGGTCGGGATGGCGGATAGGACGGGTGCCATGCTGATCCGCGCCGATGCCCTGCTCTGCGCATCGCGCGCCCATGGCGAACACGGCGCGGTGATCCGCGCGCTGACCGCCGACCATGGGTTGATTGCGGCTTATGTCGCCGGCGCACGCGGCCGCGAATTGCGCCCCGTGCTGATCCCCGGAAACACGCTGTCGGTCGAATTGCGCGCGCGCGGCACTACGCAATTGCCCTCGGCGCGCGTCGAACTGGTGACCAGCCGCGCGCCCTGGCTGAGCGAACCGCTGCCCGCCGCCGGAATCACCTGGGCCACGACTCTGGCCGCCGCGACTCTGCCCGACGGGCATCCTTATCCCGCGATCCATGCTGCGCTCGGCGCGGTGCTCGATGCGATCTGCCACGCGCCCTCGGCGCGCGGCTGGGCGCGGGTGCTGGCGGGGTACGAAGCGGTGCTGTTGCGCGAAGTCGGTTATGGCACCGCGCCGATGCCGCCGGGCGAAGAAAACTGGCCCGATCTGCTGGCGCGACTCGACCGGCAGGGCACCGCGATCGGGGCAAGGCTGTTTACCAGCAAGGCGCAGCATCAGGTCATGGCCGCGCGCACGATGCTGATCGACCGCCTGCACCGCATCGACTGATTGACCGGGCGCGGATCGCGGCGCAAAGGGACCGCTTTGCGGCCAGAGCCGCGCAGTTGTTTGAGGGTGCGATGAAAATTGCAGTGTTGCCGGGCGATGGAATCGGTCCGGAAGTAACGCGCGAAGCGGTACGCGTGATCGAAGCGCTCGAACTGGGCATCACGATGACCGAGGCCCCTGTCGGCGGCGCAGCATATCATGCCCATGGCCACCCCCTGCCCCCCGCAACGCTCGAACTCGCGCAGGCATCCGATGCGATCCTGTTCGGCGCGGTCGGCGACCCGACATGCGACGCGCTCGATCGCCATCTGCGCCCCGAACAAGCCATTCTCGGTTTGCGCAAGGCGTTGACGCTGTTCGCCAACCTGCGCCCGGCGCGCGTATTTACCGGCCTCGAAAGCCATTCCGCATTGCGCCCCGAAATTTCGAAGCTGATCGACCTGGTCATCGTGCGCGAGCTCAATGGCGATGTCTATTTCGGCGAAAAAGGCTTTCGCACCAATGCCGCGGGCGAACGCGAAGGCTATGACGTGATGTCGTACAGCACATCCGAAGTCGAACGCATTGCCCATATCGGGTTTCGCACCGCAATGGGCCGGGGCCGCCGGCTGTGTTCGGTGGACAAGGCCAATGTGCTCGAAACCTCGCAATTGTGGCGCGACACCGTGATCGCGGTCGCCGCGCAATATCCCGATGTCGCGCTCGAACATATGTATGTCGACAACGCCGCGATGCAGTTGGTGCGCAACCCTGGCCATTTCGATGTCGTGCTGACGGGCAACCTGTTCGGCGACATCCTGTCGGACCAGGCGAGCATGTGCGTCGGGTCGATCGGCCTGCTCGCATCGGCCTCGCTGGGCGAACGGCAAACCGAATACGGCACATTCGGCCTCTATGAACCGATCCACGGCTCGGCGCCCGACATCGCCGGAAAAGGCTATGCCAACCCGCTCGCAACGATCCTTTCGGCGGCAATGTTGCTGCGCCATTCGCTCGGCCAGGCCGCAGCGGCAGACCGGATCGAGGCCGCGGTTGCCGCGACCTTGCACGATGGTGTCCTGGGACGGGATTTGGGCGGCACCAGCGGCACTGCGGAAATTGGTGACGCCGTCGTCACAAGGTTGTAAGCGCCCCGATAATGCTACAACTTGCTGTCATCCTGCCGACGTATAACGAGCGCAACAATGTGCCGCGCATGGTCGAGCGCCTCGACGCCGCGCTGAGCGGGTTTGTGTGGGAGGCGATCTTCGTCGACGACAACAGCCCCGACGGCACTGCCGACGTGGTGCGCGCGATCGCGCGGACCGATCCGCGCATCCGCGTGATCGAACGCATCGGCCGGCGCGGGCTCGCCTCGGCCGCGATCGAGGGCATGTGCGCCAGTTCGGCGCCGATCGTCGCGGTGATGGACGCCGATGGCCAGCACGATCCCGTGCTGCTGCCGCAGATGTTCGAAGCGGTGACCAGCGGCGACTGGGACGTGGCCTATGCCTCGCGCTTTGCCGAAGGTGCCAGCACCGAAGCCTGGGGCCGGCCCGACCGCGTCAAGGCCTCTGGCTTTGCCAATGCGATCGCGCGCCGCGTCACCGGGGTCGACCTGACCGATCCGATGAGCGGGTTCTTCATGCTGCGCGGCGAAACGCTGCGCGCCGATGCACACCGCCTGTCGGGCGTGGGGTTCAAGATCCTGCTCGACATCCTCGCCACGGTCGACCAGCCGTTGCGGGTCAAGGAATTTCCGCTCAATTTTGCCGCCCGCATGGACGGCGAATCCAAACTGGACAGAACAGTCGTGTTCGAATTCCTTATCGGCCTTTATGACAAGTGGCTCGGCCGCATCATCCCGACGCGCTTTGCGCTGTTCGGCACCGTCGGCGCGCTCGGCGTGCTCGTCCAGTTCGCCATGCTGTGGCTGATGCTGAGCGTGATCCTGCGCGAACGCTTCGTCTATGGCCACTGGGTCGTGGGCGAAACGACGTTCACGATCGCCAACACTTTGGCCGCAGTCGTCGCGATGACGTTCAACTTCGTGCTGAACAACGAACTGACGTATGCCGACAAGCGCCTGCGCGGCATGTTTCCGCTGATCAAGGGCTGGGCCAAGTTCGCCCTGACCTGCTCGGTCGGCATCCTGGCCAATATCGCCAGCGCCGACGCGCTGAAAAACGCGCATGTGAACGACGTGATCGCCGTTCTGGTCGGTATCGTCATCGCCTCGGTGTGGAATTTCGCGCTGTCGAGCAAGTTCGTCTGGGGCAAATACGGCTGATTTCAGCGTACCAGACCGAAGATATCCGAAAGGGGGCCGTATTGGCCCCCTTTTTTGTGGCCGCAACAACCGGATTGCCACCGATTTGGCGGCCACGGATATTGCGCTTGCCTGCCCCCGACGCACCATGCATCGTGACCCCAGGGGATAATCGCAAATGCGCGATAACACACAACAATCGGGGCGGGGCAATATGGCGACTGGCGAGACGACGGCAACTGTGCGCGGGATGTTCGGCGCAGGGTTTGGAATATTGGAACGGCAACTGCCCTTGATCGGCGTCATCGTGCTGCTCACGCTGGGCCAGCAGGCGGTAAAACTTGTTACTCTCCCGCTGCTGGGCCCGGTCGGTTCTCCGCTCGTCCAGTTCATCCTGACCGTTGCGGTATACATCATAAACGTCATGCTGGTGCGTGAAGTGATGGTGCGCGAGGGGCTGGCCGATGCAGCAATACCGCTGCGGTTCGGCACGTACCTGGGCGTTACCATCGTGGTTTCCTTCGCCACCGGCCTGGCCGCGATCCTGCTGGTCGTGCCAGGCATCATGCTGCTGTTGCGGTGGTATCTCGCCCCCTATTTCGTGCTGTCGCGCGGCGCCGGTTTCGATGAGGCACTGTCTGCCAGCCGTGATGCGACCAAGGGGCATCGCTGGGCAATTCTTGGCGTGTTCCTGCTGGTTGGCCTCGTTTATGCTGTCTTTATAGGCGCCGTGATGGGCGCTGGGGGCGGGATTGCCGCTTTTGCGCAGGCTACCCATTGGGGCCCGCTCACCCTTGTCATAATGCTGGTTCAGGCGGTGGTAGGAGGGGTGAGTGTCGCCGTGTTGCTCGGCACATTTGCGGCATTGGTCGATCAGGGCAACCAGTTCGAAGACGTTTTCAGCTAACCCTATCCTGGGCAGATACGGCTGCTTGCTGCGCACAACGCGGGCGGCCATTTGCCCCTTTACCTTGGATACCTACACCCACCCCGCTCATCCTGAGCCCGTCGAAGGATGCGCGCCAACGCCTGCCCAATTCATTCCGCGGGACACACCCAGGACCACGGGCAGCGCGCATCCTTCGACGGGGCTCAGGATGAGCGGGGTGGGGAAATGGGGAAGTGGGGGAGTGGCAGTTCCGGGTCCATTGTCTCGACGAGACCTGCGGCCCGCGTTACCGCCAGCTTTTCAGCCACATGTAATCGACATAAGCCTTCTTGTCCGGCAGTGGCCCGGCAGAAATAATCGGATAAAACCCGATAAACACCACCGCCGTCAGCGCCAGTGCCGTCCGCCCCGGCCAGCGCAACCCGTCATCCCACCAGGTCCCCAGCATCAGCGCAAACGCCGCCATCAGGAAGCTCGCAGCCAGTTCGTAGTGATAATAGAACTGCACCGGCTTGCCATTGATCGCCCAGAAAATCAGGCTGAGCACGTAAAGCGCGATCAGCAGCGCGGGCAGCCCGGCGGCCTGCCGCATTTTCCAGCCGCGCCATGACTTCCACCCGCACCAGCCCAGCGAAGGCAGCGCGGCGAGCATCGAAAACGGATTGCCGATCATCAGGATACCGCGCTGGACGCCTTCATTGCGGCCATAGAGGAACCAGATCGGCCGCAAGTTGAAAATCCACTGCCACCACCGGCTCATATACCGATGCGGTTTGACGACGCTGTCCTGCAATTGCAGCATGTAGCGCTGCCAGGTGATAATCCCGGTCAGCGCCAACGGCTGGACTTTGTAGAAATACGCCGGCGCGAATGTCGCCAGATACACCACGACCGGCCACAGCCCGAGCCACAACCCCGCCTCGACCAGCGACACCCCGCGCACCGGCCCGGCGCGCGTGACGAACAGCCAGCTCCGCAGCCCGGCAAGCCCATTACGCGGCCGCCTCCAGTGCAACAGATCGAGCGCCGCCGCGCGGTGCCAGGCAAACAGCACTCCGGGCAGCACCACCAGCGGCGCCCCGTTCCATTTGCCACCGAGCGACAGCCCGAAAAACAGCCCGGCCAGAATCAGATGCACGCGCCCGCCGCGCCGATCGGCAAACACCGCCCGCCCCGACAGCGCCCACTGCCACATGCCCAGCGCCATCGTCGCGCACATCGACATGTCGAGCATCCCGATCCGCGACAGGATGAACCAGATAAAATCGGTCGCGAGCAGAAACCCGAACAGCAGCGACACCCGCCGCGACCCCGACGCCCACCACATCGCCCGCGTCGCGCCAAACAACCCGATCGTGCCGAGCACCAGGTTGGGAAACCGCCACCCGAACGCATGATCGCCAAACAGCCGGATGCCGATCGCAATCGCTTCCTTGCCCAGCAGCGGGTGTTCGGGATTGAGCCGCCGGGTCAGGTCGATCAGGCGCCGCGCCGCGGGGACATAATGGATTTCATCGAACATCAGTTTCGACGGAATGCCCAGCCGGCACAGCCCGAGCGCGAAGAACAGCACGGCGATCAGCACCGTCACCCGCATGGGGTCGGGCTGATCGAAAAAGCGGCTGATCGCCCGCTTCGGGGCGGCAAGAAACGGTGGCGTCGGCATTGTCGGCTCCGCGCATAACCCAAAGCTCGCGCTAATCCACTTCAAAACTGCGTCGGCACGTCGTAAGGGGCGGGCCATGAAACGCACGACAGGCCAGGACCGCTCGATCACCCGCCAATGGCGCCCCGCAACGCAAGCCGTGCGCGGCGGCACCTGGCGCTCGGAAATGGGCGAAACGAGCGAGGCGCTGTTCCTCACGTCTGGCTATGCCTATGACGACGCCGCCACGGTCGCCGCGCGCTTTGCCGGCGAAGCCGAGGGCATGACGTATTCGCGCCTGCAGAACCCGACCGTACAAATGCTCGAGGAACGCATCGCGCTCCTGGAAGGCGCGCAGGCCTGCCGCACCCAGGCAAGCGGCATGGCCGCAATGACCACCGCGCTGCTGTGCCAGTTGTCGGCCGGCGATCATATCGTCGCCGCCAGGGCCGCGTTCGGATCATGCCGCTGGCTCGTCGACAACCTGCTGCCGCGTTTCGGCATCAGCGGCACGACGATCCATGCCGGCGACAACGCCGCGTGGGAGGCCGCGATCCGCCCCGAAACCAAAGTGTTCTTCTTCGAAAGCCCGGCCAATCCGACGATGGACGTGGTCGACATCGAATTCATCTGCACCCTGGCGCGCAAGCACGGCATCACCACCGTGATCGACAACGCGTTCGCCACGAGCGCCTTGCAGAAACCGCTGGAATTCGGCGCCGATGTCGTCGCCTATTCCGCGACCAAGATGATGGACGGCCAGGGCCGCGTTCTGGCCGGCGCCGTCTGCGGCACCAATGAATTCATCGATGAAAAACTGCTGCCGTTCCAGCGCAACACCGGGCCCAACCTGTCGCCGTTCAACGCGTGGGTCGTGCTGAAAGGCATGGAAACGCTCGACCTGCGCATTTTCCGCCAGAGCGAAAACGCGCTGAAAGTCGCGACATTCCTCGAAACCCGCGTGCCGCGCGTGCTCTACCCGTTCCTGCCCAGCCATCCTGCCTATGCGCTGGCGAAAAAGCAGATGAAGGCCGGCGGGTCGATCCTGTCGATCGAGCTCGATGGCGGCCGTCCGGAAGCACACGGCCTGCTCGATGCGCTGGAGCTGGTCGATATTTCGAACAACATCGGCGATTCGCGCTCGCTGATGTGTCACCCGGCGTCCTCGACACACCACGGCGTCGGCCCAGAAACCCGCGCCGAAATGGGCGTCGGTGAAAACATGCTGCGCCTCAATGTCGGCCTGGAAGACCCGCAGGACGTCATCGACGACCTGGACCAGGCGCTGACCAAAATCGGCCTGTAAAAAATCCTTCCCAGAATGGGGAGGGGGACCACGCGAAGCTGTGGTGGAGGGGCGGTGCCTCATGGAGCCAACGCCCCGATAGCACGCCCCTCACCCCTCAGTGCCCGGGGCCAGGCCCCTCCACCACGCTACGCGCGGTCCCCCTCCCCGTAACGGGGAGGATCCAGACGGCTACATTTCCCGCCAAGACGACGGCCGCGATCACCATCAGCACCGCGCGCCGCCGATCGCCCGCGCGCCAGATCATCCCGGCGCCCAGCACCAGCGCAATGATCGCCAGCATGACGACCGTCATCAGAACATCGGACATCGCCTAGCCAGCCCGCAACACGCGCAACCGCGCAGCGCCGCTTTCGCCCAAAATCTGCGGCACATCGCGCCCCGCATAAAACACATCGAACGCCGGAATCGCCGGATCGAGCACGACCCACGCCTGCTTGCTGCGCACGAAAATATGCGCCGAAGGCGGACACAGCGCAGGATCATCGAGCGTCCCGCCACGGACATACGCGACTTTATCGCCCAGCCCGCCGTAATAGCTCCACAACGCGACATGGCACTGCGGACACCGCATCACGACCTGCCCCTTGCCACTCTCCGACGGCAGATGATCGGCCAGCGGCACCGCCCCTTCAGCCTCGAACCGCGCGCTTTCGATCGCCGCATTGACCGCAAACGCACTGCCGGTCTCGCGCTGGCAATCGGTGCAATGGCAGCAATGCACGACATACGGCGCATCGGTCATGCGATACCGCACCGCGCCACAAGCGCAGCCACCAGTCGCGAACACGCCAGACGTCATTGCTGCTGCTGCGCAGCCTGCGCATTGCGCGGATGCACCGCGCCCGCATTGGCATAAAGGCTCGGCATTTCCTCACGCGGCGGCAATTCGCGCCGCTCTTCGCCGATCGATTTGTCGCTCATGGCACCCACTTCCCCTACCGAATCACCCGCGCGCAGTTTCACCATCAGCGCCGCGTCCGCGCAAATGTTTTAACCCCGCAATCCCCCACTTTGCGTCGAACGACAGACCAAAGGGGCAGCACTTTTGCGCACGAAGAGGATTGCAGCCCGGCGCGCGCGCTTGTAGGCGCTGAAGGGATGACTGACACGAAGACTTCCGGCACTGCGCTTGCCGCGCCCGACACCAAGCTCGACGTCCGTGCGACGTTCGGGATCGACATCGACCTCGCCGTGCCCGCGTTCAGCGTGGCCGACGAACGCGTGCCCGATCTCGATACGAATTACGTGTTCGATCCGGACACCACGCTCGCGATCCTCGCCGGCTTTGCCTACAACCGCCGCGTCATGGTCCAGGGCTATCACGGCACCGGCAAGTCGACTCACATCGAACAGATCGCCGCGCGCCTCAACTGGCCCTGCGTCCGCATCAACCTCGATGCGCACATCAGCCGCATCGACCTGATCGGCCGCGACGCCATCGTCCTGCGCGACGGCCTGCAAGTCACCGAATTCCGCGAAGGCCTCCTCCCCTGGGCCCTCCAGACCCCGACCGCGCTCGTCTTCGACGAATACGACGCCGGCCGCCCCGACGTGATGTTCGTCATCCAGCGCGTGCTCGAAACCGAGGGCAAACTGACCCTGCTCGACCAGAACCGCGTCATTCGCCCCAACCCCTGGTTCCGCCTGTTCGCCACCGCCAACACCGTCGGCCTGGGCGACACCTCCGGCCTCTACCACGGCACCCAGGCGATCAACCAGGGCCAGATGGACCGCTGGAACCTCGTCGTCGCCCTCAACTACCTCCCCGCCGCGACCGAAATCGACGTCGTGACGAAAAAGGTAGCCGGCCTCGACCCCAAGGTGGCCGCCGAAATGGTCCGCGTCGCAGACCTGACCCGCAAAGGCTTCATCAGCGGCGATATCTCGACCGTCATGAGCCCCCGCACCGTAATAAGCTGGGCCCAGAACACCGCGATCTTCAACGACGTCGGCTTTGCCTTCCGCCTGACATTCCTGAACAAATGCGACGAAACTGAACGCGTTCTGGTCGCCGAGTATTACCAGCGGGTGTTTGGCAAGGATTTGCCGGAGAGCATCGCGCACAAGGCGTAAAGGGCCTCCGGCGGGCGCTTAAGGGCCTCCGGCGGCCAAGGGCCAGGGGCCCTTGGATCCCGTTACCGTCTTGAACTGCGCGCCGACCCAACGTTTCTCGTCATCCCGGGCTTGACCCGGGATCCCACTTTCTTTCGCGCCAACCTTGATGGGCGCTCGATTCATACGTTTGCGCCCGCCGCGCAGCGGCATGATCGTCTTCCGAGGCGCCGGCGGGATATGCCGCCGAACCAGCGTACCAACGCGGACGGTTCAGGGATGCAAGGGCAATGGCCCTTGCCCGCCGGAGGCCCTAAAACCCCCGCGGAGGCACCTACAACAAAAAAGTGGGGCCCCGGATCAAGTCCGGGGCGACGATAACCGGAGGTCAGCCCATGACCTCAAACGTGCGGCGTAATCAGATACTTCGCCCCCGTAGCGCGCGTGTTGTACGCCATCGCCGCCTCACGCGTCAGCGCGTCTTCCAGCGAAACCCGCGCCTTGTAGCTGCTCGCAAACGTCGTCGTCAGCTCTTCGCGCACCCGCTGGCGCAACGTTTCGGCAGCTTCCGGGCCGATTTCCTGAAGATACGGCGTCAGCAGAAACCCGCTGAACGAAAACGAAAAACCGAACGTCCGGTTGATCACCGTTGGCCCGGTATCGAGCATGCCGTACGAGTACATTTTCTTGAACGTCGTCGATCCATAGCGGCTGAACGCGGCCGCTTTGCTGGCGACCTGTTCCATCGTGCCCAGGATCTGCCCGGCCAGCTTGCCGCCACCGATCGCGTCGAAGCCCATAGTCGCGCCGGTCGTTTCGAGCGCGGCGAACAGGTCGGCCTGGAATGTTTCGGCCGAGCTGTCGATCACATGCTCGGCGCCGATGGCTTTCAGCAGGTCGACTTGCGCGGGTGAGCGTACCACGTTGACCAGCGGCACGCCGTCGGCCTTGCAGATTTTCACCAGCATCTGGCCCAGGTTCGACGCGGCGGCGGTGTGGATCAGCGCCTTGTGGTTTTCGCGGCGCATGGCGTCGACAAAGCTGAGCGCGGTCAGCGGGTTGACGAAGGCGGCGGCGCCCTGTTCGGCGGTGGCGCCATCAGGCAGGACGAGGCAGGTGCGCGCGTCGACCAGGCGGTATTGCGCATACATCGCGCCGGGGATTACCGCGACGATCTTGCCCAGCAGGGCTTGCGCATCGGCAGCATCACCGGCTGCGACGACGGTGCCGGCGCCTTCATTGCCCACGGGCAATGGCTGGCCCAGGCGCGACTGCATTGCGCGCACTGCGCCGGCGGGCATGCTCGCGACGATTTTTCCGGGTGTGTATTCGGCATTGGCCAGGTCGGCGGCACTGAACAGCAGGCCGAGGTCCGACGGGTTGATCGGCGACGCCTCGATCCGGATCAACACCTGGTGGTCGGTCGGTTCGGGCAGCGTTTCGGTGCGCAATTCGACGGTCAGACGTTCATCAGCTTCAAGCGTCGATACGATGTGCCTGTTCATAACCATGGTCGTGCTCTCCGGGATATTTTGCTTTTATGAAGTACAGTCCCTCGGGTGGCGCATTAAGTCCTAATTTGCAACGGTCTTTGGCAGCGAGTGCATCGGCCAGGTCATCGCGCGACCAATGACCGCGCCCGACCAGCGACAGGCACCCGACCATCGATCGCACCTGGTGGTGCAGGAAACTGCGCGCGCGCGCCACGATCAGCACGCGATCGCCCTCGCGCCGGACATCGAGCTGGTCGAGCGTCTTGATCGGGCTTTTCGACTGGCAATGCACCGATCGGAATGTCGTGAAATCGTGCAGGCCGACGAGCATTTGCGCCGCATCATGCATCGCAACGGCATCGACCGGACGCACGATATGCCACGCCCGCCCCATCTCCAGCGTCAGCGGCGCACGGCGGTTGATGATCCGGTATTCGTATTCGCGCTCCACGCACGAAAACCGCGCGTGCCAGTCATCCGCCACAATGACGCACGCGAGCACCGCCACCGGCTGCGGCCGCAACAGCGCATTCAACGCGCCGCACAGCCGATCCGGATCGAAGTCGCGGCCCATATCGAAATGCGCGCGCATCGCCCTGGCATGGACCCCGGTATCGGTGCGCCCCGCGGCATGGACGCCGACAGTCTCGCCGGTGACCGCAAACACCGCCTGTTCGAGTGCCTGCTGCACCGAAGGCCCATTGGGCTGGCGCTGGTACCCGACGAACGGCGAGCCATCCCATTCGAGAGTCAGGGCAAAACGCGGCATATCAGCCGATCCGAGTGCCGGCGGGAATGGCGTATCCGCGCAGCAGCGAGGCGGTATCCATCGCCGGACGCCCGGCGCGCTGTACCAGTCGGGGCGACACAGCGCCCGCGCCACACGCAATCGTCAGCGCGTCATCGAGCACAACGCCGGGCTCACCCGACCCATCGACCACATTGGCGCGCAGCACCCGCACCCGCTCGCCATCGAGCTCGAAAAACGCCCCCGGCGCGGGCGCAAATGCGCGCACCTGCCGCTCGACCTCGACCGCCGGCAGCGCAAAATCGAGCCGGCTTTCCGCCTTGTCGATCTTGGCGGCATACGTAACCCCTGATTGCGGCTGCACGACCGGCGGATGCGCGGGCAGATCGGCCAGCACGTCCACCATCGCCTGCGCACCGATCGCCGCCAGTTCCGTGGTCAGTTCGCCCGCGGTCTTGTCCTCGGCACTGGTGCGCACGACTTTCAGCATCGGCCCGGTATCGAGCCCGCGCTCCATCTGCATGATCGTCACGCCCGTCTCGTCATCGCCCGCCAGGATCGCGCGCTGCACCGGCGCCGCGCCACGCCAGCGCGGCAGGATCGACCCATGCACATTCAGGCAACCATGCAGCGGCAGCGACAAGATCGCGGGCGGCAGGATCAGGCCATACGCGGCGACCACGCCAACATCCGCCTGATGCCCGGCAAACGCGACCTGCTCATCCGCGCCCCGCAAGCTGACCGGCGTGAACACCGGAATGCCGGCGGCCTCTGCCGCCGCATGCACCGGCGTTGGCTGCAATTTCTTGCCCCGCCCGGCTGGCCGCGGCGGCTGGCTATAGACGGCCACGACCTCGTGCCCGGCCGCGATCAGCGCGGTCAGGGTGGGCACGGCAAATTCAGGTGTTCCCATGAAGACAACGCGCATGGGTGGTCGTGATCCTTTTTGACTTTGTTTTTGGCCATACGCCCCTATCTCTGCGCGGATGGCATCGCAAGAGATCGAAAACCTGGCCAATGCGCTGGCCCGCCTGCCCGGGCTCGGCCCGCGATCGGCGCGGCGCGCAGTGCTGTGGCTGATCAAGCGGCGTGAAACCGCGCTGACCGGGCTGATCGAGGCGCTGACCGTGGTGCGTGACCGCCTGATCGAATGCCCGATCTGCGGCAATGTCGATACGACCAACCCATGCGGCGTGTGCGCCGATCCGCGCCGTGATCCGCGCGCGCTGTGCGTCGTCGAGGATGTCGCCGACTTGTGGGCGCTCGATCGCGCGCGGCTGTTTACCGGGCGCTATCATGTGCTTGGCGGGCGATTGTCGGCGCTCGACGGCGTGCGGCCGGAGGACCTGAACATCGCGCGGCTGGTCGATCGTGTGGCGGCAGGCGGCATCGATGAAGTGGTGCTGGCGATGAATGCCACGCTCGAAGGCCAGACGACCGCGCATTACCTGGCCGAGCGGCTGGAAGAATTCCCGGTGCGCCTGACCCAACTCGCCCACGGTTTGCCGGTCGGTGGTGAACTCGATTATCTTGATGAGGGCACGCTGGCGCAGGCATTGCGGGCGCGGCGGCCGCTCGGCTAAAGCCGATATCGGCGTCTTTCTCCAAAAAACACGCCCCTTGCGAGATTCGCAAACGCTTATTATCTGCACCCCATGGCTATTCGCGAAATCCTTGAAGTCCCCGATGCCCGCCTGAAGCAGGTATCGACCCCGGTCGAAACATTCGACGCCGATCTGCGCACGCTGGTCGCCGACATGTTCGAGACGATGTACGACGCCCCCGGCATCGGCCTGGCCGCGATCCAGGTCGGCGTGCCTTTGCGCGTGCTGGTGATCGACCTGCAGCCCGATGACCCGGATGCCGAGCCCGAGGAATGCCACGCGCACGGCGGCCACAGCCATTCGCATCAGCCGACCAAACGCGAACCGATGGTCTACATCAACCCGGTGCTGACCCCCGTGACCGAAGACGAGATCGTCTACAACGAAGGCTGCCTGTCGGTCCCCGAAATCTATGCCGACGTGACTCGCCCCTCGGCGATCCATGCGCAGTGGCAGGACCTGGACGGCAAAACCCACGAGGCGAACATCGACGGCCTGCTGGCGACTTGCCTGCAGCACGAGATGGACCACCTCGAAGGTATCCTGTTCATCGACCACCTGTCGCGGATGAAGCGCTCAATGGTGCTCAAGAAACTTGAAAAGATCCGCCGCGCCGCCTGATGCGCGGGGTTGCCACTGACGGGCACACGCTCTAGATTCACGGTTCGTTCCGTGGACAAGGTGTGGCCCGAGTGGATTCGCTGATTATTGCCGTCATCGTTGGTATCGCGCTCGGCGCCGGGCTCGCGCTCGGCTGGATGCTGGGCGCGCGGCCCGTCGCCGATTGGCGCAAGCGTGCCGACGCCAGCGAGGCGACGGTCAAGGCGATGACCGTGGACCTCGCGGTCATGAGCGACCGCGCGCGGCTCGATGCGGAATTGAGCGGGCAACTCGCCGACTTACGCCGCGAACGCGATACGCTGGCAACGCGCGCGGCCACCGCCGAAGCGCATGTGCTGGGCGCCGCGAACACGCGCGCGACGCTCGACGAAACCCGCAATCGCAATGAAGCGCTGGCGACCGAAAATGCCCGCTTGAAAGCCGACGCAGTGCATTTCGACGAACAGAAGCGCCTGCTGATCGATGCCAAGGCCGAGTTGAACAAGGAATTTCAGAACGCCGGCAGCAAAGTGCTGGAAAAGGCGCAGGAATCGTTCCTGCTGCGCGCCAATGCCCGCTTCGAAGAAAGCGAAAAGGCGCAGGGCGAGCGGCTCAAGACATTGCTCGCTCCGGTCGGCGAGCGGCTCAAGGCCTATGAAGACCAGGTCGGCAAGCTGGAGAAAGACCGCGTCGATGCTTTCGGCAATCTCGCCGGTCTGATCCAGTCGATGCGCGAAGGCCAGGACCAGGTCCGCGCCGCCGCCGCGCAATTGGGCAATTCCTTGCGCAATGGACCGAAGACGCGCGGCCGCTGGGGTGAACTGCAATTGCGCAATGTGCTCGAACAATGCGGCCTGGCCGAACACACCGATTTCAAGGTCGAACAGTCGATCGAAACCGACGAGGGCCGCCTGCGCCCCGATGCGATTGTCTATATCCCCGGCAACAAATTGCTGGTGATCGATGCCAAAGTCTCGCTCAACGCCTATCAGGACGCGGTCGAAGCCGACAACGAGCTGGCGCGCGGGGCTGCGCTGAAGCTGCATGTGCAGTCGATGCGCAACCATATCCAGACGCTGGGCAGCAAATCGTACCAGAGCCAGTTCGACGATGCGCCCGACTATGTGCTGATGTTCGTGCCCGGCGAACATTTCATTGCCGCCGCGATGGAGCACGATCCCGAACTGTGGAATTTCGCGTTCGAGCGCCGCGTGCTGCTGGCCAGTCCGACCAACCTGGTCGCGATTGCGCGCACGATCGCGCAAGTCTGGCGCCAGGACGGCCTGGCGCGTGAGGCCCGCGAAATCGGCAAGATGGGCGCTGATCTGTACGATCGCCTGGCGGTCGCGGCCGATCATTTGAAGCGCGTGGGCAGCGGGTTGGAAAGCGCGGTCAGCAATTATAACAAGTTCGTCGGCAGCTTTGAACGCAATGTGCTGTCGGCCGGGCGGCGGTTGCGCGACAAGCATATCGAGATTGGGAAACGCGAGATCGAGCAGGTTGCGCTGGTTGAGAGCCGGCCGCGCCATGCTGATGAAACATTGGGAACTTTTGCGGCGAATGACGCGTTACCCAGTGCAGAACTCGTCGATGATGCCGGAAAACCTGAACTAGACACCTCCCCCACACCCACGTCATCCCGGGCTTGACCCGGGATCCCACTTGTTTTGGCGCTGAGGCCAAGCAGGCAAGGCAGTGGGGTCCCGGGTCAAGCCCGGGACGACGAGGGGGTGGGACTGGGTAACAAAGGCCGATATGACAACCGAGGTACCCAGCGAGGACGACCGGCCGAGCCCGGCCCGTGACCCGAAGCCCGGGCATTCGACCCTGCGCCTGATGATCGGCGCGACCGGGGTCGTGTTCGGCGATATCGGCACTTCGCCGCTTTATGCGTTTCGCGAAAGTTTTACCGGGCACCACCGGTTGCCGCTCGATGCGCCACATGTGCTGGGCGTGTTGTCGATGCTGGTGTGGGCACTGATCCTGGTGGTCACGGTCAAATACGTGTTCGTGACGATGCATGCCGATAACAGCGGCGAAGGCGGCAGTTTCGCGCTGCTCGCCTTCGTCCGGCGCAAGGCGCCGCAATCGCGCGTGCTGCCGTGGATCGGCGGGGCGGCGCTGGTCGCGACAGCACTGTTCTATGGCGATGCGGTGATCACGCCGGCGATCTCGATCCTGTCTTCGGTCGAGGGGCTGAAACTGATCGATCCGGGGTTCAGGGACTTTGTCATTCCGGTCACGATCGGGATCATCATCGCGCTGTTTGCGATCCAGCGATTTGGCACGTCGGTCGTGGGCACTTTGTTCGGTCCGATCATGGTGCTGTGGTTCGTGACGATCGCGGTGCTCGGCACGATCCAGATCGTTGCGCATCCCTCGGTGCTCGTCGCGCTGAACCCAGGCTACGCGATCGGTTTCATCCTCGCCGCGCCGATCCAGGCGTTCTTCACGCTGGGCACGGTTGTGCTCGCGGTCACCGGCGCCGAGGCGCTGTATGCCGACATGGGCCATTTTGGGCGCATACCGATCTCGCGCGCGTGGCTGGTGCTTGCGCTGCCCGCGCTGGTGCTGTGTTATGCCGGGCAAAGCGCGCTGGTGCTGGGCGATCCGCATGCGATCCGATCTTCGTTCTACCTGATGGCGCCGCACTGGCTGCTCGTGCCGCTGCTGATCCTGGCGGCGGTCGCGACGGTCATCGCCAGCCAGTCGATCATTTCGGGCGCGTTTTCGATCACGCACCAGGCGATCCAGCTCGGCTATCTGCCCGGGCTCGAGATCCGCCACACCTCGTCCGAATCGAGCGGCCAGGTCTATGTCCCCGCGGTCAACAGCCTGCTGCTCGTCGTGGTGATCGCGCTGGTGCTGGGGTTCCACAGTTCGGATGCGCTGGCGTCTGCGTTCGGGCTGGCGGTGACGACGACGATGCTGCTGACGACGCTGATCATCGGCTTTGTCATTTTCAAAATCTGGCACTGGCCCCTGTGGTGGGCGGTGCCGCTGTATGGTGTTCTGCTGTTGCTCGACCTGGGGCTGTGGGCGGCGTCGGCGACCAAATTTGCCGACGGCGGGTGGTTGCCGCTGTCGATCGCGATGGTGCTGGTCGTGGTGTTTGACACCTGGCGCCGCGGCCGCACGTTGCTGGCCGACCGCATGGCGACCAACGGCATCGACCTGCCCACGTTTCTCAAATCATGCACCCATATCCACCGCGTCCCCGCGACCGCGATCTATCTGACCACCAACCGAAAGGTCATGCCCCCGGCGCTTGTGCGCAATTTCGAGGCCAACCATGTCGTTCACAAACAGGTGGTGCTGCTGACGGTCGAAACCGCGCTGACCCCGACTGTCGATGACGCCGGGCGCAGCAAGGTCGAAGACATTGGCGAAGGGTTCGTGCGCGTCCAGGTCACTTATGGCTTTGCCGAACATCCCGACCTGCCCGCCGCCCTGGCCAAAGCCCTGGCTGACCGACCCGATTTCGACCCGTCAAAGGCGGACTATTTCCTCAGCCGCCTGGTGCTGATCCCGACAAGAGAGCGCACGATGGCGCACTGGCGCAAGCGCATGTTTGCGCTGATGGTGCGTACCTCGGCCACGCCGATGCGTTTCTTCCGCCTGCCGATCGGCCGCGTCGTCGAACTGGGCACCCAGGTCGAACTTTAAGAAAAGCCCTCCCCCCTCAGGGCTCACATCGTGGACCGCTAAAATTTGTGATGGTAATTCCAAAGTTCGCTCATCCTGAGCTTGTCGAAGGACGCGCGCCACGGTCGATCCGGGTGATGTTGCCGTCGCGTTGGGCGAGCCTTACGCGCGTCCTTCGACAAGCTCAGGATGAGCGAGAATTGTTAAATAACAGAAATTTGATAGCATTTTGGCATAGAGTGCCAGCGCGTGCCCCACACGGCACCCTAACATGTGCGTGCGCTGATTTGCAGCGCATCGAACTTCGAAACTACGATGTGTGAATGAATTAATCCTGAAGCGGGAGGGTTGGGTGGGGGTGTACGGCGCCGCGGTCTTGCGTGACCAATCGGCCGCAGGACACCCCTCCCCAACCCCTCCCCTGAGGGGCGGGGCTAGGTTGCGTCTAGAGCGTCGCCAGCACTTCATACGCCAGCACAGCCGCTGCAACCGCCGCGTTCAGACTGTCGGCGCGGCCGTTCATCGGCATTGTCACGCGCAAATCGCACGCCATTTCGTAATCTTCGGGCAGCCCGCGCGATTCGTTGCCGACCATGACAAAGCACGGGGCGGTATAACCCGCGCCGCGATAAGGCACCGCTTCGCGCAACGAAGCCGCGACCAGTTGCCCCGGCCCGGCGCGCAACCACGGCAGGAAATCATCCCAACGCGCCTGCGCCATGTGTTGGGTAAAAATCGCGCCCATGCTCGCGCGCACCGCCTCGACCGAAAACGGATCGACGCAATCGTCGATCAGGATCACACCGCCCGCGCCGACCGCATCGGCAGTGCGCAGCATCGTGCCCAGGTTGCCCGGATCTCGCATCGCCTGCGCCACCAGCCAGATCGGCGCTGCACCGCGATCCAGCGCGCCAAGGTCGGTCGCCCATTCGGCAAACACGCCGCAGACCGCCTGCGGATTGTCCTTGCCGGTCACTTTGACCAGGATGTCGATCGGCACTTCGATCACTTCGCCGCCCGCAGCATTCACCGAGTGTTCCAGCTCATCGAGCAGCGGGTGCGGATCGCGACCGGTCGCCATCAGCAGGATTTCGGGCAGGCGCCCGGTTTCGCGCGCATCGGTCAACAGGCGCAGGCCCTCGGCCAGAAACCGCGCTTCGCGGCGCCGGTGCTTCTTGTCGCGCAGGGACCGCACGAATTTGATCGTGGGGTTCGAATAGCCGGTGATGAGTTTGCGAGTCATGAGTGCTGGCAAAGGCGCAGGATCAATCCTCGCCAAAGCCATCCTTGATCAGGCCGGCCAGCCTGGCCAGGATCGCGTCGGCCTGCGCCGGATCGCCGGTCACGGCCAGGTCGACGCTGTCGCCTTTGGCGGCGCCGAGCATCATCAGCCCCAGGATTGATCCGCCATTCGCGTCGGTCCCATCCTTGCCGACGGTCACATCGAACCCGGCGGGCAATTCGGCCACGGCATTGACGAATTTCGCGCTCGCGCGCGCATGCAATCCGCGCTGGTTGACGATCATCACCCGTTCACGGGCAACATAAACTTGGTCGGTCATGGCAATCAGGCGTCCTGGCCCAGAAATTCAGAGGCAATCGTGATGTAATTGCGCCCGGCATCGCGCGCGGCGGCGGTTGCTTCGCGCACGCCCATGCAGGCGCGCGCCTTGGCCAGGCGGATCAGCATGGGCAGGTTGATGCCCGCGATCACTTCGACTTTGCCCGCCTGCATCAGCGAGATCGCCAGGTTCGACGGGGTGCCGCCAAACAGGTCGGTCAGCACGATGACGCCTTCGCCGCTGTCGACGCGCTTGATCGCGTCGGCAATTTCGCGGCGACGCTTTTCCATGTCATCGTTGGGGCCGATACACACGCCGATGATATCGGCCTGGCGCCCGACGACGTGTTCCATCGCATTGATGAATTCGTCGGCAAGGGCACCATGGGTGACGAGAATTAGACCGATCATGACCTGACTTGGCTCCAGGCGGTGACGCACGCACCGCAATATCCCGCGACATCGCAAAATTGCGATTGGTTGAGCTTCAGGTTCGATCCTTCCCCGATCGTAATTTTTGTTATCATTGCCAATTACACATACTTTGATGGACACGATAGCCCATCATGACGCAAACCCTGCCCCGCTGCGTTCCACCAGATCGGCTGCGCGCGAACCAAGGTTACGATGGAGCAATGTGGGTGAAAAACCCGCTTCGCGCAAGGTCATTGCGATTTGTTCCGCCATGAACACCGACCGATGTTTCCCGCCGGTACAGCCGAATGCAATATTGACATAGGCCTTGCCCTGTTCGGCATAGCGCGGCAGCAGCAGCAAGAGCAGGTCGCGGATGCGCGCAAACGCCTCGTCAAAGGCAGGATCGCGGCGGATATAGTCGCCCACCGCGGCATCACGCCCGGTCAGCGGGCGCAGGCTGTCGACCCAGTGCGGGTTTGCCAGGAAGCGCATGTCGAACACCAGATCGGACAGCGGCGGGGTGCCGCGCGAAAACCCGAAACTGCTGACCGTGATCACCGATCGCGACGGCGTATCCTGGCGAAAATGGCCGCGGATCGCCTGTTGCAGGTCGTTGGTGGTGAAATCGGTGGTGGTCAGGACGACGTCGGCCCAGCGCCGCAGCGGTTCCAGCAATTCGCGTTCGGCGACGATCCCGGCTTCGGCCGGACGGTCTTCGCTCATCGGGTGCGGGCGGCGGGTCTCGTTATAGCGGCGTTGCAATTCGACGCTGCCGCAATCGAGAAACAGCGTGGTGATCGACAGGTCCTTGCGCTCGGCCAGGCCCTTGACCCGGTCGATGATCGATCGCGGATCGAACCCCCGCGTGCGCGTGTCGAACCCGATCGCGAGCGGCGAACCGGCATTGCCGGTCCCGGTTTCGAGCAGGCGTTCAAGCAGGCGGATCGGGAAATTGTCGACCGCTTCCCAGCCGAGGTCTTCCAGCGCGCGCATCGCGGTGGTCTTGCCCGCGCCCAACAGGCCGGTGACCAGCAGGATGCGTTGAGGATGTGGCAGCGAATCAGCGGTCATCGCAAACCTCTGCGCCGCCGCCCGCCGCTTGGGAAGCCCCCGTCACCGCCCATATTGCGCCAGAGCCATTTCGGCACGCAGCGCCAGCACCGGGCTATCGGGATAAAGCCGCACCATCGGCACCGAAACCCCGGCCCGTTCGACATGATCCGCCGCCTCGATATGGCGCGGCGCGGCCGCATCAAGGACCAGCACGAGCGCCACCGGAACACCGCCCGTTACGGGCATAGTCAACAGCCCCAGGTTGCGCACTTCGATCAACCCGGCGACGCGCGGATGCGGCCGGGCCAGCAATGTACCGCCGCTGGCCTCGATCATCACCGCATCGTCACCGATCAGCACCGCGCCCCGGTCGATCAAAGCCAGCGCCAGGCTCGATTTGCCCGTGCCCGGCGCGCCCTCGATCATCACCGCGCGCCCGCCGATCGCGACACAGGTGGCCTGATGAGGCGTCATTCCTCGTCTTCTTCGCTCAGCGGCGGCAGCGCCAGCATCAGGCATGCCCCGGGGCTGCCATCGGGCTTGTCGCCGATCGTCAGCGTGCCCTCGTGCGCCTCTGCAATCGTACGCGCAATTGCCAACCCCAGCCCGCTGTGGCCGCCGAATTCTTCGGCCGCCGGGCGGTCCGAATGAAACCGGTCGAACACTTTTTCGCGCTCGGCCAGCGCGATTCCCGGCCCGTCATCGCTGATCGACAGCACCACACGCCCGCCCGCCGCGCTGACCCGCACTTCGACTTCGCCGTGAGGCGGCGAAAACGACACCGCGTTGTCGAGCAGGTTTTCGAGCACGCGTTCAAGCTGCAGCCCGTCGCCAGCCACACGCGTATCGCCTTCGCCCCGGCGAAACCGGATCGGGCATCCGGCAATGCCCGGCCGCGCCCCGCGCGCGCCGACGACGTGCGCGGCGAGCAACGCCAGGTCGATCGGCGCAAAGGTCGCCCTGCTGAGTGCCGCGTCGATCCTGCTCGCTTCGGCAATTTCGCTGATCAGCCGGTCGAGCCGCTGCACATCGTGCGCCGCAATCGCCGAAAGCTGGCGGCGCAGCGCGGGGTCCTCAACTTTATCCATCGCCTCGACCGCGCTGGCGAGCGAGGCCAGCGGGTTCTTCAATTCATGCGCGACATCGGCAGCAAAGCTTTCGACCGCGTCGATCTGCTGGCGCAAGGCATGGGTCATGTCCGAAAACGCGCGCGCGAGCAGGCCGATCTCATCACCCCGGTCCGGCAGGCGCGGCACGACCACCGCGCGATCACGCCCCAGCCGCACACGCACCGCGGCGCGCACCAGCGCGCGCAATGGCTGCACGATCGTGCGCGCCAGAAACAGCGACAATTGCACCGACAATAGCAGCGCGAGCCCGATGATGATGCCCAAAGTCTGGCGCGCATCGCGCACCGCCTGCGTCACATCGAGCGCATTGCGCATCGACAGCAGCATCTCGCCGTTTTCACCGACCGGCGTCGCCGCGGTGATCACCGGGGTCCGGTCGGGGGCGTAGCGCAGATAGACTTCGGTGCGCCCCGATTTGCGCGCGCGCGCGATTTCGGGCCAGTTCGCCACGCCCGATCGCGGCGGTTCGCGGTATTGTTCGACCGCGGGCGCGCCGACGATCGCATCGACCCCGCGATCGAGCGTGCGCGCGGCGGTCTGGTACCAGGGCTCGGTCGCCGGATCGACGAAGGCAAAGGCGGGCGGCGCCAGCCGAAAGCTGTCCTCTTCCATCGCACCGGTGGCATTATACAGCCGCAGTTGCAGCGTCCGCGCGGTGCCGACTTGCGCCATGAACCTGCGCCGTTCGGTCGCGCCCGAATGGCTGAGCGCGGAGGCGGCGATTTCCACCTCCGCGCGGGCCAGCCGGAACCGTTCGTTGAGCAACTGCGTACGGTACGAATCGAGATAGAAAAAACCGCCCGCCAGCAGCGCCAGCGCGAGCACATTGACCGCCAGAATACGCGTGGTCAGCGATACGCCGCGCGTGCGCCACAGGCGCCGCCGGGTCGGACGAATGCGGGGCTGGCGCGCCTGCTGCTCAGGGTTCCGCAAAGCTGTACCCGGCCCCATACAGCGTATCGATCGCGCAGAACTGCTGGTCGACCAGCTTGAACTTGCGCCGCAACCGCTTGATATGGCTGTCGATCGTGCGGTCATCGACGAACACGTCGTCGTGATAGGCCGCATCCATCAGCGAACTGCGCGATCGCACGACACCGGGGCGCATGGCCAGCGCCTCCAGGATCAGGAACTCGGTCACGGTCAGCGAAACCGGCTGCCCGGTCCATTCGACCTGATGCCGCGCCGGGTCCATCGTCAGGCGCCCGCGCCGGATCACATCGGGCAGCGGCTCGGCCGGTTCGTCGGCCGGCCGCGACGCCGCGCGCCGCGCCGCATCGCCTCGGCGCAGGATCGCGCGGATGCGTGCGATCAGCAGCCGCTGGCTGAATGGCTTGGCGATATAGTCGTCGGCGCCCATTGCCAGCCCCGTCGCCTCGTCGGCTTCGTCATCCTTGCTGGTCAGAAAAATCACCGGCAGGTCGCTCTTTTCGCGCAGCCGGTTCAGCAGGTCGAAGCCATCCATGCGCGGCATCTTGATATCGCACACCACCAGATCGGGCGGATTGTCGAGCAGCGCGGGCAAAGCGGCAGCACCGTCGTAATAAACCCGCGTGGCAAACCCTTCGGCCTGAAGCGCGATCGACACCGTCGTCAGGATGTTGCGATCGTCATCGACCAGCGCGATGACTTGCGATCTGGCCGCCTGCAACTCAGGCTGCGGGTCGCAATCGGGGCCGTTGGCGTCAGGCTTGGTCGTCATGATCGCTTCACAGGTCGAGTGGGCGCTCGGGGTAAACGCTAACGCCCATGCTGGCAACCTTCGGCTCGGCATAGCCGGAACGCATCCATGCCGGATCATCGCCAGGCCCGCGCACCCGCGCAGGCGTACCGGCAATGCGGTGATGTCCATCCAAAGTGACGCCAACCTCGTTTGTCCGTAACGTCACATTGCGATCAGCACAGGCCTTCGTATTCGCACGCGGGGTCTGGTTCATGCCGTTTTCAGTCAATCAGGGTAATCTCGATGCGCTGGTCGGGGTAACCTTCGGCTCCGGTGGTTTCGCCAATCTGAATGCCACGCTGGTCGATGGATCGATCACCAATACGGCGGCATCGCCCAATGAAGTCCTGACGTACAACGGCTCCACCGCCTCGGTCGGTTATTCGTTCTTTCCGCTGCCCATGAAGACGCTGTCGCTCGTCGTCGCCTCGATCGATGACACCGACGATACGCTGACGATCGACGCCCTGGTCGGCAAGTCCGTCGTCGGCGTGATGAATTTCACCGTCGTCGGGTTCAGCCCCGAAGGCATTGCGCTGGCGGGCATGCCTGTCGCATCGCTGGTCACACAAGCCGGCAATCTGCCCGGCCTGACCGGACAGATCTTCGAGCTGGGCTTCAACACGACCGCCACGATCGGCATGTCGATCGATTTCGACATTTCGGGCACGTATAATTTCATCAAGGACGCCGGGGTGCATTACATCACCACCGCCAACCAGGTGTTTCAGGCCGGCAGTGGCCCGCAGATGATGTATGGCCTGTCGGGCAACGAAACGATCACCGCCGGGTCGGGCGTGACGCTGATCTACGCCGGGCCCGGCACCAATGTGCTGACCGCCGGATCGGGCAAGGACACGATCTTTGGCGGCGGCGGCCACGACACGATCATCGGCGGGTCGGGCACCGATGTGCTGCACGGCGGATCGGGCACCGAAGTGATCCATGCCGGCAGCGGGCATTCGGTGCTGATCGGCGGAGACGGCACCGACACATTCATCTTTGCGCCCGGGCACACCGGCGGACTGGCCGCCGCGACCGCCGACATCATCCAGCATTTCCTGCCCGGCCAGCACGATACGATCGATCTATCGGCGTTCGATGCCGGCCTGCCCGCGAGCGCGGGCGGCCACATGGCGTTTATCGGCACCGCCGCATTCGATCACCATGCCGGCGAAGTGCGTTATGACGTCACCGCCACCGGGGTAACGCTGTGGGGCGATATCAATGGCGATGGTGTTGCCGATTTCGTGATCACCATGACCAAGATTACCAGCCTGGTCGCTTCCGACTTCATCCTGTGAGTGGCGGAACAACGCGCCGAATGCGCGGTTGTAATAGATTGTCGTGGCCACAATAACGGCTGGATAATCATCGTGCGTTCACCTCGCCGGGTCTAGATCGAGTTACCGGGCGACGGGGTGATACGAGCGTTGGCATGTCCATCGCCGGATCACACAGGACGGGGCCCGACCGGAAAGAGGATTGATCATGTTCAATACCGCTCAATTTAGCCCGCGCACCGCCTTGGCGGCTGCCACGGCGATGACGATGGTGCTGGGGTCGGTTTCGGCCAGCGCGCAACAGCAAGGCTATGACCAGCAACAGGGTTACAACCAGCAGCAGGGCGGCCCGCCTCCGGGTTACGACCAGCAGCAGGGTGGTTCGCCACCCCAGGGCTACGACCAGCAGCAGCAGCAAGGCTACAACAACGACCAGAACGGGCCACCCCCGGGCTATGACGGTCCGCCGCCACCGCCCGAGCCAGGCGCGCCTTCGGGCTATGCCGCCGGTCAGGCTCCTCCGCCGCCTCCGGGCTATGTGCCGCCATCCGACTATTCGCAGCAGCAGCAGATCGACACGCGCTATGCTTATGATGCGCAGCGCTGGGCCCAGACCAACTGCGTCAAGTCGCACGGCAACGTCGCCGCCGGCGCCGTAATCGGCGGCGTGTTCGGCGCGATCCTGGGCGGTGCCGCAGGTGGTCGTCACAGCGGTGGCTCGGCAGCCTTCGGCGCAGTCGTCGGCGCCGGCACAGGCGCAGCCATCGCCTCCTCAGGCAATGGCGCAACCAGCCCAGGGTGCCCACCGGGCTACCATCTGCGCGACGGCGCAGTGGCATACCCCTATGCGTATCAGGGCTATGACTACGCCGCCCCCGGCTGGTATCAGCCATGGGTCTTCGTCGGCGGTGCCTGGGCCTATCGCCCTTACCCGTACCACGCCTATTACTACCGCACCTATCGCGGCGGGTTTTATGGTCACGGGGGCTACGGCCACGGCCGCGGCGGGTATCGTCACCCCTGATCACGAGTGATTTGAAAAGGCCCCGCGGCAGTGATGCCGCGGGGCTTTTTTATGTTTGGGGCCTTCGCCGGCGCTTAAGGTGCCTCCGGCGGGCAAGGGCCAGGGGCCCTTGCATTCCGTTACCGTCCGCGTTTATGTGTCAGTTCGGCGATGCATCCAGCCGTTGCGTCGGGAGACGATGACGCCGCTGCGCGGGGCGCAAACGCATGATCAGCACGCAGTTCAAGACGGTAACGGGTTCAAAGGGCCCCCGGCCCTTTGCCGCCGGAGGCCCTGAACCAAACCGACAGGCTAGTGAGCGGCGGCCCCCTTCAGCCCGTCAATCACAAGGATCGCACGGGTCCGCCAGTTCGATATTGATGCTCGGTTGCGTCTGGCGCACGCGGCTCATCGGCGGGACCGACCGGGTCAGCCACACGTTGCCGCCGATCACCGATCCCTTGCCGATCGTGATCCGGCCGAGCACGGTGGCGCCGGCGTAGATCGTGACATCGTCTTCCAGGATCGGGTGGCGCGGTTCGTTGACAAGGCGGCCATCGGCGTCGGTGGAGAAGCTGCGCGCGCCCAAAGTCACCGCCTGGTACAGGCGGACGCCTTTGCCGATGATCGCGGTCTGGCCAATGACGACGCCGGTGCCGTGATCGATGAAGAAGCTTTCGCCGATCTGCGCGCCGGGGTGGATATCGATGCCGGTGCGCGAATGCGCGATTTCGGCGATGATCCGCGCGACCAGTGGCGCACCCAGGTGATAGAGTTCATGCGCGACGCGGTGGTGGATCAGCGCGACGACGCAGGGGTAGCACAACAGCACTTCATCGACGCTGCGCGCGGCGGGGTCGCCAAGGAACGCGGCTTTCAGATCGGTGTCGAGCAGGCGGCGGATCGCGGGCAGGCGCCGGGTCAATTCTTCTGCAATCGCGGTGACTGCGTGTTCGATCGCATCGGCACCGCGCGCCGAGCGCACGTAATGCAGCTCCATGCGGATTTGTGCGGCGAGCAGCGGGATCGCCGATTCGAGGCTGGCGCGGACAAAGCAGTCTTCGGTGCCCTGGCGCAGATCGGGCGGGCCGAGGCGCTGCGGGAACAGCGCCGACGACAGCACATCGATCACCCGGCCCAGCGCATGGCGCGAAGGAAACCCGCGCTCGCCGAATGCGCCGCCACGTCCGTGCTCTTCGCGCCACGAATCACGCACACCGCGCAATTCCGCGACGATTGGTGCGACATCGAACGGCGGTTCGTCCGGCACGACCTGCGGATCACCCATGCGCAAAAATTCCCCTCGCGACCGGCCTTTTGAACAGCAGGTGCCAATCCATAACAGTCAGTACAGATTTAAGGGACAAGTCTTCGGACTTCAAGTGGCCTCAGCGTGCGGGGCGCACCACAATCGCCAGGCGGCTATCTGCAAACGCCGCGGGATCGAGCCCCTCGGTCACGGCGCAGTCGCCTGGACGCACGATTTCGTCACCGATCCGCACCGTACCGTCGCGCGGGATGATCAGGATCGGGCCGGCATATGTGCCGCACAGCGCGGCATCGGGTACGCCGTCGATGCGATGTGCCTGAAAATAGCGGCCATTGGCGAGTTCGATCGTGCCGTGATCGGGGATGTGTTTGCGCAAGGCCGGGTCATGCGGCGTCCCTTGCGACACGGCGATCCCGGCATCGAGATGCAGCGGTCGCGGCCGGCCATAGTCATACAGCCGGTAGGTAATGTCGGAATTCTGCTGAATTTCGATCAGGCTGACCCCCGCGCCGATCGCATGAACGGTGTTCGCCGGGATGTAGAAGAAATCGCCCGGTTGCACCGGATGCCACACCAGCAGGTCTTCGATGCGGCCATCGAGCGCGGCCGCGCGCATCGCATCGGCGTCGATCGCGTGATGGAACCCGATACCCAGCGATGCGCCCGGCTCGGCCGCGATCACCAGCCAGCATTCTTCCTTGCCGATATCCGTCTCGCCCGCGGCCAGCGCCTGGGCATCATCGGGATGGACCTGCACCGACAGTTTATCGCTGGTGAAGATATATTTGACCAGCAGCGAGGGCAGGATCGCGGGCGGCTCGAACCAGATTTCCCCGATCCGCGCCCCCGGCGGCGCGATGAACGGCGCGGGCAGCACGTCCATGCCCCAGGGTTTCTCGACTTCGCGGATGGGCAGTTTCGTGGTCACCAACGTCATGGCTCTGGCCTTACTGATTGACGGCGCCGTGCAATTTACCCACCAATTGCGCGCCATCGGGCGTGGTGATCATGATATTGTTGCCATCGACGACGATGATCAGGTCTTCGACTCCGACCACCGACACATGCGGCCCATCGCTGTCGACCAGCACATTGCGGCAATTCTTCAATTCGGCCTCACCGCGCACGGCATTGCCATGCGTGTCGCGCGGCAAAGCCTCGTGCAGCGCCTGCCAGTTGCCGATATCGGACCAGTCCATCGCGACCGGCACCATCGCGGCGCGCGTGGTTTTTTCCATCACCGCATAATCGACCGATTCGCCGGCGATCGTCGCGAAAATATCCGCATCGGGGTGAAACCGGTCGCCGTCTTCATGCCCGGCGGCGACGGATGCGCGCACGGCATCGGCAATGTCGGGGCGATGGCTGGCCAATTGGGCCATGAACGCGCCCGCGCGAAACGCGAATATGCCGCCGTTCCACGAAAAACCACCGTCGGCGAGAAACGCCTTCGCGCGCTCCAGATCGGGCTTTTCGACAAACCGTTCGACGCGGAAGCCGCCGGTCGCGCCAATCGCTTCGCCGCGCTTCAGATAGCCAAAACCGGTTTCCGGCGCGGTCGGCTCGATCCCGAACGAGACCAGCCAGTCGTCCGCCGCCAGCGCGGCGGCGGTGTGCGCCGCGACACGAAACGCCGCGACATCGCCGATGTAATGGTCGCTGGGGCACACCAGCATGATCGCATCGGCGGGCAAACGCGCCGCGGCCAGGGCGATTGCCGCGGCGGTGTTCTTGGCCTCCGGCTCGACGATCACCGCGCCCGCGCCGGCGCCGGGCAATTGCCCCTCGACCAGACGCACATGCGCCGCGCCCGCCACGACGACCGGATCGGAAAACCCGGCGTCCTTGCTGCAACGCAGAGCGGTCGCGGCAAATAGCGTGGTTTCGCCGATTAACGGCAGGAACGGTTTCGGCTTGGACTTGCGCGATCGCGGCCAAAGTCGGGTGCCGCTACCGCCGCACAGGATGACAGGTACGATAGTGCTCACGCCGTAAAATCTTTCTTCGCAACTGCAAAAGGAAAATGGTCAAGACCGCAGTCTGTTCCACCGCTTATCGCACGCAATTGGGAGTGTCATGCCCAAACTGCGCCACAACTCGGGTCATGTCGGTTGCAATTGCACCCTTTCTAGAGTGCTTTGCCGCAAGCGGTCGCCGGCAGGCCCAGCGCGGGGTTGGTCACAAACGTTTGATCATCGAGCGCGTGGAGAAACGCGACCAGTCCCACGACCGATCCTTGCTGCAGCGCGATGCCATGGCGCGCAATCGCCTGGTCGAGCGTTACGGCGCTACCGTCGTGCCACCATGGCCCGGACAGCGTAACATTACGCAAGCTCGGCGTGCGAAACAGCCCGCGATCGGCCTCGCGCCCGCTCGTTTCTAAGAGGCCCTGATCGGGTGCGTCACGATCCACCGACCCCAGCCGATGAAAGCGCAGATCGGTAAACCGCACGCCCGCATGGCACCCCGCGCAGTCTTTGCGAAAAACCCGCTCACCGTCGCGCGCATCCGGGCCGAGGGTGTGGCGGTCCCACGCGCTATCATACGACACCAACGTACGCTCGAAACTCGCCAACGCGCGCGCCATATTGGCGAAATCGATGCGCCCGCCCGTTTCCGGAAACGCATCGGCAAACATCCGGCGATAACAATCGTCATGCGACAACCGCGCGGCGATCGCCGAAGCCTGCCCGGCCATGCCCATTTCCACCGGATGCACGCCCATGACCGGCACCGCGACCTGGGACTCCAACGTACGCTGCCCGCCATCGGCAAATGTCAGCGGCGCAAACCACGCAACATTGGCAAGCCCCGGGACGTTCCGGCGCCCTTTCCCGCCCTCGACACCCGGATGCGTGGCATTACCATCGGCAAACCCGTGGCGCTGTTCGTGGCACGTCGCGCACGCAATCGTGCCATCGCGCGACAGATCGGCGTCGTAAAACAGCCGCCGCCCCAATTCGACTTTGGCCGCACGCATCGGATTGTCCGCCGGCACAGGCGGCGGGGCGATGCCAGACGGCAGATGCCACTGCCAGGCCTGCCCAGCCCCCAGCAAAAACACCGAGGCAGCAACCAGCAGGCCCCGTTTCACGGCAGGCGCAGCACCATGACTTCGCCGTCAGCGCTGCCCGTGGCCGACACTTCCAGCGTGTACACGCCGGGTTCGAGTACAAAATCGACCATCTTGCGCACGCCGGTACAAGCCGGCCCGTGGCCATGGCCAAACGAATCCACCGGTGCGTTGCTGGCGGAAACCAGATCGATCCAGGCCGGCGAATCCAGCGCAACGCGATACGACCCGTGGTCCTTCACGGTCAGTTGCAACAGCCCGCCATAGCTGACCGAACCGCCGGGCTTGGCCGGGCGCATCGGATACGTCACCGCCGGGGTCTGCAGCAGACGGACCTTGACCGCCTGCCCCAATGGCAGCGCCGCCTTGCCCAGATCCGCCGCCGATGCCGCCGCATTGCGCACCACAGGCGTGCGCCAACTGGTCATGTCGTCGGGCAAGCTGCCGGGCGAAGTACAAACCGGCGCATCGTCGGCAGCGCACGCCAATTGCGGCGCTGCAAGCCCCATGGCGACCGTCACAATTGCCCAAGTCCTTGAAACCATGTCGATCCCTTTTCTTGCCAAGCTATATCGGGCCAAATATAGGGACCGATCTGAAAGCGCAACATCAGGGGGGGCCCAAATGCGTCCTGTTTCTTTATCATGTCTTTTGCTCGCCGCCAGCGTGCCAACTGCAGCCGTCGCGCAATCTGCGCCGGCCGCGACCACCGGCGACACCGCATTTCAGCTCGGACAAATCGTGGTCACCGCGCCGCAAGCGCCCGACCTGACCATCGGCAGCTCGACCCTGTCGGCCACCGCGATTGCCGCGTTCGACCGGGTCACGCTCGACGATGCGGTCAACCTGATCCCGGGCGTCTATTCGGGCAGCACCGGCGGCACGCGCAACGAGCGGCTGATCTATGTGCGCGGGTTCAACCGGTTCGAAGTGCCGCTGTCGATCGACGGCATCCGGGTCTACCTCCCCGCCGACAACCGGCTCGATTTCGGCCGCTTCCTGACCAGCGACATCGCCGAAGTCCAGGTCGCCAAAGGCTATGTCTCGGTGCTCGACGGCCCCGACGGCATGGGCGGCGCGATCAACCTGGTCACGCGCAAGCCCACGCGCGCGATCGAAGCCGAACTGGCGGGCACGCTCGATCTGGGCCGCGAAGCCGAATACGGCGGCTATAATCTGTCGGGCCGGATCGGCACCGCGCACGACAAATGGTACCTCGCGGTCAGCGGCGCGCGCAATTACACCGACCACTGGGACCTGGCCGGCGGCTTCGTACCGAACGCAACCCAGGGCGCCGGGCACCGCGGCCTGAGCCAGAGCGAAGACTGGCGCGTCAACGTCAAAGCCGGGTTCACCCCCAATACGACCGACGAATATTCGATCAACTATACCAGGCAGGAAGGGTCGAAACTGGCCCCGCTGTCGGTCACCGATACCCTGGCTGCACAGAAATACTGGACCTGGCCCGCGTGGAACATGGACAGCATCTATGCGCTGACCAGCACCCAGCTAAGCGATGCCGCAACGCTGAAAACGCGCGTCTATCGCAACACGTTCTACAACCTGCTGCGCTCGTTCGACACCGCCGCCGAAAACACCCAGAGCAAAGGCTATGCGTTCAACAGCCCCTATTGGGACAAGGCCTGGGGCGGTTCGGCCGAGCTTATCCTGAAGCCTGCCGTCAATGACCGGCTGAGCCTGGCCGCGCATTACCGGCTGGACCTGCACCACGAACAGCAGACCAGCTTTCCCGGCGCAACGGTCGCGCCCGAGCTGACCGACAAGGAAAACACGTTCAGCGTGGCCGCCGAAAACGAGCTGGCCCTGCGCCCCGGCCTGACCTTGCTGCTCGGCGGCGGGTATGACTGGCGCAACCTGCTCGATGCCAATGCCTATGGCGCGCCCCCGGGCACCAACCCGAAGACGACCGCCAGCGTGCTGTACAACTGGCCGCTGAACGACACCGGCGCCTGGGCCGCGCAAGGCCAGTTGACCTGGAAAGTCGATCCCGACACGACCCTGCACGCCAACGTGTCGTCGCGCGTGCGCTTCCCGACATTGTTCGAGCTCTACAGCCAGAAATTCGGCACCTCGATCCCCAACCCGACCTTGCGCCCCGAACGCGCGACCAATTTCGAACTGGGCGGCAGCCACCGGCTCGGCGTGATCAGCCTGGACGCAGCCGCGTTCTATTCACGGCTCAACTCGGTGATCGTGTCGCAACCCACGCTCGCCTATTCGTGCACCGCCAGCACGACCCCCGGCCCCTGTTCGCCGACCAGCCTGACCCAGTCGATCAATGCGGGCAACGGCCAATACTACGGCGCCGAAGTGTCGATCGAGGCGCGCCTCAATCGCACGCTGAGCCTGGGCGGCAATTACACCTGGGTCCACCAGATCGTGCGCTATCCCGCCAGCGTTCTCGGCGATGTCTACGCCGCGCCCGCGCCCGATCCGACCAATGTCCCCGACAGCAAGGCGTTCGTCTACGCCGACTGGGCGCCCGTGCCAAAACTGCACCTGCGCCCCAGCGCCGATATCGAATCCAACCGCTGGACCGTCACCGACGTCGCACCGATCGTCTATTTCCGCACCGGTCACCACGTGAACGCCCAACTGAGCGCCGAATACGACGTGACCCGCGAAGTCCGCGCCACGATCGGCGTACGCAACCTGTTCGACCAGAATTACACGCTGGTCTCGGGCTATCCCGAACCAGGCCGCAGCTATTACGCAACGCTGCGCTTTACGTATTGATCGAACGATGCTGGCGCGTGCTGACGGCGATCCGACGCGCCGTCAGCACCTTCGAGTCAATTTACCCAAGCAGGTTCGCGGGGCTCGGCATTTCCGACCAGAACAGGCGCAATTCCGGATCAGGATCATCCGCGACAGTGACTTGGTGCCCCAGCAGCAGGCATTTCCGCGCCACCAGATCGTATGGCGCCCAGTCCGCCAGCGCGGCGGTTCTGGGATCCCCGGTCGCCGCAAATTGGCAAATCGCGCCCGACAGTGCTGCCGTCAGCATGCGCCCGGTCGCGACACCACCGCCGAGCAGAGTGTCGCGGCTATGGCCCATGCTGGCCGAGACATCCATCGTGTGGGTCGCGCCGAACACGCCGTCCCATGCCGGGCTCGGCCAGTCCCAGCGGTAGGTCCACACCGGCGCGCCGCCCAGTGCTGCCTTGGCTTGCGCATGATCATGGGCGTAGCGGCGAAAGCCGGCATCGGTGATGATTTCGGCATGTAGCAAATATGGCGATTTGTCGGGCCGATGCACGCGGTAAAGCGCGAGCATCGGCGTTGCCGCCGCGCCGAACTGATTGGCCAGCAGCGCTGCCAGACCCTGCTCGTCGAGATTGAAATCGGCGAAAAACAGCCCCGCATCGTCGAGAGTCGTCGAAACGATCAGAGGCACGTCATGGCTCACGGCCATGGCGTCGGGGTCCAGCATCTGCGCCGGCAGCGCTACGCCATCACGCACCGGCAGGAACGCGACCGAACCGATTTGCGCCTGTGCGGCAAGGATCTGCGTAAAATCGAGCGCCAGCAACTTGTCCACGTCGCCCGGCACCAACCCCAGGGCATTCAGCAGCCCCATCGCCAGCCCCGCGCCCTCGTCTTTTTCCCAAAAACCCGGCCCCGATCCGCTTTGCACCACGGCGCGGTGGAACAGGCCACGCGCTATCGGCATCGCCATCAGGGCAGTGACTTTCCAGCCGCCACCCGATTCGCCCATCAAGGTCACACGCCCAAGATCCGCGCCAAACGCGCCGGCATTGGCGCGCAGCCATTGCAAAGCGAGCACGATATCGAGCAAGCCGCAGTGCCCGGCCGAGGCAAACCGGGGATCATCGCTCAGCCCCGCCAGGCCGAGATAGCCGAAACTGCCCAGCCGGTGGTTGATACTGACAACGACGACATCGTGATCGAGCGCCAGTTGCGCGCCGTCGTACAGCGGCGAATTGCCCGAACTGTGCGCGTAACCCCCGCCATGCAACACGACGATGACCGGTCGGGCCCGACCGTCACCAGCGCCACGTGTCCACACATTGAGCGACAGGCAATCCTCGCTCATGCCGCCATCGGCCTGGGTCCGCTCGTAATGGATCAACTGGCTGAATATATTAGTCAGCGGCAGCGCAATCTGCGGCGCGACCGGACCCGGGCCAAAGCAATCGCGCACCCCGGCCCAGCGCGCGCGCGGACGCGGCGGCTGAAACCGGGTCGTTGCCGTATCCGCGCCATACGGGATGCCGCAGAATATCTGCACGCCGGTGTTGGCGATACCGCGGATCGTCCCAGTGGTGGTTTCCACCACCGGGAACATCTGTTCGGATGACAGGCTGGTCACAGGATCAGCTTCCGCTCCACCGGAATTTTACGCTCACCCCGGCAGTCAACGGCTGCGACAACGTCACCGGGACCGCCGCATTGGGGATGAACACATTGTTGAGCGTGTTCGCCGAAAGCTGCCCTTTGCTATCGAGCAGGTTCTTGACGAAGGCGTCGAGTTCGACCCCGTTGGCGAGCTCGACGCCAATGCTGGCGTTGAGCGAATTGTACGGCGGCAGCTTGTAGAGGATATTGGTCGCGCTGCCCGCAAATCCCGACGTGCGATCGCCCGTCCACACATCGGTGACCGAGGCTGTGCCGGCCGCACTGCCGAGCTTGAACCGATACGTCGCGCCCAGCGCAAAGTTGTACCTGGGCGACAGCGGCAGGCGCGCGCCGGTGTAGTTCACGCCGACCACAGGCGCCGTCGTGGTGAAATACGCATCGGTATAAGCGCCCGACCCGTTCAACGAGAACCCGCCGCCCGGCTTCACCGCCACGACGACTTCGGCGCCCTTTACCCGTGCATTGCCGGCGTTGACGAGCTGGTTGATCCCGCCGACGTTCTGCGTCGTCTGGATATTGCTCCATTCGATGTCATAGCCATCGACATCGAACGTCAGGTGGTGGTCGAAAAAGCTGCCCTTTTCGCCGATTTCATAGTTCCAGATCTTGTCGGGGTTGAACGTCGCGGGCAGGCCGGCGGTGCCCAGGAAGAAGTTCGGGCCGCCGGGGCGAAAGCCCGATGCGACGCGACCATACAGCATGATGTCCTTGGTCAAGTGGAGGCGCGGATTGACGAGATAGGTCGTCACGCCCTGGCTGGAATCGGCCGAATGGAACGCGGGGGTGCCATAGACGAGTTGGCCATTCACGACGCTCGGGCCAAAGCCGATATAGCCGATGTTCGACGAATAAACTTGCGTCTGATGGCTGTAGCGAATGCCGAGCGTGATATCGAAAACCTGGCCGATATAACCGGTCGCATCGGCAAAACCGGCGATTTCCTTGTACGTGCTCGGCAGGTAGCCGAAGAACGGATACGACGAATATGGCGCGGGCAAATCGCCATTCGCGTTCCCGGTGTAGAGCAGGTTGACCTGCTCGTCGGTGGTTTCGTGCGTGTAAAATGCGCCGGCGACCCATTCCAACCGGTGATTGGACGCCGATTGCAGGCGCAATTCCTGCGTGAACTTGTTGGTGCGGGTGTCGACGGACAGGTCGTAGGGGCTCGGGCCGGGAATTGCGGCGCCGAAGTACTGGTTGAACGCGGCGGCGTAGATCGGGACCAGCACGCCATAGAACACCGAATCGTCCTGGTCGTACGTGCCGTGGTTGTGCTGGTACGCCGAGACCGAGATCAGTTTGGCAAAGTGGAAGTCATAGCTGATCGTCGACGAGAACACGTCGACGGTGTTGCTCGATGGCTGGTTCAGCGCATAGTTCTGCTGATAGGCGCCGCCCTGGGGCGTGCTGTCGCCGATATTGTAGAACCCGTCGTCGAGCCCGTCGGCGGTGACTTTCTGCGCAAATGCAGACAGCAGGACCTCGAAATCGGCAACCGGTTTCCACAACAGCGAAGCCCGCCCGCCCGTAGTCTGCGCTGTGCCAAGGTGCGTGCGGAAATGCGTCGGATCATCGCCCCATCCATCGTCGCGCGACCGAATGCCATCGATGCGCAGCGCCAGTGTCTGGCCGATCGGCACGTTGAGCATGACTTTGATCGCCTGGTTCAGGCCCGCATGTTCGGTGACCGAGGCATCGGCATCGACTTCGCCTTCCCAGTGCCCCAGTTGCGGCTTGCGCGTGACGTATTTCAGCGCGCCGCCCAGCGCATTGGCGCCATACAGCGTGCCCTGCGGACCGTTGAGCACTTCGACGCGTTCCATATCGAACAGGTTGAAGTTGAACGACTGCGAGCCCAGGCCGAACTGCGTGCTCGCGCCCACCGGCACGTCGTCGAGATAGACCGCGATCGCGCTGCCAAGCTCGGCCGTCGACGAGGCGACGCCGCGGATCGCGATCAGGTTGTTGGTGGGGCTGTTCGACTGGAAACTGAGCCCAGGCACCGAAGTGGCGAAATCGTTGAACGTATTGGCGTGCATGCGCGACAGGTCCGCACCGCCCAGCGCGGTGACTTCGCCGCCGACGCTTTGCGCCGATTCAGACCGGCGATTGGCGGTCACGACGATCTCGCCGTAATCCGGGCCATTCGGTGCTGCGGCGGCTGGTGTTGCGGCCGGAGTTGCGGTTTGCGCAAGGACGGTCTGGCCCCCGCCCAATGCGGTCAGCCCGACGAAGCAAAGCAAAATGCTGCGGAGATGCGCCATGATTCAGATCCTCCCGATTATTTTCTATGCCCGGTGATTAGACCTTCACGGGCGCCAGTGGCAGGACCCAAACGTAAAAAGTGCAGCGGCTGTTTTCGCTCATTGACTTGATCGCGCGGCGCTTCGATATTGCCCGAAAATAAAGGCATGAGGATTGCTCCATGGCGACCCGGCTCCAGGTCGATACCGCGTATTTCAGTACCTTGGTCGGCCCTGCCCGCGCGATCGAGCTGCTGGTACGCGCGGGTCTGGCCAAACCCGACGCGGCGCCCCCGGCCACGATCGACGTCGTCGATTTCTGGCGATGCTGCGCACAAAACATTCAACTGACCAATGACGAAAGCCACGGCACCGCCCCCGGCCCGGTGCCGCGCGGCAGCCTGTCGGTGCTGTTCACCGCCGCCAAGGAAGCCAACGACCTGGGCGGCGCCTTGCGCCGGCTGGTCGATGCGGCACGGCTGGTGCGCCACGATTGCGCGCTGACGCTCAGCCGTGGCCAGGGCATTCTGCGCCTGACGGTAAAGGCGATCGGTGGCGACCAGAGCAACGGGGCACGCGCCGAAATCTACGCTGAATGCTTTGCCGTCGTCACGCATTGCGCGCTCAACTGGATGGCGGGACGGCAGGTCGTGCCGGTGCGCGTGCGCGGGGCAGGAGCACTGCAAGCGATGGGCCCCGGCCTGCTCAACGCGCTCCACACCGCGGTTCAACACCGGGGCGACGGGGTCAGCATCGATTACGCGATGGCCGACATGGCGCTGCCGGTCGTGGCTCAGAAATACACGGTGTGGGGCGAGGCCGAATTCGCCAGCTTTGTCGCGATGCTCGACCATGAAACCAGCGCGCCCCAGGCCGACGAATTGACGCAGGCGCTGGCGGGGTTCGAACATGGCCATTTCTCACAGGACCGCCTCGCCGCCGTCCTGCGCGTGAGCCCGGCCACCCTCCGCCGCAAATTGACGGCAAGCGGCCTCAGCTTCCGCGACCTGTCGACCAGCTACCGCCTCGCGCGGTTGAAAGACCTGCTGGTAACCGACATGCCGCTGATTGCGATAGCCGAGCAATTGGGCCTGTCCGACGAACGCTCGCTGCGCCGGTTTTGCGTCACGCATCTCGGCACGGCACCCGCGGCCTACCGGCTTGGAAAACTAAGCGCCTGATCTCGGGGGCAGCGAGCCATCAATCGGCCGCAGCTCAGCTTACGCACAGGTTAGCGCCAGTGCAGCAAATGCAGCCGCCAACGCGCCCGCCCCCGGCGCGCTCTCATCAGGCGCCAGAGATCCAGCCACGGCGCAACGCACGACCGCACGGCAAACCGTGCGGTGCCCGCCATCAGCGCGCCACGGCCAGCACCGCCGTCGCCGCGCCAAGTTTCAACCAGAAATCCCCGCGCCGCAGCGCCAATGTCCGTGCCATGCAAACCTCCAGCCGATTTGCATGATCGATGGTCATGTCGAATGCCGGGCCGATAGGCGAAGGCGTGACGTTTCAGCGCAAAGTCCGTGCAGAAAATGTGCAGCGGCTTGCTTGCCCCCTAATCAACGTCTGCCGGGACTAATGCACCGCAATCCCCAGCAATCCAGCGACACCGATCACCCCGGTGACGATGATCTGCACGCCCACGCACAGCAGCAGGAACGCCACCAGCCGCGACATCACGCGCGCGCCGCTTGCGCCGAGCAGGGTCGTGACCGCGTCGGACCAGCGGTAGCACAGCCAGATCAGCATCGCGATGGCGACCGCGGCCAGGCTCATGCCGCCGAAGAAGCCGAGTGTGCCGAACCCTGTGGCCGGGCGTTGCGATGACAGGGCGATGGCGACGGCGATTGTGCCGGGGCCGGTCGTCAGGGGCATGGTCAGGGGGAAGAATGCGATGTCGTCGGCGTCTTGTGCGGGTTCGGCCTGGTTGGCCTTGCGCACTTCGTGCACTTCGGGCTCCATCAGCAGGCTCCACGCGCGCACCGCGACGACGAGGCCGCCGGCGATCCGCAGCGCGCTGAGGCTGACGCCGAAGAAATTCAGGACATAGCCGCCCAGCCACAGCGACGCGAGCAGCACGGCCATCGCGTAGACTGCGATCCGCAGCGACAACTGCTGCTTGTCTTCGCGGGTTCGCCCGGCGGTGACCGAGTCAAAGATCAGCGCCCCGCCGATCGGGTTCACGATCGAAAACAGCGCCGGAAAGGCGAGCAGGAACGCGCCGATAGCGGTTCCAACGGGGATCGGGCTGACATCCATGGCGTGCTTATGCACTGCGCGCGTTTTGGAATTCAAGCGCCTAGGTCAGGGGCGCGATTTATCGCGCCTTGTGCCCCCCGGTCGTCTGGCTCAGCAGCTTGCCCATCGTCTCGGGCGCGAGCGCGTAGGAGACCAGGCCACCGGCCAGGCTGATGGCGGCGGCGATCATCATCGTGGCCGTCATGCCCAGGCTGGTCATCGACAGCGGTAGCAGAAATGTGCCCGTCGCCGCGCCGACGCGCGAGACCGCCGTGGTAAAGCCGACGCCGGTGCCGCGGATTTCGGTCGGGAAGACTTCGCTGGGATAGACGCTGCACAATGTCGTCGACACCGCGTTGACGAAGGAGAACAGCAGCACGCCTGCGACCACGACCGCCGGGATCGTGGGAAAGAACGCGACCGCGACCAGCGCGGCGGCCGAGATGAAGAATGGCGGGATGCCGAGTTTGCGGCGGCCGACATGTTCGACGAAAAACGCCGTCGCTGTGGTGCCGAGCAGCGCGACCAGGTTCAGCACCAGCCCGCCGGTCAGCCCGTCCTGCATGCCCAGATGTTGCAGCACGATCGGCGCGAAGGTGCTGATCGCAAAATACGGCGTGACATTGCAGACGAAGAACACCGAGACGAACAGCGTGACCCGGCGATATTCGGGCGAAAACAGCCGCACGAAACCGCCCTTTCGCGGCTCCCCCGAATGCGCGAGATCATGCCGTTCGGGCGCTTCCATATACGTCTCGGCCAGCGCCATCGCCTCTGCGGTGCGGCCCTTGCTCATCAACCAGTGTGGAGACTCAGGAGTGCCGAGCCGCATCAGGAACACGATGACGGTCGGGATCGTGCTCAGCCCCAAGATCACGTTCCACGATGCGCTGTGCGTGACGATCAGCGCCCAGCCCGCCGAATAGGCCACGAGGTATCCGGCGTACCACCCGATTTCCTGGACCGACAACAGCTTGCCGCGCAGGCGTGTCGGCGAAAACTCGGCGAGCAGCGGCCAGCCGATCGCGTAATCGGCGCCGATCGCCAGGCCCATCAGCAGGCGCACCGCCAGCAATTGCGCGGCATCGCGCACGAAGAACTGCGCCACCGAGCCGATCATGAAAATCGCCAGGTCGATCGTGAACATCGGCTTTCGCCCGATGCGATCGGCCAGATAGCCCCCCAGCGGCCCGCCGATGAAAATGCCGATCAGCGCCGAAGCGCCGATCAGTCCCTGCCACGCATCCGACAGCGCCAGGTCGCGCGTGATCGCCGGCATGACAATCCCGACGCCCCCCAGGATAAAGCCGTCGATGAACATGCCGCCCGATATCATGAACGTTAGCTTGGCAATGAACCTGCTTCGCAGCAGGTCCCCCGCGTCGAGCGCAGGCTTCGTTTCTCCAGATCTGGTCACGCCATTCCCCCCCTAACGCAATGGATTCACAAATCTTTGACGAGCCGCACCGCATCATAGATCGCCGCATGCGTATTGCGCGCCGCGACCGCATCACCGATGCGGAACAGTTGAAACCCGCCGTCCGGATTGTTCACAACCGCCTGCGCCTGCCCCGTGATCAGCGCGCCGTGCGACACTTCACCCAGGTTCGACGAATGCGGGCGCAATGCGAAATAGACTTCGTCGAGCGGGATCGTGCCGTGGTTGACGACGATCTGGTCGAACGCGCGCCGCTGCGCCACGCCGCCGTAATCGCTGCCGACCACTGCGATCAGTTCGTTGCCTTCGTTTTCGACCGCGTTCAGCCGATAGGTCACAGTGAACGTCACGCCGTCCTTCTGCAACGAGCGCATATAGGGCACCAGGTTCATCGCCATGACTTCGGGCGCGAACGTGCGATCCGGGGTCATGATTTCGACTTTGCCACCCGCCGCCACGATGACTTCCGCCGCCTGCAGCGCGGCATGGTCGCCGGCATCGTCATAAAGCAGCACATTCGATCCGGGGCGCACATCGCCGGCGATGATATCCCACGAGGACACGACGCGCTCGTTGCCGTGGCTCAACACCGCGGTATGCGGCAGGCCGCCGGTCGCGACGATCACCACGTCGGGATTTTCGGCCAGCACCGTCTCTTCGTCCGCCCACATGTTGTAGCGGATTTCGACGCCGAGCCGTTCGCACTGCGCGAGCCGCCAGTCGATGATCGAGATCATCTCGCGGCGCCGCTCGCTTTGCGCGGTCAGGCGGATCTGACCGCCCGCGCGTTCGGCCGCTTCCAGCACGATCACCTGGTGCCCGCGCTCGCCGGCGACCCGCGCCGCCTCAAGCCCGGCAGGCCCCGCGCCGATGATCACGATCTTGCGAGCCGCCGGCGCCTTGGGAATATCGTGCGGCACGGTTTCCTCGCGCCCGGTGGCCGCGTTGTGGATGCAGAACGCCAGGCCGCCCTGGTAAATCCGGTCGAGGCAATAGTTCGCGCCGACGCAAGGACGGATGTCTTCTTCGCGCCCGGCCATGATCTTGCGCACGATATGCGGGTCGGTCATGTGCGCGCGCGTCATCCCCACCATGTCGAGCAGGCCCGACGCAATCGCATGACGCGCGGTCGCGACATCGGGAATACGCGCGGCATGAAACGTCGGAAAGCCAGTGGCAGCGCGCACTTGCCCGGCAAATTCGAGGTGCGGCGCGCTCGGCATGCCCTGGATCGGGATCAGGTCGGTCAGCCCGGGATCGGTATCGATATGCCCGCGCACGACATTGAGAAAATCGACCAGCCCGCTGTCCCGCAGCCGGCGTGAGATCTGCATCCCCTCGTCCGCGTTCAGCCCGCCCTCGAGCATTTCATCGCCGGTATAGCGCACCCCGACGAGAAAATCGGGCCCGCAGCGTTCGCGGATCTTGGTCAGAATGTCGAAGGTGAAGCGCAGGCGATTGTCCAGCGAGCCACCATAAGGACCATCCAGATCGTTGGTCAGCGGCGACCAGAACTGGTCCATCAGATGGCCATAAGCCTGCAGCTCGATGCCATCCATGCCGCCGGCCTGCATACGCTCGGCCGCGTCCGCATAGTCCGAAATGATCCGGGCAATGTCCCAGTCTTCCATTTTCTTGGGAAACGCGCGGTGCGCCGCTTCACGATGATGCGAAGGTGACACCACCGGCAACCAGTCCGCCTTGTCCCAGCGCGTGCGACGGCCAAGATGCGTGAGCTGGATCATGATTGCGGCGCCCTGCTCGTGCACCGCGTCGGTCAGGTCCTTCGTCCATTTGACGACTTCATCCTGCCAGGCGAGGATGTTGTTGAACACCGGCGGACTGTCGCGTGAAACCGCGGCCGACCCTGCGGTCATGGTCAGCGCCACCCCGCCCTTGGCCCGCTCCACATGATACGCGCGATACCGCCCCTTGGGCATGCCGTCCTCGGGATAGGCCGGCTCGTGCGACGTCAGCATGATCCGGTTGCGGAGGGTCAGGTGTTTGAGCTGGTAAGGTTCGAGCAGCGGATCACGCGACATTGCAGACAGACTCCGATCGATAACTGAATGAGCCGACATTTGCCCCAATGTTCACTAGTGTCAAGTTTAAGTATGCTTATGAACATTACATTGACATCTTGCCGCCGCGCGCTACCCAGAACACATGACGGATGACCGCACCCAGCGTGGTTCTGCAGCGCTCTGGCTGGCAGCGGCCCAGGAGGCTTTCCTCGAAAGCGGCGTCGAAGCCGTAAAAATCCAGCCGCTCGCCAACAAGCTGCAGCTATCGCGGACCAGCTTCTACTGGTTCTTCGCCGATCGCGAGGCGCTGCTGGCAGCCCTGCTGGAGCAATGGCGAACCGGAAATACCGGCAATCTCGTCAGCCGCGCCGCCGCCTATGCCGATTCCGTGGCCGAAGCGATGCTCAACGTCATCGATTGCTGGATCGACCCCACCCTTTTCGATGACCGGTTCGAACTGGCAATCCGCAGTTGGGCAGTGCAATCGCCGCACGTCCGCGCCGCCGTCCAGATCGCCGACGCCGAACGGATGACCGCACTGGCCGACATGCTGATCCGCTTCGGCGAGGACGGCCTGCGCGCCGACGTCCGTGCCCGCACGATCTACCTCACCCAGATCGGCTATATCTCGCTGCAGACCAGCGAAGACATGGCCACCCGCATGGCCCGCATCCCGGCCTACGTCGAAACCTTCACCGGCCGCGAGCCACAGCCGCGCGAACTGGCGCGGTTTCATGCGCGCCATGGCGTGGGCTCGCACGGGGTTTAAGGGGCCTCCGGCGGGCAAGGGCCAGGGGCCCTTGCATCCCGTTACCGTCCGCGTTGATGCGCCGGTTCAGCCGTGAATTCTGCCGCTGCGTCGGGAGACGATGACGCCGCTTCGCGGGGGCGCGCAAATGCAAAGCCAACACGCAGTTCAAAAAGGTAACGGGTTCAAAGGGCCCCCGGCCCTTTGCCGCCGGAGGCCCTTAAAATCGACGGTCTCAGACCGCTATCACGGCACGATCGCGCCTTTCACGAGGCCAATCACGTCATCGGCGCGCCCCGCCAGAATGCCCTTCGCGGAATAAAGCGCGGTGCCGAGCACTTGCCCCACTTCGACCTTGGGCGGCATCACGAGTTCATTGCGATCGACCACCACGTCGAGCAGCGCGGGGCCCGGATGTGCCAGCCATTCGCGTACCGCTGCATCGAGCAGGGCCGGATCCTCGACGCGCCGGCCCCATAGGCCGATTGCCTCGGCCACCCGGCCGAAATCGGGATTTACGAGGTCGGTATAGGCATCGAGCAGGCCTTCGACTTTCTGTTCGATCTCGACGAAACCCAGCGCGCCGTTGTTGAACACCACGATCTTGATCGGCAGCTTTTCCTGCACCGTGGTCAGCAGGTCGCCCATCAGCATGGCCAAGCCGCCATCGCCCGACAGCGATATGACCTGGCGATCAGGATAGGCCGCCTGCGCGCCGAGCGCCTGGGGCATCGCATTGGCCATCGTGCCGTGGCTGAGGCTGACGATCGTGCGGTTGAAGCCTGTCGACGGGACATGGCGCAGGCACCACACCATCGGCGATCCGCCGTCGGCGGTGTAGACCGCATCGGACGCGGCGTGCGTGGTGATCGTTTCCACCAGGAATTGCGGGTGGATCGGACCGGTGCCCGCCACTGCGCGTTCATCGAGCTTGGCTACCGCCTTGCGCGCTTCGGCCAGCGCGCCGTCGAGAAACTTGCGGTCGGTGCGCGGCGTGATCCGGGGCAGCAGCGCTTCGAGCGTCGGCGCGATGTCGCCGACCACGCCGATATCGACTGGGTGGCGCCGGCCGAGATGTGCGCCCTCGATATCGACCTGGATGATTGTCGCGCGCTCGGGGTAGAACTGCCGCCACGCGAAATCGCAGCCGAGCAGCAGCAGCGTGTCGCATTCGGTCAGCGCGTGATAGCCGCCGTGCGTGCCGAACACGCCGGTCATGCCGACATCGAACGGATTGTCGTGCTCGAGGAAATCCTTGGCGCGCGAGGTGCGCGCGACCGGCGCCTGCAGGCGATCGGCCAGCGCGACGACCTGGTCATGCGCAAGCTGGCAGCCCGATCCGCCATAGATCGCGATCCGCTTGCCCGCGTTGAGCGCGGCCGCAATGCGATCGAGTTCGGCGTCATTCGGCCGGACCACCGGCGCGGCGCGATGGACCGCGAAATCGGGTTCGTCGGGCGCGGCCGCCTGCGACACGTCGACCGGCACGATCAGCACCGCGACGCCCTTTTTCGACAGCGCCGCCTGCGCCGCCATCGCCGTCATCCGCCGCGCCTGCGCAGGGGTCCGGATTTCCTCGCAAAACACCGTGCCGGCGGCATAAACCGATTTGAAATCGACCTCCTGCGGGAAATCGAAACCGAGCTCATCGCGCTTGATCTGGCTGGCGATCAGCACCACCGGCGCGCGGTTGCGATTGCTTTCCCACAAGCCATTGATGAAATGCAGGCTGCCCGGCCCGCACGACCCTGCACACAGCGCCAGCTCCCCGGTCAGCAGCGCATCCGCGCCAGCCGCCATCGCACCCGCCTCTTCATGCCGGACATGCACCCAGCGCAGATCCGAACGGCGCACCGCGTCGGTGAAATAGTTCAGCGTATCGCCCGGCACACCATAACACCGCTTCGCCCCGGCCTGGGTCAAAACCTCGACCATCACATCTGCAACCTTGCGGCTCATCGGGATATCCTTCGCTATCGAAATCGGGCTTGGGCGCAAACGCGCGCCGTACCGTTCACGAATGGCCTCAGCCATCCGGTGTTCCCCACCAAAGAAGGGCTGACGAGCAGTTCAGGGCCTCCGGCGGCAAAGGGCCGGGGGCCCTTTGAATCCGTTACCGTCTTGAACTGCGTGCTGATCATGCAATTGCGCGCGCCCGCGAAGCGGCGTCATCGTCTTCCGACGCAACGGCGGGATGCTCCGCGGAACAGACACACCAACGCGGACGGTAACGGGATGCAAGGGCCCCTGGCCCTTGCCCGCCGGAGGCCCTTAATAGGCCCGCCGGAGGCACCGCTCCAAGACATGCCGAGCGCCCAGCAACGAAAAAAGCGCACCTCCGCCACAAGGACGAAGGTGCGCTCTATTTCGCGATCAAACGCAGGGTCGACTATTTCGCGGGGGCAACCTCGCGCTCGTCGACAACCGCGTTCTTCTGCCCTTCGCCCTTCGCGATCGATGCCGTCGCGGGGATGCCGTGATAGCCCGAAATCGATTCCGCGCTGGCCATGCCCGGAGCGGTCGACGTGCCGCCGATCAGTTTGCGCGTGGCCGCTTCGATGCGGTCGCCGGAGGCCTTGTCGACGTTGCGCCAGTAGGCGAAGGCGCGTTCGAGGATCGGCTCGCTGACGCCGTCGGCGAGATGGCCGGCGACGTTGTTGACGAAGCGGTCGCGGGCTGCGTCATCCATGACTTCGCGCACGAGCGCGCCGGGCTGGCTCCAGTCGTCGTCATCCTTGCGCAGTGTGTAGGCTGCGCGGACCATGTCGCCGTCGGCCATCCACGTCGCTTCGCCACCGACTTCGGGCTGGGCGCCGGGGCCGCCGTAGGAGTTTGGCGCATAGACCGGATCGAGCGCGTTGACCGTCCGTCCCTGGCCCGCGCGCGAGTAGGAGTGGACTTCCGCCGCCTTGGCCTGGTTGACGGGGATCTGCTTGTAATTGACTCCGAGGCGCGCGCGGTGGGCGTCCGAGTAGGAAAAGCCGCGTGCGAGCAGCATTTTGTCGGGGCTCAGGCCGATGCCGGGGACCATATTGTTGGGTTCGAACGCCAGTTGCTCGATCTGGGTGTCCCAATCGACCGGGTTGGTGTCGAGCGTCAGCTTGCCGACTTCGATCAGCGGATATTCCTTGTGCGACCAGGTCTTGGTCAGGTCGAACGGGTTGATCCGATAGGTTTTGGCGTGTTCGAACGGCATGACCTGAAACTTCAGGGTCCAGGTGGGGAATTCACCTTTGGCGATATGCTGGAACAGGTCGCGGCGGTGATAGTCGCCGTCCTGCCCGGCCATTTTGTCGGCTTCGGCCTGCGTCAGGTGCGCATTGCCGTCGCCCAGGTCGGTGTGGAAGTGCCACTTGACCCAGAATTTTTCGCCCGCTGCGTTGACGAGCATATAGGTGTGGCTGCCGTAGCCATTCATTTCGCGCCAGTTTTTGGGTACGCCGCGATCGCCCATCAGATACGTGACCTGGTGCGCGCTTTCGGGGCTGAGCGTCCAGAAGTCCCACTGCATGTCGTGATCGCGCAGGCCATTGTCGGCACGGCGTTTCTGGCTGCGGATGAAGTGCTGGAACTTCAGCGGGTCGCGGATGAAGAAGATCGGCGTGTTGTTGCCGACCATGTCGAAATTGCCGTCCTCGGTATAGAATTTCACCGAAAACCCGCGCGGGTCGCGCCAGGTGTCGGGGCTGCCGCGCTCGCCGGCCACCGTGGAAAACCGCATCGCGGTGTCGACTTTCGCACCGGGCTGCAGGAACTTCGCCTTGGTGTATTTGCTGACGTCTGCCGTCACCTCGAAATGGCCGAAAGCACCGCTGCCCTTGGCGTGAGGCTGGCGTTCCGGGATACGTTCGCGATTGAAATTCGCCATCTGCTCGATCAGGTAATGATCGTTGAGAACGATCGGACCATCACGCCCGATGGTAAGCGAATGCTCGTCGCTCTGGACAGGTATGCCGGCGTCGGTCGTGGTACGGGGTGCGGAATTCTGGTCGGCCATTGTCTGTGCCTTCGGGGTACGCGGGAAAGGGTAACCTAATAACGGCGGGAGGGGCGTCAGGTTCCCGACCCTGTCCCTGAAAACCTGCTCTTCGTTGATCGAGCGCCCGCGACGGAGCGATCGATCGGCCCGCGTGTCTCGATCCTGCAATTGTCCGCGCGATTCTTGCTGGCACGCTGCACTTCAGCTCAACCTGAATCGCCACTTGCAACGAATAGGTCACTTTTTGACGAAGGGGGAATCTGCGCAAGAAAGCTGCGGCAACGCGTGCTCCGTGCGCCTGCTGGACGCTCCACACAAAGTACCAAAAATGGGGGGAATATTCCGGCAGCCGTCCGGAGAGGTCGGTACCTCATCCGGATTCTGTGGCTGCGTGGTGAGCCCAGCTGGATTCGAACCAGCGACCTACTGATTAAAAGTCAGTTGCTCTACCGACTGAGCTATGGGCCCGACGCATCCGCGTGCGGAAGCGGTCCCTTAGGCATGGTCGCGCGGCGGGTCAAGCGGGCGTGCGCTTGTTTCACGTAAAGACCGGTTTGCGGGTCGCGCCAATCGGGGGCGATGCGCAGTGCGGGGGTGAGGACGAAGTCGCGATTCGGGTATTCTGGGTGGGGGATTGTCAGGCGATCGTCCTGCCATGCGCCGCCGGTCCACAGGATAATGTCCAGGTCCAGCGTGCGGGCGCCCCAGCGCTGGCCGCGGCGGGTGCGGCCGAATGCGTCCTCGATCGCCTGCAGGCGGTCGAGCAGGGCCAGGGGGGGGAGCAGGGTTTCGATGATTGCCGCGCTGTTGGCGTAGCGGCGGCGCGAGGGGCCGAGCGGGGTGCTGGTGATGATCGGGCCGGTAGCGACTACGCGCAGCGGCGCTTCGTTCAGTGCGGCGCAGGCGGCGCGCAGGACGTGTGGCGGGGGGCCGTGGCGCGAATGCGCGATGTTGGAGCCCAGCGCGATCAGGTAGCAGGTCTGGACGGGGGTGCGGCTGCGGACGGGAAAGCGGCTGGGCTGCTTCACACGTCCTGCGCCAGGCGGCCGTACAGGTTGGGGCGGCGGTCGCGAAAGAAGCCCATGCCGGCGCGGTGGGTGCGCGCCATGGCCAAGTCGATCGTTGCGACCAGCGTGCCGGTTTCCTGTGCGCCGTATTCGGTCAGGAAGTCGCCGTATTCGTTCGTGATGAAGCTGTGGCCGTAGAATGTCTGGTCGTTTTCTTCCGACCCGATGCGGTTGGCGGCAATCACGGGCATGCAATTCGATGCGGCATGGCCCTGCATCGCGCGGCGCCACACGCGGCTGGTGTCGATGTCGGCATCATACGGTTCGGACCCGATCGCGGTCGGGTAGAACAGCAGTTCGGCGCCCATCAGCGCCATTGCGCGCGCGCATTCGGGATACCACTGGTCCCAGCACACACCGATGCCGATTGTGGTGCCGAACACGTTCCATACCTTGAAACCCGTGTTGCCGGGGCGGAAATAGTATTTTTCTTCGTAGCCGGGGCCGTCGGGGATGTGGCTTTTGCGATAGATACCCATGATCTCGCCAGCGGGGTCGATCATCGCCAGCGTGTTGTAGTAATGCGGCCCGTCGCGTTCGTAGAAACTGGTCGGGATTGCGACGCCCAGCCCCCTGGCGAGCTTTCGCATGGCGGCGACCGAGGGATCTTCCGCCAGCGGGTGCGCCAGCGCGAACCGCGCCTCGTCTTCCTGCTGGCAGAAATAGGCGCCGGCAAACAGCTCGGGCGGCAGGATCACTTGCGCGCCCTGCTTCGCCGCTTGCTCCACGAGCGCAGAGACGGCGCCAATATTGGCGGCGGGGTCGGGATCGTTGAGGGCGAGTTGCAGCGCGGCGACGGTTATTTCGGTCATGCCTTGCGTATTAGGGGCAAGCCCGTCGTATTTCAACGACAGGACGATGACATCCGCGTGGGGCCACCCTATCTCTGGCGACAAGAACAACTAGAAAAGGATTGTCCCCATGGCGCAGGCTATTTTCGCCGGCGGCTGTTTCTGGTGCACAGAGGCAGTGTTTCAGGATGTGATCGGCGTCAGCGCGGTCGAAAGCGGGTATCTGGGCGGCCATGTCGCTGATCCGACCTATAAGCAGGTCTGTTCAGGCACCACCGGCCATGCCGAGGGTATTCGGCTGACGTTTGATCCCGATGTGATTGATCTCGCGACTTTGCTCGATATCTTCTTTGCGATCCACGATCCGACGCAGTTGAACCGCCAGGGCAACGATGTCGGCACGCAGTATCGGTCGGCGCTGTTTCCGCTCGATGATGAGCAGCGCGCTGAATATGAAGCGGCGATTGCGCGTGCGGGCGAGAAATGGCCGGCGCCGATTGTGACCACGATCGAGGGGCCGGCGACGTGGTATCCGGCTGAGGATTACCATCAGGAATATTGGAACGGCGAAGGGCAGCGTAATGGGTATTGCGTTGCGGTGATCCCGCCCAAGCTGGCGAAATTGCGCAAGAGTTTTGCCGCGCGGGTCAAAGCCTGAGCCTGCTCTGAAAAGCCCTCCCCCTGAGGGGGAGGGTTGGGTGGGGGTTTACTCCGCTGCTGAAATAGCGCGACAAATCGGGCTTGGGACACCCCTCGCCTGATGGCTAATGCGTTCACACAACGCCGGTCCGAAGCTGCCCCACCAAGGCCAGGATGCTGTTGTTCAACAAGATCCGCTCATCCTGAGCTTGTCGAAGGACACGTGCTAACGCTCGCCCAACGCGACAGCAAGATCACCCGGATCGGCTGTAGCGCGCGTCCTTCGACAAGCTCAGGATGAGCGAGCTTATTCAATTACCATCGCAAAATTTAACGGTCACCTTGTGTGATCCACCAATCCCCGAGGGGTCAGGCCGTCCAGCGGGCGGCGAAAAATCCGTCAATCCCGCCCGCGTCGGCTGCCATGCCGGGGTCGGTGCGGAGCCAGCCTTCTGCGGTTGGCGCGATGCCTTCGGGCAATTCGGCGGCGCCGATCGGACTTGGCGTCAGCGTGGTCAGTTTGGCCGCTTGCGCTTCGCCTTCGAACGGTTCGAGCGAGCATACCGCGTAGACCAGCGTGCCGCCGGGGTTGAGCCAGGTCGCTGCAAGCGCGAGCAGGTCGGCCTGGAGCGTGGTTAGGTCGTCGATTGCGGCCTGGCGGTGCAGGACGTCCGGATGGCGTCGACAGGTGCCTGTGGCGCTGCACGGGGCGTCCACGAGGATTGCGTCGAAGCCGTGATCGGGCTGCCATTCGAGCGCGTCGGCCGTCACCGTGGTTGCGGTCAGGCCGGTGCGCTTCATGTTTTCGGTCAGCCGTTCGAGGCGCCGCGACGATTTGTCGAGCGCGGTCACGTCCCATCCGGCGGCGGCGAGCTGCATCGTCTTCCCGCCGGGCGCGGCGCACAGATCGAGCGCCGTGGCGCCCGGGTGCGGCGCGTTGCCGATCAGGCGCGCGGGGATTGCCGCGGCCAGGTCCTGCACCCACCAGGCGCCTTCACCATAGCCGTCGAGCTTTTCGACCGCCTGCCCGCGTGCCAGTCGGATATGGCCCGGCGCGAGGCTGGTGCCGTCAAGGCGTTCGGCCCAGTGTGCGGTGTCCGCAGGGTTGGCCAGAGTGAGGTCCAGCAATGGCGGTTCGGCCAGGCCCGCGGCAATCGCATCGAGCCGGTCGGGCCAGGCGGTAATCCAGCGCGCGAGCACCGGCGTTGGCAGGCTTGGCGCGGCGGGCAAGACGGCATCGTCGCGCTTCAGGATTGCGGAAAACACGCCGTGCGCCAGCCGGCGCGGGCCGCCGGTCAGCAGCGGCAGGCCGGTGGCGATGACCGCGTGCGGGGGCAGTTTCAGCCGCAGGACCTGCACCAGCATCAGCCGCAGCACGCTGCGTGCCTTGGCGTCGTCGGGCAGGACTTGCGCGGTGGCGCTGTCGATCAGGGCGTCGAGATCAACCAGCCAGCGCAGCGTTTCCTGCGCGATCGCCGTGGCGAGCGCGCGATCGTCGGCGCGCGGCACCGGGCGCAGCAGCGGCGGCCCCGCCTGGTCGAGCGGATCGCCCCGCCGCAGGACCGCATCGATCATCCGCAGGGCCGCCAGCCGCGTGGCGCTGCCCGGAATTTCGGGCGGGCCGTCGGAGCCGGTATCGGTCAGGACGAGGGACGTTTTGGGATTGTGTGGGGGGCGTATCATGGCCCCCTATCGTCGCAAATGCCCCATTTGGCAATTGCAACGCCGTGCACGAGCGCGCATCTGCATAACCATGACCGAACCAACCAAGCGCGCCACCACCCGGCCAGCGACGTTCACCCCGCCGCCGCACTGGATCAACCCGCCGCTGCCCGAGCCGCGCGCGATCGAGAATGCCGATGATCCCGACGGGCTGGACCCGACGCGCTTTGGCGATTGGGAACGCAACGGCATCGCGGTCGATTTCTGATCAGTTGGCCGCTGCCGCCGCAAGTGGCGACAGCGGATGCCAGCCCCACGGATTGAGCGAAAACCCCGACACGGCGCCATGCACCAGTGACCAGCGCAGCGGTCGCGCCAGCGGGATAAAGCCATTGGCCGCGGTAATCTCCACCTCGGCCTGCGCGTACAAACGCGCGGCCTCTGCCGGGTCGCTGGCGTGGATCGCGGCGACAACGCCGGCATCGCCGGGCGCACTGCACGCCTGGGCATGCACGGTGCAGCTCAGCCGTTCCAGGAACCAGCGCGCACGCGGATAGCGCGCCACGCTGTCGACCAGCGTGAGATCGGCCGCTGCGTCGGGCGCAACCCGCACCAGCGCAATGCCGACCGCGTCCAGATCATCGTGCAACCGTTTGAACAGGATATCCGTGCCCGGCCCCGTCGGCAGCGACAGCGTCAGCACCGGCGGTATTTTGAGCGCCTTGATTCGCGCGGCGGCGGCCTGGCGGCGCTGGTCGATCGTCTGCCCCGTCCAGCGTTCGCCGATCATGCCATTGTCGCCATCGAGCCCGGCCGACACGATCCGCGTCGTCGCCGCCGCGGCGCTGACGCCGAATGCGCCGGTCAACGCATCGCGGTCGATCGCCATTGCCAGCGCCTCGCGGTTCGCCGGATCGGCCAGGAAGCCCTGCGCGGTTACGACATCGAGCCCGAACAGCCCCGCGACCGGATCGAATTGCAGATTGCCGCGCGTCATCGCGATGCGCGTCGCCAGCGGCAAACTGGCAAAGGTGCCGCCCAGCACGAGATCGGCGTGCCCTTGCGCAAACCGGCCGACCGCATCCTGCGCCGATTGAAAACGCAGCGCGAGCGTATGGCTGCCCCGGACGGACGGGGCCAGGTTGGCCAGCCAGTGATCGCCGTCGCGCCGGATCGCCATCGGACCCTCATGATGCTGCCCGTGCGCGCCCGCGGCGATGCCCAGTTCGGGCTGCGCCAGCAAAGTCAGCAGATCGGGCTGCGGCGCGTCGAGTTCGATTTCGATCACCCGGCGCGCCATCACGCGGATATCGCGAATGCTGGCGAGCTCGGCGCGCAGCGGCGTCGTGCGCGCGGCTGCCAATGCGCGGCGCAGCGCGGCGGCGACATCGGCCGCCGCGATCGGCGTGCCATCGCTCCACACCCCGTCGGGCAGGCGAAAGATATAATCCTGCGCGTCGTCGGTCACGACCCAGCGTTCGGCCAGCGCCGGAACCAGGTGCCCCTCGGCATCGAACCCGACCAGGCCCGATCGCGTGGCCGCCATCGCGCCGTAGCCTGCGACATGCAGCGTTGCCGGCGGGTTCAACAGCGGCTCTGCGCCGATCACCGTCACATCGATCGGCCCCGCGCCCGCCCCACCGCACGCGGCGGGCAGGGTCAGCAAGACGCTGGCAAGAAGCGATCGAAATCGGGCCACACCCGATTGCTAGCATTGTTTGGGTGACGCGCCAAAACCCGCGCGACGGTTTTTGCGCTTATAGTTTCCGCAGCGCACGTGGATCGGGCGCAGAAATCGCGGATTTCAGATAACGCGGCGTATCTTTCGGCGCCTCGACAGTTGCGCGGGGCAGCAGCGGATCGATCTCATCGACAAACGCGATGCCGAACCGGTTGTCCTGAATCCAGGCGACGCGGCCCGTGACCCACCCGATATTGCGCAAATTCACGTCGACCGCGACACCCGATGTCACCCGGACAGTGCATTCGGCCATCATCCCGCGCGCAGACAGATTGCGGACCTTGACCCTGTGGTCGCCCGCCTGCCCCTCGACGCGAAGGTCGGCCATCAGGAACAGGCTGTCCCGTCCGGCTTGCCGATGGTCAATCTCTGTCAACGTCCGGTTCCGTTTCATCTTTGCGAAAGAGCGCCGACCTGAACACAATTGGTCAACAAGCCCCGCGCGTCCCTCATGCCTTGTCCAGCAAATCCGCCGAAAAGATCGACCCGAGCGTTAACGTCCGATTGGAAAACGAAGTGTTAAGCCCGCGGGGCTATGCCGGGTCGGGTTTGGTGTAGTGCCAATGTGGGGCACAATTGCGTGACGGAGTGAAGGCAGGGCGATTTGATTTCTGCTGCGCAAAACCTACCCACCCCGCTCATCCTGAGCCCGTCGAAGGATGCGCGCTGACGCTTGACCCGCGTGTGACGGCGTCCAGACGCAGGGTGGCGCGCATCCTTCGACAGGCTCAGGATGAGCGAGGGGAGTGGTTGTATTTCAGAGACATAGGCGCACCCGCCGCGCCCCGCGACAGGTACTCCCCCAACCCCACACCGACAAACTCAATTGTCGCGCGAAACCTTCTCGCGCCGTTCATGCGCCTCTTGCGCCTCGACCGTCATCGTTGCGATCGGGCGCGCAACCAGCCGGCCCAGGCCGATCGGTTCGCCGGTCACTTCGCAAAATCCGTAATCGCCTTCGTCAATGCGGCGCATCGCCGAATCGATCTTGGCAATCAGCTTGCGCTGACGGTCGCGGGTGCGCAATTCGATGCCCCAGTCGGTCTCGCTCGATGCGCGATCGTTGAGATCAGGCTCACGGATCGGCCCCTCCTGCAGCGCCGACAGCGTGTTCGACGACGCCGACAGGATCGACTTTTTCCATTCGAGCAAAAGCCGCCGGAAATAATCCTGCTGCGCCTCGTTCATGTACGTTTCGGTTTCGGTGGGAAAGTAATCACCCGGCAACGACCGCCGAGCTTTGGCCAACACGTCGATTTCGTCAGTCAGAACACCAGCCATCCGGGCCTCCGCTTGCGCGACTTTACACCCCTGCCGGCATGCCATCATGACATTCTGGCAGCGGTTTGCGGGCCTATAAGCGTCGCGGCGAATGCGCACAAGTCATTAGGCAAACCTCTTTTTTATTGTGCCCCGCTTTGATCCAGCGCCAACCCGGGCGCGCGCGCTTTCGCCGGTAAAAAGCCGCACCGGCAAATCATTGCCGCCGTTAACCATATGTTGACCAAGCCCGGCCACCTTGCAACCAACGCGCCATGAACTGAGTCTTGGGGGGCGCAAGGTTTCTGGGGTATATTCGATATGGATCATGGTGTGGTAAAGCTGGTCGGTGGGACCGACACGCAAGTTAACGAACAAGCCGGTTACGACGCAATCGTCGCGCAACATATGGCCGCCGCCGAACAAGGCTGCAGCGAAGCCCTGTTCGACCTGGGCATGGTCTATTCGACCGGCGCACACGGCGTGACTGCCGACCTGATCGAAGCACACAAATGGTTCAACCTCGCCGCAGTCGGTGGCCAGGAATGCGCCGCAAGCTGCCGCGCCGAAGTTTCCGAAGACATGACCGCCCGCGAAATTTCCGAAGCACAACGCCGCGCTCGCGAATGGCTGCGCGCTAAGGCCGACCGTGCTGCACGTCGGGTCGCCTGATACCAGACTGGCCGCTTAAGGTGCCTCCGGCGGGCAAGGGCCATGGGTCCGGACTCATAATCAGAGCCAGAACATGACGATGGCGGCGATGGTGACGGTTGCGACGAAGGTCGAAGCTTTCCGGTCGTAGCGCGTTGCTACGCGCCGCCAGTCCTTGAGGCGACAGAAC
>Ga0302311_10000146_pt1 | contig 88021 bp, 98 predicted proteins | sample III_Palsa_N1_3_FD_200449 | JGI IMG/M metagenome (GOLD analysis project Ga0302311, IMG submission 200449) | Peat permafrost microbial communities from Stordalen Mire near Abisko, Sweden - III_Palsa_N1_3 | ecosystem: Environmental > Terrestrial > Soil > Palsa > Peat permafrost | place: Sweden...
TTTCCGCCGCCGCACGCACGCTGCACCTGACGCAGCCCACGCTGAGCCGCCAGTTGCGGGCGCTCGAGGATCAGTGCGGCACCGCCCTGCTGCGCCGCGACACCCACAAGATGAGCCTGACGGACGCCGGCGATCGTCTGCTGACCGATGCGCAGGCCCTTTTGTCGCTGGCCGAAGAAGCCGAGCAGAGGCTTCGCAGCGACCTCACTGTGATCAGCGGGAACATCAAGGTCTTTGCGACGATCGATTTCGGGCAGAGCGTGGTGAGCCGACTGATCGCGAGCTTCATCCAGGCTCATCCCGGGGTGACGATCGAGCTGGCCTATTCCAACCGCCCCTTGCACATGATCGAGGAGGGCTGCGATGCCGGGATCATCGCGGGAAGCGTGACGGACGAGCGCGTAGCTGCGCGTTCGCTGGGGCAGATCAAGCGCTACCCGGTCGCCTCGCCGTCATTCGTTCGGGATCGAGAGCGCGCGACCAAGCCGCTCGACATGCGCGAGTGGCCCTGGCTGGCGCTATCGAGCGCTCAGTTTGGCGGCGCCCGGAAGGTCGTTCTGTACATGGGCAATCGCGAGGAGACGTTCCCGGTTCGCCCGATCATGATTTCTGAAGGCGTAACCAGCCTGCGCGAGGCTGCGCGGATGGGGCTGGGCGTCGCCGTGCTGCCGGAATGGCTGATCCAGGAGGACCTGCTCTCGGGTCGCCTGGTGCGCGTATTGCCAAGATGGCAAGCCAGGGAGCTGGCCGCGCAGGTGGTCTTTCCGGTGCAGCGCCGATTGCCAATGCGGGTGAGGGCTTTTGTCGATTTCGTAACGGAATACATGAAACCCGTTTTGGAGCCCCGGGTGCGAGAGGGCGCCCGTTCTTTGCCGCCCTAGCCAAAAAAGCAGGCGGGCGAGATCGAGGACGCTAAGGCGCCTTCAATGACGTCAAGCCGCGCGACCTGCTGCTGGCGTTCCTGGCCGGGGGATAGCGCAACTTTGCTTTGTCGTCCTGAGTCCCTCGGCGCGGGGCCAGATCCTTCGCTGCGCTCAGGATGACAGGAGCATGGCGGGGCAGCTGCTGATGATGCCAGTGCCCAGGCGGCGAGCTATCCTGCTTTACGGTGCTTGCGCAGATCCGCCTCGATCGCCGCGCGTAGCTCCGGCGTGATCTCAAGCATGGACTTGTGGCCGAGGTGGCGCGCGCGGATTTCCGTTACTGCATCGATGGCAGCGGCCGTACCGGCCGAACCCAGCACCAACTCGTAGCAGACGATATCGCCCTGGTAGGCGATGACGCCGCAGGGACAGCGGGAGGCGCTCATGCGGATTGGCGGACGGTGGTACGCATGGGCGCAGTGTGGCGCAAGCGGATGACCGGCGGAAGGCATGGCCCCGCCCGGCGTGGCTGCCCGGGGCGCCGGTTTGCGATCCATATGATACAAGAGTATGTTATTTGTAACATTGTATCTATCAATGACGAGCAGGAGCATGGCCATGAGTTCAGTCCTCAAGCAGGCGCTGGCGCCGCAACAGCCGGCGGCGCCGTTTCCGCCGGGCTTCATCCCCAGCCGTCATGGCGCCGCGCGGGAGCAGGCGCGTAGCCTGTTTGGTACCTTGCGCCTGCTGGTGCGCGGCGATCCGGAGCCGGACGCGGCGCGCTGGCGGGCGATGGGCGAGGGCTTGATGAAAGGCGATGCGCCGGCGGACCGGCTGGTGGAATGGATGTTTGCCGCGGACATGAAAGCGACACGGCCGCTGTTCGAGCGGGCGCTGGAGCAGGGCATCAAAGCGGTGCCCGATGCGCCGGCGCCGCTGCGCGAGTTCTTCGAGCTGGTGGAGCGGCGGCCGGACTGGGTGGACATGAAGCTGGTGGAGGAAGGCGCCCTGGTCAACGACCGTGGCGGGATGGATTACTTCCTGGTCGACCGTGACCTGGGGCTGATGGGCGGTTACCAGGCCTCGGCCTTCAACAAGGCGCTGCTGCTTACCGGCGCCTTGCAGAAAGGCGCGGGGCGGCGCGTGGCGGAAACCGTACAGTGGTGGCTGGATTGCACGGAGAGGGGCGGCATGGAGCGCTTCGGTGCCGGCTTCAAATCCACCGTGCGGGTGCGGATGATCCATGCCATGGTGCGGCGGCACATCGGCCGCATGCCGGAGTGGCGCACGGCGGAATGGGGCCTGCCGATCAACCAGGTCGACATGGCCGCCACCGCGCTGGCCTTTCCGATGGTGATGCTGCTGGGCGGGCGCCTGCTGGGCGTGGCGCTGACGCGGCGCGATGCGCAGGCGGGCATGCACCTGGGCCGCTATGCCGCCTGGCTGATGGGGGTGGAGGAGCAGTGGCTGCCGCGCGACGAGCAGGAGGGGCGCACCCTGCTGTACCAGCTGTCGCTGAGCATCACCAATCCCGATGAAACCAGCGTGCAACTCGGCCGTGCCCTGATGGAGGAGCCGCTGCAGCGACCCTACGCGCACCTGCGCCGGCTGCGGCAGCGCTACCAGTATGAGCGTCACCTCAGCGTGAGCCGCTTCTTCCTTGGCCGCGCCGGCATGCGCAACCTGGGCCTGCCGGAGTACGTGCTGCCCTGGTATCCGCTGCTGCGCGCACCGCCGAATCTGCTGTTTCACCTGGGGCTGCGGCTGGTGCCGGGCGGACGGGAATGGCAGGCGCGGCGCGGGCGGCAGGCGACGATCGCCTTCGTGCGCACCATGACCGGAACACAGCCGGCGCAGATCGGGCAGGCGGCGCGGCATATCACCGAGGCGGCGGCGTGATCGTTCCGGGCAAACTTGGGGGCGCATCTCTCCTCAGTGTCCCCTCTCCCCGCTTGCGGGGAGAGGGTTAGGGAGAGGGGCGCATGCACAGCCAGCGAATGTCGCAGGAAACAAACTTCGGCGCTGCCGGATAGCCCCCCTCTCCCTGGCCCTCTCCCCCACGTTCGTGGGGGAGAGGGGATTTACGGGAGGTTCTAGGTAAACTGGAGCCATGTCCGCCACCCTCGCCGCCCAGCTTGCCCGATTCATCGCCGACGACGCGGCGGCGCCGGCCGATGCGGCCGTCGAGCGCATCCTCGACGCGGCGCTGGAGCAGTTCCAGAGCGTCGGCCTGCGCCGCAGCAGCATGGAGGACGTGGCGCGCCGCGCCGGGTTGAGCCGGGTCACCATCTACCGCCGTTTTCCGCAGAAGGATCGCCTGCTGGAAGCGGTGCTGCTGCGCGAATGCCGGCGCCTGATCGACGACATGCGCACCGTGATGCGGCCGCTGGCCACGCAGGAGCAGCGCATCGTCGAGAGTTTCGTCTTCGCCCTGCGCACCATGCGCGGCCATCCCCTGATGGTGCGGCTGATGGCGATCGAGCCGGAGGATCTGCTGCCGCTGCTGACGCTGCAGGCCGGGCCGGTCGTCGCCATCGTCAGCGGCTTCATCGCGCAGCAGATCCGCGATGCACAGCGGCGCGGCGAAGTGCCGGCCTACGATCCGCGGCCGGTGGCGGAGATCCTGACGCGCATGGCGCAGTCGCTGATCCTGACGCCGCAAGGCGGCCTGCCGCTGGACAGCGAGCGCCAGGTCCGCGCCTTCGCCCGCAACTACATCGTGCCGATCATCCTGCGCGCGGTGCCGGCGGGGGATTGAGTTCGGCCGGAGTGGGCTCTGACCTGCCTTCGGCGGAAATTCCCAGTTAAAAAGCGGATTGCGAGGCGCCTTGTGTGCGTTATTCCTCGCCGGGATTGATTTATTTCCATATTTCGATGAATATGGAAATATGGAAACCCAAAACGCACTTGCCGCGCTGGCGGCGCTGGCCCAGGACACCCGGCTGGCGGTATTCCGCTATCTGGTCGAAGCCGGGCCGGAGGGGGTGACGGTGGGCCGCATCGGCGAGGCGCTGGAGGTGGCTGCCGCCACGCTGTCGTTTCACCTCAAGGAGTTGAGCCGCGCCGGCCTGGTGAGCGGCCGCCAGGAGAGCCGCTTCGTCTGGTATTCGGCCAACTACGAAGCGATGAATGGCCTGGTCGCCTATCTCACCGAAAACTGCTGCAAGGGTCAGCCGCAGGCCTGCGGCGTGGTCTGCGCTCCGGCGAAGAAACCCGCGGCGAGCCGCAGGAAGGCGCCCGCGTGAGTCGAGTCCAGAGATGGTGAATATCGTGGAAGCCGGGCGATGAACGCGCTGCGCCGGGTTGCCGCGGAGTTTGCCGGCACGGCCTTGCTGCTTGCCGTAGTGGTCGGCTCCGGCATCATGGGCGAGCGGCTGGCCGGCGGGAACGTCGCCATCGCGCTGCTGGCGAACTCGATCGCCACCGGCTGCGCCCTGGTGGCGCTGATTCTGGTGTTCGGGCCGGTGTCCGGAGCGCACTTCAATCCTGTAGTGAGCCTGGCGCTGGCTGCGAGCCGGCGCCACGCCTGGACGGATCTGCCGGCTTATGTGATGGCGCAGTTTGCCGGGGCCGTCATTGGCGTCTGGATGGCGCATGCGATGTTCGGCGAGCCGCTGTTGCAGCTATCCGCAAAAATGCGCCCAGGCGCAGCGCTGATGTTCAGTGAAGCGGTGGCGACCTTCGGCCTGCTGCTGACGATACTCGGCTGTGTGCGGCATCGGCCGGCCGCGGTGCCCTATGCGGTCGCGCTCTACATCGTCGCGGCTTACTGGTTCACGGCGTCCACCTCGTTTGCCAACCCGGCGGTGACGCTGGCGCGTTCGCTGACCAACACCTTCGCGGGCATCCGGCCGCAGGATGTGCCCGGGTTCATTGGCGCCCAGCTGGTCGGCGCGGCGCTGGCGACTGCGCTGGATGCCTGGTTCCATCAACCGGAAGCGGCGCTCGGCAAGGCGAATGCGGCGGGCGCAAGACCATGATCCCCACACCCTTCAATGTGCTGTTTCTCTGCACCGGCAACTCCGCGCGCTCGATCCTGGCGGAGGCGACGCTCAATCATCTCGCGGGACCGGACGGCCGGTTCCATGCCTATTCGGCAGGCAGTTTCCCCAAGGGCGAGCCGAACCCGCTGGCGCTGGCGCTGCTGCGCGATGAGGGCATCTCTACCGCAGGCGCACGCAGCAAGAGCTGGGATGAATTTTCAGCGCCGGGCGCGCCGCCGATTCATCTGGTGGTCACCGTCTGCGACCAGGCCGCGGGCGAGCAGTGCCCGTATTATCCCGGCCAGCCGTTGAAGGTCCATTGGGGCGTGCCGGATCCTCACACGGCGCAGGAGTTCGTGGATGCGTACCGGGCATTACGGAGAAAACTGGAGTGCTTGGCAAAGTTGCCCTTGCAAGCGCTCGATCGCGCTGAAATGCAGGCGCGCCTGGACGAGTTGTAGCTGTCTGCGGCAGCTTGCAGTCGAAGACCAGATCGATTCGCTACTCGGCGCATGTGATGCCTGTTGCGGATCAAGTTCGCGGAAGACGGGCCCTGACCCGCCTTCCGCGAAAGCTTGCCTGTAACCAGCGGACCGCAATCCGCCCTGCGCGGGCGTGATTGCCCGGCAGGGACGCTGGGCCGCTTACTTCGCTTCAGCGACCCATTTCAGGCTTGCCAGCCACAAGTCGTGACCACGATGCATCAGGGTCTCGTCGCTCTGGCGCAGGCCGGCGGCATCCTTGCCGACGCCCGCTTCGTCCATCACCACGCGGCACATGACGCCCTGGGGCTCCAGGTACCAGGAGTGGTAGAAGCTGGGCTGGGTGCCGGGCGCGTAGCCGTACCAGCCGAGGCGGCGGTTCGGCTCGTATTCGTGCACCTTGCTTTCGATGGACAGGCCGAAGGTGGTCCAGCGGAATACCGTGCCGTCGCGCAGCACGGTATCGCCGCCCTGGATTTGCACGTCCTTGGAGTTGGGATACCAGATCGGCCATTTGCTGGCATCGACGATATGGCTCCAGACGCGCTCGCAGGAGGCGTTGACGAGCAACTCGTTGTGGGCGAACAGGTCGGCCTTGGCCGGTTCGAATCCGGCGGGCCAATGAATATCCGGCGAGCGGTGGGCGAGATCGTTTTGCATCGACATGGGTTTGTATCCTTCCTTGTAGGGAGCGCAGTGGGTGGCGGCCTGCGCGCTGGCGATTACCAGAACCAGCGCGGAGGCTGCGGCGGCGCGGCTGAGCTTGTGCAGGGTTGTAGTGCGCTTCATGAGCTTTTCCTCTGAATCAGGGTGGCGATGGCCTGGTCGATGCCGATGGCGCCCTTGCGGGCGTTGGCACCGCGGTTGGGGAAATCGATCCAGCCGGTGCTGAAGCCGTCGATCATCTGCATGCGCGGCGCGGGATGGTTCATGCCCTGGGCGCGGAAGATGGATTCCCATTGCTCGCGCGGCACGGCTTGCGCACGGACCGCGTGGCCCAGGTTTTTGGCGAATGCTTCGGCCAGGGCATTGGGCGAGACGCGCTGTGCGGCTTCCAGCTCGACCACGCGCGGTCCCTCCCAGCGCTCCTGCAGCAGCGCGGCGGCGGTGCGGCCGACGTCGTCGGCGGCGATCATCGGGATGGGGCGATCGAGCGGCTGCAGATAGCTTTGGATGACACCGCTTTCGGCGGCCGCGATATCCCAGGCGGCGTTTTCCATGAACCAGGCCGCGCGCAGAAAGGTGACGGGCACGGGCAGGGTGCGCAGCGCCTGCTCCATCAGGCCGAGGGCGTTGAGCAGGTTCGGCTGCGGCGCGTCGGCGCCGATGGTCGACAGGGCCACCACCTTGGCCGGCTTGGCGCGAGCCAGCGCGGCGCGCATCGATTCGATGTAGGCCCTGGCCTCGGCAAAGCCGGGCGTGGGATCGAACACCGGGGGCAGCAGGGCGAAGACGCCCTGGGTTCCGGCGAAGGCCGCGGCGAGCGCGTCCGAGTCCGAGAGATCGGCGATGGCGACCTCGCAGCCGAGCGCGGCCCAGGCGTCGCCCTTGGCGCGATCCCGCACCACGGCGCGGACGGGCAGATCGGCGGAAAGCAGGCTGCGGGCCACCGCGGCGCCGACCTGTCCGGTGATGCCGGTGATTGCGTACATGTTCGTTACTCCTGTTGTTGATTCGCCAGCCGGCGAGGTGGACGGCAATATCCCACCGTGCTATTCATGCTTCAATAGCGTTTATGTGAATGCAGTCATGAAAAAAAATCACGAATGCATCAGAAGAAGATAAGGAGACGGAGCGATGGCGTTCGACGGCAAGCTGCTATCCGGAGTCACCGTGCTCATCGCCGTGGTCGAGGCGGGCACCATCGCCAGGGCCGCCGAGGCGCTCGGGCTGTCGCCCTCCGGCGTGAGCAGGGCGCTGTCGCGGTTGGAGCAGCGCGTCGGCGCGCGGCTGCTGGCGCGGACCACACGCTCGCTGACGCTGACCGACGAGGGGCGGCGCTTCTACGAGCAGGTGGGGCCGCATCTGGCCGGCATCGAGGAAGCGGCCATCGAGGCATCCGGATCGAGCAGCAAGGTGCGGGGGCGGCTGCGCGTCAATATCGATCCGTACTTTTCCAGGATCGTCCTGTCGGGGCATCTTTCCGCGTTTCTGGCGCGCTACCCGGAAGTCTCGCTCGAGCTGATCATGCGCGATTCGGTGGGTGACCTCGTTGCCGACGGATTCGACCTGGCCCTGCGCTTCGGCGAGCCGCCGGTGGGATCGTTCGTCGCGCGCAAGCTGATCGAGACGCGGGTGATCACCGTCGCCTCGCCCGGCTACATCAAGGCCCATGGGCGGCCGCGGCATCCGAAGGAGATCGAGCAGCGCGAATGTATCGACTTCTATGATGCGACCAACGCCAGGCCGTACGACTGGGAACTCCGACGCGGGAACGAGGTGCTCCCGCTGCAGATCAAGGGACGCCTGCTGGTGTCGGACTCCGGCACGCTGATCGGCGCCTGCGAAGCCGGCGCGGGCGTCGCCCAGATCCTCGAACTCGGCTGCCGGCCGCTGCTGGAAAGCGGCCGTCTGGTCGAGTTGTTTCCGGAATGGTCGGAAGAGCGCTTCCCGCTATACGCCATCTATCCCTCGCGGCTGCATCGCGCCGCCAAGGTGCGCGCGTTCATCGAGTTCTGCCTGGAAATCATGACCGGCAATCAGCGTGGAGTGCGCGGTACCGGATGACGAGAGGAAGTGATGCGGAGTGTTGCCTGCCGGATCGCTCGATGGCTGCGGATAAGCGAACGCCTGTCCTGGCCTTCAGGGGCTGATCGGTATCCCCACCACCGGCGGGCCGCCCGTTGTCGGCAGAAACATATTGCCGCCCAGCGGTATGCCCACCACCGGTACCCCGCCGGTTGCCGGCAGCACCATTTTCGGCGACATGTCCGGGGCTGGCGGCGGCGCGGGCGCCGGATCAGGGAAGGACGAGGCGAAGTTGTCAGGCGGGGAGTTGTTGCCTTGCTGGTTGTTGCGGACGCCGCCGTTCGGTACACACGCTGCGGCGGCGAAAAGAACCACGCTCGATAGCCATGCGGTTTTCATGTGCGCGCTCCAGCCTAGCCTGACTCATTGTCACAGAGGCGTGACGATACCCGCAAGTATCCATCCTGGTTGCGCCGCGGCGGGATGGAAGATGGCGTTGCGGCCCCATCCTGTTGCAGGGCAATCCAGGCTGGATTTACCGGCCGGCGCGTTGCCGGAACTCCAGGGGGCTTTCGCCGGTGAGTTGCTTGAAAACCTTTGCGAACGCGCTCAGCGAGGCGTAGCCGACTTGCGCGGCGACGTCGGTGACGCGCCCGCCCGCGGTCAGCTGGCTCGCCGCTTCCATGATGCGCGCCTGGCACAGCCAGGCCTGCCAGCTCATGCCGGTTTCGCGGCCGAACACGCGGCGGAAGGTCCGCTCCGACATTGCCGCCGCCGCGAACGCTCCGGAGAGGCAGGCCCGGCCCGGGTCCGCGGCGGCGTAGTCCATGGCGCGCTGGATGGCCGGATGGTGGGTTCCGGGCAGCGACAGGGGCAGCTCGCTTTGCAGCCATTCGCCGCACAGCAGGCCCAGGGTGCGGAAGAAACTCGCGGCCACCGCATCCTCTTCGCTGGCGCCCAGCGGCCAGCGCAGGGCGTGGAGGATCATCTCGCGCATCACCGGGCTGGCCAACAGGATGCGGACGCGCTGCTGCGTATCGGCCACCGCGTCGGGAGCGAAATAAAGAGAGGCGCCGCCGATGTCGGCGACCAGGGTCCGATGCCGCGTGCCGGCCGGAATCCAGGCGGCACGGCCGGTCGGAAGCAGATAGCGCGCCGCGCCGGTCTCGATCAACGTGGTGCCGGCGGTGGCGTAGATCAGCTGGTGATAGTGGTGGCTGTGCCAGTCGTAAAAGGTGTTATGGGCACGATCGTGGAAGGCGAAGCCGGGACCGCGCGGCTGGTCCAGCTGGAGATGGTGCAGCCTTGCCGTAGTTTCCTGCTGGTTCAAACGCCGCATGGCCGTTTCAAGCTCATTATTGACCGGCCAACGTTAGCCGGTCATGCGGCCACAATCTATCCTGCCCGCGTACTTTCCGGGAGCTTTTCAGTGAGCCGCACCGCGCATAACGATCGCATCGTCGAGCAATTCACCCGCTGGGCCAGGCCTTTTTCCGAACTGCCGGTTCATGCCGAGGCGGAAGGCATGGCCCGCACCCTGGCCGCGGCCGGAATCGGGCCGGACATGAAAGTTCTGGACGTTGCCTGCGGTCCGGGCATCGTGGCCTGCGCCGCGGCGCAGCGGGCGGCGCACGTCACCGGGATCGATCTGACCCCGGCCATGATCGCGCAGGCCCGCGAGCGGCAAGAGAGCCTGCGGCTGAGCAATCTCGACTGGCGGGTGGGTGACGCGATGCAGCTGCCGTTTGCCGAAGGCGCGTTCGACGTGGTCCTGACGCGCTACAGCTTTCACCATATGCCCGATCCGCTGCCGGTGTTGCGGGAGATGAAGCGTGTCTGCCGCAAGGGCGGCAGGGTGGTGGTGATCGACGCGACGCCTGCCCCCGAAACGCAGGCAGCCTACGACCGCATGGAGACGCTGCGCGATCCCTCGCATGCCAGCGCCCTGACCCTGGACCAGCTGCGGGCCATCGGCCGCGAGGCCGGCTTGAAGGAGGAGCTGGTCGACGGTTATCGCCTGATGGCGCAACTGAGCACGCTGGCCGATGCCAAGGACATGCAGGCGCTGCTGCGGATGTTCGAGGCCGACATCGCCAGTGGTGAAGACCGCATCGGCGTGGGCGCGTGCCGCGATGGCGACGACATCCGCTTTTGCTTTCCGATCTCGATCGTCGCGTGGAGCGTGGCCGACGTGATTTAGCAGCGCCAGCCGCCGCTCAGCCGCCGCGCGTCACCGGGATGTACCACTTCGGCTTGATGCGTCCGAAGTCGCTGCGGCTGTGCGTGCGCAGGCTGCGCTTGGAGTCCAGCACGCGGGCCTGGCCGTTCTCGCGCACGAACACCACCCAGTGCCAGTAAGGCCGGCCTTTCTCGCGGTGCCACTTGATTGCGAGCAGGGCCAGGTCCGGCAGGGTGTCCCAGGAGTGGAAGGGAATTTCGGCGGGGCCGGTTCGGATGCCGAAGTGACGCAACAGCTTACGCACATGGGCGGTTTCGGACCACAGGCGTTCGTCGTGCGCAAAGATGCCCAGGGCATTGGCGGCCGCTTTGGCCCTGGCATAGCTCAGGCCGGCGATGGCGGCGGCGCTGGCGATGCCGCAGCCGCTGCGCTCCAGTTGGATCACCGGTTTCATGTCGGATTTCATGGCGAGGTGCGGGCTCTGCGCGCCCTTGGTCGTGCAGTTGCGCAGCTTACACCGGGAGGAGCGAACGCGGGGCGCGGCTAGGCCCTGTAGGCCCTGCTGCTGCGCGCTCGCGGAAAGGCCAGCAGGTTGGGGTGCAGCGGGTCCGCGCCTGGCTGCGGCAGTTGCGGCGGCGCCGTGTCGCGATAGAACACCAGGCGATCCTTCACCACGTTATGTTCCACGCCCAAGCCGCGCGCCTGCGCGTAGGCCAGAAGCGTACCGATCAGTTCTTCGGTCTGCGCGCCTTCGCTGCAGTGGATATCCACCACCGCCAGCGGCGGCGCGCCACGGCGGGATGCGGTGGGAACGCCGCCGCTCAACTTCTGCCATAAGCCGGCCAGCGCCTTGCCCTTGATGGGAGTGGACATGGGATGGGTGTCCGCGCGGTGCTTACCAGGCCACGTCGCAATGACGCTGCATCTGGCCGATCACTTCGCTGACATGATCGAGACAGGCGCCCTCGCACCTGGTTTCAAACAGGTCCGCGGCCCAGTTGGCGAGCTGCAGTCCATTCAGCGGCGCGATCTGCCTGACGCGGCATCCGCAGCAGCCGGGATGGTCCTTCTCCAGGCGCTTGAGCTGCGCATTCAATTCCGAGAGCAGCCAGACTCGCGTGACGGTGCGTTTGCTTCTTGCGATATTCATCGGCCTTCCCTGTGTAGTGGCCAGGTGATTGTTGCTATGGGGTTCATGCTAATGGGGCAAAGCTGAACTCGGGATGAACATTGCCGCAATGCCCGAGCGGGAACAGTGAGGTATTCCCTTGTTGTGACTGAAGTTAGCGGGCAAATGTCGACTAGGTCACACTTTGCCACCGTACCGAACCGGCTTTGCGCCAGATTGGTTCAGGCTGCCCGCTTCAGGGGCACGTCCGCTCAGGTTGCAACTTCATACTCGCTCTTCACCAGCCCGCTCGGATAGGACTGCGTCGCGATGTGGCGCAACCGTACATCCCGGGGCAGGCTGCCGAAGAGGGGGATGCCGTCTCCGATCAGCACCGGCACGCGGGTGATGGTGATGCGCTGGATCAGCCCCGCGCGCAGGAAGCGCTGGATGGTGATGCCGCCGTCGATATACAGGTGATGGGCGCCGCTGGCGGCGAGTTGTGAAACGATCGCCGCCGGCGCGCCGCCCATCTGCTCGACCACGCCGCCCTTGACCGCGGAGAGGTCGAGCGGGCGGCTGCTCAGGACCACGACGCGCTTGTCGCCGTAGGGCCAGGCCTCGAAGGCCAGCACCGTTTCGAAAGTGCCGCGGCCGATGACGATGGCGTCGACGGTGGCGATGAACTCGTTATAGCCATGAGGCTCGCCGCCGCCTTCCGGCAGCCAGTCGAGCGCGCCGTCCGCCCGGGCGATGTAGCCGTCGATGCTGGCGCCGACGAAGACGGATGCGGTCATGGTGAATGGCCCTCAATGTCCCCGGATTCTCACGCAATTCGTGCTCAGCGGGAGCGTCCCGCCTTTGGCAACTGGCAGGATACTCCTGCCCGGCGTACACGTAACCCGGGTAGTTCACGGAACGTTAACGCAGCGGGATCACAATCTGCCCAGGCGCGTTCTAAATCGACTGCATGAGCGCAAGTTGAAGATTCCAGGCCCGCCGTATCAGTCAATCAGAAGCCCGTAACAGCCAAAGACCATCAGCGAATCAATAATGCAGCCCCAGACCAGCGCTTCACCCGGCCGTACCGGATTGCCCGCAGCAGCCATTCTCAGGAAATATCTTGTTCACGCAGGGGCACTGGCCTTCATCGGCTCCATGTACCTGCTTCTGCCGTTGACGCCTTTGCTCGCCAGCGTGGTTTTCTTCCGCTCCAAGTACGTTATGCAATACCGGCTCACCCTGAAGAAGATGGTGATCCATCTGCAGGCGCTGAGCGAAGGGCCGGTGCATCACTACCTGCAGGACGTGGTGGGGCGAAAGACCAGCATTCCCGCGGAGATTCGCGGCGATTGCACCCAGTGCGGCAACTGTTGCCTGGACAAGCGCTGCGTGTTCCTGGAGAAAACGGCCGACGAGAAATACCTGTGCGGCATCTACCATTCGCCTTTGCGGCGCTTCTCCAACTGCGGCTCGTTTCCGCTAAGTGCTCACGACATCGAGCGATACGACTGCCCGGGCTACACCGTGGTGCAAGAGGCGCCCATCTACTGGGTTCCCCGGGTGGCCGCCGCCGAGTGATCCAGGGCGCCACTGCCAGGGACGGGCTTTCCCGTCCCTGGCTTGATGCGCTGCCCCTTGCGGGCTAGAACGCGTAGAACGGACCGATGGTGCTGGTTCCGGAGACGCTATCGCCGTAGATGGCGAAGTAGACATTGCGCCCGAAGAAGAACGGCAGGCCCCAGTCGAAATAGCCGTTGGTGCTGGAGCCGTTGCTGAGGACGCTGGCGCTGCCGGCGAGGTCGTTGAAGGCGGCGTTGTTGCCCGACAGGTTGTTGGTGTTGGCCACGGAGAAGGGCACGGTGACGGAGGCGCTGTTCTCGCCGACCATCACGCCGGTGAAGCTCTCGGTGGTCGCGGGGCAATAGAAGCCTGCGTTGCCGCCGGTGCACTGGGTGATGCTGGAGTCGTTGAAATACAGTGCGTTGGAGCCGCTATCGATGAAGGCCGGGATGCCGCTGGTGTTGTTGAAGTTGGTGCTGAATTCGGCGGAGTCGTTGACGGTGAGCACCTGGGCCGAGCCGAGCGTATTGTTCGACTGGGTGCCGATACCGAATATCAGGGAGCCGCTGACAGTGGTGGCGCCGCCGGCGGAGATGGACGGCAATTCGACGATCACGCCGTTGTTGTCGCCGGCGAAGTACGAGATTGGATTCGGCACCTGGCTGGTCACGGCTTCCGTGGTGCCGGTGCAGGTGAGGCTGTTGCAGGAGTAGTAGAGGCCGTTGTTGGCGTTGGTCTGGCAGCTGCCGCCGCAGTCCTCGGGGAAGGGGCCGATGCCGAGCACGCCGTTGGCGCCGAAGCTGGACAGGGTGTCTTCCTCGCTGCCGGCGCCGCTGGAGCAGGCGGACGGTACGCCGGGAAAGCCCGCGAAGTTGTTGGTGAAGGTATTGGCCGCGCCGAAGATGTTGATTGGCATGCTGCTGGCGGTTTCGCCGGTGATCTGCAGGTCCACCGTGGTGACCGGGCCCCAGGTGTAGCCGTCGCCGTAGACCACGCATTCGCCGACCTTGCCGCCGCTGGTGCTGGTCTGGGCGGTGAGGGCGTTGGTCATTGTCGAGTCGAGCGCGGTGTCGAGGATGCGCAGGCCGTAGGAGCCGGTGTCGACCAGGATGTTGCCGATGGTCTGGCAGGCAGAGGTGCTGCCCGGCGCGCAGATCGTCACCGAGGTGAAGATGCCGTTGACGTAGTTGCCGTTCGGGCCGAAGTTGACGCTGACCGACTGGACGTTGTTGACGGTGCCGCCGGAGCCGCTGGACGAACTGCCGCTGGAGGAGCCGCTGCTGCTGGAGGAGCTGGTCGCGATGCTGTTGCCGCCGCCCCCGCCGCAGGCGGCGAGTAGGGCGGTGAGCAGCAGGGCCAGCCCGGTACCGCGCAGGGCGCTCAATTCAGCTCTCCCAGGGACAGACCTTGCGGCACCAGTGCCGGCACATAGGCGCTGCCGCGCAGGGCACGCATGTGGCCGCCGGATTCAAACATCATGCGGCCGCTGTTGAGCTGGAGGTGGCGGGTGTGCTGGCCGGGCTGGCGGGCGGCCAGGGCGGTCTGGTAGTCGGTGTAATACGAGCCCAGGAGCTGGCTCAGGTCGGGCGGCATCGGGCCGCGCCAGGACACGGCGAAGACTTTGCCGCCGGGAGTGGCGTATTCGTTGACCACGGTGCCGGTCTCCAGGGTGACGGTGCTGACGGTGTAGGCCGCGCGCTGGGTCAGGGTGGCCGTGTCGGCGTGAGCCGAGGCGGCAGTCAGCGGTTCGCCCAGCACGGCCCAGGCCGGTGAACTGGCCGCGGCGGCGGCGCAGGCGATGGCAAGCGTGGCGGCGGCCTTGGCCGGGCCACTGCCGCGTTGGCGGCTGGAGATCACAGTCATTGAATCGATCCTTGTTTCGTTGGACATTGGCCGGCGCATGCCGGGCATGCTGCCGCCGGACACTGCCGGATGGTTGGTGACGGCTGTGTCACGGTCAAGTCAGTTTGCCAAACTTTGCATATGTTTGCGTGGCGGGCCGCCGTCATGACACGGCCGCGGCACTGTTGTAGATTCGGTGCACTACAAAAACCGCCTCAAGACTGCTTGCAGCGGCTTACAGAAATTCAAGGTGTTTCAGGGGAGAATACCAATGCGGCGACCCATTCATGCGGCCCGGTTGCGCGGCACGGCATCTGTGCCGGCGGCCATCGGCGCGGCCTTGGCCTGTGCGCTGCTCGGCGCCTGCGGCGGCGGATCGGGTAGCCCCGGATCGGGCAGCACCCAGGGCGTCGGCAACGCCCCGGCCAGCGCCACCCAGTCCACCAACTGGAGCGGCTACGCCGTTACCGGCACGCTGGGCAGCTTCACCAGGATCAGCGGCAGCTGGACCGTGCCGGCCACGGATTGCTCCGGCAGCGCCAGCACCGCCAGCGCCACCTGGGCCGGCATCGGCGGCTACAAGGCCGCCGATGCGACCCTGATCCAGGCCGGTACCGAGCAGGACTGCGACAGCGGCAACCCCGGCTATTACGCCTGGTGGGAAGGCTATCCGGCGGCATCGGTGGATATCAGCACCTCGGGCAAATACCCGGTCAGCCCGGGTGACCGGATCACCGTCACCATCGGCTCCAGCCTGCTGCTGGTATGGAGCATCAGCATCGAGGACCAGACCGCCGGCTGGACTTTCACCACCACCACGCCCTTCCTTGCCGCCGGCGAGAGCGCGGAATGGATCGAGGAGGCGCCGCTCGAATCCAGCCTGGCCAGCGGCAGTGAGGAGGCCACGCTGGCCGATTTCGGCGGTGTTTCCTTCGGCGCCCTCACCGCGAACGGCGCCAGTCCGGCGCTCACCGCCGCCGACGCCATCGACATGGTCGACGCCAAGGGCAACATCATCGCCAGCCCCTCGGCGCCCGGCGCGAGCGGCGACTCGTTCAGCGTGTGCTACGGCTCGGGGAGTTGCGACTAGGGGAGGGCCGCTGCCGCCGGGTTTGGCCTGCGGCGGCGAGTTCGAGGCGGGCACGAAAAAAGCCGCCGCGTTTTCACGCGGCGGCTTGCTCAGCGGCTCATCCCGCGCCCGTCCGCATCCATTCAGGATGCACAACGGAGCGTTCGATTACATCAGCCTGCCTCGGTATCTGCCTTAATAGCCCGGGGGCGGCGGGTAATAAGCCGGCGGCGGAGCGTAGTAGGCGGGGGGCGGGGCGTAATACACCGGCGGAGGCGGGGCGTAATAGCCGCCGTAATAGCTGCCGGCAACCGCCGCGCCGACTACCGCGCCAGCGATCAGGGGCGCGCCCCAACCCCAGCCATAGCCGCCGCGATAACCGTAGCCGCCGTGATAACCACCATAACCGCCGCGGTAGCCATAACCGCCACCGTGGTAGCCGCCACCGCCGTGATAGCCACCGCCGCTCCAGCCGCGGGCTTCGGAAACATTCGGCAGCGCCAACAGACTCAGGGCCAGCACGCCACAGGCGATTGCACTTTTCATGACACTCTCCCTGGTCAGGGGAAGGGGGGAACTGACCAGCTTTGAACGTTATACACCAGCGGCCTGAACTGAAACTGAACCGACCGTTACAGCGGTGCCGCGCCAGCGAACTTTACCTAGGTGATGCGTCTGTCAGCCGGGCGGGGCAGGGGCGCCTTGGCCGGCTTTCGTTCAGGCCACGCCGGCCGCCCGCGCCAGGATCTGCACTGCTTCGGGGCAGGCACCGCATGGATGGCCAGCGAGGGCCGACCTGCTCCCGCGGATGCTATCGATGAAGATAAGGATGTCCGCCGCGCTTGCAAGTCCCCTCCTGATGCCATGTGCCTCAATGGCTGGCTGGGAGCTGGCCTAAATTCGGTGCAGATATCCGCTGATTGATATTGCCGATATCAGTTGCGGCGGCATTGTCCATAATAACGGCCGCGCGTTCGATGATAATCACCCCAAAAAAAGCCGGACGATAACGGGGGAATCTGTGCTCTTACGCGATTGATGCGCTTCGCTGCGCTCAGCACATCCTACGAGTTATCTCTCCACCTTGTTGCGATAGAACCAGTGGATCAGGCCGGAATATCGTGCCGGAGCATCGGCGGTCAGGGCGTAGGCGCAGGAGATGAGCTGGGCCGAAGTCACGCCAGCCAAAATAAGGAATGGGTCGAAGTAGGTCCAGCCGGTGGAGACAGAGGCACCCACAACAAATAGGCCGCGATGATAGGGAAGTTGCGGACTTGCACAACGGCGTTCCACAAAAAAGAACATCAGTTGTATTGCTAGCGCAGCGGCAAGTGCCCCAGCCCACCAGATCGGAGGAATAGCTGCCTTGTGCGAGCAGACGGCGGCAACCAGAAGCGGCCATGCGCGCAGGCAAACGATTGCGAGCCAGGTGAGGGGCTTGGTCAATGCGTATGCGCGGAGCGGTTCGGAAGACATGGTTTGAATTTCTAAGATTGGGCCGGCTTGCGCGCCCCTCTGAACACCAGTGCCGCCGTCACCCAGTACAACACGCCCACGCCTGCCGCGAGCGTGTTGCTGTAAAGCCAGGCATCCGTCAGCGCTCCGCCGCCCACACCGGCTAGCACGAGGCTGAGCAGTTGGTACAGCGGCTGGTTGAGCCGGATCGGCACCAGCAGGATCACGCAGCAGGCGAGCGTAACCCCCATGAATATCTTGAGCGGCAGATCGTGCGTGGCCAGCTCATGCTGCCCTGGCGTCTGCGGATGCCACAGGGAATACGCGCCGACGATCAGGGGGAAGATCAGGATGGCGCCGTAGGCGCGGAGGTCTTGCGCTTTCATGGGTTGCCGTGCCGGTCGCGCGAAGCGCTCAGCCGCCCCGCCACACCACCCGCCCAATCACATTCAGCCGCTCGATCTTCGCCCCTTCCAGCACTTCGGTGGGGTATTGCGGCGAGGGGTTGTCGCTTTTCACTTCGAGGGAGCCGTCGCTGCGTTTCACCAGGCGCTTGACGCGCAGCTCGTCGTCCACGGCGATGGCGTAGACCTCGCCGCTCTTGATGACGCGGTCGGCCATGTTGACCAGTACGATGTCGCCGTCCTGCAGGTAAGGCGACATGGAGTCACCCTTCACCGTGATCAGGCGGCACTCGTTCTTGTGCAGGCCCTTGGCTTGCAGCCATTCGCGGCGGAAGGCGTGGCTGCCGTCCACCACCTCCTGCTTCCAGGCGTAGCGGCCGGGGCCGGCGGAGAGCATGGGGCCGTAGACGCGGGGGACGAAGGTGAACTCGTCGGCGGCCGCCGGCGCCGGCTCTTCCATGCGGTAATGCGTGGAAGCGGGGGCGGAGCTGTACTCGTCGGACCAGCGCGGGCCTTCGCCGGTGAGGGCCCATTGCAGGTTCACGCCCAGGGCGTTGCACAGCACGGCGGCGTAGTCGCTGCGCTTGCTGTCGCGTGTTTCCAGGGCCTGGATGGTCTGCTGCTTGCCGGGCATGCCGGCGCGCCGGGCCAGCTCTTCCTGGCTCCAGCGCAGCTCTTCCCGCACCTGCTTGATTCGTCCGCCGAGATTCATGTTGTTATGTAACAACGTACGTTGTTGAATTACAAACAAAGATTGTTGTTGATGATTAACAACAAACGTTGTAAATTGTTGTGGCCATGTCACAACAAAATCATCAGAATTTCTTTGTAATCAAAGCCATAAATGCGTGTGCTGGCGCTTGCGCCGGGCTGGCCTGGCGTTGTGGCGGACGCATCAAACAGGGCCTTATCCGGCGCTGGCTGCTCGCCCCAAAGCTCGCCGCGGAGGCCGATGCCGCGCTCCAGCGGAAGGTGACTCGATGAGCACCTTTGGCGTGTACCTGGTCATCGTCGGGCCGGCCATCCTGAGTTGCGTCGTCGGCTGGGCCGTGGTGGCGATCGCGCGGCGCAAGGGGCTGGGGTGATGGCCCAACTCAAAACCTGTTCGACGTGGGAAGGGTGCGCGGCTGCACGATCGTACCAAAAGGTATTGGTTGGTCGTGGCCATCCCACTTTCATTTCCAACCCATTTCCAATTCTCCCGGGGCGCGTCCGCGCTCCCTTCGCCGGCTGCGGCCGGCGCTTTCTATTCCAAAGAGGCAGGGCATGAGCCACCAGGTCAAAGTCTTCGTGCTGGAGAAAAGCCAGTTCAACCTCCTCCTGCGCGGTCAGGCCCGCGTGCGCAACCTGCCCGCAGATGGCGACATCGTCAGCGCCAGCCATGTCGGCGGCCGCGTCGGCTTCCTCGTCTACAGCCCCACCTATCCGCACGCCGACCCGCGCCGGCCCCTGCCCACCGTGACCGCGGTGCTGGAGCGGCTGTGAATCCCACCGTGTTTCATCACGCCCCGTTCGCCCCGAGTGTCCGCGCAGCGGATGTATCGAGGGGCCGGCGCTTAGCCAGGAGCAATCCCCCATGCAAGCCACCTACTACTGCCACTGGTGCCAATCCTTCAAACCCCTCGCCGCCGGCTACAAGCAGATGGGCCCGCGGCGCCGCCAGTGCCCCCAATGCACCCGCAACACCAAAGGAGCCACGCATGTCCCGCCCAAAAAATAAGCCGGACGCGGACCATGCCCTGTTCCGCGAAGCCCTGCGCCAGTGGCTCCACTGGTACCACAGCTTCCACGGCGACAACCCCCGCCACGCCTTCGAGGGCGAGGGCAGCAGCGTCGCCGGCACCGTCTACGACCACAGCATCCGCCGCCTCGGCCGCCCATCCGATCAGCACGCCGACCATGTGCTCGGCCAGTTGCTCGCCCAGGAGCGCCGTTACAACGATTGGCCCGCCAGCATCCACGCCATCGTCATGGACATGCCTCGCGACTGGCGTATCTGCCTGTATGGCACGGCGATGGAATACACCCAGCACACTATCGGCCAGCAACTCGGTCTGCGGCAGCAGCTCGTCAGTGCCATGCTTGCCAATGCTCGCCGCACGCTGCTGATCCGGCTCAAGGTGCTGGCGCGGACGGAGCGGGTAATGCGGGAGATGGAGGCTGCGGGAAGTAGGGCGGGTTAGCGAAGCGTCTCATGGGGTTCCGTTGGCCGTAATCCGCCTTCCGCGAACAGCGGTAAGCATCTAATATCTCTTTACGTTGATGTAAAGGCGCTCTCGTAGTGCGTAGCCTAGGTGCAACGTAGTGGAATCTTGAGTTTGGAATCTGTGCGGCATGCCCTCCCGGATTCTGTTTCTCTCCATACGAGCTGCGATCAATGGGTTAGACCGAACGTGGAGCGATTCTCAGTGTGGTTCAATCAGTCTTAGGCATTCCTGGGAGCATCAGTGAAAGAAATACTGCTCGTTGGAGTGGCCCTCAATTACTTCGGGGCCTTGAAGTTGCTCTTCTCGGCACTCGCGGCGGTGCCCGGGTCATCAAACCTCCCGCAGGAGTATCTTCAGTTCAAGCTCTTCACGGCCGGTACCGCCGCGGTGTTTGGCAGTCTCTATCTCTATCTTTACTTCTATCCTGTCTTCGCAATTCCATTCCTCGCTTTCGGGGCGGCGCTCAAGACATGGGCGTTCCTGCTGTCGTTGTATCTTTATCTCAGGCATCGCCTCTCCCGCGGCGCGTTCCTTGAGTTCGGCGTTTCAAACGGCTTTGTCGCATTGCTTTTCTGGTATTACATCGCAAGCAATGCCTGACGGGGACTCCAGTGGATTGGTGACTCGCTGCGCTCACCCCAACCTACGAGTTCTAAAAGACTTATGACGAGAAGCCCTATCAGAGTGCGCGAAGCGGTTCCTGGGGATGCGCCGCAAGTGGGTTCGCTCTACGAAATCCTGACGGCGAAGCCTTGTTTGGTACTGCCCTCACGCATGGCCGAAATCGCGGCGGATGCGCGCAGTTTCCTGTACGTTGCGGAGTATGAAGGCTGCGTTGCGGGTACGGCGTTTTTAACGCTTTGCCTGGACCCGATGTACGGATGTCAGCCGTTCGCGCTGGTGGAGAATGTGGTTGTCGATCCCGCATTGCGCGGCGTGGGCATTGGCGCGGCATTGATGCATCACATCGAAGTCTGCTGTATTCAAGGCGACTGCTCGAAGATCATGCTGCTGAGTGCGGCCGCGCGTATGGACGCACATCGCTTCTTCGGTCGTCTGGGCTACGCTTCAGACAAGAAAATGGGCTTCGTCAAATATCGTTCTCAACTTGTTGAGTAGTGCGGTAGGTTGGGGTGAGCTTGCGAACCCCAACGTGTGCGGGTGGGGGAGGAATGTTGGGGTTCGCAAGCTCACCGCAACCTACGAGTTCTGTAAGGACCATGCCAGTCTTGAACGAAATCATCGCAACGAAAGTCGGCCCGGCGAAGATCGATATCGCCTATGAGCGCATCGGGGATTCCGGTGCGCCGCCGGTGCTGCTGATCCAGGGATTGGCGGCGCAGCTGCTTGGATGGCCTGATGGTTTCTGCAAGGCGCTGGTTGGGCGAGGATTTCAGGTGATCCGGTTCGATAACCGGGATGCGGGCCGTTCGTCCCATATTACCGATGCGCCTGCGCCGGATTTGCCGGCGGCGCTCCGTGGCGATCTGGCCTCGGTGTCCTATACGCTCTCGGACATGGCTGCGGATACCGTCGGCCTGCTCGACGTGCTTGGCATCGAGAGCGCACACCTAGTTGGCGCATCGATGGGCGGGGCCATTGCGCAGACAGCGGCGATAGAGCATCCGCACCGGGTGAGGTCGCTGAGCTCGATGATGTCCACCACCGGCGACATGAGGGTCGGGCAGGCGCGGCCCGAGACCTTGAAGGCGCTGTTTGCCGGCGCGCCTGCGGTCACCCGCCAGGAGGTGATCGAGCGGCAGCTCAGGGCCGTCTCGGTGGTGGGATCTCCGGGGTTTCCGGCCGATCTGGAACTGGTTGCCCTGAACGCGGGACGCGCTTACGACCGCAGCTACGATCCCGTCGGCATTGCCCGACAGGCCATCGCGTCGGTCGCCTCGGGTGATCGTACCGAGTTATTGCGCCAGCTTGACCTGCCCACACTGGTCGTCCACGGCCTCGACGATGCCATGTGCGACGTCAGCGGCGGCCGTGCAACGGCGGCGGCAATTCCGCAGTCCAGGCTGGTGCTCATAAAAGGGCTGGGGCACAACCTGCCGCCAGGAGTCTGGGCGGAAATCGCGGATCATATTGCTGCCGTCGTCCGGATTGGCGAGGCCCGGATGCGGCAAGCGTAGGGTGGGCGGTTTCCGCGGAGGGCTGCGCAATCACAGGCAGCGCATCAATGCACTTAGCCATCTTCCGGCGGACTTGATGAAAGAGATTCTGGAATTCCGCCGGCGGGCCGGGTAGGGTATTTCGGCCAGGCGGCTGCATGATCTGCATTGTCGCTGAAGGGATATGACGCTTCGCCAGTCCGCCCTGCGCAGACCGTGCGAATAGCGCCAACGATGGTCTTGAAAAAAGGGGGATTTATGGAAGCAACTCGATCCACGGGGTTCGTGCGCGGGTGGATGTTCAGAATCATGCTGCTGGCGATGGCCTTGAGCTGCTTTGTGATCACTCTGGCCGATACGGTGGACCGCCTGCACTTGTCCGGGGGTGTGCCCGCGACGATCGAGCTGGCCAGCACGGCGGAGACGGCCCCGGCCAGCTGGTCACCGTACGAGGGGCGCATGCGCGCCCTGTTTTACGTCAAGGTGGTGACGAATGACGGCAAGGAATCTTCCACCAGCCTGTTCCTGCCGAAGGAAACGGTCGAGGCGCTGCTGAACGGACAGAAGGAGCCGATCGTTTTTGCCAGGGATAACCCGAGGAGATTCCTGCTCCAGAGTGAGCCGCTGCCGGCCTTCGGGATTGGCTGGTTCCTGCTTGGGCTCGTCTTCTTTGTGGTGTTCTTGTATTCACTGAGGGTGCGGTAGTGCGGTAGGCGGCTTGAGGCCGCTGTGGTTCCGGGTGGCTGCAACTACGGCGGCCACAGGCCGCCCTACGATTGGTCTTTTTCCCTTAGGCAGCATTGGGGTCGGGACCCGCCCTGCATGAATTACAGCCGCGGCCTGTGTGACATTGGCGCTTTGCCTGGAAAGCGCATTGGGAGTCCGCACTACTCCGAGAGGGAATTTCGAAAGAAGAATTCGATAGGGACGGCCTGCCGACCGCTGCGCAACCCGCCTCCCGCGCCAGCCGCATTAAACTAGCCCCGTCCCCTATATCCTCCACACTTCTCAAGGAACCCTATGCCTACGCTTTTCGACCCCATCAAGATCGGCCCGTTGACCTGCCCGAACCGCATCTGGATGGCGCCGCTCACCCGCGGCCGCGGCACGCGCGACCATGTGCCGACCGAGCTGATGGCCACCTACTATGCGCAGCGCGCCTCCGCCGGCCTGATCCTCACCGAGGCCACCGGCATCACCGTTGAGGGCAGCGGCTGGCCTTACGCGGGCGGACTGTGGAGCGCGGAGCATGTGGCGCACTGGAAGACGGTGACCGATGCCGTGCACCAGGCCGGCGGCCGCATCTTCGCCCAGCTTTGGCATATGGGGCGCATCGTTCATCCGTCGTTGCACGGCGTGCACCCGGTTTCCGCCAGCGCCACCACCGCGCCGGGCAAGGCCCACACCTATGAGGGCAAGCAGCCCTACGTCGAGGCGCGAGCGCTGGCGCTGGAGGAGATTCCGCGCCTGATCGGCGACTACGTCACGGCGGGGCGCAACGCCATCGCTGCCGGCTTCGACGGCGTGCAACTGCACGCCGCCAACGGCTACCTCATCGACCAGTTCCTGCGCGACGGCAGCAACCGCCGCACCGACGCGTACGGCGGCCCCATCGAAAACCGCGTGCGCCTGTTGCGTGAAGTGACGGAGGCCCTGATCGGCGCCGTGGGCGCGGAGCGCGCCGCCGTGCGCTTGTCGCCGAACGGCGACTCGCAGGGCGTGGACGACAGCAACCAGAATGTCCTGTTCCCCGCCGCCGCCGCCGTGCTCGACCGCCTGGGCATCGCTTTCCTTGAACTGCGCGAGCCCGGCGCCAACGGCACTTTTGGCAAATCTGACCGCCCGCCGGTCGCGCCCCTGATCCGCAAGGCCTTCAAGGGTGTGCTGGTGCTCAACTCGGACTATGACTTCGCCAGCGGCCAAGCCGCGCTCGCCGAGGGCGCAGCGGACGCCATCACCTACGGCCGCAAGTTCCTCGCCAACCCGGACCTGCCATACCGCTTCGCGCATGGCCTCGAACTGACGCCGGATGATCCGAAGACCTGGTATTCGCAGGGGCCGGAGGGGTATGTCACGTATCCGACTGCGGCGGCAGCGGCGTAGGCATTGCAAGGGTGAAGCATGACCCCAAGGGTGCTATCCCAAGGGGAGGTTGAGACCAATCGTAGGGCGGCCCGTGGCCGCCAAGGTCGCCGTCATCCGGAACCACGGCGGCCATGGGCCGCCCTACTATCGCTTTCGCCGAGGGCGGGTCGTCGCCCGCCTTGCGTGAACTAGCCCGCACGCTCCAGGTACGCACACAACATCTCGCCCGTCGCCATCGCCAGCGCATCGACCTCCGCCGCCGGGCGCCCCTGCTCGGAGACCGCTTTTCCGATGGCGGACATGGACGTCATCATCAGGTCGGCGGCGAAGGCGCGCTGCTTGCTAGAAGCCTTGGGCAGCGCTTGCTTCATGAATTGCAGCGCCATCTGTGTGACGGCCTTGCGGTGCTCCGCGGTTTCGGGCGCGTCGCGGTAGTAGGGGGCGGCGTCGTCCAGTGCCACGCGCATGTCGCGCTCTTCGCATTCGGATCGGAAGAATGCCTGCACCGCAGTGCGCAAGCGGTCGAGCGGGGCCAGGGAGGTGTCGGCCAGGATGCCGCCGATGAGTCCGCCGGTCTGCTCCCATTCGTCTGCCTGCAGGCGGAACAGGATGGCTTCCTTGTTGGGGAAATACTGATACAGCGAGCCGACGCTGATGCCGGCCACTTCCGCCACCCGTGCGGTGGTGAAGCGCCGGGCGCCGTCGCGGGCCAGGACGCGAACCGCGGCTTCCAGGATGGCCGCGACGAGCAGGGTGGAGCGCTCCTGCCGTGGCTGCTTTCTCCCGGAAATGATTGGGGTTTGGCGCTTCTTCATGCGGGCCGTCCGGAATGCGAATAGTGAATGCGATGGAACATTCGTATTCTAGTGCGGCCCCAATTGCCACGCCACTTTGCGCAGGAATTTCCACATGACCACACTGACCAAGCCTCCGCTGTCGACGCTACTAGCGCAGCTTTTCGCCGATGCCGATGCAACGCAATCCATCCTCATGCAGCAGATGGAGCAGCTTTCGCCGGAGGCGCGACGGGCGATGGTGGCCAGCTCGGCCGACTATCGGGAGTTCTACACGCGCGCCAAGGATTTTCACCTGGCGGTGTCGCGCGAAACCGGCGTGCTGCTGTATCTGCTGGCGCGCTCGTCGCGGGCGCGCAGCATCGTCGAGTTCGGCACTTCGTTCGGCATCTCCACGCTGCACCTGGCCGCTGCTCTCCGCGACAACGGCGGCGGGCGTCTCATCAGCAGCGAGTTCGAGCCGTCCAAGGTCGTGAGGGCGCGGCACAATATCGAAGCCGCCGGCCTCGCCGACCTGGTGGAAATCCGCGAGGGCGACGCGCTGGAGACGCTGGCGCGCGATCTGCCCGAGAGCATCGACCTGGTGCTGCTGGACGGGGCCAAGGTGCTGTACCCGAACATTCTTGCCCTGCTCGAGCCGCGCCTGTCCGCCGGTGCGCTGATCGTTGCCGACAACGCCGACTGGAGCCCGGAGTACCTGGCGCGGGTCCGCGCGCCGGATGGGGGCTATCTGTCCGTGCCGTTCTCGGAGGATTGCGTTGAGCTGTCGGTGCGGGTTGCGGCGGCGGGTGTGGAAGTGCGGTAAGCAGCTCAGTGCAGCAGGGCAGGCCGCGATCCGCCCTGCGTGAACTAAGCCGACTCCTCCTCCAGCAGCGCCAGCGCCTGCTGTCTCGCCGCGGCGCGCAAGGACTTGCGTAGCTCCGGATCATTGGTGGTGCGGGCCAGCACCATGCCGCCGACGCAGAGGGCGACGATAGTCTGGGCGCGGCGCTCGGCGTCGCGGCTGTCCGGCAGGGCGCAGCGGTAGACGTGGGCCATGTTGCGGATCAGGTCGGTGTAAGCCTGCTGCGGCGACAGGCCGGCGCGGGCCACGTCGCAGGGCAGGGCATAGAGCGGGCAGTGCATGTCCACGTCGTCCAGCACTTCGTCGCTGAGATACATCCTGACCAGCATGCGCGCCAGCTTGCGCGGTTCGGGAATCCGCGGGCTGGCCTGGGCCTTTACCGCGAAGGGGTTGCAGCTGACGAAGCTGGCGACGGCGGCGGCGTAGAGCTGGTCCTTGCTGTCGAAATGATGGTAGAAGCCGCCGCGGGTGAGGCCGGCATGGGACATGATGCGGTCGATGGAGACCTGCTCGAAGCCGTAGTGGTTGAACAGGCGGCGTGCGGATTCGACGATGCGGCCGCGGGTGCGGAGCTTGTGTTCGGCGCTGTAGGGCATGGGTTTGATCCTCCTGCGGCTCAGCTTAGCGCGATCGAGAATATGTTCTTGAACATATTTAGTCCATCGGTATCCTCCAATCCAGGTACGATAAAAAGCTGCCGGAGGATGGATATGAAGATCTACTGGATCAAGGCGCAGGCGCCGAAGCGCGTGCTGGCGCTGGCGAAGCATCTGGGCATCGAGGCCGAGCTGGTCGAGGTGAACCTGATGAGCGGCGGGCTGAAGGCGCCGGAGTATGCTCGGCTCAATCCCAATATGAAGGCGCCCACGCTGGTGGACGGCGAGGTGGTGCTGTGGGAGTCCTGCGCGATCATGACTTATCTCAGTATCAAGGCCGGCTCGGACATGTGGCCGGCGCACAATCCGGCGGAGCAGGTGGAAGTGCTGCGCTGGCTGTCCTGGGCCGATCACCACTGGTCGCCCGCGGTCGGCCCCTTTTACTTCGAGCACGTGGTCAAGCCCACTTTCGGCATCGGCCCGCCGGACCGCGAGTCCCTGCCGTCGCAGGTGCCGGACCTGCTGAAGTATGCGAAGGTGCTGGACGGCCACCTTGCCGGACGCGACTACGCCGCCTGCGGCCGGCTCACCATCGCCGACTTCCAGCTCGCCTCGATGGCGAGCTACTGGCGCGAGTCGGAAATGCCGCTGCAGGAGTTTCCCAACATCGTGCGCTGGATCGACGGGCTGCAGCGCATTCCCGCCTGGGCCGATCCCTGGCCCGCGGCGCGGGCCTAGCTGCCGCGGCAGCAGCCTCCCCCCAAGCAGGCAGCCGGCCCTCCCGGTGCGGCCCGTAGCGTGACGCGGGTCCCGGGTCCGCGGCCGGCTTTTCTTGTTGCGAACAGGGCGAGCCAGTACCATCCAGCCCTAGTGTCCTGAGTTGGAAGCTCTCTGACAAAATCAGCATCGTCGTCCCCGCGAAGGCGGGGACCCAGTTTGCTTTAGGACCTTGTTGCGGGGAGCCGGCCATGAGATCGCTGCGGACCTTTCTCGCCGACCATGCTGCAAGAGATACATGGCTCAAGGCGGAAATGGAAGATCTGGAGAAACATGATGCGCACTTGGCGTATTGGGACAAATCCGGCCAACATCTGGGCCTGGTCATCAGCGCCGGGCTTCGGTCGGGTGAAATGCATGTATCGTCCGATGGTGCAGTTACGTTCCAAGTCGAACGCGGTGCCGGCGAGGTGATCAGGAAGGGATCTTCGGTGATATCCGATGAGCGAGGTCTCAAGATTCTTTATGCGGAATTTCGCGCAGCGGTGCTTGGGAGTGGCTCATAAAAATTTCCTTGCTGCTCGCTTCCCTTCTGATTGCGAACGCCTCGGCTTCGGGTGACTTTGCGGCACGCGTCAAGGCTGGAAAGGACGCTATTGCCACTGCTGCCGGCAGGGAATACGACCGGATGTTGGTGCCGACTCTCCAGGCAGCAGTGCCTCGCTGCATTCCTCAAGGTTCGTCCGGTCATATCGGAAAATTCACTCTTGTCGGGTCGGTGTCGTTGGGTGGAGCAGTGTCCGCGATCGAAGTGCAGCCGGAAACGGTTACTTCGCGCTGTTTCGCGCTGCAAATCGGCGGCGCCACGTTGCCGCCTTCACCTTCGTCGAACTATCCTCTTATCATCGAAATGGATGTGACGCCCTAGCAACCGCAGGGTGGGTAAGTGCCGAAGGCCGTGGCCACGCATATCGCTCTAGCCGGGCACGCTGCATCCTTTCGATACGTCTAGGTGATTTGCAATCAGGCCTTCTGCAGAATCAGCCCGCTCCGCCCCACGGTAACCAGCACGTTTTCCGCGTCCGCAATCTGGTTGGCAGCGGTTCCGCGCAGCTGGCGAACGGCCTCTGTAATATTGTTCATGCCGTGGATATAGCCCTCGCCGAGCAGGCCGCCGTTCGGATTGACCGGCAGCTGGCCGCTCAGCTCGATCGCGCCGCTCTTGATGAAATCCTTGGCCTCGCCTTCCTTGCAGAAGCCGTGCGCTTCGAGCGTCATCAGCACCACCGGCGAGAAGTTTTCGTAAATCAGCGCCGCATCCATGTCCTGCGGGCCCAGGCCGCTTTGTGACCACAGCTCCTGTGCCGAGGCATAGGCCTCCGGGTATCCGACCAGGTCGGGCCGGTAGTAGTCGAACATGATGTGTCCGTCCATCCGATGCGCCTGCGTTGCAGCGGCGACGCGCACGGGCTTCTGGCGCAGATCGCGCGCCCGGTCCAACGAGCTGACCACCAGGGCCACGCCGCCGTCGCTCTCCTGGCAGCAGTCGAGCAGGCGCAGCATCGGCTCCACGATCCAGCGTGAGGCCTGATGATCTTCCAGCGTGATCGGCTTGCCGTAAAACCAGGCATTGGGATTGGTGGCGGCGTGCTTTCTGGCCACCACCACGTAGCGGCCGAGGTCCTCGCTGGTCACGCCGTAGCGGTGCATGTACGGCTGGTACCACAGCGCGTAAATCTTGGCCGGGGTATCCAGGCCGTAGGAAAAATGCAGCGAGCGGGCAGGGGCGCCGCCGCCGCCAACGCCGTAATGAATCGGTGCGGGCTGTCCGAAGCGCTGGCCCGAGCGCTCGTTGAAGGCGCGGTAGATCAGCACATTCCTGGCGGCGCCGGAAGCCACCGCCGCGGCGGCCAGCTGCACGGTGGCGGAAGAGCCGCCGCCGCCGAAGGGCGTGCGCCCGGTCCAGCGCAGCTGCTCGATGCCGAGGCAGCGCATCAGCTGCAACTCGTCGTTGCTGTCCTGAACGTAGGTCACCATGCCGTCGATATCCGAGGGCTTCAGCCCCGCGTCGCGGATCGCCGCCAGGCTGGCCTCGGCCGCCAGCTGCAGCTCGCTGCGCCCGGATTGCTTGGAAAATTCCGTCTGGCCGATGCCGACGATGGCTGTGCTGTCGAGCGGCTTCATCGGCCGGCTCCGGTCGCCGGGCGGAATTGCGGCAGGGTGGCGCCGCCGATCTGCCGGAACACCACCTCAACCGGCGCGCCGATCTCGATATGGCTTGCGTCTTCCAGGTTCGACACCAGGCGGATGCCTTCCTCCAGATCGACCAGCACCACCGTGCGCGGCGACTCGTCCGGCCGCGAGGGATGCTTCGAAACGATCCAGCCGTGGACCCGTCCGCGGCCGCTCAGCGCCTGCGCGGTCCAGTTCAGGGATTGGCAGGCCGGGCACATCGGTAGCGGCGGGTGACGCAGGTTGCCGCAGTCCCCGCACTTCTGGGCCAACAGCTGCCCCCGGTCCACGCCTTCCCAGAAAAAAGCTTCGTCGCTCATCCGTGACTCCTCGCTGCAAGTACCCGATCGAACGCCGGGCGGCATCGCCGCCACCGCATCCGCTCGATCAATCATGCTCCAATGCTTTTTTCTTGCACTGGTCTGATTGGAGTAGCCCGGGAGGAGGTGGCATCGCAAATCTAGATGAGCGACCGCTAGTATGGGCAAAGGCCGCAGGTTGTGCCCATGCGGATCGCAGATGGAGGCGCGCTTCGCTTAGAGGCGCCAACTTTTGTTGCTCAGCCTACCTTAGTTGTGCGCAGGCTAGGGTAGTTTCCCGAACGTCTCCAGCGTTGCCTTTATCTTTGCGTCGATTTCGGGATGCTCCTTGAATATCTTCAATAGCACTTCGTCCGCAATGATGGCGCCGACCTGGGTAATGAACTTTCTGTAAGGCTCATACTCTTCCGCTGATAAATGAGTTTTCAGAAGAGGGATAAGCCTCGTCAACTCCGCGGCGTTCTTGAAGGCAACACTGGCCACGTACTCCGCAACTTCCTTGTTCATGGGCATTTGGCGGTTGGTTCGGTTCACTTAGGGTGGTTCGGCGACCTGTCCTTACACCAGCCCCGGAATCTCCATCGCCGGATTCACATCGGCCTCGTAGTCCACCCCTTCGATCTCGAAGCCGAACAGGCGCAGGAACTCGCGCTTGTAGCCGGCGAAGTCGGTGAGCTGGTAGATGTTGTCGTTACTGACTTGTTCCCACAGTTCCTCCACGCGGGCCTGCACTTCCGGGGTGAGCTCTTTGTAGTCGGTGCGCAGGCGGCCGTCCGCGTCCAGATGCGGCGTCTTGCCGTAGAGGCTTTCGCTGAACAGCAGATAGAGCTGTTCGATGCAGCCCTCATGCGTGCCCTGTTCCTTCATCACCTTGAACAGCAGCGACAGGTACAGCGGCATCACCGGGATGGCGGAGCTGGCCTGGGTCACCACCGCCTTGAGCACGGAGACGCGGGCGTCGCCGCCGTGGACGGCGAGCTTGGCGCGCAGGCCCAGCACGGTGTGGTCCAGGTCCTTCTTGGCGGCGCCGATGGAGCCGTTCCAGTAGATGTCGTGGGTGATCTTTTCGCCCAGGTAGGTGAAGGCGGTGGTCTTGGCGCCGTCGGCCAGCACGCCGGCTTCGAGCAGCGCGTCGATCCACATCTGCCAGTCCTCGCCGCCCATCACGGCCACGGTGTTGTCGATCTCCTCCTGCGTCGCCGGCTGCAGGGAGATTTCCTTCACCACTTCCTTGTCGGTGTCGATGCCGCGCTGGCTGATCGGGTGGCCGATGGGCTTGAGCGTGGAGTTGAAGACCTGGCCGGTCTTCGGGTGGGTGCGGCGCGGCGCGGCCAGGCTGTAGACCACCAGGTCGATCTTGCCCAGGTCCTGCTTGATCAGGTCGATGACCTTCTGCTTGATCTCGTCGGAGAAGCCGTCGCCGTTGACGCTCTTCGCGTACCGGCCCTCGGCCGCCGCGAACTTGTGGAAGGCGGCGGTGTTGTACCAGCCGGCCGTGCCGGGCTTCTCCGGGGTGCTGGGCCGCTCGAAGAACACGCCCAGGGTGGCGGCGCCGCAGCCGAACGCCGCGGTGATGCGCGCGGCCAGCCCGTAGCCGGTGGAGGCGCCGATCACCAGCACCTTTTTCGGCCCGCCGGCCACCGGCCCGCGCGACTTGACGTAGTCGATCTGCTGCCGGACGTTGGCCTCGCAGCCAACCGGGTGGGTGGTGACACACATGAAGCCGCGCACGCGGGGTTTGATGATCATGAAGGGCTCGCTGGTTTGAGGGTCAATTGTAGGCGAGGCAGGGTGGGAATGGTCGGGGTTTTTTGGCGAAGGTCGGGAGGTCTGGCGGCGCGGCGGCAGGGTAGAGCGGGTTATGTTCCCAGGTGCGCGCAGACCTCAATACGCCACCGTATGATGTGGCTCACAAATCTGGGGCCGGCTTTCAGCCTGCGGTACCGTCTGTTTTCAGGCGGCCGATTAAAAGGAGTTCGTAGATTTTGGGTGAGGGATAAATGTCGGGGATCGCAGGCTCGCTCCAAGCTGCGGAACGGTGCCCCTTACCTTAATTCCGCACCGGAAAGTCACTGATTTTGCATTCGCCTGCGGCAGAATGGCAGACAGACATATAACAACATCCGAACTTGGAGAGCTGCAGTATGAAGCGAGGTGAAGGGAGCGTCTTCCGGCATATCACCGCCGCCGTTTTGTTGGCTGGGTTCAGCCTAGTGCCGGCCCGCTCTTACGCCCAGAGCTTCGATTGCAAAAAGGCCGCGACGGCCATTGAACATCGGATTTGTGATGACAAGTCTCTCGGCGATCTGGATCTGTCACTGGCGAGCGAGCTCAAAGACGCGCAGGTTACGGCGCCCTACCTACGCATAGCGTTTTTAGCCGGCGAGCGACGCTGGATTGCCGAACGGGACAAGCAATGTCTCACCAAGGGTAGAGGTACCGGGGCGGCGATGTCGGCTTGCCTTGCTGGCGTCTACCGCGCCCGTCTCGCTGATCTGAAGTCAGGCGCCGCAAAAGACACTGCGTCCCGCTTCATGACAGCAAGCTGTCAGGCCGTCGCTGACCGTTACCGTGGCCTTGCGGATGCGCACTCCGGGGAGCCGCCGCTTAGCGTTCTGTCCAAATCTCCAAAAACCGGCATTACTCTCGCCCCTCCTTTGGTGGGCCTAAAGGATCCTACTTCTCCGAACTCCGAACGGACGCGAAAACAAAACCTGCCCTTCGCCGTACCCGAGGAAGTAACCAACTATGTGATGGTGTCGCCGGGGCTCGGCAATTGGGAGAGGTTGCCGAACACCGATTTCTACTCGTTTAGCGACGTGGAGGGGACCGCCCACTGTTATGAATCTTTCTACTTCGTGGTCAAAAACGGCCGTGCGCAACGAGCTAGTGTGCCGCCGGGTTTTGACGACTATGAGGGCGGTGGGTCGTGTGGGGTCAGTCGCTCCTATGGAGCGATCGACAATGTCCCAGTTTATTTTGAAGAGCGATACGACTGGACGCCCTCGATGACGTCCAGCGTCAAGATTGCAACCTGGGATATGGGGCAATTCGCCGCTGCGTGCAGCGTGACTTTTTCCTATGCTCCGCAATTCAGCTCGGATACGCTGAATGACTGGGTGGTATTGGGTGATTTGAACAAACCTTGCGCCGGAGACGAATGCGAGCGACTGCGGCGTGCCGCATACGATTTGGTCGAAGCCGTGCAGAATAGTCCCGCCGATGCGCAGCGCCATTTTCAAGCCCTGCTGTCGCCGGCCCAACAGGCGCAATATGACGCCATTGAGCGGGACACGACTAATGACAGGCCATCGGCGGCCGACGCACAGATCGCAGACGACCTGGACCCGTCTGAGATAACGCAGGAGAGACCAATAGTCCTGCCCTACGTCGATGAGGGTCACGTTTACATTGCCAGTCTAGGTCACTTGACAATTGGTTGGCGCTATTTTGCGGACTGGGGCGTCAAGTTCGAGGCGATTGAAGATGGCAAATTAGTGCAGAAGGCTGCGTTTGCCTTCGGAATGGTGAAGGGGCGGCTCGAACATGTTTCCGTTACTCCAATCAACTCAAAAGGCGAGGCGGCTGCGAACTAGGGCAGCGTAAGCTCGCAAAGTAGCCATATGCCTCGGGAGTACAGTAGGCGGATCAGCCTGGCGGTAGCGTCCCACGGAGTGCCGTTCTCGTAATCCGCTTTTCGCCGAAGGCGGTGTGGCAGCGGGCCGTCCGCACCTCCCTGCAGCGAACCCTGATCCGGGGTATCTTCTACGCCAGTACAAGATCGTGTCATCGGTCCGGCCCCCAGGGCCGGCACCGTGAAAGCGCCCCGGGCAATGTACCCGGGCAGACTACGGCGGCTCGAGGAGAAACATGAAGACCAGGCGTCTCAACCCGATGGATGCGTCGTGGCTGCAAGTGGAATCCCACGAAACCCCGATGCACGTGGCCGGGCTGATGATCTTCGAGTTGCCCAAGGACGCGGCGCCGGATTTCTTCCAGCAGATGTTCGCCATGTTCCGCGAGCACCGCGAGTTCTATCCGCCGTGGAACCGCCGCCTGCGCTCGCCGCGCCTGAAGACACTGACGCCGGTGTGGGTGGAGGACAACGATCTCGACATCGAATACCACGTGCGCCTGTCGGCCCTGCCGTGGCCGGGCGGGGAGCGCGAGTTCGGGCAGCTGATCGCGCGCCTGCACAGCCAGCCGCTCGATTTCACCCGGCCGCCCTGGGAGTGCAACATCATCGAGGGGCTGGAGGGCAACCGCTTCGCGCTCTACATCAAGATCCATCACTCGCTGATCGATGGCGTCAGCGCCATGCGCATGCTGGCGCGGATGCTGCCGAAAAGCGCCGCCGACCTGGAGGCGCCGCCATTCTGGGCGGTGCCGCCTGCGCCCCGCACGGAGAAAGACCCCGGTGCCGGCGCTGCCAGGGCGGCCGGCGGCCTGTTTGGCGCCATGCGCGCGCGGCTCAGCGCGGTGCCCGACCTGGCCCGCGCCGCCGCCGACCTGGCCCGCGCGGCGCGCAGCAAGACCGACCTGCTGGGCACACCGTTCCAGGCGCCGAAATCAGTGCTCAACGGCCGCATCAAGGGCGCAAGGCGCTTCGCCACGCAGATCTATTCGATCGAGCGCATCAAGACCCTGGCCAAGGCCGCCGACTGCACCCTCAACGACATCGTCCTGGCGATCTGCTCCGGCTCCCTGCGCCGCTTCCTCAAGGAAGGCAATATGCTGCCGGCCAAGCCGCTCACCGTCGGCTGCCCGGTGTCGGTGCGCCCCAAGGACGACCAGGAGCAGGGCAACGCCATCAGCTTCATCATCGCCAACCTGGCCACCGACATCGCCGATCCGCTGAAGCGGCTGGAGGCGATCAAGGCCTCCACCCAGCGCGCCAAGGAGCATCTGCAAAGCTTGCCCAAGCATGCTATCGAGAGCTACACCATGATGCTGATGGGCCCGTACATCGCCCAGCTGGTCACCGGCCTGGGCGGCCGCACCCGGCCGGTGTTCAACATCACCATCTCCAATGTGCCGGGGCCGCAGCAGACCCTGTATTTCCGCGGCGCCAAGATGGTCGCCAACTACCCGGTGTCGCTGGTCACCCATGGCCAGGCCATCAACATCACCTGCCACGGTTACGCCGACACCCTCAACTTCGGCTTCATCGCCTGCCGCGAGACGCTGCCGCACATGCAGCGCATCGCCGTCTACACCGGTGAGGCCCTGGAAGAGCTGGAGGCGGCGGTGCTGCAGCCGCGCAAGCGGCGGACCGGATGAAGCCGGCCGGTGTCCGCTTGCGGGCTCCGGCTGTCGCCATGTTTGTCTTCATGTCCGCCGGGCTGCCGCGCCTTGGCCGTTGAAGGGGGAGTCATGACCGCGGAAAAAGCCAATATGGCCATCGGCTGGCGCGTCTACGGCCTGGGCGTGATGGCCCTGGCCCTGGTCTGCCTGGCGTGGGGGGACTTCGACTCAGGGCAGCCGGTGCCCGAGGGCTTTCCCGAGCGCACCGTTCTGGCCTATGCCGCCGCGGTGTTCATGCTCGTCGCCGGCGCGGCCGTCGAGTGGCGCCGCAGCGCGGCCTGGGGTGCCGCGGTGCTCACCGCTTACTACGCGCTGATTGTCGTCATTCTGATGGACGGCCCCGGCGTACTGGCCCATTACGCCGAGTTCGGCAGCTACAGCAATGCCGCCGAACAACTCGCCATCGCCGCGGGCGGGCTGATTGTCTACGCCGCGAACGCCCGCATCGATGCGGCCCGGGCCGCGCGCCTGACGCGCCTGGGCCAGCTGGCGTTCGGGCTGTGTGCGCTGCTGTTCGGCGGAGCGCACTTTTTCTACATGAATCTCACCGTCCCGCTGGTGCCCAAGTGGCTGCCGCCGACGCAGGAGTTCTGGGCCTATGCGACAGGAATTGGCCACATCGCGGCGGGCCTGGCGATCCTGACGGGCGTGCAGGCCCGCCTCGCCGCAATCCTGCTCACCGCCATGTACGCCTCCTTCACCCCGCTGGTGCACCTGCCCTTGGTCCTGGCCAATCCTTCCAGCCATTTCAACTGGAGCGAGAACGCCTTGAATCTCGCCCTGACCGGCGTCGCCTGGGTGGTGGCCGACTCGCTGGCGCGGCGCCGGTGAGGCGGCTCTGAGGAAAATCTGATCAATCGTCACCCCGGCGGAAGCCGGGGTCCAGAGCCCCCAGCGCGGCGCTCAGCGGGCGCGCCGCGCTACGCCCGTTTCACGGATGCAGACGGAACGCCGTTGCCCGTCCTCAGGCTGGCTTGGGAAAATCGGTGGAGAAGGCAAGATCCTTCTGCGCTTCCAGCGCCGCCAGCCGCTCGCCGAGCTGCTTGTGCACGATGGTGTAGGCGTCGCTGCCCAGCGCGATGCGCTTCGGCGCCGGGTTCTGCGCGGCGCTGTCGATCATGATCGCGGCCATCCTGGCCGGGTCGCCGATGGACAGGCTGGTGCCTTCCTCGATGATGCGGCGTCCAATGCTGGCGGGAGACACGCTGTAGGCTTCGATCTTCGGCCCCAGCTGCGAGCTGCGGTAGCGGAAATCGGTCCGCGCGCCGCCCGGCTCGACCAAGGTACAGCCAATGTTGAACACTGCCACCTCCTGCGCCACGGCGTCGATGAAGCCTTCGATGCCCCACTTGGTCGCGTGGTACAGCGATCCGCCGGGAAACGTGGCCTGCCCGCCCATCGAGGACAGCTGCATGATGCGGCCGCCGCCCTGCGCGCGCAGGTGGGGCAGGGCCGCGCGCACCAGCTGGATCGAGCCGACCAGGTTGGTGTTGATCTGGTGGACGATCTGCTCGTCGGTCACTTCCTCGGCCGCGCCGATCAGGCCGTAGCCGGCATTGCTCACCACCACGTCGATCTGGCCGAGTGCCTCGAACGCCCGGTCCACCACGCGGCGGATCGCCGGTGTGTCGGTCAGGTCCAGCTCGGCCAGCCACAGCCGCTCGCCGTACTGCGCCTTGAGATCGTGCATTGCCTCGATCTTGCGCACAGTGCCGGCGACGCGGTCGCCGCGCGCCAGCAGCTGCTCGGTCAGATGGCGGCCGAAGCCGCTGTTCACGCCGGTAATCAGCCAGGTGCCGTGTGTCATGTTGAAACCCTCCTGCATCGTCGGTGTTCGATCAAAGAAATTAACTAACCAGTTAGATTTAATCTAAACCTGTCTAACCGGTTAGTCAAATGTTAGGATGAAAGCGCAGCGCAAGAGGATGATTCGATGGGAAATGCTGAAGCCACGCGGGAGCGGATTCTGGAGGCGGCGCTGGCCGAGTTCTCCGCCTACGGCATCGCCGGTGCGCGGGTCGACCGCATTGCCGCGACGGCCGGATGCAACAAGAACCTGATCTACATCTACTTCGAGAACAAGGAGACGCTGTTCGCCACCGTCCTGCAGAAGCACCTCGCGCGTGTTTACGATGAGGTCGTCTTCACGCCCGACGATCTGCCGGGCTACGCCGGGCGCGCCTTCGATTTCGTGATGGCGCATCCCGAGCTGATGCGGCTGGTGGCCTGGTCCGGCCTGGAACGCACCGCGGGCAACTCGCCCGAGCGCCGCGCCGCCCTGGACGGGAAAGTCGCGTCCCTGCTCAAGATGCAGAAGGCCGGCCAGGTGGGAAAGGCATTTCCCCCGGGTTTCCTCCTCACCGCCATCATGGCGCTGGCCACTGCCTGGACGCCCATCGCCCCCTTCGGCCCCTCGCACGATCCCGACGCGCACAAGCGCCCCGACGCCTTGCGGCGCAACATCACCGAGGCGGTGCGGCTGCTGGCCGAGGGCAAGCCGGGGTAGGGCGGGCCAAGCATGTTCCGGGTAGCTTGCGCAGCCGGCGGATCGAATGGGCCGCAGGCTGCGACCGCTTTACACGGTCCCGGCTCCGCTTGCTTGTTGTGGCCGGGCTGGCCCGGTACCATTCGTTTCAAGAAAGAGTCGGCACGGCGATGGGTATGCGAACCTGGGTCTGCCGAGGGGACGAGGGATACCGGCGCCTGCGTTTGGCCCGGTTGACCCCGCTCGGGGTTGGGCTTGGGGGAGGACTGCAAATACAAAGATGAAACCATCGAGCATCTTGTTGTGTGTCGTGGCGGCTGGAGTGTGGATGACTGCCTGCGCCCCGGAGCCGGTGAAGCCGGCGCCGCGCGCGCCAGCCCCGCCCAGACCTTTGGTGAGGCTCGCCACGCCCGTGCCAGGCCAGCGACAGGTCGCTGCCGCGCCGGCCATGCCGGCCGTTCCCCTGCAGAGGGCCGCGGGCGTCGCGACGGTGTCGACGGTCCAGAATCTGGCGCAAGCGGGAGTGTCGAGCCCGAAGGCGGCCAATGACTGGGCCGTACAGCTGCTGCTCGCCATCAACCGCAAATGGGCGGTGCCGCGCGTGGGCAACCGGAATCTCGCGGCCACGGTTCTGGTCAGGATCAATACCGCCGGAATGGTGCAGTCCGCGGGCATCAGCGCCAGCAGCGGCGACCTGAACTACGACACCTCGATCGTACAGGCGATCTACCGGGCCAGCCCCTTGCCCCTGCCGCGCGATGGCAGGGTGTTCCACAGCAGCTTCTCCATCTGCGTCGGCGCGAACGTGCACGGCTGCAAGTGATGCCCGTGGCGGCCGCGTCCGCCACGAGGCCTCAGGCCGGCGTCAGGCTTGACGCACCGATCAATCCCTTCCCGCCGCCGGCAGGCGCGCCCGGATCAGCCCGATCAAATCGCCCTGGCTGAACTGGATGTCCCCGACATGGGTGCCCATCTTCGTGCCCCAGGTCCAGCCGGTGATGTCCATCGGCGGCTTGCGCAGGCCGCCCGGATCGGCGGCCTGGGTGATTTCCAGATAGTGGTAGGTGCCGTCGTAGGCGCAGCGGGCGGAGTAGAGGTCGCGGTACAGCACGAACGGGGTAGTCACACCGTCGATGGTGCCGAGCGGGCCTTTCTGCGGCACCAGGGTTTGCAGGAACACGCTGCGGCCCGGCGCGGCCACGCTGCCCGGATTGACGCAGATCATCTCGTTGCCCGGCGCGGCTTCCTCGATGTGGGCGAAGCTGCCGTTGTGCTGCCGGTAGGAGTTGTAGGCCACGATGCAGCCCGTCTCGCCGTCGCGCGTGCAATAGGGCAGGTGCTGGAAGGTGGCGCCGCGGGTCTGGCCCAGCGGTGCCTGCAAGGTGCCGCCGATGGGCATGGCGAGGAGCAATCGCTGGCGCAGCAGCGGATCGTTGTCGAAATAATTGCGCAGCAGGCGCACCACCATTTCGCTGCCCTGCGAGTGCCCGATCAGCACCACCTTGCGGCCGTGATTGTAGCTGCCCATGTAGTGCAGGAAGGCGTCGGCCACGTCGGAGTAGGCCACTTCCAGTCCCTGTTCCTCGCGGTCCTTGCCGGCGATATAAGTGCCGATGCTGACCTGCCGGTAGAACGGCACATACAGCGCGCACACCTGGCCGAACTGCGCCGCCTGCGCGTTGGCCACGGCGAGGATGGCCTTGTCGTCGTTGAAGTTGTCGTGGTTGGAAGCGCCCAGGCCCAGGTCGACGGTGGGGTGGACGTAGAAGCAGTCCACCGCGGGCCGCTGCGCCACCTGCTGTGGCACCACGGTGCGCGAGCCGTCGGCGCGGATCTCGGTGGCGCTCAGGTCATGGTTGCAGGCGTCGCCGTTGCGGCCGGGCAGGCATACCCACATCGCCGGATCGCGGTAGCGCGGGCTGGAGTAGCCGGTGTAAGGGCTCTTCAGCGCCTGCGGCAGCGGCGTGGGCGGCGGCGGCGCGCTGGCGCAGGCCGCCAGCAGCAGTGCGCAGGCGGGCAGCCATGCCGACACGGTCCTTCGCGTCAGTGGGTTCATGCCGGGGATTATTGCTTGAATCGCGGTGCCGCGTTTCTGACGTCTCATTCATTTGTGACCATCTGCGTCCGCTTGCGCGGCGCGCTCGCCCGGCTTTCGGTGTGGGCCGCTACGCCGGCTTCGGCTCATGCAGGCGCGCGGCGATCTCGGCCGCCAGCGCATCGCGGTCCTCGGCGATGCGCCGCGCCAGCTTGGGCGTGACGCGGGTGTGCGGATCGTATTTGCCGCTCCAGCGCGTCAGCTCCAGCAGGGCGGGGATCAGGTCGGCGGCCTTTTCGGTGGGCTCGTAGATCACGCTGCGGCGGCTTTCCGGATCGGGCCGCCGTGTCACCATGCCGGCGGCCTCCAGCCGCTTCAGGCGCTGGGTCAGGATGTTCGAGGCGATGTTTTCGCCCGAGGTGAGGAAGTCGCGGAAATGGCGCTTGCCGGCGAACAGCAGATCGCGCAGCACCAGCAGGGTCCATTTGTCGCCGAGGTAATCCAGCGCATAGCTGATGGAGCAGTCCGAGCGCCTGGGCGGAAGCTTCTTCTTCATCGCGGCAGACTAAGGAATCGACTTGCAAATCGCAAGCGGACCGATATAATCACTTGCAAATAACAAGTGAATGGCACCGCCATTCACGCCATCGGAGAGACCATGAATATTTCAATGTATGAAGCATCCGTGCCGGTTTTTGTCCGCTACCTCGGCAATCTCAGGGCGATCCTGCAAAAAGCCGTGGCGCATGCCGAAGCCAGGAAGATCGACCCCGCGGTGCTGGTCGGCAGCCGTTTGTTTCCGGACATGCTGCCGCTGGGGCGACAGATCCAGCTGGCCTCCGACATGGCCAAGAGCGGGCCCTCGCGGCTGGTCGGTGCGGAGCCGCCGAAGTTCGAGGACACCGAGTCCACCTTCCCGCAACTGCTGGAGCGGATCGACAAGACCGTGGACCATCTCAAGACTTTCCAGGCCGACCAGTTCGAAGGCGCGGAAGGGCGCCCGATTTCCGTGAAGACCGCGCGCGGCCCGCTGGAGCTGAAAGGGCTGCCGTACCTGACGCAGTTCGTGATTCCCAACTTCATGTTCCATGTCACCACCGCCTACGACATCCTGCGCCACAACGGCGTGGAGCTGAGCAAGGCGGATTACCTGGGAACGGCTTGAGACCAGAGGGGATCTCCTGTTCAGGCGTCACCGCGGCGGTCGGGGTTTGTGGGCATGCCCCGACCGTAGTACCGCGTTCACGTATTGCCGGATTTACTGGCCGTTGCGGCCATAGAGCCCGGTGATGTGGCCTTGCGCCAGCACATGGCCCTGCACCGCGGCAGCCAGCTCCTGCTTGCTTGCACCGGATGCCAGATCCAGCTTCGCGTCCAGCGCATACAGGCGCACCACGTAGTGATGCGGCTCCGCCCCCGGTGGGCAGGGGCCGCCGTAGGCCGCATTGCCGAAGCCGTTGAAGCCTTCCAGCGCGCCCCGCGGCAGCTTGCCCTGCGCCGATGCACCTTCGGCGATGTCGCGCGTGCCGGCGGGAATGTTGTAGACGATCCAGTGGATGAAGCCGAGCGGCGCATCCGGATCGTCCATCACGATGGCCAGGCTCTTGCTGCCGGCCGGCGGCGCCGGCCAGTGCAGCTCGGGCGACAGGTCGGCGCCGTCGCAGCCGAGTCGCTGCGGCATGCTGCCGCCATCGGCAAAGCTCGTGCTCTCCACCGGCAGCGGCACCGTCCTCGATCCCTCCGCGATATCGGCACGCTGCTGCCAGCGCACTGCCCAACCCGTGCCCAGCAGCAGTGCGGCCAGGGCGACGGCGCTGACGGCAATCCACTTGATCCACTTTCCTCTACTCATCGCCAGCCTCCTTCATTGGCGGTCTGCTGGCAGGCTCCAGGGAGCCTCTGATTAACTCCCTCTCCCCGCCTGCGGGGAGAGGGCTGGGGTGAGGGGCGAGCCGCAAGTTGCTGAACGTGCAGCCCCTCACCCTAACCCTCTCCCCACTTTCGTGGGGAGAGGGGACTAAATCAGAGTTTCCTTACGGCCTCGGCTCGGCGACCTCGGCGTGGGCCGCGTACTTTTCAATGTAGGCCGCGGCCAGCGCCTTGCCGCGCTCCAGTTCGGCGTCGCTCAGCTTGCCGGCGAGCGCGGTGAGTGCGTTCTGTGCCTGTTGGCCGATGCGTTGGTCCGCCTGCGCCAGTTGTGCCTGACCGGCATTGGCCTTGGCCTGCGCGCTCTGCACGGCGCAGCGGTACCAGGCATAGGCGGTGGCCGCGTCCTGCTCCACCGCCACGCCGCTCTCGTAGGCATAGCCCAGGTAGAATTGCGATTCCACCATGCCCGCCGCGGCCGCCGTCTGCCACAGCGCCACGGCGCGCGGCAGGTCTCTCTCCACCATGCCGCTGGACAGCAGGAAGCCCAGGTTGTTCATCGCCAGCGGATCGCCCTGGTCCGCGGCGATGGACCACTGCGCCTCTGCGGTCTTGTAGTCCTGCGCCTTGAACGCGGCCACGCCGAGCGCGTAGGGCGATTCCCGCACCGGCGCCGCGGCGCAGCCGAGCAGCAGGGACACGCAGATGAACGCAGCCAGTTTTCTCAAGAGTGTCTCCGATCCGGTGTAGCCGTATGGGGCTCTTGTGCCCGCGCGGACGGGGCATCAGCGATGCAGGACGGGGCGACTGGAATTGTTACGGATGGTCCGTAGCGCCCGCTGTCAATTCAATCTAACACTGTTGCGCGGATGTGTCAGCGCCTGTACGCGGCGCCAACCGCAATAGCGGTCCGCGGCGTTTGGCGGGCGCCGCCTCCGGGTTTCCCATCCTCCGGCCTGTGGTTATGATGAGGCAGGGGAGGCGGGGCGGCATCGTTCCGGGCCGCCCCGAAACTCCCGGCCCATTCCAGCCGATGCGTATTCCCCCGGATACCGCACGGTCCATCTCCGCTGCAAGCCGCGAGGTCATTCCGTCATGAAGAACGTTGCCGCAGTCCTGGTCGACACGTTGCAAGCCGCCGGCGTCAAGCGCATCTATGGCCTGGTGGGCGATTCGCTCAACGCCATCACCGACGAGCTGCGCCAGCGCGACAGCATCGAATGGGTCGCCGTGCGCCACGAGGAAGTGGCGGCCTTCGCCGCCGGCGCCGAGGCCGAGCTGACCGGCTCGCTGGCGGTCTGCGCCGGCAGCTGCGGCCCCGGCAACCTGCACCTGATCAACGGCCTGTTCGACTGCCACCGCAGCCGCGTGCCGGTGGTGGCTATCGCCGCTCACATTCCCAGCACCGAGATCGGCTCCGGCTATTTCCAGGAAACCCATCCGCAGAGCCTGTTCAAGGAATGCAGCCATTACGTCGAGCTGGTGTCCGATGCCTCGCACCTGCCGCGCATCCTGGAAACGGCGATCCGCGAGGCGGTGAGCAAGCGCGGCGTGGCGGTGGTGGTGATCCCCGGCGACATCGCCCTGCGCAAGGCCGGGCCGCAGCTGCCGTCACCCCGCGCCGTGCCGCGCCTGCCGCGCGTGGTGCCGGCGCCGCAGGACGTGCAGGACCTGGTGGAGCTGCTCAACGCCGGCCAGCGCATCACCCTGATGTGCGGCGCCGGCTGCGCCGGCGCGCACGACGAAGTGGTGGAGCTGGCGGCGCGGCTCAAGGCGCCGGTGGTCCACGCCTTGCGCGGCAAGGAGCATGTGGAATGGGACAATCCCTATGACGTCGGCATGACCGGCTTCATCGGCTGGTCCTCCGGCTACTATTCCATGGTGGCCTGCGATACCCTGCTGCTGCTCGGCACCGATTTCCCGTACCGGCAGTTCTATCCCGAGAATGCGCGCATCGCCCAGGTCGACATCCGCGGCGAAAACCTCGGCCGCCGCTGCCGCCTCGATCTCGGCGTGATCGGCGATGTGCGCGAAACCCTGCGCGAGCTGCTGGTGGCGCTGCCGCAGAAAACCGACGAGCGCCACCTGCAAACCGCGCTCAACCACTACAAGAAGGGCCGCGCCGATCTCGACGCGCTCACCGTGTCCGAGTCCGGCCGCAAGCCCATCCACCCGCAGATGCTGGCGCGCGCCATCAGCGACCTCGCGGGCGAGGACGCCATCTTCACCTGCGACGTCGGCGAGCCCACCGTGTGGGCCGCGCGCTACCTGCGCATGAACGGCAAGCGCCGCCTGCTCGGCTCCTTCCTCCACGGCTCCATGGCCAACGCCATGCCCCAGGCCATCGGCGCGCAGTCCGCCTTTCCCAAGCGCCAGGTCATCTCCCTGTCCGGCGACGGCGGCTTCTCCATGCTGATGGGCGACTTCATCACCCTGAGCCAGTCCAGCCTGCCGGTGAAAGTGGTGGTGTTCAACAACGGCCTGCTCGGCTTCGTCGACATCGAAATGAAGGCGGCGGGCTTCCTGCCCGTCGGCACCGACCTGAAGAACCCCAACTTCGCCCGCATGGCCGAAGCCATGGGCGTGCTCGGCATCCGCGTCGAGGAGCCCGCCGAACTCAACGACGCCCTCAAGCGGGCCTTCGCCCACCCGGGTCCGGTGCTGGTGGATGTGGTCACCAACCCGTTGGAACTGGTGATGCCGCCCAAGATCAACCTCGAACAGGCCAAGGGCTTCAGCGTGTGGATGATGAAGGCGATACTGAACGGGCGCGGCAATGAGGTGCTGGAGCTGGCGCGGGATACGTTTGACCGATGAGGGTGGAAGGACAAGGGTGGGTGGAGTGCCGCCAGGCGCGTAACCCACCATGCCGTAGCGAAGCGGTGGGTTGCGCTGCGCTCCACCCACCCTACGACCGCTCCGCGCAAATATGCCCTTTGGTCCCGCGGTTCAATAGGCGCTGAGGATCAGGAGCACCCATGGAAATAATTGAAGAAACTCCGTGGCACTTCGCCCTTTTCAAAGAGCGAGGCTCTCTCTTCATTACCTATATGATCGGTAATGATCTAAACGAGCCAGTTACAATTGAGCTGAACAGCTCGGAAATTGAAGCGCTAGAGGCTGGTTCAGTTCAGGCGGCGCAACTGGCGGAGCGGTTTCGGCGCCATCGACATAAGTATCGACAACGAGAAATAGACCTCCTCAACGTTCCTCAACTGGCTCCAAATCAAGTGCAGTAGACGTAGGGTGGGCAAAGGCCGAAGGCCGTGCCCACGAGGCGGCGCAACCGTGGGCACGCTACGCTTTGCCCAGCCAACTACGCCTACTACCCCGGCGGCTGCCGCAAAATCCAGCCGTTGCCATCCGGATCCTTGAACATGGCAAAGCGCCCCCACGGTTCCTGCCCGATCTCGCTCAGGCTGAGTCCGCGCTTGGTCAGCAGCGCATGCTCCGCGTCGATGTCGGTGACATTGAGCATCACGCCTTGCAGCCCGCCCGGGCGCATCGTGTCGAACCAGGTGACCAGGGCGATGGTAGTGGCGCAGCCGGGCGGGGAAAGCTGGATCCATTTCTGGCCCGGGCCCATCGGCGCTTCGCGCACCAGGTCGAAGCCTAGCGTTTCATGGTAGAAGCGCTTGGCGCGCTCCTGGTCGGATACCGGCACGGAAACGATTTCGAAAGAGACGATCGACATGCGCTGCTCTCCTGGCTTGGCAGGTGTTGCCCGATGACCGGGCTGCGTGCCGGGGGAGTGTAGCGCCGCCGGCGGGCGGCGGCGAAATCCGCTTTTATGACAAGCGCATCGATTGCGCCGCTCCCGGCCATCCGCGCCGCAATGAGCTATTGTCTGTAACGCCCGGCCGTTAGTCTGCGGCCCATCCAATCAGGTTTTATCCACAAGGCCCTCGCATGAGCCCGGAAGCACAGACTGCACCGCCGCCGCCCGCGCCGCCCAATCCGGAAGGCGTGGCCGAAAACGGCGATCGCCCGAAGATCAGCGGCAGCCTGCCGCTGCTGAGCCTGGCGGCCCTCGGGGTGGTGTTCGGGGACATCGGCACCAGCCCGCTGTATACATTGAAAACCGTGTTGGACCTGGCCGGCGACAAGCCCGATGCCTTCACCGTGCTGGGTTCGCTGTCGCTGGTGATCTGGACCTTGATCGTCATCACCTCGGTGAAGTACGTGGCGTTTGCCATGCGCATCAACAACGACGGCGAGGGCGGCATCCTGGCCCTGATGTCGCTGCTCGGGGCGAAGCACCGGCGGCGCCCGGCCATCATCGCGGTAGGGCTGCTCGGCGCGGCGCTGATCTACGGCGACGGCGCCATCACGCCGGCGATCTCGGTGCTGTCGGCGCTGGAGGGCTTGAACATCGTGGCGCCCTCATTCAAGCCTTATGTGCTGCCGGCGGCGGTGGCGGTGCTGATCGCGCTGTTCGCCATCCAGCCAATGGGCACGGCGAAGATTGGCCGGGCCTTCGGGCCGATCATGGCGCTGTGGTTCCTGATCATCGCCGTACTCGGCGTCTGGGGCATCGCGCAGCATCCGGCGGTGCTGTGGGCGATCGATCCGCGCCACGCCATCAGGTACCTGTTCTCCGGCGGCTTCACCAGCTTCCTGGTGCTGGGCGGGGTGTTCCTCTGCGTCACCGGGGCCGAGGCGCTGTATGCGGACATGGGCCATTTCGGCGCCAAACCGATCCGCCTCACCTGGAGCTTTCTGGTGTTCCCGGCCCTGGTGCTGAACTACGCGGGGCAGGGCGCGCTGGTGCTGAGCGGCGCGCCGACCGGGGACAACATCTTCTTCCGCCTGTGTCCGCCGGTGATGCTGCTGCCGATGGTGATTCTCGCCACCGTGGCCACCATCATCGCCAGCCAGTCGATCATCACCGGCGCCTTCTCCATGACGCGCCAGGCGATCCAGCTTGGCTGGATGCCGCGCCTGCCGATCACGCAGACCTCGCAGTCCGGCTACGGCCAGATCTACGTCGGCCCGGTGAACTGGCTGCTGATGCTGGTGACGCTGGGACTGGCGCTGGGCTTCGGCAAGTCGGACAACCTGGCCGCGGCTTATGGCATCGCCGTCTCGGCCACCATGCTGATGACTTCGTCGCTGCTGTTCATCGCCATGCGCGAGATCTGGGGCTGGAGCGTGTGGGCGGCCGGCGCGGTGGCGGGTGCCTTCATGGTGGTGGATGCCGGCTTCGTCGCCGCCAACTTCATGAAGATCGCGGCCGGCGGCTACGTGCCGCTGGTGCTGGCCTCGCTGGTGTACGGTGTGATGTGGGTGTGGCATTCCGGGGCGCAGGCGGTGTCCGCTCGCTTCCTGGAGAAGCTGATGCCGATCGCCGAGCTGCTGCAGCAGATCGAGGAGCAGCACATCGCGCGCGTGCCCGGTTCGGCGGTGTTTCTCACCCGCGCGCTGAAGGATGCGCCGCCGGTGCTGGTGTGGCACATCAAGCAGAATCGCGCCCTGCACGAGCGCGTGCTGATTTTCACCTCCATCACCGAATCGGTGCCGTGGATGCGCCGCAGCGACCGCCTTCAGGTGGAGGAAGTGGCGCCGCATATGTGGCGCGCCACGGTCCGCTTCGGTTTCATGGAGCGGCCGGACGTGCCGGCCCTGCTGCGCCAGGCCAACGGACTGGGCTGCAAGCTCAAGCTGGACGACGTGACCTACTACGTCGGCCATGAAACAGTGGTGCGCCGCAGCGACGGTAAGGGCTTGCCGCGCGTGGTGGAGAACATGTTCGCCTACCTGCAGCGCAACTCGGTGCACGTCAGCGATTACTTCAGGCTGCCGACCGACTCGGTGGTGGAGCTGGGCCGGGAAGTGTCGATCTGAGCGGGGGCGGCCAGGGTGGGGCTATCCCGTAGGGCGGCCCATGGCCGCCGTGGTTGTAAGCGGCAAAGCCCCGGCGGCCACGGGCCGCCCTACGCAAGGTCTCGGTCCCGCTTCCGGCCTGCGACGGCGTAGACTGCAAAAAACAATTATTACGGAGGATCAGCGCAACCATGGGTTACGACGTCGTCGACGCCAGCATTTCGCCTACCGGCCGCCTGGACATCCTGTCCAAGTCCGAAGTCAGCCTGCTGCTCGATACCAGCCAGGGCGGCCTGTACCAGATGCTGCGCCGCTGCTCGCTGGCGGTGCTCAACAGCGGCGGTTTCATCGACGACGGCCAGGAGCTGCTGGACCGCTACAAGTCCTTCGAGATCAGCCTGGTGCAGAACGAGCGCGGCATCCGCCTGGCGCTGAAGGGCGCGCCGGCGGTGGCTTTCGTCGACGGCCACATCATCAAGGGTATCAGCGAGCACCTGTTCTCGGTGCTGCGCGACATCATCTACGTCAGCAACGAGATCAGCGGCAACCCGCGCTTCGATCTGCAATCGCCCGAGGGCACCACCGACGCGGTGTTCCACATCCTGCGCAACGCCAACATCCTGCGCCCGGTGGTGCGGCCCAGCCTGCCCAACCTGGTGGTGTGCTGGGGCGGCCACTCCATCCCGCGGCACGAGTACGACTACACCAAGCTGGTCGGCTACGAGATGGGCCTGCGCGGCCTGGACATCTGCACCGGCTGCGGCCCCGGCGCCATGAAGGGGCCGATGAAGGGCGCCGCCATCGGCCACGCCAAGCAGCGCATCGTCGGCGGCCGCTACCTGGGCATCACCGAGCCGGGCATCATCGCCGCCGAATCGCCCAATCCCATCGTCAACGACCTGGTGATCATGCCGGACATCGAGAAGCGCCTCGAGGCCTTCGTCCGCACCGGCCACGCCATCGTGGTGTTTCCCGGCGGTGCCGGCACCGCCGAGGAAATCCTCTACCTGCTCGGCATCCTGTTGCATCCGGACAACGCCGAAATCCCTTACCCGCTGATCTTCACCGGCCCTGAGCCCGCCGCCGAGTACTTCCACCAGATCCACCAGTTCATCGGCCAGACCCTCGGCCCCACCGCCCAGGCGCGCTACAAGATCATCATCGACGATCCGGAGCGGGTCGCCCGCGAGGCGGTGGACGGCATCCGCCGCGTGCGCGAGTTCCGCAAGCGCAGGGAAGACGCCTACTACTTCAACTGGCTGCTGAAGATCGCCCCCGAGTTCCAGAAGCCCTTCGCGCCGACGCACGAAAACATGCGCGGCCTGGAGCTGCACCGCGACCAGCCGCCGCACCGCCTCGCCGCCAACCTGCGCCGCGCTTTCTCCGGCATCGTCGCCGGCAACGTCAAGGAAGCCGGCCGCCGCGCGGTGGAGCAGCACGGCCTGTTCGAGATCCGCGGCGAGCCCGCCATCATGGCGCAGATGGACGAGCTGCTGAAGTCCTTCATCGCGCAGCACCGCATGAAGCTGCCGGGGAAGGAGTATGCGCCGTGTTACCGGGTGGTGCGGTAGGGAAGTGTGGATCAACTTCCTCGCCGCGCTGGCGGGGAGGGAGTTGAGGGTGAGGGGCGGGCCGCAGCGCGCTGAATGAGGCGCCCCTCACCCTAGCCCTCTCCCTACGTTCGTGGGGAGAGGGGATTCAATCGATATGGAGCCGAATCCATCAAGGAGATTTTCGATGGACCCGACTGTTGCATCGCTGCTGGGCACGCTGGTCGGCGGCGGCATTACTTATCTGCTCAACAAGCAACAGCACGCGCATCAGCTTGCCGCGCTCAGACAGCAGTACAAGACGGACTTCATGGCGGAGGAGACGGCCCGCCATTTCCTGAGCCACAAGTCCTACACGGACCGCTCGTTCGAAACCCTGAGCAAGAACCTTGGCGGATTCGGCGACGACGAGCTCAGGAAAATCCTGGTGCGGGCGGGCGCCATCAGGACCTTTCGGGAGGACGGCACGGAATGGTGGCGTCTCTTGAGCCGCATGGATGAATACATCGCGAAAAAGCAGGCCTAGTGTGCGCTGCGAATGCAGCGCGCGTTCAGGCTGGCACGATGTCGCAATAGTTGAAGCGCGGCGTGCGCATCACCCGCTCGCCGGCGCTGCAGGGGATGGGCCGGCTGAAGATCGGCCCGGCGTAAACGAAGGAGTGGTACTCGCCGTTCTCGCCGCAGGGGTCGGCGCTTTCCGGCAGGTCGCGCAGCAGTGCGTGGTCGATCTCGCGGCCGGCGAAGGCGGCATCGATGGCGTGGGTGTCGACGCAGGCCAGGATCGCCTTGAAGCCCAGGCCGATGAAGGTGCGCACCAGCTCGTCGGTGTCGCGCATCCAGAGCGGGTAGAGGCCGCTCATGCCAGCCTGCGCCAGGCGCTCGTCGCGATACCGCTTCAGGTCTTCGAGGAATAAATCGCCGAAGGCGATCCTGGTTATGCCCTGCGCCTTGAAATGATCCATCGCCTGGCGCATGCGCGCCTCGTAGATCTCGTTGGTGCAGTCCTTGGGAATCATCACCGGGTGCAGGGGAATGCCCAGCGATTCGGACTGCCTCTGCAGCAGCTCGCGCCGCACGCCGTGCATGCTGATGCGCTCGTATTCCTCGGTCACCGTGGTCAGCAGCGCCGCGATCTCGTACTTCTGCGAGGCCAGCAGCTGGTAGGCCGCCATGGTGCTGTCCTTGCCGCCGCTCCAGGACAGCACTACCTTCTCCTTTACAGGTTGGCGCCGCGCCGGCTTTTCCTGTTCGGCGTGGACCGAAGTCAGGCTGGGCTCCGGCTTGCAGATGTCTTCCGCCTTGACGGTCATGGAGTTTCCGCAAGTCCCATGGAGGCTAGTCCGCCTTGCCCGGCAGCGGCAGCATGCGCGCCAGCGTGCGGTCCTTGATGATGAACTGGTGATACAGCGCGGCCAGCACATGCACACCGCTCACGATCAGCAGGATGGTGGCGGTGACGCCGTGGATGTCGCCCAGGGCATGGCCGAAGTGCGAGCCCTGCGCAAGCAAGCGCGGCAGCGGCAGCACGCCGAACAATGTCACGTCCCAGCCGCGCGAGGAGGCGTTGCCCCAGCCCATCAGCGGCAGCAACAGCAGGATCGCGTACAACAGGAAATGCACCAGGCGCGACAGCGATTGTAGCCAAGGCGGCACCGAAGCCGGCGGCGGCGGGGCGGGGTTGGACAGGCGCCACAGCAGGCGCAGCACGATGACCAGCAGGATCAGCGTGCCGATGGAAAGATGCCAGGCGATCAGGCCTTCGGGCCTGGTGTCGCGGCCCACGTCCGTCATGGTCCAGGCCACGCCGAACTGCACGGCCAGCAGGAGAAATACCAGCCAGTGCAGCAGCCTGGCCAGCGGGTCGTAGGCCGCGGTCTGGGGGTTGGTCACGTTCGGTTCCGTTCGGCCGCGGGGGCGGCTGGCGTCGCAGTTTATCGAAACGGCACGCGGCCGGGTGGGGGCTGCGCCGGTTGGCGCAAGGCCTTTACAGGGTTTTACATTGCAGCCGCGCGCCGGCTCATTTCATACTGCTGTCATGTGCGCACAAGCCCTGGTGTTGAGCGGCCGGCAGATTCGTCTGGAACCGCTGGAGTCCACTCATGTCGACGGCCTGGCCGCCGCCGCGGCGAGCGACCGGGCGCTGTACCAATGGAGTCCCGTGCCGCACGGCCGGGATGAGGCGGCGCGTTATGTCGAGACAGCAGTGGGTTGGCGCGATGCCGGCACGGCGGTGCCGTTCGCCATCGTCCGCGCGGCGGACGGCGTGGTCATCGGCTCCACCCGCTTCTGGAACATCGAGCGCTGGGCCTGGCCGCCTGGCCATGCGCGGCATGGCCGGCAGGCGCCGGATGCCTGCGAGATCGGCTACACCTGGCTCGACCGCTCGGCCATCCGCAGCGCCGCCAACACCGAAGCCAAGTGGCTGATGCTCGCCTACGCTTTCGACACCTGGCAGGTGCTGCGCGTGTGCTTCCACACGGACGCGCGCAATGCGCGCTCGCGCGCCGCGCTGGAGCGCATCGGCGGGCAGTATGAGGGGCTGCTGCGCGCGCACCGCCTGGCGGCGGACTGCAGCGCCCGCGACTCGCTGCGCTTTTCCATCGTTGCCGCGGAGTGGCCGCAGGTACGGCAGCGGCTGCAGCAGTTGCTGGATCGGAAGTAGCAAGCGCAATAACGCTAGCTTAAGCGCCATACTCGTCAATCTCCCCTCTCCCGCTTGCGGGAGAGGGGTTGGGGGAGAGGGGCTTTTCCGCGCCTGAAGGCGCGCCCACACCCCGCCCGTCGGGCCACCCTCTCCCGCAAGCGGGAGAGGGGAAATCTCAAGCGATGCCGCACAACTGCATTGCAGCTGCCGGCCGTGCTGACATATTCAAAGAATTCCGGCGAGCTTAGCCCCGTCCGGGCTGCCCAGGCCGGTGCAGGCATCCCAGCCGGCGCCGGCCGCGTAGGCGCCGTTGTTGCCCTGCAGGATGTCGTTGAGGCTGGCGGGATTCTGGTACAGCGTGGCGTTGATGAAGCCGGCCGGGCTGCCCTTGATGGCGTTGATGCGGGCGATCAGCCCGGCCCACAGCGGCGCCACGGCACTGGTGCCGCCGATCACCGTGTCGCTGCCGTCGACGCGCACCGCGTAGCCGGTCTGCGGATCGGCGTCGCCCGCTACATCCGGCACGCCGCGCATGGACAGCGCGCTGGAAGCACCCTGCGCATTCAGCACCTCCAGGTGCGCCTGCCACGCCGGCAGCGCGAAGACGCTGCTGACGCCGCCGCCGGTGGCGCCGCCAGCGGCGCCGTCGTTCCACACCGTCTCGCTGGCGATGGCATTGCCCTTGGCCTGTAGCGAGGTGCCGCCGCAGGCCAGGGCATGCGGACTGGAGGCGGGGAAGTCGACATGCGGCGCGCTGCCGCTGACACCGTCGCTGGAGCCGCCGTCGCCGGCCGCCACGCATACCGTGATGCCCAATGCGGCGGCGGACTGGAAGGCCTGGTCGAAGCTGGTCATGGCCTGCTGCGTCCAGCCCGACTCCGGGCCGCCCCAGCTGATCGAGATGACCGAGGGCTGGTTTTGCGTGTCGTGGATGGCGGTGGTGATGGCGTCGAGGAAGCCGGCATCGGTGTTGGGCGCGAAGTACACCACGATGCTGGCTTGTGGCGCGATGGCGCCGGCCACTTCGATATCCAGCATCACCTCGCCATCGGGGCCGTCGGCGCTGCCGGTCGGCTGGTTCTTGGCGTGATCGACGGATACCGCCGTCACCTGCGGTGCGCCCAGTTTCAGCCCGGTGAAATAAGTGCTCAGGTCGGCCGGCTTGTAGCCGCCGCCGAGTTCGATGATGGCGATGCACTCGCCCTTGCCGGCGCCGGTAGGGAAGCCGTACAAGGCGGCCAGCTGGATCGGGGTGAAGCTGCCGGGCGTTTGCGTGCTCTTGCGCAATGTGCCGCTGGGCCGCGGGCGGATGCGGAAATGCGGTTTGGCCTGCGGCCGGTTGTCGAGTCCCAGCACCGATTCGACCACGCCGGCAAGGGATTCCGGCAGATGGATGGCGCCCGCATGTCCGCGGTAAGAACCGCCGTCATGCTTGAACAAGCGCAGCTCGACGGCGAAGGCCTGGTTGAACTGGCTGGCGCTGCCGGACAGGATCACGGTGCGCCGCGCCGTGTCGGCCTGCACCACGCTCAGCCCGGCCTGGCGGGCGAATTCGCGCACCGCGGCGATGTCCTCCGGCGCCGCGCCGTAGAGCGCGGCGAAGCCGGCGCGGTCGACCCGGTCATGCGGCTTGCCGCTGGTGATCTGATGCAAGTGCGCGGCGAACGCCGCCGCATCGCGGCGCCGCAGATGGACGCTGACCTCGATGCGCTCATCCGGATGGGACGGCAGCGTAGCCACCGCGCCGGGAACGGGATTGCGCTCGCTGCCGTTGAGGCGGTGTTTGCTCACGATTCGGGACTCCTGTCATTCCGTTGACCGGGGAAGCGGCCTGCCGCACGGGTACACCGCGCCTTTCTCAAGCTACGCCTGCCGTGGTCCTTTCGGCAAGCAGCGGAGCTGAAGGTTCACTGTGTCCGGCGTGACATGTGTTTGTCACACGGTGGCGGGATGAATGTGCGCGGACTTGGAACTCGTCTCATCAATATCCCCTCTCCCCGCTTGCGGGGAGAGGGTTAGGGAGAGGGGCGACCGCATAGTTAGCGAATGTCGCAGGGAACAAGCCGCAACGTGGCCTGACAGCCCCCTCTCCCTGGCCCTCTCCCCCACATTCGTAGGGGAGAGGGGATATTGATGAGATGAGCTCTAGGAGCCGGTGAAGTAATCCCACTGCGTCTGCGTGGCGTCGATATTCTGCGTGGTCGTGCCGAGCAGGATGGTGGACGGCGTGACCTCGCCATCGGGCCAGTCGTGGCCGCCGTTGACGATCTGATACATGATCGCGTTGCATCCCGGGATCTGGTGCTGGACCACGCTGGTGCCGTCGTTGACCGCCGCGGGCAGGCTGGTGGCGACTTCGCTGCCGCTGCAGCCGTTGATGGTTTCCCAGATCGACACGGTTTGTTCCGCGGAGTCCACGGTGCCGAAGCCGCCGTAGGGCACTTCATTATCCTCGGTCCCGGAAAACTGCATCATCTTCAGCGGCGTGCCGGTTTCGCAGGTGGTGGTGCTGAGCTGCGCCGCGCCCACCATGCCGTAGCCGTTGAGCAGTGCGGGCCGGTCGCAGGCGAACAGGTTGGCCATGAAGCCGCCTTCGGAAAAACCGGTCATCGAGATCATGCCCGGATTCACCGGCAGGTTGGTCGTCGCATCGGCGATGACGTCGCTGAGGAACACCACGTCGCTCTGCGGATTGCTGAAGACCTCCGCGGCGTAGACGCCGTTGTTCCAGGTCAGGCCTTCGTGTTCCGGGAAGGCCAGCACTTCGCCCTCGGCGGCATGCGCCCCGGCCAGCACCAGATCGGCCATGTAGGTGGGATTGCCGCCCAGATAATCGAGCATGATCATCAGCGGCTGCGGCGTGGTTGGCGCCGGATCGGGCACCACGTACAGCACGCTGCGTCCGTCCACCGTGCGCACAAAGCCCTGCGATCCGGCCGGCAGCGTCAGGTCGCTCGAAGGCGCGGCGCCGGAAAAGACGCGCCCGGCAGTGCTGTTGCTGGAGCTGGTGCCGGAACTGGAACTAGAGGTGGAACTGGACGAAGCGGATGCCGCATTCTGGCTGCTGCCGGAGCCGCATCCGGCGAGCAAGGTGAACAGGCTGCCGGCCAGCGCCGCGAGCATGATTTTATTGCACATTCCCGAGAATCCCCAAGCTCAAAGTCCAAACAAGTAATGGTTGCTGCATGAGACCCGGCAGCTTTTGCTGTCGTGGCCTTTCGCTCTTTGCACCCGATCTATCCGATCCCGATCCGCCGCTGCGCGCGACACCATGGCCGCCGCGGAGCCGGATTTACAGCATCAACACGATCATGCGGCAGCCTGGCTTTACCGTAGCTGAATGCGGCGCATCGATCCACCTCATCAACATGACAGAAGATTCATCTATTGGGTTTATCGTATGCACCTGTATCGATTTCCGGCCCTGGCCGCATCCGCTATAAACCCTGTACGCCGCGGCACAGGCACAGGCCGCCGCCAGCCAGCAGGGGCAGCAGCGTCAGCGCAATGCCGGCGGAACGTCCGAACACGAAGCCCTGGGTGAAGGACAGCGCGTATCCATGTAGCAAGCGCCCTGCCAACAGTGTTGCGCCGAGTCCATGCAGCGCCCATTTGGGCAGGCCGTTCAGCTCCAACAGGCCCATCAACACCAGGATCAGCGGCACATATTCGGCGAAATTGGCGTGGCCGCGTATCAGCCGCAGCACTTTGGGATCGCCGCCGTCGCCGAGGCCGGGATTGCCCGGGCCGACACGCGCCTGCACCACTTTCAGGCTCAGCACCACAAACCACAGCGCCAGCGCACCGGCATACAAGGGGGTAACGGTCACGGTGAACTCCATCGGGGTGGAAAAACGGCGGCTGTTTTCATTGTGGGTAGCCGCCAGGCAGCGCGCAAGGCGCCGCCCGTACGATGGAACCGTTCAACGGGATGGAGCGGGAAACGGGGCGGCGTCAGCCGCAGCCCCGCCTGTCGCGGAGTTCTGCCGCCGCTTTCCTATAACGCGGCGAGCTGGCCTTCCAGGCTTTCGCCGGCGCGGCTGGCGGCGCGGCTGTGGCGCACTTCGCTGCCGGCGAGGAAGCCGTTGACCAGCTTGCTGATCTCGCTCCAGGCGCGGCCGCTTTCCAGGTCGAGGAAGTGGCCGGTGTCGGCTATGGTGACGAACTCGCTGCGCCGGATGTGCCGCGACAGCGCGCGCACATCCGCGGCGGCGGTGTACTCGTCCAGCGCGCCGTTGACGAACAGCACCGGGATGCGCACGGCGGAGAGCTTCTCGATGTAGTTGTCGGCATCGAGCAGCAGGATCTGCCGGATGTGGAAGGCGACGCGGGCGCAGTCCTCCACCGGCAGGCTGGCCAGGTAGCGATGGTTGTACAGCTTGAGCAGGCGCGGCAGGTATTTGCCCACGGTGCTGTTGAGCAGGTTGGCGGCGCCGGCCTGGTCGTGATGCTGCAGGTAGGACTGGGCGCGGCCGATATAGTCGAGCATCGGGTCGTTGAGCACCGGCGAGAAAGAGCCGATCACGGCTTTCTTCACCGAGCGCGGCGAGCGGGCCAGGGCCAGCAGCGCGGCGACGCCGCCCCAGGAAATGGAGATGAGATGGCTGGGGCGGAAGCGCTCGATCAGCTCGCTCAGGATGTCCACCTCGTCGTCCTTGGTCAGCGGCTGCTCGTCATTGGCGTTGTGCTGGCGCGACTGGCCGGAGTAGGGCAGGTCGTAAAGCAGCACGTTGAAGCGGCTCTTCAGGTATTTGACGGTCTGCCTGAAGGACGTTGTGGTGGCCAGCGCGCCGTTGACCAGGATCACGGTATCGAAGCGCTCGTCGAAGATATGGTGCTCGACGTGCAGATTGAATCTGCCATTGACGTTTTCTATCGTGTTGACGACTTCCATGCCTGGATCCCCCGGGGCGTTGGTCTCCACCGTTCGAGTGTCGGCGGATGACTGCCGGGACACTGTTGCTGATTGGCGCATCAGCTTTCAACGAATTACATCCGGCCGGTAGTAATCGCTCGACAATCGGTTATTGCCGGCTGGCACGGGCCATTTGCGCTCCGTATAAGGCAGCCTGCGTGCCCGCCGCGCCATCCGGCGGCCCGGCGGCTCCGTCTGGCGTGATTCGGCCGTCACATCGGCCCGCTCCCGGGAAAATGAGCGGCAGGGCGGCTGCGGCGCCAGCCGGGGACGAAATAGCCTGATCGGTACCAGCGGGTTCTCGTGAAATCCGACTAGAATCGGACATCCGAGTCAGGCCTTGTTGTTCATTGCTGCCCTGGTGCATCGAGCGTCGGACGATAACAACATGGAGGGTCACATGCGCATCGCCAGCATTCCATTTCCCGCCGCGCCCCGCGCCACGGTTTTGTCTCTCCTGCTGTGCGCGCCGATCATGCTGTTGCTGGCGGGCTGCGGCGGTTCCGATTCCGCCGCCTCGGACAGCAGCAGCGGTGGCGGCAACAGCAGTAGCAGCAGCAGTAGCGGCAGCAGCAGTGGCGCCAGCAGTAGCAGCAGTAGCGGCGCCGGTAGCAGCAGCGGCAGCGCCAGCAGCTGCACCGCTTACGGCGATCCGCCGCGCCCGGTGGTTGCGTCCTCTCCGGACGGTACGCTCAACGACCTGCTCAACGCGGCGCTCAACATCTGCAACGCCTCCAACGGCGAAACGCTGAGCTGGACCGATGCCAACGGCACGCCGCGCACCGCCTGCCTGATCGCGCCCGCCAATGCCACCACGCAGACGCCGCTGCCGATGATGGTGTGGCTGCATCCGACGCTGATCGCGCAGGACTCGATCACCGCCACCGATCTCATTCCTCTGACCAGCACCGCCAACGTCAGCGGCAGCACCGCCAAGCCGGGCTTCATCCTGCTGCTGCCCACCGGGCGCGACATCGAGCAGTTCCTGCCGGCGCCGCTCAACACCGGCATCGGCTGGGATCACTGGTATCGCAACCTCGACCGCAGCAGTTCCGCGCTGAATGCCGACGTCGCGGCCATCGACCACTTCATCGGCGTGGTCGAGCAGCGCAACATCGTCGATACCAGCCGCGTCTTCATGTCCGGCTGGTCCGAAGGCGCCGATATGGCCACGCTGTACGGGCTGAACACGCCGGGCATCGCCGCCACCGCGCCGTACTCCACCACTAGCCCCTTCGACGATCCGGCCGACCCCTGCCCGCAGGCCGCCTTCGCCACCAACAACACCCGTCCGTACTATCTGATGGTGCGTGAGTGCGATGTCGGCGGCGCCTGTCAGGGCGCGCAGACCTTCCTCGGCCAGTTGCGCGGCGGCGTGCTCGCCCCTTCGCTGGTGCAGGGCGTGATCCTCAACTCCCTGACCCAGTCGGTGGATGCCTGCAACGCGGCCTGCGCCGCCGGTCAGCCTGACGCCAGCACCTTCGGCCAGTACGAGCACACCCACTGGCCGACGCAGTGGAACGACGAGATCATGAGCTTCCTCAGCAGCAACGCCGAATAAATCAGCGAAGCCGGCAGCGCATCGGCGCCGCCGGCCAGGCCTGCTTCATTTGCTGGTGGAAGTGGTGGAGGTGGTGCCGTTGCTCGACGAGCCCGCCACCACCGCGCCGATCACCGCCGCCGTGCCGATGCCTACCGCGACGATGGTCGCGGTCGATCCCGCGGCGGCGGATGAGGCGACATTGCTGGAACCCGCGGCCACGCCCGTGTCTTCCGCAAAAGCAGGCACGGCGCCAAGCAGTGCGGTGCCGATCAGGGCTGCCTTGAGTACTGTTTTCATCGGGATGCTCCGGTTGCTTCAACGGTATCCCCCATTGGTACGCGCCGCTTCCGCCGCGCCCCGGATCCAGATGCCGGGCGTGTGATGCGGTGTGTGCGGAAGCGGGCATGGCCCAGGCAAAGCCTAGCCCGGGCCCACAGCTGCGCTGGCCGTATTTACAAAGCCTGAACAAATGGGGTTTGCACAAAGGGCGTAGCTGGGAGTGCCGGCAAGCGATGTTTCGGCCCGCCTAAAGGTCTTGTTGGGGCCTTGCCCGGAATACTGTCTATATGTACAGTATTCGTCCGTTTCCCCTGTCGAGGTGCGCCCATGGGAGCAGATTTCGCGCCGGGCTCCATCTATGGTCTTGCCGGCAAGACGCCGCAGCAGTGCGCGCGCATCCTCAAGGCCGAAGCGCTGGCGGAAGCGGTGTTCGGCAGCCGGCGCCAGGCCGGCGCCTGGATGTATGCCTATACGCCGCGCGTGGCGCAGGGGCGCGTATTGCCGATCAAGGCGGTGGAGTCGGCGCAGGGCCTGGCGGAAGTGATCGCCGAACTGGAGCGCCTGCGTCCGCGCACGGCGCCGCCATTACGGCAAAGCCTGGTGCCGGCGGCGAGAACGATGCGCCGGCGCCGCTGAGCAGGGTTGGATGAATCAGTGCCGCGGGATGATGATGACCCGCTTGCCCTGACCAGGGCGGCCGGCTGCTGTGCCGAGCCGATGCCGCGCCAGCTGGAACAACGCCGCGATGCAGCGCACGTATACGGCAAATACCAGTCCCAGGCAGGCCAGCACCGTCAGCACCAGTAACAGAGGTGCGCAAACCACGGCGCCGGCGATCCGCAGGGCCTGTGCCGCCGGGATCGGCTTCGCCGGGGGCGGCCGGATTGCAGACGGCGTGATGCGCCGCGGCTGCGTCTTGCCCGATTGAAGTCCGCCGTTGGAGATTGCGATATGCACGTGTGTCTCCTGTACACCAGTGATGGCGCGGTTGATTCCGCGCCTGTATTCCATGGTGTATTTGAAGGCAGATCAGGCAGCTGCGCCGCACCGTCCGTGCCTCGCCGCATGCCGTTCGACGGCGCGCGGCGGCGCCAACGGACAAGCGGGGTCAATGCGCGGACAAACGCGCTGTGCGCTGCACTGCGGCAAAGAAGCCGGGCGGTTTTGCGCCGGGCAAGCTCCCGGCCTGGCGGTTCAGGGACTCAGGGCCAGGTTCTGTCCCAGCCCTGCCAGTTCCTGCAGCACCGCCAGGTGGATCGCGCTGATGCAGCGCAGCCGCTGCGCCGCGTCGCCGGCGACCTGGACATGCAGTTCCATCACATGCCCAGCGTGGTCGGCGGCGATGATGAAGGCTTCCGGCGAGGGGCTCTTCAGCACCTCCGCATTGGCCTGCGCCACACGCAACAGCAGCGCCAGGTCCTCGTCTGGCTTGCCCATCATGCGCCACTGCAGCGCCACGGCGCTGGTGCCGCCGCGATCCCAGTTCACCACGGCGCCGGTGATGAAATTCTGGTTCGGCACGATGACCAGGCTACCCTGCGCCGTCAGCAGGGTGGTGGCGCGCATGCCGATCTGCACCACGTCGCCCTCCATGCCGCCCGCCACCACGTGGTCGCCGATCTTCACCGGCCGTTCCAGCATGACGATGATGCCGCTGATGAAGTTGCTGAAGATGTTCTGCAGGCCGAAGCCCACACCCACGCCCACGGCCCCGGCGAGCACGGTAAAGGAAGACAGCTTGATGCCGGCGCCGTCGAGGATCACCACGAAGCCGATGGCCAGCACCAGGTATTGCGTCAGCGAGGACACGGTTTCGCGCGTGCTCAGGTCGAGATGGCCGCGCGCCAGGATGCGGCGCAGCATCCAGCCGCGCAGCCAGCGCGACAGCAGCATCAGCGCCAGCAGCGAGACCAGCATGCCGATCAGTGAACCGGTGGTGAACTCGGTGCCGCCGAAAGCGAACAGGTGCAGCTTGAGTGGATCGTCCAGGTAACGAATAAAGTCCAGCATGGTTTCGGCGTCCGCGGCTGAAGAAGTATGGCGGTGCGTGGACCGCGCCATACGCAAAGCTTAGCGCAAGCCCGAGGCCAGCCCCATGTACCCATATGGAGGGCCGGCGCGGCGATTTAGTTCCAGCATCCTGCGTGGCGGCCTCGTCTGACCGTGCAACCTTTCCCGTGCCGGGCGGCACTTACCGCCAGAGTCCTCAATGGATCCGGCTACAGGGAGAGGCGCATGAAAGCAGCTCAGGCTTGGATGGTTGCGGCGGGCGCATGCCTGTTGGGCATCGCCGCATGTTCCGGCGGCAGCGGCGATGGCAATGCCGTTACCGGTTCGGCTTCCGATGCGGCGTCCGGCACCGGTGCCACCACAACTTCGACGGTGCAAGGCAGCGCCTATGCGATCACCAATCTGGTGTCCGATGGCGCGGTACCCGCCGATAGCGTGGACAAGGATCTGAAGAATCCCTGGGGCATCGCCTTCGATCCGCTGGGGCCGACCTGGCTGGCCGACAATGGCACCAATCTGTCCACCTTGTATGTCGACCTCGGCATCAAGTTCCCGATCACCGTCAGCATTCCCGCCGGCAGCAGCGGCCCGGCCTTGCCCACCGGCATCGTCTACAACGGCAGTTTCAGTGAATTCATGATCGGCAAGGCCGGCGCCATCGGCTCGGCCCAGTTCATCTACTCCGGCGAGGGCGGCACCATTGCCGCCTGGTCGGATCTCACCCTCGGCAATCTCGACATGGGCGCGGAGACCATGGTCGACAACGGCCCGGCCGGCGCGGTTTACACCGGTCTGGCGCTGGCCAAAAACGGCAGTGCCGATTTCCTCTACGCCACCGACTTCCACAACGCCAGAATCGACGTCTTCGACAGCAGCTTCAAGCCGGCGACGGCCGCCGGCGGGTTCGTCGATCCCGCGCTTCCCGCCGGTTACGCGCCCTTCGGCATCCAGGCCGTCGGCGACCAGCTCTACGTCACCTACGCGCCGCAACAGGGGCCGCAGAATCAGCACGAGATGGTTGGCCCGGGTCTTGGGCTGGTCGACCTGTTCGGCGCCGACGGCACGCTGGTGCGGCGCGTCGCCACCGGCGGGGCGCTCAATGCGCCCTGGGGCATCGCCCAGGCGCCGGCCGACTTCGGCCAGTTCAGCAGGGATCTGCTGATCGGCAATTTCGGCGACGGCACCATCAATGCCTTCGATCCCGTCACCGGGCAATTCATCGACAGCCTGCGCGACGCCGGCGGCAAGCCGCTGAGCATTCCGGGCTTGTGGGGCATCGCCTTCGGCAACAGCTTGCTGGCGGTCTCCAACTGGCTGTACTTTGCGGCCGGCATCGACGATCGGGCCGATGGGCTTTACGGCCGTATCGTCGCGTCACCCGCCGCCGCTTCGGGGAGCAGTTCCAGCGGCGGCTAGCCGCCGCTGGAACACCGCATCGACCGCGCCGGCTATCGGTCTACTTTTTACCGGTCTTCTTCGCCGTCGCCTTGCCGGCAGCCGAGGGCTCCGGCCGCAGGATCGCGTCGACCAGGGCTTCAAGATTCTCCGCGTGCTTTTCGAACTGGCCGTCCAGCATCAGCTGGCTGAGGCCGTGCACCAGGCTCCAGGAGCGGATGGCGGCCACCGTCACGCGCGCATCGCCGGCCTCCAGGCCGAGCACCTGCGCCGCGCCCTGGCGTAGTGCCTCGAATGCCGCGCTCCCGGCTTCGCGCAGCTCCGCGTTGTAGTGACTGGAAGCGAAGCGCCCGAACATCAGCCGGAACAGGGCGGGGTTGTCGCGGGCGAAACGGACATAGGCGCCGCCGGCGGCGCAATGCTGATCCATGGGCTCGCGCACCGCGGCGGCGGCGCTCGCCTGGGCCGCGCCCATCCTGCGGAAGCCCTCGGCCGCCAGCGCCACCAGCAGCGCTTCCTTGTCGGCGAAATGACGGTAGCAGGCGTTGGCCGAGACGCCGACCTGCCGCGCTAGCCGGCGCAGGCTCAACTCGCCGCGTTCGCCCGCGGGCGCCGCTTCCAGCAGCGCCAGTCCGGCTTCCACCAGGGCCTGGCGCAGATTGCCGTGATGATAGGGAACGGCGGCGGCCGGACGCCGGGCGGCGGTCTTTGCGGGCGTCTGGGCGATGGACTTGGCCGATTTCATGTTGACACTGTGCACATTTCCGGAGCAAGATGTTCACATTGTATACATTTGATCGGCGAGCGGCCATCGGTCGCGCCGCCGCAACGAGGAGATTGCGATGCCGCAGGCACAACTGGTTCCGCGCGCCATATCCTGGATCGGCCGGCAGATGCAGAAGCGTGTGCCTTATTCCGCTTCCAATCCCTACCTGGAAGGGCCTTATGCGCCGGTGGCCGAGGAGCGCACCGAGACGGCGCTGCGCGTCAGCGGCGAGATTCCGCGCGAGCTGAACGGCGTGTTCGCGCGGATCGGCCCGAATCCGCTGCGGGTCGACAATCCGGCGACCTATCACTGGTTCATCGGCGACGGCATGGTGCACGGCCTGCGCCTGCGCGAGGGCAGGGCGCTGTGGTATCGCAACCGCTGGGTCGGCACCGACACCGCCCATCGCGCCCTCGGCCGGCCGTTGGCGCCGGGGCCGCGGCGCGGCGTGGCCAGCGTGGTCAACACCAACATCATCGGTCATGCCGGCCGGCTCTGGGCGCTGACCGAGGCCGGTGTGCTGCCGGTGGAGATGGACGGCGATTTGTCGACGCTGCGGCACGGCTATTTCAACAGTACCGCCTCGCTCGCCTGCACCGCGCATCCGCATCGCGATCCGCTTACTGGCGAGCTACATGCGGTGTGTTACGACGCGCTGTCGCGCGATCGCGTGCAGTACGTCGTCATCGGCGCCGATGGCAGCCTGAAGAAGCTGGTGAACATCCCGGTGCGGCACGGGCCGATGATTCATGACTGCGCCATCACCCGCTCGCGGGTGGTGATCCTCGATCTGCCGGTGACGTTTTCGGTGCGCGAGTTCCTGCACGGCGCGGGCTTTCCCTATCACTGGAATCCGCGCCATCCGGCCCGGGTCGGTCTGCTGCCGCGCGAGGGCGACGCCGGGGAGATCCGCTGGTTCAACATCGATCCCTGTTATGTGTTCCACACCTGCAATGCCTATGACCTCGCGGATGGCGGGGTGATCGTCGACGTGGTGGTGCAGGCGCGCATGTTCGACCGCTCCCGCCTCGGGCCGGAGCGGCAGCAGATCAGCTTCGAGCGCTGGAAGCTGGGTCCGGCGCACGACCATGTCGAGCGCACCGTCATCAGCGACCGGCAGCAGGAGTTTCCGCGCTTCGACGAGCGCCTGATGGGCAGTCCCTACCGCTATGCCTATACGGTTGGATTCGAAGCCGGCGGCAGCCAGCCGCAGCCCCTGTTCCGGCATGACCTGCAGGACGGCGGCACGCTGCTGCACGACTACGGTGCGCAGCGCACACCGGGCGAGGCGGTGTTCGTGCCGCGCCGCGAAGGCGGCGCCGAGGATGAGGGCTGGCTGCTGTCCTATGTCTACGACAGCGGCACCGACCGCAGCGACCTGGTGATTCTCAATGCACAGGATCTCGGCGGCGAGCCGCAGGCGGTGATCCATCTGCCGCTGCGCGTACCTCACGGCTTCCACGGCAACTGGATCGCCGACGCGGCTTAGGATTGCGCTGCGCACCGGCGGCGCATTGAATGTTTCGCGATTTCCGACAGATACGAAGGTAGACTTTGTAGGTAACCTTTGCATCTGGCACAATGCCGGCATGAACCAGCAACAGGACGATGCCGGCGCCGCGCGCGCCCAGGCGGTGGCGGGCGAGCTGCGCGTGGTGCTCGGCAAGCTGAAGCGGCGGCTGCGCGCGGAGGCGCATCTGGGCGATTTCACCTGGCCCCAGGTGCAGGTCCTGATCTGGCTGGAGCGCGAGGGTCCGGCGACGGTGAGCACCCTGGCTCGGGCCCAGGGCATGCGCCCGCAATCGATGGGCGAAACCCTTGCTGCTTTGAAGGAAACCGGGCTGGTCGGCGGCGCGCCGGATCCGGCCGACGGGCGCCAGACTGTGCTGTCCCTCAGCGCCGCCGGCCGCAGGAAGATCAAGGCCGCGCGGGCGGCGCGGGAGGACTGGCTGTTCCGCGCCATCCGCGCCAGTCTGGCTCCGGCGGAGCAAGTGCAGCTCGCCAGCGCGGTCGAATTGCTCAAGCGCCTCGCCGATTTCTGAGCGAGGGAAAGCCCATGGCAATCACCACGCTCGACGCCAGGACTGCGCTGCTCGTCATCGATTTGCAGCAGGGTGGCTTCGATTTGCGCGCCACGGACGACGCCATTGTTTCCGGATTGGGCATGCTGCTCACCGGCGTGTTGAGTGCACGTGCCTTTGGACGGTTTCACGGCGGCAATTCTCCGGGGGACGCGTGATCGGCCCGGTGACAGGCACCTTCCGTTCGCTGCGCGGTTACAACTACCGGATATGGGCCGCCGGCTCGCTGGTCTCCAATGTGGGCACCTGGATCCAGCGCACCGCGCAGAACTGGCTGGTGCTGACCCAGCTGACCCATAACAACGCCACCGCCCTGGGCGTGGTCATGGCGCTCCAGTTCGGGCCGCACCTGCTGTTGCTGCCGCTGACCGGCTTTGCCGCCGATCATCTCGACCGGCGCAAGCTGCTCATCGGCACCCAGGCGGCGATGGGTGTTCTCGCCTTCGGGCTGGGCCTCCTCACCATTACCGGGCTGGTGCAGCTGTGGCAGGTCTACCTGTTCGCCTTCCTGCTGGGCTGCGTCACCGCGTTCGACGCCCCGGCGCGCCAGGCGTTCGTCTCGGATCTGGTGGGGGATGCCGATCTGTCGAACGCCGTGGCGCTGAATTCCACTTCGTTCAATGCCGCGCGAATGATCGGCCCTGCCGTCGCCGGTGTGCTCATCGCCGGCGTGGGTACCGGCTGGTCATTCCTGGTCAACGCGGCTTCATTCGTCGCCGTGCTCTGCTCGCTGGGCCTGCTGCGCAGCGGCGAGTTGCATGTGCATCCAGGCGGCAGGGCCGTCGGCGGCCGCGGCAGCCTGCTCGAAGGGTTCCGCTACGTATGGGCGCGCCCCGACCTGAAGGCGGTCCTGTTCATGCTGTTCCTGATCGGCACCTTCGGGCTCAACTTCCAGATTTTCATTTCCACCATGGCGGTCCAGGTGTTTCACACCGGTGCCGGCCGCTACGGGCTGCTGACCTCGATCATGGCAATCGGCACGGTCGCCGGCTCGCTCCACGCCGCCGGCCGGACCCGGTCCGGGATGAGGCAGCTGTTCGCCGGCGCTGCGATCTTCGGATTCGGCTGCGCCCTGGCCGCGGTCATGCCTAATTACTGGCTGTTCGCCTGCGCCCTGATCATCATCGGCGTGTCCGCGCTGACCTTCTCCACCACGACCAACAGCCTGATGCAGCTATCGACCGAGCCGGTCATGCGTGGGCGGGTGCTGGCGATCCGCCTGGCCATCGCCCTGGGCTGCACGCCCATCGGTGCGCCGATCGTCGGCTGGGTTGCCGATCGTTTCGGTGCGCGCTGGGCGCTGGGTGTCGGCGCCGCGTCGGGATTTGCCGCGGCGATCGTCGCGATCCATTACCTGTGGAAGCATCGTCGCCTGCGCCTGCATTTCGACGCCGGCAACATCCGCCTCAGCTTCGACGCCAGTTCCTCATGAATCGCTGATCTTGCCAGTACGCAGCGTAGTAATTGCTGCGCTGCCACAAACGCCCGCGGGGCTTGGCAGAATAGTGAATCAGGTATAGCGTAGCAACAAGTGCGGAGACTCAAGAACATCCGTACCGAAAAAGCAGAACAGTGGGTTCCATCGGAACAGTCAACTGTGTGCGAGGGGAGCAACATGAAAATGACTTTCAGTGCGGCCGTCCTGGCCGTGTCGATTCTCGCCAGCCCGGTTGTTTTCGCGGACGACAGCAACAGCGGCGACAACGGTACCGCGGCAGGCTCCGGTACGGCTGCTTCCAATGTCGCCGCCGGTTCGGTGACGACGCAGGTGGTGGTCGGCGTCGTCACTGCCGCGGTGATCGGCGCGGTGGTCGGCGCTTCTTCCGATAACCATGGCACCAGCACCACTTCGACCACCAGCACCACGGCGAAGTAGCGCGGCAAGCCCGCGGCTCCGCCGCGGCCCGGGGTCACCGGCGGCATCTCGCGTCGGCATGCCTTGCTGTCGCCGGCGCCGATTGCCTGCGCGCGGCCGGCTCGATCCGTCTGCTCGAACGGCCGATCCGAGGCGGAAAAGGCGGGCCGTCATCAATATCAACGCTGGATGGATATACTAAATCGCACCCATCAACCGAAAGGCCATCACATGAAGTTCACCAACATGTTTCGCGTCGCGTCCATTGCCGCAATCCTCGCGATAAGCAGCGGCGCGGCCTATGCCAAGCAAGGGACGCCCCAGACCCATCATTGCAAGCAGCAGGATGGCACCGTGGATATGACAAAGACCCATAAGCAGTGCCTGGCGGCCAAGGGCACCTGGGCGAAGGACGCCGGCACGCCGGCAACGCCGGCAGCTGCGGCCCCCGCCGCCGCTGCGGCCCCTGCGGCACCGGCCGCGCCCGCTGCAGCCGCACCTGCGCCCAAGCAGTAAAGCGCAGGAGATCGTTTTGCATCTCCTGTTCGCTGTCGCTGGTGAGGCTGGAGGCCGCCGAGGCTAGAAGCCATAGCTGGTATGTCTTTGGGAGGCAAGGCCGGTAGTCCCCTTTGCAAATCAAAGCCCGTCTCCGCTTCAATTTGAAAGCGGAGACGGGCTTTTTTTGTGGGGTGCAGGGCGTACAACCCTGTCTGCGTACTTCAGGCCGGTGCGACGACACCCCGGTACTTCGGCCCGAAGCAGCTACGGGCAGGTGGCGGGTTTGCAGAATTCAACAAGCGCTGCCCGGAGTAGTGCGATCCGCTTCGACCACGTTACTTCGCCGGATCAAGCTTGACCAGGATGACATCTGTGGGAGGGGAATCATCCGGCCGGTCGTCCGCAATGCAGCGGCGGATACTGAACGGCAGGCGGCAGCTGTTGGCCGGACGACGATTGTTGAGTATCACGGCCAGAAAATAGCGGACATGCCGGACAGTATCGGAGCGGGCAGCGGCGACCAGCCAGCTCGCCGCGCGCAAGCGGCCAGTCCCAGCAAGGCCGCTTCCAATCAAGTCATGCTCATGGAATCACTTCGCCTCCGGGTTCCACATCCCCATGCTGCGGCTGCCGGCGAGTGACCTGGTCCAGCTTGTCGCCCAGCAGGCGGCGCACCGTGACGTAGAAAACCGGGATCAGCAGCAGGCCGAGGAAGGTGGCGAACAGCATGCCGCCGATCACGCCCGTGCCGATCTCGTGACGCGAGGACGCTCCCGCCCCCGTCGAAGCCACCAGGGGGAACACGCCCAGGATGAAGGCCATCGAGGTCATCAGGATCGGGCGCAGGCGCAACTTGCAGGCGCCGACCACCGCATCGTACAGCGTCATGCCCCGGGCCTGTCCGGCCACCGCGAACTCCACGATCAGGATCGCGTTCTTCGCCGCCAGGCCGATCACCGTCACCAGGCCGATCTTGAAGTAAATGTCGTTGGGCACGCCGCGCAGCAGGCAGAACGCCACCATGCCCAGCAGGCCCAGCGGCACCACCAGCAGCACGGCGACGGGAATCGACCAGCTCTCGTAGAGAGCGGCCAGGCAAAGAAATACCACCACGATCGATAGCGCCATCAGCAGCATGGCCGAGTTGCCGGCCAGGACTTCCTGGAAGGACTGGCCGGTCCAGTCCGCGGCAAAGCCGTGCGGCAGGGACTTGTCGACGATGTTCTGCAACACTCCCATGGCCTGGCCGGTGGAGTAGCCCGGAGCCGAATTGCCCACGATTTCCACGGCGGAATAGCCGTTGTAGCGCGGCAGCGCCTGCGGACCCACGCTCCAGTCCGCCTTCACCACGCTGGACAGCGGCACCATGTTGTAGGGGCCGATCGAGGTGTCGCTGGCCGAGGGGTCGATCTGGGTCAGGTAGCCGCTGGTGTTGGTCGCGGTGCCGGCCGCGCTGCTGGCGCCACTGGCGGCATTGCTGATGCCGCTGGGTGTGTAGATGTGCTGCAGCGCATCGAATCCCATGCGGTAGGGCGCGTCGGCCTGCAGGTAAACGCGCTTGACGCGGCCGCCATAGGTGAACTGGTTGATGTAGAACGGTGCCAGCTGCATCTGGATGGCGTTGTAGACGTCGGTGAGCGACAAGCCCATGGACTGCGCCTGCACCCGGTCCACCGATACCCGCAACTGCGGCGCTTCCGGCAGCGAGTTGGGACGGATGCCGTAGAGCATGGGGTTCTTGGCTGCGGCGCCGAGCAGCATGCCTTCGGCCTGGGCCAGCTGCGCGCGCGACTGGCCGGCGCGGGCCTGCAGATACATGTCGATGCCGCCGAACTGGCTCAAGCCGCGCACGGTGGGCAGATTGGTCACGAAAATCTGCGCATCCGGGATGCCGTGCAGGATCCGGTTCGCCTGCGGAATAATCTGCATGGCCGTTTGCGAGCGCTGGTCCCAGGGCTTGAGGGCGATGAAGGCCATGCCGACGTTTTCGCTCTGTCCGACGAAGCTGAAGCCCTCGGGCTGGAAAATGTCCTTGATGTTGTTGCCGATCGGGCTGTGCAAAAGCTTGTCGCGCATCTCGGCCATCACCTGGTCGGTGCGCTCCAGGGTCGCGCCCGAAGGCAGGTTGACCAGCGCCAGGATGGTGCCCTGGTCCTCGTCGGGGACGAAGCTGGTGGGCAGGCGGGTGTAGAGGAATCCGGCGAGCACGGTGACCAGCGCGAAGGCGGCCATCCAGCGCGGCGCACGGCGCACCGCTGCGCCGATATGGCCGCTATAGGTGCGGTTGATCCGCTCCAGCCCCTGGTCGAACCAGCGGAACACCTTGTTCTTTTCGGCATGATGATGCGGCCGCAGGATGGCGGCGCATAGCGAGGGCGTGAACGACATCGCCAGGAACGCCGAAAATCCCATCGACACCGCGATGGTCAGCGCGAACTGGGAGTAGATGATGCCGGTGGCGCCCGGCTGCAGGGCCGAAGGCACGAACACCGCGGCCAGCACCACGGTGATGGCGATGATCGCGCCGGTGATCTGGCCCATGGCCTTGCGTGTGGCCTCCTTGGGTCCAAGACCTTCCTCGCTCATGATCCGTTCGACGTTCTCGATCACCACGATGGCGTCGTCCACCACAATGCCGATGGCCAGCACCATGCCGAACAGCGTCAGCTGGTTGATCGAGAAGTGCAGCAGGGACAGGCCGATGAAGGTGCCCAGCAGGGCCACTGGAATCACCAGGGTGGGGATGATGGTGGCGCGGATGTTCTGCAGGAAGATCAGCATGACCACGAACACCAGCACGATTGCCTCGACCAGGGTGCGCACCACATCGGTGATCGAAGCGGTGATGAACGGTGTGCTGTCATACGGGGCACTCCAGGTCACGCCTTCCGGCAGGTCCCTGGCCAGCACCGCCATTTCGGCTTTCACCGCCTTGGCTACCGCCAGGGCGTTGGCGCCGGGCAGCAGGAACAGGCCCATGCCGCCCGCCGGCTTGCCGTTGAGGACCGAGGAGGAGCCGTAGCTCTGTGCGCCGAAGGTGATGCGGGCGACGTCGCTCAGGCGCACCACGGTGCCGTTGCTGTTGGTGAGCAGCACGATGTCCTTGAACTGCTGCAAGGAGGAGAACAGGGTGTCGCCGGAAACCGTGGCGGTGAAGGTCTGGCCCTTGACCGCGGGGTCCGCGCCGAGCGAGCCGGTGGCGAACTGCGCGTTCTGCGCATTGACCGCATTGAGCACCTGGGTGGAGGACAGCCCGTAACCCTGCAGTTTGTCCGGATTCAGCCAGATGCGTACCGCGTATTCCGAGCCGAGCTGGAAGGTGTTGCCCACGCCGTTGATGCGCGCGATCACCGGCTGGATCTGCGCAGCCACGATGTCGCTGAGGCGGCCCGCGGTGATCGCGGGATTGCTCGACTGCAGGCTCAGGAACATCAGCAGGTCGGGGCTGGCCTTGGCCACCACCAGGCCCTGCTGGGTGACCTCGCTCGGCAGCAGCGGCTGCGCCAGGGCCACCTTGTTCTGCACCTGCACCTCGGCGATGTCCGCATTGGTGCCGGTGGCGAAGCTCAAGGTGATGGTGGCAGTGCCGTTGCCGTTGGAAGTCGAGCTGAAGTACAGCAGGTTGTCGATGCCGGTGAGCTGCTGCTCGATCACCTGGGTGACTGTCGATTCCATGGTGGCGGCGCTGGCGCCGGGATAGGTTGCGGTGACCGTCACCTGCGGCGGGGCGATGGCAGGATAGGAGTCGATGCCCATGCTGCTCATCGAGATGACGCCGATCAGACAGATCAGGATGGGGATCACCCAGGCGAAGACCGGGCGGCTGATGAAGAAATTAGGCACGAGGCGCGCTCCTTACGGATTGCTGGCGGCGGCGGGGCTGCCGGCTGCCGCGGCGGATCCGGCCGGTGACGGCGCCGCGCTTTGCCCCGGATTTTGCCCGGGCGCTTGCCAGGGGCTGGCCTTGACCTGGCCGCCCTCCCGCGTGCCTTGCAGGCCTGACACGATCACCTGATCCCCGGCGGCAAGGCCGCTGGTGACGATCCAGTCGTGGCCGTAGCTGTCGTTGGCGCTGACGTCCTTGCGCAGCACCTTGCCGTCCGCCCCGACCACCAGGGCGTAGGCGCCGACGGTATCGCGCTGCAGCGCCAGCTGGGGAATCAGGAATACATTGTTCTGCTGGCCGAAATTGACGTTCAGCGTGACGTACATGCCCGGCAGCAGCTGGTGCTGCGGATTAGGCACCAGGGCGCGCAGGTTCACCGCACCGGTGGTGGCGTTGACGGCAACGTCGGAGAAATCCAGGGTGCCCGGCTGCTGGTACTGGCTGCCGTTGGGCAGGACGATCTGCACCGTGGTCTGGTCCTGCCGGGCCAGGGCGACACTGCCCTGGCTCTGCGCCTGGCGCAAAGTCACCAGGTCGGCCGCGCTGACGGTGAAATTGACGTAGAGAGAATCGATCTGCTGGATCGTGGTCAGCAAGGTGCCGCCCGAGCCGGCATCGCTGGTGCTGCTGCCGACCAGCGCGCCCTGCGTGACCTGCTGCTGTCCGGCGATGCCGGCGATCGGCGCGGTGACCCTGGTATAGGCAAGGTTGATGTGCGCGCCGTCGACGGCGGCCTGATCCGCCTGGACCTTCGCCGCCGCGCTGCGCTCGGCCGCGTCGGCATCGTCGACGGTCTGTTGCGAGACCGAGCCGACCGGCAGCAGCTTGTGGTCGCGCTCGGCCGTTACGCGGTCATTGACGTAGGTGGCCTGATCCTCAGTCAGCGTCGCCAGGTCGTTGTTCAGCACGGTCTGGTAATAAGCCGGATCGATTTCGAACAGCAGCTGCCCCTGCTTGACCGCACTGCCTTCGGTGTAGGCGCGCTTGAGCAGCACGCCGGAGACGCGGGCGGTGACGTTGGCACTGTAGTAGGGCGCCAGGCGGCCGACCAGGTCTCTGGTCAACGGTATCGTCCGCGGCTCGGCCGTCACCACGCCCACCTGGGGCGGCGGCGGGGCAGGCGGCGGGCCGCCCTTGCTGCAGGCGGCCAGGGCAACAATGCTCAGGGCCAGCAAAGGGGCCCGCGTTGGCGATGATTTCATGGGAATTCCATTCCTGCTTGATTGTGATAACGGGAGACTGCGGCGGCCGGCGAGATGGGGGGGCTCACTGCGCTTGCACTCCGGGGGTAGAACTTGCGGCGCCAGGCTGGCTTGCCGGGGCGGAGGCCACGGCCGCGCCCTTGGCCTCGTCCCACTGCCAGCCGCCGCCGAGGTTCTTGATCAATGTCACGCTGCTTTGCGTTAGCGAGGCCTGCGTGTCTTTCAGGTTCTGCTCGGCCTGCAGCAGGGTGAGTTGCTGGGTGAGCAGGCTTTGCTCGCTCGCCGTGCCGACCGTCCACTGCGCTTGTTGGCTGTCGAACAGCTTCTGGTTGCGCTGCTCGATGTTGGCGTAGGCCTGGGCTTGCTGCTGCAGGTGATTCCACGACGACAGGCTGTCCTCGACGTTTTGGAATGCCGTCAGCACCGTCTGCCGGTAATTGGCCACGTCCGCGTCGTAAGTGGCGCGCGCTTCGGCCACGGCGGCACTGCGCGCTCCGCCGTCGAAGATGGTGCCGGCCAGGCTGGGGCCCAGGGTCCAGAAGCGGTTCGGCAGCGAGAACAGATTGGCCAGCGAGTTGTGCTGGAAGCCGGCTTCCGCCGAAAGATCGAGCGTCGGGAAAAACGCGGCCTCCGCCACGCCGATCTTGGCGTTGGCCGAGGCGGCGGTGCGCTCGGCGTTGACCACATCGTAACGCCGTTCGAGCAGCTGCGAGGGCAGGGTGAGCGGCACGGCCGGCGCGGCAAACGCATAGCCCTGCTGCGGAAAAAGTGAAAAGCCGGCTGGCGGCAAGCCGATCAGCACGGCGATGGCGTGCTCGTCCTGCTCGCGCGAGGTCTGCGTGGCCTGCAGATCGGCGATCACCAGCTCCAGCGTGTCCTGCGCCGCCAACACATCGTCGTTCGACGAGGCGCCCTGGGCGAAGCTGGCCTGCGTCATCTCCAGGATGCGCGCGTCGATCTGCTGCTGCCGCTGCAGAAAATCAATGTCGATGTCGGCCTGGCGCAATTCGAAATAATCGCTTGCGACGCTGGCCGCGATCGACAGGCGCTCGCCCGCGAGTTGCGCGTCGCTGCCCTGCGCGCTGGCCTTGCTCGACTCGATCTGGCGGCGGATCTGTCCCCATAGGTCGGGTTCCCAACTCGCCGTGGCATCGGCGGTGAAGCTGCCTTGTATGCCGGAGGCTGTCCCGGAAGCGGCGGCGCCGGGCCCGGTGCCGCTGCGCGTGCCGGAGATGCCCGCGCCGATGGTGGGATAGAGGCTCGCGACATTCGCCGCGACGGTGGCTTGCGCCAGGCGGTAGTTGGCTTCCGCGGCGACGATGGATTGATTGGCCCTGAGCGCCTGATCGACCAGGCGCCGCAGTTCGTCGTCGTGATACTCGAGCCACCAGGTGCTGGGGATGGCGCCTTGCGGGTTGGCCTGCGCCCGCTGCCAGTCGACGCCTTCCTTGAAACTCTCGGGTAGTTGCACCGTAGGCTTGCGGTAATCGGGGCCGACTGCACAGGCCGCGAGGCACAGCACGGCGGTGGCTGTTGCACCGCAGTGCCGCCATGCGCGCCGGGCGGAGCGCAACGGCGCCCTGCGGCGAGCCCCGCGTGTCGGCGAAATGTTCATGACCATATTTCCTGCTCTTGATTGGGCTGACACTGACGGAAGCAATGGAGTCCGGTGGGGAAGCAAGTGCCGCGGCACGGCGGATTGCCCCTCCGGCCGGCTTGACGGCAAGTGCAGGCCCGAGGGGAGGATGGCGACTGAGCCGGCAGACTTGGCCGGCGCCACAATTAAACTAAACGGTTTAGTTTAGAAGTTGCGCGCATACTGCGCCAGGAGCTATGCTGGCGTCAAGATCAAACTAAACGGTTTAGTTTTTATCAGCCGCGGAATCGGCGGCGGAAGCAGGGGGGAGGAAGCACCATGACCAAGCAGCGCCGAACCAGGGGACGGCCGGTGGCGGCCGCACCCGCCGCAGCGGAAACCGAGAACCGGAAAGTCCGCGCGATCATCGCCGCGGCAAACAAGCTGTTCCTGGAGCAGGGGCTCGCCGCACCCAGCATGGACCTGATCGCCGAGACGGCGGGCGTGTCGAAGGCAACCATCTACGTGTATTTCCGCAGCAGGGAGGAGTTGCTCCTGGCTTTGGTCGAACATGACGTTCGATCCAACGGGCCCGGCGTGATCTGGGATCCCGCGACGGATTTCGTCGATGCCGAGGAGGAGCTGCGAGGCATTGCCAAGCGGCTTATGGCTTTTTTCCTCAGCTTGCGGTTCAGGGATCGCGCCATATTTCGTCTGATCGAGGAGCAGGCTGTAAATTTTCCCGAAATCGGCCGCACCTTCTATGCAGCGGGGCCTCAGAAAACCACTGCGCAGGTGGCGTCCTTCCTGAGAATGGCCAACGCGAAAGATCTTTTGTCAGTGCCCGATGTCGATCTGGCGGCGATGCAGCTCATCAATCTTTTGCACGGCGATCTGCATTTCAGAAAAATGCTATCAATGCCGTTCCCCACCAGGAGGGAACTGGATGCGCGTGTCGAATCCGGCCTTCGGGTATTTCTCGCCGCCTATGGACCTGCCTCTTCGGGCAGGCCCCGCAATTGATTCAGCGCCTGCATGGTGCCGCAGCGGCGCATCAGGTCGATGCCATGGCATTTCAGCCGGCCGGTAATGCCGCCGGCTGCCGGGTTGCCTGGCGCAGCTGCCGACTGACGCGGCGCCTGGATTAGCGTCATCGAATACGGCCTCACCGCCCCGCATGTCCGCTCCTTTACGCCCAGCGCACACGCAGGAGTCTGTGGAAAGCCTCTGCCTGCTGATCAAACGCGCCAGTGGGCTGGTAGCGGATTTGACCAGGATGGCGTTGAAATCCGGGTCGGGTTCAATCACGGAGATGCTGGTTCTCTCCAGGCTGGATCCCGAACGGCAGGTGTCCATGGCGGAGCTGAAGGCTCATCTTGGTCATCGCCTGGAATCGATGAGCAGAGTTCTGGATCGCTTGGAGCGCGCACAGCTCATTCGACGTGAGCGCGACCGGCATGATCGCCGTGCCGTACGCATCGTTATCACCGAACGGGGCGGGCGCCAATTGGAAAGCGCACTCTTTCTTTGGGCCAATCTCCAGGACAAGATCGGCGCGCACTTGTCGCGGACGGAACACGAAACGCTCGTCATGTTGCTGGAGCGCCTGCTTCAGGGCCTGCAGAAAGCCATTCGCAACAGGCGGATCGCGTGATGAAGCGCGCGGGCGGCCTCCGGCTCTAAGGCTGCGGTGGTTGGGGCTGCTGCTGGGGCGGCGAGGCCGGCACCTCTTGCCATCCACTCGGGCAAACATTGACGTACGGATAATAGGCCTTGGCTACGGGGCAGTAGTACCAGATGGCCGGCGAGCCTTGCTGCACCGTTGCCGCGGGCGGCGCGTAAACCACTTGCGGCGGCGCAGCGTCGTAATCGTAGTCGTCCGGCCCGTAGTAATAGGGATTGAGTCCGTCGTAGTAGCCCAGTCCAAGGCCGTAATAGCCATAGCCGTAACCATAGCCATAGCCGCGGAATCCGCCGTAGCCTCCCCGGCCGTAGCCGCCGCCATGATAACCACCGCCGTGGTAGCCGCCACCTCCCCCTCCGTGATAGCCGCCGCCATGGTAGCCGCCGCCGCCACCACCGTGGCCGCCACCGCCGCCGCCATGCTGTGCTTCCGACACATTGGGCAGCGTCAGGCTCAATCCCAGGGTAATAAGCGCAATCAATCTTTTCACGACGGACTCCTTGGCCTGAGCCTGGAGGGGCTGACCCGGCAGGTCACCCATACATCACCGTACCAAAACTGTCGCCGGGCAGGTTCAGCCCGGTGATGCATCTTGATCCGGTAACAAGCTTGCTTGGGGCGCTCCACGACCGTCTGAATTCGGGCACTTTGAGCCTCAAACGATAGACCCCGACGCTTGCTCTAAGTTCGGCTACGAAGGCTTTCGTGAGTGTCCAGCATTGATTGCGATTTTTTCTATCGCTTCGACGACCTCCGCTCAGGGGGTTTCAGAACTTACTTTGTTTACAGCCGGCCCAAGGTCGCCGCCGCCCGCAGCGCGCAAAACGCAAAGGGCGGATTGGATGCCTCCAATCCGCCCTGCGTTCGAACTTGCAAAACCGGGCCCCGAAGCTTGCGTGCCCTGCCGTCGTGCCTTACTGCGGCGGCGGGTAGTAGCCGGGCGGATAGGCCGGCGGCGGGGGCGGCGGTGCCGGCGTCACGTAGTAGACCTGCGGCGGCGGCGGTGCCGGCTGCACGTAGTAAACGCGCGGGGGCGGCGGGGCGTTGTTGACCACCTGGTTGCCCTTGGAATACATGCACTGCGAATAGGCCATGTTGTACTGGCCCTGGATCGAGCGGTCCTGTCGGCCGGAGCTGTTGGCGCCGACGTCGGCGCCGACCACGCCGCCCGCACCGGCGCCGATGGCGGCACCGCGGCCGCCGCCCACCGCCGCGCCCAGGCCTGCGCCCAGTGCGGTGGTCAGCACGGCGGCGCCGAGGCCGCGCTCGTTGGCGGCGTCAACCTGGCCGGCGATCTGTTGGCTGGCGTACTGCTTGCACGTCGCCTGGTCCTGCTGGAACACCTCGAACGGCTTGTTCTGCGCGGGCAGCACTTGCACGGTCGGGCCCATCGGCTCGGTGGCGCAGGCGGCGACGACGAGGCCGGCGCAGGCGATCGTCAGGATCTTGATTGGGTTTGTAGGTCTTGCGGTGCTCACTGGGAATCTCCTGCTTTGGGTCCTGCTTGGGGTCCTGCTATCTGGCCTGCGCTGGTGCGTTGGAGCGGTGGTCCGGAGCCAGGCCCGTTCCCCGCGGGTCCGCCAGGCGCCTTGCTCTGGAACAATCTTCCTATCGCTGGATGAACGCAAGCTTAACCGCAACCGCGCTCCGGCAGGCAGAAGGGCCGCTTGCGCGGCCCTTTGCCGTTTGCCCTATCCCGCCCTCAACGCGCCCAGTGACCCGGCACGAAGCGGTAGTGGGGGCCGCGCTGGATGTAGTGATCGGGAATCCAGCGGAAGCCCGGGCGCCCCATGACGTAGTGGCCCGGCACCCAGACGTAGCGGGCGCCGTCCCAGCGGTGGAAGCCGGGGGCCCAGACGTAGCCCGGCTGGGGCGGCGGCGGGGGCGGGGCTTCCACGATCGGCGCGGGCGGGCCGATGTTGATATCGACGCCCACTCCGGCCTGGCTGAGCCCCGGCAGGGTGAGGCCCGCGGCGAGCATCAAGGTGGCAATGGTCAGTTTGGTACGCATCTGTTTCTCCGTGATTTGTTACGCGCCGATCACCTTACTCCGCCTCGCTGAACACCTTCTTAACCAAGGCGGCGGTGGCGCGTTAAAAAAGGTAAAGGCCGCCTGCGGGGCGGATTCCGGCCACCCCGATGCATCGATTCGCGCAGCCCGGGGGGAGCTATCCGGTGGAGTTGTGCCCCGGCTGCGGGGCGGTTTGAATAAGCCAAAGACCGCTGCGGCAGGCGATGTCCGCCACAAGGGTGCAATTGTCCGTACCCACACTAGGTCTTTTCAATAACTCAGCCATAACCAGACTCAGGGGATTGTCATGTCGGATTCAGGTATCACGCGGCGCACCTTTCTCAGCGGCTCCGCCGCGGCGGCGATTCTTGCCGGCTTGCAGGGCTGCGGCGGCAGCTCGGATGTCAGCGGCGGCGCGGCGGCCAGCGGCAGCGCTGCCGGCGACGGCGTGGCCAGCCGGACCCCCGGCTCCCTGCCCAATCCCTCGGTTGCGGCGGGTACCGCCGACACCACGCTGCCGTTCGACCGCATCGTGGTGGTGATGATGGAGAACCACTCCTTCGACGGCCACCTGGGCATGCTGTCGGTGCGCGGCCAGCCCAAGGCCGACGGCCTGACCCTCAACGCCAGCCAGATCCCCACCAACTCCAATCCGCTGGACGGTGGCTACCAGAAGTCCTTCCGCATGCAGGGCACCTGCCAGCCCGGCGGCGTGACGCAGAGCTGGAATGCCTCCCACACCCAGATCGACGGCGGCAAGATGGACGGCTTCGCCGCCACCAGCAACACGGCGATGGGCTACTGGGACGCACCCGACCTGCCGTTCTACTACTCCATGGCCAGCACCTTCTGCCTGGGCAACCGCAGCTTCTGCTCGGTGCCGGCGCAGACCTATCCCAACCGCCGCTTCCTCTATTCCGGCACGGCCATGGGCACCATCTCCACCGACAGCGCCGGCTTCTCCCTGCCGGCGCCCGCCGCCGGCACCCTGATGGACTTGCTGAGCAAGTACAACGTCAGCTGGCGCAATTACTTCACCGACCTGCCGGCCACGGTGATCATTCCGCAGAACCTGGAAAACCATCCGCTCAACTACGCGCCGATCACCCAGTTCTTCGTCGACGCCCTGGCCGGCACCTTGCCCGCCGTGTCCTTCGTCGATCCGGAGTTCGGCCTGATCGATGAAGTGGGCTCGCTCCTGTTCGGCTTCCTCGACGCCATTCCGGACCTGCCCGCGCCCCTCACCGACGCGCTCAACGTGTTGCGCAACACGGTCGACTCCCTCAGCGGCAGCGAGGAGAATCCGGCCGACGTCGCCCTCGGCGAAGCCTTCGTGTCGCAGGTGGTGCAGGCGGTGATGGCCTCGCCGACCTGGAAGAGCACCCTGCTGGTGTGGACCTACGATGAACACGGCGGCTACTACGACCACGTGCCGCCGGTCAGCGTGCCGGAGCCGGACAGCATCCAGCCGGTGCTGGCTTCCGGCGACGCCGCCGGCGCCTACAACATCACCGGCATGCGGGTGCCCACCGTGGTGGTGTCGCCGTACAGCAAGCCGAACGAGGTCACCGACGTCATGCACGACCACACCTCGATCATCGCCACCATCGCCAGGAAGTGGAACCTGCCGGCGCTGACCCACCGCGATGCCCAGGCCAACACCCTGCTCGACTTCCTCGATCTCGATTCGGCGCCGTTCTTCCTCACTCCGCCGCAGCTGGCCGCCCCCGCCACGCCCACCCTGGGCCTGTTCGGCTGCCAGAGCACCGCCCCGGCGCCGATCATCTCGCCGACTGCGAGCATCGACCTGACCGGGCAGCGCTACACCGCTGCTCATCAGGCGGCGCCGAAGCTGGCTTGATTACTGTTCCACATCAAAATCAAACCCAAAAACAAACCAATACCGTCATACCGGCGAAAGCCGGTATCCAGGTGCTCGAACTGCGCGCAATGTGGCTCTGGATTCCGGCTTTCGCCGGAATGACGTTGTTGCTTTGTGTGGGCAGGCTGAGCGTCCCAGGATGTCAGGTGGAAGCCGCCTGCGCTCCCGCCGCCGCGGCTCCGGCCATGCGCTGCTCCATGATACGCATCAGCCAGTCGAAGCCGCGGTCGGAGGTGAAGCGGCGCAGCGCCAGGATCATCTTCGCGCCGCCGCCGGTGGCGTAGCGCGTGCGCGGGCGCTTCGCGCGCAGGGCATCGGCGATGGTGGCGGCCACCACTTCCGGCGGCGAGGCCATGTTCGACTGGTCGGCGCCCTCGAACATTTTCGCGTGCAGCAGGGCCTGCTCGCGGTATGCGGTATTGCCCGAGTACTTGAGCATGCTGTCGCGGGCGATGCCGCCCCACTCGGTCTTGATCGCGCCCGGCTCGATGACGACGACGTGGATGCCGAACGGCGCCAGCTCCATGCGCAGGCAGTCGCTCAGGCCCTCCACCGCGAACTTGGTGGCGTGGTACCAGCTGCCCAGCGGCTCGTGCATCTTGCCGCCGACGGAGGTGATGTTGACGATGGCGCCGCTGCCCTGGGCCCGCATCATCGGCAGGGCCAGCTGGCTCAACCGCGCCAGGCCGAACAGGTTGACCTCGCACTGGCGCCGCGCCTCTTCCATCGGCACGTCTTCCAGCGCGCCGTAGGAGCCGTAGCCGGCGTTGTTGACCAGCGCGTCGAGGCGGCCGGCTTCGCCGCGGATGGTGTCGATGGCGGCGACCATCGAGGCGTCGTCCGTCACGTCCAGCGCCAGCAGCGATGCGCCGGCCTGGCGCAGCGGCTGCATCCGCTCCACCCGCCGCGCGCCGGCGTAGACCTTGTAGCCTTCGGCCAGCAGCTTGCGCACGGTGGCTTCGCCTATGCCGGAGGAGGCTCCGGTGACCAGCGCGACCTTGTTCATGGTTGGTGTATTCCTGATGTGTGAAACCGGAAAGCAGTTTAAAGTGTGGACCATAGTCCACAGTCAAGGCCCGCCATGCTCATCGCCGAATTCGCCCGCGTCACCGGCCTCAGCCGCGACACCATCCGCTTCTACGTCAGGCGCGGCCTGCTGCGGCCGCTGGTCGGCGCCAACCGCTACCAGTCGTTCGATGCCGGCCAGGTGGAGCGCGCCCTGATCATCCGCAACGCCCAGGCGCTCGGCTTCACCCTCAAGGAAATCACCGCGCTCGATGCCGAGTACAACCTCAAGGGCATGAGCCGGGAGCGCAAGATCGGCCTGATGCTGGAGCGCGTCGCCCAGGTCGACCAGCAGGTCGAGCGGCTGCGCGGCATGCGCCGCTACCTGATGAAAAAGGTGGCCTGGATGGAGGCCGGGGAAATTGGTCCCGAGCCTGTCTACAGCCTCGCCAGCGGCCGCCGCGCCTCGCGCAGCGACGGCTGAACGGGCTACGTACCCCAACGCACAGAAGCGGACTGCTCCGCCGCGCTTCAAGGTGTGCTGGAGCGATCCGCTCACTCAGCAGCTGGAATCATCATGGGCAAGACCTCGAGCCGTACCTCGGTTATCCGGAGCAAGGCCATCACGGCAATCAGGCTGGCCGGCCTGCCGGCCATTCTCCTGCTCGCCAGTTGCAATGCGCCGCCGCCGCCCCCGGCCGCGACGACCACGGTGATCGAGCGTCCGCAGGTGGTTCAGCAGCCGGCAGTGGTTGAACAGCCGGCCATCTCGGTCGATCTGGGATTGAGCGTCGACGAGCGCAAGCGCCGCGACGATGAGCAGCACCGGCGGGATGAGGAACAGAGGCAGCACGATCATGATCACGATAACGGGCCGCATTGATCCGGGCGTCGTCCGCTCAAGAGCATAACGATTTCGCGGGCCCGGGATAGTCAGGCCGTCCCGGGCCCGCGGCGTGGCTCAGGCTTTCTCCGCCGCCATGTTGTAAGTGCCGTCCACTACTTCGACGAAGTTGCGCTCCTCGCGCAGGATGAAGCGCCGCTCTAGCGCCAGGGCGAAATTTCTGCGCGCTTCTGCATCGGTCCTGAGGTGCGCGCGATAGGCCTCGTAAGCGGCGAGGCTGTCGAAAGAAATCAGGCCCCAGGCGATGTTGTTGGTGCCTTCGTACGGCAGGAAGTAGCCCACCAGCTTGCCGCCGCAGCGGGGGATGATGCGCCCCCAGTTCTGCGCGTACTCCTTGAAAGCCTCGCGCTGGTACGGGTCGATCTCGTAGCGGATGAAGCAGGTGATGGTCGCGGCAGGGGTCGTGGTAGGGGTCATGGCGGGGCTCGTAGTGGTATTCGCGGTGATTGGAGAGAGGGCCGCAGTGTCCGCCTTGAGTTGCATGCACACTTCGTTTACCATCAAAGCATGAATGTAGAAGGCATCGATGCCAGTTTGTCCGCCGTCGCCGCGGCCATCGCCGAGCCGGCGCGCACGCGTATGCTGTGCTGCCTGATGGACGGCCATGCGCGCACCAGCACCGAGCTGGCCATCGTGGCCGAGGTCAGTCCCTCCACCGCCAGCGTGCACCTGGCGCGCCTGAAGCAGCAGCGCCTGGTCAAGGTGCTGGCGCAGGGCAAGCATCGCTACTACAGCCTGGAGAGCGGCAGCGTCGCCGCCGCGCTGGAGTCGCTGATGGCCGTCGCCGGCCGGCTGCCGCTGGACCACTTCGTACCGAATACCCCGCCGCGCCTGCGCGCCGCGCGCACCTGCTACGACCACATGGCCGGCGCCCTGGCCGTGTCGCTGCACGATCGCCTGCTGCAGCTGGGCTGGCTCTCCACCACTGCGGCGGGCGAGGGCGCCTACGATCTGGACCGCAGCGGTGAGCGGGCGCTGGCGGGTTTGGGCGTCGACGTCGCGGCAATGCGCGCGCAGCGCCGCCGCTTCGCCTGCGCCTGCGTCGACTGGAGCGAGCGGCGGCCGCACTTGGGCGGCGCCGTCGGCGCGGCGCTGCTGAAGGTGGCCTTGCAGCGCAAGTGGGTGCTCAAGGACCTGGACAGCCGCGCCCTTGGCCTGACGCCGGCCGGCCGGCGCGAAATGCAGGGCCGTTTCGGCCTGGAGGGACTATAGAAGCCATCTCAAAAATATCCCCTCTCCCCGCGTAGCGGGGAGAGGGGATATTGAAATGACTTTTGGGGTGTCGGCCACGTCCTTCTACTTCAGTGCGCTGGCCGGACGTTTTTCGGTGACGGCTGTTGAAGCTCAGGCGGTCGCCTGGGGGTGAATCAGCAGCACGATGATGCAAACCATCAGGGCAATCAGGGCCAGCGCGCCGATGCCGAAGCCGATCGAGCGCCAGGGCTGTTTGCCGCGCAGGTAGGCCACCGAGTGCAGCAAGCGCCCCACGGTAAAGACTCCAAACAGGATGTAGGCCGTCCTGGCGGAGCCGCCGGCCAGCACGAATACCAGGCCCAGCAGCAGGAGCGGATAGATATTGGCCTCGGCATTGCGATGGGCGCGCAGCACGCGGGCCACCGCCGGCGGGTCGGTTTCGCTGAGCGCGGCGTGATACTGAACGCTGTCCTCCGGATTGGCCGCCGTGCCGGTTCTGGCCCGCACGGTGCCGCTATAGACCCAAAGGAACAGCAGGTTGATGCACAGCACCAGGCTGGCGATGGCGTAAGCGGGGAAGGCGGGATAGTTCAGCCAGGTGATCATGATCGGGGTCCGGGTTGCGGGCAGGGCGCCGCGGCCAGCTTAGACTAGGTCCGTACCTTTCAGCCGGGAGGGGGAGTGCGCAATCCGAAGTGGTGGTCACTGGCGGCGCTGCTGACCGGGCTGGCGGTGATCGCCATCACGGGCGTGTTTATGTCCTTGCACCTGCGCACGGTGCAGCCGCTCGGCGGCGCCTATGGCGACCAGGCGATGATCGCTTTCGAACTGGCCGACACACCCGAAAAACTGGCCCGCGTCATCGGCACCGATCCGCCGTCCGCCGGGACGGCGCAGGTCCGCCGCGAGATGGATAGTGCCAACCATATCGATTTCCTCTACATCGCCGTTTACACGCCGTTCATTGCCTGCTCCTGCGCCGCCCTCGCGCTGCGTCGTCGCCGCCGCTGGCTATGGCTCGGCGTGGCGCTGGCGCCGCTGGCGGCACTATGCGACGTCGCCGAGAACCTGGCACTGCTGGCATTGACCCGCAGCGGTGCCGACGTGCCCGCGTTGCTCGCCGCCCTGCATCTCAGAACCTTCGCCAAGTGGGAGCTGCTCGCGCTCAGCAGCGCCCTGTTCGCGGCAGGGTTTGTAGGGGGCGGTCGGCACCTGCTGAGTACGGTGGCAGCCCTTATCGCACTTGCCGCCCTGGGCGCCGGTGTCCTGACTTTTGTCGATGCGGCCGCGTACAGCCCGTTACTGCTCGATGCAATTGTGGTGGTGTGGCTGTGGCAGCTTGGCTATGCCGCGCTGGCGCTGTTTATGCCGACCCTCATGCACCGGACTGCCTGAACGCTGCGTCAGCCGCTACAAGTAAGCGCTGGGCACGAGACTTGTGCGCTGCCATGGGCGCACAATGCGCCTGCGTTGCCGACCCGCGTATTCAATAACCAGCAGCGGGCGGCACGTAGTGCTTTCACACATCTTATGGAGGAGATAACCATGCGTACGTTCCTGTTGCGTCGTCTGGCGGTATGCCTTGTATCCCTGTTCGGCGTGGGCCTGGCCCTGCCCGCGGTGGCTTCCAATTATTCCGTCGCGCCGAACATCGCCGCCGGCATCGCCAACGCCTTGCCCAATCCGGGAGTGTCGCCGCCCGGCACCAACCTGGCCTCGTGCAGTCTGGCGCAGCATCCCTATCCGGTGGTGCTGGTGCCGGGCACCTTCTCGGTGATGGAGGACGATTTCGGCGCGCTCGCTCCGGATCTGGCCAATGCCGGTTACTGCGTGTACGCGTTCAACTACGGCGCCCTCAGCCCCAACGCCCTGATCGAGGCGATCGGGCCGGTGCCGCAGTCGGCGCAACAGCTGGCCGCCTTCGTCAGCCAGGTGCTGAGCCGTACCGGTGCCGCCAAGGTCGACCTGGTCGGCCATTCCCAGGGCGGCATGCTATTGGAGTATTACGCCAAGCTGCTCGGCGGCGCCTCGCTGATCCACGATCTGATCGCACTCTCACCCACCACCCATGGCACCACGCTTGATGGATTGACCATACTCGCCGATGTCATTCCGGGCGCCAACCAGATCGTGGCGGACGGTTGCCCCGCCTGCGTCGATCAGGAAAACGGCTCGGCGGTGATCGAGCAGCTCGACAGCGGCCCCATCGCGCAAGCGGGCGTGAACTACACCGTGATCGAGACGCTGGACGAGTACGTGGTGACGCCGGTCGGTTCTTCCTTCATCAATGAATCCGGCGTCGACAATGAATACGTGCAGAGCTACTGCCTGTTCGATCCGGTCGATCATGCCGACCTGGCCTACGACAACGTCGTCATCCAGCTGGTGAAGAACGCCCTGACTCCCGCCAGCGCGCGCTCGCCCGACTGCGCCATCGAGTTTCCCTGGCCGGCGCAGTAGTTTCCGCCGGACCATCGCCACAGCCGCGAACCGGGCTTGGGCCCGATCCGCGGCTGTGGCCGATCACCGCGATAGTTTTGTAGTCCCGGGCACATCCTGCGGCGATTCAAATATCATCAGCCGAGGCAAATCAGCTTGGCGGATCCGCCCATGACCCAGCATAGCGACCGGCCCTCCAATCCCAGGCGCCGACAACTGATCCAGTCCGCCGCCGCTGCATTCGGCGTGGCCGCGCTGCATGCGCCGGCTGCCGATGCGGCCGACAATCGCACAGTCGCCGCGGCGCCGTCGGATACGGTGGACGTCGTCGTGGTCGGCGCCGGCCTCTCTGGCCTGACGGCGGCGCGCGAGCTGATGCGCAAGGGACATTCGGTGGCGGTGCTGGAAGCGCGCGACCGCGTCGGCGGCCGCACCTGGACCATTCCGATGGGTACGCGGCGTTACGACATCGGCGGCCAGTTCGTCGGCCCCAGCCAGGACCGCGTGCGCGCCCTGGTGACGGAGCTGGGCCTGCGCCTGCAACCGGTGTACAGCGACGCCAAGCACATCTGGGAGCTGCCCGACCAGCGCATCGAGTTCAGCGGCATGGTGCCCGCGCTGTCGCTGATCGCCAAGATCGATCTCGGCCGCCTCGTCTACAAGATGGATCAGATCGCCAAGATAGTCGGCGCCACGGCGCCCTGGGATGCGCCGGATGCGGCGGCGCTCGACGCAATGACCCTGGCGCAATGGGTGCGCGAGCACAGCTTCAGCGAATCCACCCGCCGCTTCGCCACCATTATGACGCGCGCCGTGCTCGGCGCCGATCCCGACGAAATCTCGGTGCTGTACTGGGCCTACTATGTGGCGCAAGGCGACAGCATCGAAATGCTCATCGGCGGCGCCGGCGGGGCGCAGGACAGCGTCATCGAAGGCGGCTCGCAGCAACTGTCCCTGCGCATGGCGCAGGAGCTGGGCGCCGCGGTGCGCCTGTCGCAGCCGGCGCGCCGCGTGGTGCAGACCGTGGACGGAGTGGACGTGTTCACTGACACGGCGCGCATCCATGCCCGTTACGCCATCCTGGCCCTGCCGCCCGCCATGGCGGCCGGTATTGCCTTCGAGCCCAGTCTGGCCGGCGACCGCCGCGAGCTGCAAGGCCGCGCGCCGATGGGCCGTTACGCCAAGGTGGTGCTGACCTACGACAAGCCCTTCTGGCGCGAGCGCGGCTATGCCGGCGACGTCGGCAGCCTGCAGGGCCCGGTGGTCGCCAGCTACGACGACTCATCGCCCGAAGGGAGTGCGCTGCTCGGCTTCATCGGCGGCGATTCCGAACGCGCCTGGCGCGGCCTCTCCGCCGAGGCGCGCAAGACCGCCGTGCTGGACTGCTTCGCCCGCTGGTTCGGCCCCGATGCGCTCAAGCCCCTCGCCTACGCCGAGAAGGACTGGACCCTCGACGACTGGACCGCCGGCGCCCCCGCCACCATCCTGCCGCCCGGCGTGCTCAGCCGCCTGGGCCCGGCCCTGCGCCAGCCGGTCGGCCGCATCCACTGGGCCGGTACCGAAACCGCCCTGCGCTGGACGGGCTATATGGACGGCGCCATCCGCGCGGGCGAGCGGACGGCGCAGGATGTGCTGGCACTTTTGGGATAAGCCGCGTTGCCGCGTCTGCGTTAAAGTGCCGCATGCGCCCACTTTACCGGCGCAGGTAAAAGGACGGCGATGACGCGCCGCCAGGCCCGGGGAGGGAAGCATGTCCACTGTGCGTGAACTGTCGCCGCTCGGCGTCTCGGCCGGCGATTTCATGGCGCAGAACCTGGTCAGCCTGCTGGCCTTGGGCATGGCCCTGGCCTTCATCTCCGCCGACCGCGATTCGCTCAGCAGCCGCTGGCTGGCGCTGTTCTTCGTCGGCCTGGGCCTGTCCATCGATCTCAACATCGTGGTCGGGGTGCAGTGGAACGTCAGCACCGCCCTGCATGGCTGGTTTTCCCTGTCGGAAGGAATGGCCGGCGTCGCCCTGCTGGAATGGATCCTGCTGGTGCGCCGCACGGTGCCGGCGCAGGATCTGGACGTGCGCGCCGGCGATTACGTGCTGCGGCTGGGCCAGGTGTCGAGCGGCATCTACTGTCTGCTGTCGGTGCTGTTTCCTGAAACCCGCCTGCGCGATTTCCTCGGCGCCTTCAATCATGACGGCGCCCTGCTGCGTCCGGGCTTCTGGCTGTTCGCGGCGCCGATCACGGTCATCGGCTATGCCAGCATCTTCTCCATCATGCTGTTGCTCAACCGCCGCCCCGACAAGCCCGAGCGGGTGCGCATCCTGGCCATGGCCTGGGCCATTCCCTGCTTCATGGTCAGCCTGGTGCTGCCGCTGCAATTCGACACCGTGGCGATCATGCTCGGCGAGATCGTGTTCCTGGTCGGCTCGGTGCGCTACCACGTGCTGCAAGGCCAGCGCGGACAGTTCATGTCGCGTTTCCTGTCGCCGCAGGTGGCCAGGCTGGTGGCCGAGCGCGGCCTCAAAACCGCGATGCGCGAGAACCTGCTGGAGATCACCGTGGTGTGCTGCGATCTGCGCGGCTTCACCGCCTACGCCGAGGCGCAGCCCTCGGCGCGCGTGCTGCAGGTGCTGCGCCAGTACTACGACGCGGTCGGCGCGGTGGTGGCGGAGTTCGGCGCCACCATCAAGGATTTCGCCGGCGACGGCATCCTCATCCTGGTCGGCGCGCCGATCCCGATGCAGCAGCATGCGCAATGCGGCGTGGAGATGGCGCGGCGCATCCGCGCCGTCGGCGTGGCGCTGACCGGCGAGTGCAGCACCGCCACCCATATCCTGGGCATCGGCGTGGGTGTGGCCAGCGGCGCCGTCACGGTGGGCGTGATCGGCGCCACCTCGCGCCTGGAATACACCGCGGTGGGCTCGGCGGTGAACCTCGCTTCACGCCTGTGCGAGCAGGCAGCGCATGCCGAGATTCTGCTCGACGGCCGCACCGTGGAACTGGCCGGAGTGCTGCCCGACGGCGCCTGCTTTGAGGCGCGCGCGCCGCTGTCGGTCAAGGGCTTCAGCCGCCAGATCGTGTACTACGCCGCGCCGGCCTGATGCCGGGTCCAGGTGTCGCGGGTTGCGCTTGCATTCAAACCCGGGGTGGGATAGCCGCATCCAATGACATCCCGGCCTGAATACAATCCTGACGGAACGACTGAGCGTTGCGCCGGTCGGATGACTTTCGGCCATATCCAATACAAGGGGACATTAGTGCTCACTTCACTCCGTGCCGCGTCCGCAGCGCAGCCCCGGCTGCGCCTGCCGTTGTTTGTGCCGCTGCTCCTGGCCCTGCTGTGCCTCGCCACCGCCGCGCCGGCGCGGGCCGACGGCGATGCCACGCTGATGCGCTTCCCGACCCTGCATGGCGACACGGTGGTATTCGAGGCGCACGGCAATCTGTGGCAGGTCAACCGCGCCGGCGGCATCGCCACGCGCCTCACCGCCGAGCCGGGCTATGAAGTGATGCCGCGCTTTTCGCCGGACGGCCGCTGGATCGCCTTCACCGGCCAGTATCAGGGCAACCGCGATGTCTATGTCATCCCCGCCGGCGGCGGCGTGGCGCGGCGCCTCACTTTCCATTCCGACATCAAGCCCGACGCGC
>Ga0302311_10000150_pt1 | contig 87652 bp, 94 predicted proteins | sample III_Palsa_N1_3_FD_200449 | JGI IMG/M metagenome (GOLD analysis project Ga0302311, IMG submission 200449) | Peat permafrost microbial communities from Stordalen Mire near Abisko, Sweden - III_Palsa_N1_3 | ecosystem: Environmental > Terrestrial > Soil > Palsa > Peat permafrost | place: Sweden...
CCCGCGGGTCCGGAACTTCACCAAAATGAGCTGCAAACTCGTCCATCGGAGGCTCCCAAGCCAAAGGGAGTCACCTTCAGAATCCAGTTCTATCCAGCCCCGCAAGCCATATGCGATTCCCCTGCCCTCTGGGGGAGGGGGACCCCCGAAGGCGGTGGAGGCGGTCCCCGCCGTCACATCCCCCACGCGGGCCGAGGGTCGTTGGCCCGGGTCAGGTTGCGGTAGCGCGCCAGGGCCCACAGCGGGAAAAACTTCGCGTAGCCGTGGTAGCGCAGGTAGAAGACGCGCGGGAAGCCGCCGCCGGTGTAGGCGTCTTCCGGCCATTCGCCGGCCGCATCCTGGGTCCGCTTGAGCCACGCCACGCCCCGGGTCACGGCCGGATCGTCGGCCCGGCCGGCGGCCATCATGCCGAGCAGCGCCCAGGCGGTCTGCGACGCAGCCGAGGGCGCCGGCTCGTGGCCCGTGTAGTCGAGCTTGTAGGAACGACAGTCCTCGCCCCAGCCGCCGTCCGGGTTCTGGATGCGGATCAGCCAGTCGGCCGCGCTGGCGATCATCGGCGAATCCGACGCGACGACGTTCAGCGCACAAAGCACCGACCAGGTCCCGTAGATATAGTTCACGCCCCAGCGGCCGAACCAGCTGCCGTCCGCCATCTGCTCGCGCTCGAGCCAGGCCAGCGCCGCCATCATCCGTGGGCTGTCTTTCGCCTCCCCGAGCTGCGCCAGCATGCTCATGCACCGCGCCGTCAGGTCGGCGGTGGGCGGATCGAGCAGGGCGCCGTGGTCGGCGAAGGGAATGCTGTTGAGGTAGTGGTAGGCGTTGTCGGCGTCGAACGCCCCCCAGCCGCCATCGCGACTCTGCAGGCCTTCCACCCACTCGCGTCCGCGGCCCATGGCCTCGTCGTAGCCGCCCGAAGAGCCATTTTGCGCCCTGTCCATGGCCATCACCACCACGGCCGTGTCGTCGAGGTCGGGGTAGTGGTCGTTGCGGTACTGGAAGGCCCAGCCGCCCGGCCGCACGTCTGGCCGCGCCTCGGCCCAGTCGCCCTTCACATCCAGCACCTGCAGGGGCCTCAGCCACGCAAGCCCCCGCCCTGCGGAGGCGCAGGCCGCCGCGTCGCCGGCCTCCAATAGCGCATGGGCGACGAGCGCCGTATCCCACACCGGCGAGAGGCACGGCTGGCAGTAGGCCTCGTCTTCCTTGACCACCAGCAGCTTCTCGACCGAAGCCCGAGCGATGGCGCGGCGCGGGTCGCTCTCGGCAACGCCGAGCGCGTCGTACATCATCACCGCGTTGGCCATGGCCGGGAAGATGGCGCCCAGGCCATCCTCGCCGTTGAGGCGTTCGGTGACGAAGGCCACGGCCTTGGCGATCGCTGCCTCCCGCCCCGGCAGGCCCGGCCGCACCACGCGCAGCACGGCGTCGAGGGCGAAAAACAAGCTGGCCCACGGCTCCTTCTGGTGCGCGCCGCGCTGCAGACCGCGCAGTTCCGACGGCGGCCGCGCGAACAGCTCGTCGATGGTCACGCCGCGCGGGTTGCGCGCTCGCGGCGCCAGCTCGCGCAGGACGAGCAGGGGCACGATCACGGTCCGCGCCCAATACGAGATCTTGTCCAGGTGGATCGGGAACCACCGGGGCAGGAGGATGATCTGGGCCGGCAGCTCCGGGACCGCGCGCCAGGAGATCACCCCGAACAGGGCCAGCAGGATGCGGGTGAAGACATTGACCCGCTCCGCCCCGCCGGCCTTGAGGACCGCCGCGCGCGCCCGCGCCATGTGCGGCGCGGCCGGATCGTCGCCGATCATCTTCAGCGCGAAATAGGCCTTCAGCGTGCAGCTGACGTCCATCGCTCCACCGTGGAACAGCGGCCAGCCGCCGTCTGCACCCTGAATGCGGCGCAGATAGACCCCGATCTTGCGCTCCAGCTCCGGCGCGTCGGGCTCGGCCAGATAGGCGCGCAGCAACACATATTCGGCCGGGATAGTGGCGTCGGCCTCGAGTTCGAAAACCCAGTGGCCATCGGCGCGCTGACGCGCGATCAGCGCCTCGGCGGCGCGCGCCACGGCGGCGTCAAGGTCGGATTGGATCGGGGCGGCGTCATCCATCCGCCTAGTGTGCCGCAATCGCTGTGACGCCGCTATGGCGGCGGCGCATCGCCGCCCTGCGGAAATGGCCGCCCCTGGTAGCGGCCGCGCCGTACGGCCATGACGCGCACATGCTGCATATGTCCGGGCAAACTGTCCTCGAGCGCGCAGACGTGGAAGTCGCCGAACAGCGCGCCATCCACGGCCCGCTCTTTCTCGAACGCCATGAGAGTCGCTGGCAGCGGTGCTGGGTCGTCATCCGGGATCGCCACGATCCGCCGGGTTCCCACAATCCAGATCCGCCGTACGCTGCTGCCGTTGTAGACTGCGAAGCGTCCCTGCACCCAGGCGCAGTCGCCGGTTCGCCGGGGCGGAGCCTGGGCGCTGGCTACGCCCGCCGCCAGGGTGAGCGCCGCGAGGCAGGGGAGGAGGCGCGCGTCCATCGGGGCCAGTTAGCCGGAATCGGCGCCACGCGACCATGGTGGGGCTCCCCGTCGCCCGGCGGCCGCCCTACATTCAAAGCGGCGGAGCACGCAGGGAGAGACCTATGAACGGCAGGACGGTGGTGATCACCGGCGCGACCTCGGGCATCGGCGAGGCCGCGGCCCTCGCCCTGGCGGCCAAGGGGGCGCGGATCGTCTTCTCCGCCCGCGACGAGGCCAAGGCTCGCGACCTGCTCGGACGTCTCGTCCGCGCCAACCCAGATGCGGCGCATGATTACGTGATCGGCGAACTCTCGACCCTGGCCGGCATGCGCGCGGCAGGCGGGGCCCTGGCCGCCAAGGCGCCGCGCATCGACGTGCTGGCCAACAACGCGGGGGCCATCTTCGACCATCGCGAGGTCACCGCCGACGGCCTGGAAAAGACCTTCGCCGTCGACCACTTGGCCTATTTCGTCCTCACCCACTTGCTCGCTCCCTGCCTCGACCCGGCCGCCGCCCGCATCGTCAGCACGGCCTCGGGCGCTCACTTGTGGGGCCGGCTCGATTTCGACGACCTGCAAGCTGAGAAGAAGTACGGGGCCATGAGCGCTTACGGGACGGCCAAGCTCTGCAACATTCTGTTCACGCGCGAACTGGCGCGGCGCCTCGCCGGCCGCAACGTCGCCGTCAACTGCTTCCATCCGGGCGGGGTCAACACCGGCTTCGGCGACAACGGCAAGGGTCTGCTGGCGGCCGCGTTCAAGCTCATCAAGCCGGTGATGCTCACCGCCGAGAAGGGCGCGGACACGCTCGTGTGGCTGGCCAGCGCGCCGGAGGCCGAACAGTTCAGCGGCGGCTATTTCGTCCGCCGCAAGCTCACCGAGCCCTCGGCCGCGGCCCGCGACGACGCCGCGGCGGCCAGGCTTTGGGAGGTCAGCGAATCGATCGCGGCGACCAAAGGCGCGAAGGAAGCGGTGGGCGGCTAGCTTCCCTCGGCCGCCAGCCGGGCCCGATCGAACAGCGAGCGCGGCTCCTCGCGCGCCAGAATCTGCGCCCACGCCGTCGAGCGGGCCAGCCACAAACCCAGCCGAACCTTGGCCCCGGGATCGCCGGCCCGGATCGCGACCTGAGCTGCCAGGAGGTCGAGGTCGGCGGCCTTGAGCGCCGCGCGCGCGTCGGCCGAGGTGGGATCGTCATAGCGCTCGTTGATCAGGCCGAGGCGCCAACGCGCGCCATCGGTCATCAGGATCGCCGCGGCGGAATCGCCGTGCGCCAGAGCCGCCTCAGCCACACGCACCGAGCGGCGGGCCTCCTCGACGAAGCTCTCGGTCCGCACCGGCGCGCGCGCCTCGCGTGGGCATGCGCCGGGACCCAGCGCGCGAACATAAGCCGCCAGGCCCGCGAGCACGGCCGGCGGCGGCTCGGCGCCGTCGAACTCCTCGGTGATGAGGCCATGGATGAAGCGCTCGAGGTCGCCGCGGGCCGGGTCCTGGCTCACCTTTAGCGCGGATTTGGGGCTGCTGAGATCGGGAATGGGCTTGGGGTTGTCGATGCCGTCGTCGCGGTGGGAGCTGAACAGGGCCGAGGTCACATCGGCCGTGCCCGGCGCGCCGGAAAGTCCGGGGAAGAAGAAATCCGGATTGCGCCGGCCGGCCTGGTGACAGCTCTCGCAGGCCAGGCCCGCCCGCGCCGCCTGGCCGCCCAGCAGCATCGGCGTGCGAAAGGCGCTGCGCCCGAGCTCGACGAGATAGGCCTGGTTGGCGTCGGTCGGCCGCGCCAGGCACTCGGTGAAACTCGATGACAGCGCCTGCGGCGCGTCGGCGCCTGGCGCCAGCCATCGGGCCGGATGCAGCCGCGCCTTGAGCCCCACGCCGCCTGCGCCGACCAGCAGCCCGGCCGCTGCGATCAGGAGGCAGGCGGTCCGTGCTCGATCCACCGGCGAAGATCTTCGCTTTCGACGCAGCCGAAGCTGCACACCCGTTCCAGCTTGGCCAGCATGTGGCGCGCGCCGCTAAGGTCGCCGCGCTCGACCATCAGTTCGCCATAGTATTCGGTCGCGCCAACGTGGTCGGGATCGATGGCCAGGGCCTCGCGGTAATAGAACTCGGCCTTGTCGTAGTGGCCGAGCTTGCGCCAGGCGTAGCCGGTGTAGGTCAGCACGTCCGGATGCGGCCCGAACGCGGTCTCGGCCCGCGAAAGCTCGGCCAGGGCGTCTTGATAGCGGTGATCGTTGATCAGCCGCACGGCCGCGGCATAGGCGCTGTCGCCGTGCTGCGGGTCGACGAGCAGCAGGCTGGTCTTGCCCGGCGCCGCGCCACCGGAGGGCGAGAGGGCCGCCTGCACCGCGGCCTGCGCCGCCTTGAGGTCCGCGGCCTGCGGGCAAGTGTCGCCGCAGGCGTCAGCCCGGGTCTTGAGGAGCGCGAGCTGCGCCTGCGCCTTGTCGCTCTGACCGAGCTTGGCCAGCGCCACGCCATATTCGCGCCTCGCCCCGATCTGCCCATCGTCGATCTTCAGCGACTTTTCGTAGGCCTTGACCGCGCCCTTCTCGTCGCCCCGGCCGGACCTGGCCATGCCGAGCATGAACAGCGTGCCGGCGTTGTTGGGATCGGCCGAAAGGGCGTTGACGAAGTGATGCTCTGCCTCCGCGAACTTGTCCGCCTGCAGCGCCGCCTCACCCTTCTGGTATTCCACCGCCGGGTCGTAGGTGGGCGCCGCCTGGCTGGGCGCGGGCATCGACATGCCACCGCCCATGCTCCCACCGCCGCTGGCCAGCGCCGCCGACGCGGCGATCAGAGTCGCCGCCGCGGCGCTCGCTCCGAAAACCTGCCAGGCCTTGGCCATGACTCCAGCCTCCCCGTGCGCCTTGCCGATCGGTGGAGTCTAGTCCGGTTTGTCAGGCGAGGGGAGGGGCGGATGTCGCGCCGACGGCTGCGCAATCTCCGCATCGCCATAGTGCGCGCCGATGCGGCCGTGGCGGATGAAGTCGGCCATCATCTGGAAGTAGCCGGCCGCATAGCGCGTCGAGAGCCGTTCGCCGGTCGCGCTCAGCTCATATTCGGTCATGCCATGCTCGGCGCCGGGATAGACGGCGAGCGTGTCGTCCTTGCCGTCGGCGATCAGCGATTTGATGCGCCGGCCGGTTTCTGCGCTCGGCGCGTCGAGGTCGTCGCCGCCCAGGACCCACAGCTGTGGGGTCGTCGAAGCTCTGAGCGCCGGCATCGGCTCGTAGCGATAGGGGACTTGGAAGTTGAACTGCTTCACGGCCTCGTCGATCTGCGCCTTGTCGAGCGGCATAACGGCGAACACGAAGTCGCCGTGGACGAACTTGTACCAAGGCTCGCCCCGATATTTCTGCCGTAGCGCGTCGAACTCGGCGTAGCCCTCCTTGCCGCTCGTTTCGAAGATTCGTTCGCCGGCGCGCGCCAGCTCCAGGGCCTTCGGCGTGTCGGCTTCATGACCATGAAAGTGCATGTCGAGCGCGACGCTCTCCTGGTCTTCTTCCAGGATCGTCACGGCGAGGCCGAAGCTGACGATGGTGAAATCCACCTTCGCCTTGTTGGCCGCCAGGGGCGCCACCCATCCGCCCTCGCTGCCGCCTTGATAGCCGATGCGGCCCACGCGAGCGCCACCCAGCCTGCGCGCCTCGGCCATGGCCAGCACCGCGTCATTGGCCAGGGTCTCGAAATCCTGGGTATAGACGCCGCCAGACGCCCCGGTCCCGCGCTTGTCATAGACGAAGGCGCCGATGCCCTGGGCCGGGAACATGCGCTGCAGCGAATAGAAGTCGCGGGCGGAGTCGTGCTCCGAACCGTGCACCAAGACCACCACGGGAACCTTGCCCTGACCCTTGGGCATGACGAGGCGACCAACGAGTTTGACGCCGTCGCTCACGAACGTCGTCTCCGTCACGTCGAAAGCGACGCGATGGCCCACATCTCCGGCGAAGCTGATCTCGCCCTTGTCGCAATCGGAAAAGGAAACAGACTTTCCGTCCGGCCGGTCGGTCCAGCCCAACGTGCTCTTCCACGCGCCGTCGGCCTGCCCGTGAAGCTGCCCGGTCTCGCCGGTGAACAGGCGCCAGCGCAGGGTGTCTCCTTCAGACGGCGCGATGTCCACGACCGGGCCGCTCGCCAGTCGGTACGAGCCCACGTGGCAATTTGTCGTTGAGTCCGCGAATGCCGGCGCAGAGGACAGCAGCCCAGCGCCACAGATCGCGGCGCAGAGCAGCGCCGACGTCCATCCCGCCGGAACGCCCCGTTGAGGACTGGTCTTCGCCACCAAACAATTCCTTCTCAGTCCATCAAGGTCGTGACCACGCTCGCACCGCAGAGAACGGCTGTCCCGTTAAACGTCCTCCATCTATGGCTTCGAGATCATGCGGAGGTTGCGATGAGACCCATGGTGATGGCGCTGGTTTTGGCATGTGGCGCCGGCCCAGCCTGCGCGGCGACGTCGTCCGGACACGCCGCCCTGGCGATAGCCGCGCTGGTCGGCGGCTATTCGCCGCTTCTGAGCGCCCCGCAGAGATCCTTGCTGGCTAAAGTCTTGAATGGAAACGCAGGGTCCGTCCCGGGCGAGGCGCCGATCCAGATCCAGGCCGATTCCGTTGTCTGCCATGCCGGCGACGTCGATATCAGCGCCTTTGCTTGTGATCTGAAGTCTGGCGCCTGGACGGTGCGCCTGACCGGCCGTCGGGCGAACGAACTCTTCGCAAGCCTGGCAAGCATGGGCGTGGCCACGGACGGCGCAGCCGGGACGATCTACGTCTCCGTGAGCAAGCTGCACTGCATCGTCGACCTGGCCAAGGTAGCTCAGCGCGATGGCAGTGGGGCCGACTGCGCCTACGCCGTTCAATAGCCCTGCCGGGCCACCTCAGGGGGCCTTGGGGGTGAAGTGGCGGACGTGGTCCTCGCCCAGTCCGACTACGGCGTAGGAGGATTCCGGCGCCTCCACCCAGGCGCCGGACATGCCGTCGAAGGGTTCGGAGACCACCAGCCGCGAGTCGTCGGAAAGCTCGTGCAGGATGGGATTGTCCGGATACTGATGACGTAGCGTGGCCACGTGAGCGGTGTGGAACAGTGTCGCCGAGCGCCCGTCGCTGGCATAGCGGAAAGCCCAGATTCGACGGCCGTTGCTGGCCGCCACGGTCATGCGGATGGGATGCTCGACGCCATGCCGGCGGCCGATCTGCTCGACCAGGCCAACGGCCCGCTCGACCGCGGCCGGCGGATTGCGATCGAGGCCGAACGTCAGGGCGAGGAAGAACAGCACTTCGGAGTCGGTCGAACCGACGATGTCGGGGTAGAGCGCTGGGTCGACGGCCAGCATCAGTTCGCGCTTGAGGTCATGGAACTGCGCTATCGCGCCGTTGTGCATCCACAGCCACGGACCGTGGCGGAACGGATGGCAGTTGGTCTGTTGCACCGGCGAGCCGGTGGAGGCGCGGACGTGGGCGAAGAACACCCCGGCCCGGATCTGGGCGGCCAGTTCGCGCAGGTTGCGGTCGCTCCACGCCGGTTCGATGCTGCGGTAGATTCCGGGCGTCGCTCCTTCGCCGTACCAGCCGACGCCGACCCCGTCTCCGTTGGTCGTGCCCGCGCCGAGCTGGGCGTGGAGGCTCTGGTCGATCAGCGAATGCGCTGGCTTATAGAGCAATTCCTCGATGGGGAGCGGCGTCCCGATGTAGGCCAGCCAGCGGCACATGGTCGTTCGCCCCTCCGCCCGCGCACACTGCGGCGTCGCGGCGGCCTCTCCCTGCCTCGGTGTCTCTGGCCCGTCAAACGGACAACGACCCCAGGCGAATGCCGCCTGGAGTCGTTGCAGTGATTTCGATGGCGCGGCGCATGGGGCCGCCGCTGGCGTCAATCAGGGATGGGGAGTGGGGGCGTCCGAAAACGGCTGCCAAGCGCCATCCTTGTCGTAGTAGCCGGCGTCGTTGGCCGGATCGCTCAGCCAACGCACCTGAGCGTCGTGCTGGTGCGAATCGTACCAGCCGCTGTCCCGGATGACGATCCGCTCGTCGGCCGGGTAGCGGGTGTATTTCTCGTGGACCTTCCAGCACTCGTCATAGCGATTGCAGGCCACATAGCTGGACGAGGCCGCAGCCACACTGGACGCAACAAGCGCTCCGGCGCCCATCGTCGTCATCATCAAGCCCGCCATAAGGGCGGTTTTCGAAACGCGCATATCAATTCCAATTCCAGTTGAAGCCCCTCACGTGGATGTCAAACGGGCGCCAGCCGTCGATGTTCCATCATCGTTTCCCAATTATTGAAAATAAATATCCAAGATTCCAGCCGACAAATACCAATATTTTACGGTCAAGTTCTGGGTGCCCAGCCTGTTTCAAAGACAAATGCCAATTCAACTTGCCATAAATCTCCGCGGAATGTTGGTTTTGGGATAAATGGCGAGCCTGACCGAGCGGCGCGGGCCCTTGCGATTAGCCGGGAGGCGGCGGTGGCGGCGCGCCGTTGGGGGGATAGCCTGGCGGCGGCGGGCCGTATCCCGGCGGCGGCGCGTGATAGCGGCAGACATGCCATCTGCCGTCCTGGCCGGGAAACATATTGCTGTTGGGATTGTATCCGGAATGGTGGTTGAGACACCAACGTACGTGGCCGCCGGGCGGCGGGCCGTAGTAGGGCGGGGGCGGGGTTTCCGCACAGGCGGCAAGTCCGCCGGCGGCGCCTAGAAGCCCGAGCAACAAAAGCTTGCGAGTCATCAATCAATCTCCGTGTCTGGGGAGATTGCTGGCGCTCTGATGAACGCGAGGTGACCGGCCGACATGATCGATGTTTCGGCCAGCCGCGCCGGCGCCGGAAATATCTGGCCGCAAGACCACGCGAGGGCCGCGACAAGAGGTGCGTCATGACGTCGCAATCTTCATGGCCGTTTCACTGAGCGCAACGCCAATCAGCTTGCGTCGAACCAAAGTCAGCCGCCGTAACGAGACAATTCGCCACAGCGACATCCATCCCGAATCCGCAAATCTAGGACGGTACATCTTCTGCTTGTTGAGTGGAGTTTCGAGATGAACGATGTCGCCATGTGCTTTGCGGCGCTCGAGGTGATCGCCAAGGAAGCGCCGACCAAGGCTGGCCGGGGTGAGGAGATCCGCACGAGGATCCTCGCCGAGGCCGGAGATTCGCTGAATTCGGAAGAACGGGCGATCCGTATGGGCGCCGCCGATTTGCTCGAAGCCGTGAGCAGCCGTCGCTAGGTTCGGCGGCCGGGGCCTTTTTCAAGCCTTCCCAGACCGTCGGTCATCGCGCAGACGCCGATGGGGCGGCTCGCCGAGCCCCACGGCGGCCTGGTTGCCCTGGTCTGCAGCGACGATCCCCGTTGGCTGACCGGCCAGCGGCTCGAGGCGGCTTCAACATCTCGTCATAGCTCAACCTGTGGAGCGAAAAGCCGCTCCCCGCGTTACGGCTCGAAATGGGGCAAGTCACGGCGCCGGGGCTGACTATTTTGACCTCATCGTTCGAACCGCCGCCGGGCTGGAGGGCGTCGATCGGTCCGATGAGGGCGCTGGTCGAGGCGCATGACTGGTCCGCCACCCCGCTGGGCCCCCGCGGGGCCTGGTCGCCGAGTCTGAAGCTCGCGAGCGAGATCATCCTGGCGTCCGCCTTTCCCATGGCGCTCCGCTGGGGGGCAGACTTCGTTCTGATCTACAACGACGCCTACCGTCCGATCCTCGGCGACAAGCATCCCTGGGCGCTGGGCCGCCCGGCCCGCGAAGCCTGGGCCGAAGTCTGGGACCAGATCGAGCCAGCCCATGCCGCCATTCTACAGGGCCAGGCGCCGTCGATCTTCGCAGACGACATGCTGCTGCGGATCCAGCGCCACGAGGCTGATTGGGAGGACGCCCGATTCACCCTCGGCTACAGCCCCGTGGACGACCCAACTACCCGGACGGGCGTTGGCGGCGTGCTGGTCACGGCGGTGGAGACCACCGATCGGGTCGCCGCGGAGGCGGCTCTGCAGGCCAGCCAGGTGCGCCAGCAGCGCCTCCTTCAGCAGATGCCCGGGTTCGCGGCTGTGCTCAGTGGGCCAACTCACATCTTCGAGTACGTCAACGACGCCTATGTGACGATCTCGGGCCCGCGACAGTTTGTCGGGCGCAGTGTGAGGGAGGTATTTCCGGACCTGGCCGGGCAAGGTTTCTACGAGCTCCTGGATCGGGTCTATGCGACGGGCGAGCCTTTCACCGCCCGGGCCATGGCGGTCCGGCTCGCGGGCGAGGACGACGACCGGTACATCGATCTCCTCTATCAGCCGATCCGCAGCGACCTGGGTGCGGTGACGGGTATTTTCGTCGGTGGCTACGACACCACCGAACGGGTTCGCATCCAGGCCTATCGCGACGCGCTGGTGAGGTTCACCGACCGCATCGGCGATCTGGTCGATCCGGACGCCGTCGCTTTCGCCGCGGCTGAAACCCTCGGCGAGACGCTGAGAGTCAGCCGGGTCGGCTATGGGACGATAGATCCGGTCGCCGAGACTCTGCACGTCCGGCGAGACTGGAACGCGCCTGGTGTCGAAACGCTTGCCGGGGTCCTGCCGCTACGCGACTACGGATCTTTCATCGACAGTCTCAAGCGCGGCGAATTCGTCAGCATCAATGACGTCGATCGAGATGGTCGGACATCCGAAGCCGCCGACGCGCTCAGCGCGCGAAGCGCGGCCAGCTTCGTCAATGTGCCGATCGTCGAACGCGGCGAGCTGGTTGCGGTGCTTTACGTCAACCACGCCGCGGTCCGGGAGTGGACGGTGGAAGAACTCAGCTTCATTCGGGAGGTGGCGTCCCGAGCCCGAAGCGCGGTCGAGCGCTGCCGCAACGACGCGGCCCTGCGCGATCTCAACGCGACGCTGCAGGAGCGCATCGAGATCGCCCTGCGGGAGCAGGCGGCGACCGAGGAGGCCCTGCGCCAGTCGCAGAAGATGGAAGCGGTCGGCCAGCTCACCGGCGGACTGGCGCATGATTTCAACAACCTGCTGGCCGGAATCTCTGGCGCGTTGGAGATGATGCAGATTCGTGTGCGCCAGGGTCGCCTGGCCGAGCTCGAGCGGTACATGATCGCCGCCCAGGGAGCGGCGAAACGCGCCGGAGCCCTGACCCACCGCTTGCTCGCGTTCGCGCGCCGCCAGACCCTCGACCCGAAGCCGACGGATGTGAACCGCCTGGTCTCCGGCATGCAGGATCTGATCCAGCGCACCGTGGGACCGGCTATTCAGATCGAGGTCGTCGGGTCCTCCGGCCTCTGGACGGCGTTCGTCGATCCGCCTCAGCTCGAAAATGCGCTGCTCAATCTTTGCATCAACGCCCGTGACGCCATGCCGAACGGCGGCCGCATCACCATCGAGACCGCCAACCGCTGGTTGGATGAAGGGGCGGCGCGCCAACATGACATGCCGGAAGGGCAATATCTGTCGCTGAGCGTCACCGACACCGGCACGGGAATGACCCCGGACGTGGTCGAGCGCGCGTTCGAGCCGTTTTTCACCACCAAGCCGATCGGCGAAGGCACGGGGCTTGGCCTGTCGATGATCTACGGCTTCGCCAGGCAGTCTGGCGGCGAGGTGCAAATCTACTCCGAGGTCGGCGAAGGCACGACCGTCTGTGTCTACTTGCCGCGCCACTCGAGCGAGATCGCCGATAAAGCCATCACGCCGAGGTTCTCTGAACTGCCCCGCTCCGAGCAGTCCGCGACCGTGCTGATCGTGGACGACGAGCCGACCGTCCGGATGCTGTTGACCGAGATCGTCGAGGACCTCGGCTACACGGCCATCCAGGCCGGCGACAGCGCCGCCGGTCTCAAGGTCCTGCAATCCGACGTGACCATCGATCTGCTGGTGACCGACGTCGGTCTGCCAGGGGGCATGAACGGCCGGCAGATGGCCGACGCCGCTCGCGTATCTCGCCCGGACATGCAGGTGCTGTTCATCACCGGCTATGCGGAGAACGCCGTCGTCGGTAGTGGGCGGCTGGAGCCCGGCATGGCTGTGCTGACCAAGCCGTTTCCGATCGAAACCATGGCGGCGCGTATCCGCTCGATGACCGAGGCGGGACAGGACGTCTCGACCGACCTGCGAAGCTGATTGCCAGCTCAGGGAAGTCCGGCGTGGGGTGCATCGACGGTCGAGGTCAGCAGCTTGCCCTTGGGAGAAGCGGCTGCAGCGGCATGGTTCGAGCTTGGCGCAGTCAGCATGAACAAGGTCCGGCCGTCCTCGCCGCCGAGCATGCACGCGTAGCAAGGATCGCCGGTCGCGATCACGTCGAGAACCTTGCCGCCCTCGGCGAACAGCGCGCATTCTGGCGCCAGCGCATTGGCCACCCAGATCGCGCCGTTGGCGTTCAGGGCGATGCCGTCGGGCACGCGCGATCCCGTCGACGCCCAGACGCGACGATCGCTCAGGCGGCCCTCCTCCCCGATCGAGAACGCCGTCAGGCCGCCGCCCAGGGTTTCGGCGACGATCAGCGTCTTGCCGTTCGGCGTGATCACCGATCCGTTCGGGAAGTGAAGTTCGGTGGCTGCGACGCTGACCGCCCCGGTCGGCGAAACGCAGGCGAGCTTTGCCGTGGGGTGCCGGGCGACGACGCTTTCAACTCCGTCGGCCGCAATGGCCGCATCGAGGTCAAAGCCGAAGTTCCCGACATAGGCCCAGCCGTCGCGGCCCACCACCATGTCGTTGCAATGAAAATCAGCGATCGCGCCGAGATCGGCATGTACGTCGATGGCGCCGTCCGGCGACCGTCGCAGAACCTGGCGTTTGGTCATCGAGACGATCAGAAGCGAGCCGTCCGGCAGCCAGCCCAAGCCCGAGGGCTGATCGTCGATGGCGACCTCGGTGCGCAGATCGCCGGCCGGCGAAACCGACACCACCCGCTGCGAGTAGAAGTCGCTGAACCACAGGCGTCCATCCCGCCAGCGCGGCCCCTCTCCGAAATAGAAACCCTCGGCGAGGAGATTCACTGACCGGGCCATGGCGGCGCCTCACGATACGATTGATCCACAGCTCATAGCAGCATCGACGAAGCTGGGCGAAGATCGCGCCAAGAGGGCCTCGGCGACCGGGGCGATCGCAAAGGCAGACGCTATGGAGGTGGGGCCGCGTAGACAGGCGCTCATGGCGCAACTGGCGAGCAAGCCCGGCGCTGCGGCGGGCCCGGTCCTGGCCCCGCGCGGCCGAACGCCGGTCGCGATGATGTACAAGGTGTTCGGAAAGACCTTCGCCATTGTCGGTCTGGGCAAGACCGAGCACGTGATTCTCAAGTGCGACCCACACCTGGTGGATGTGCTCAAGGAGGCCTACGCCGGCGTCGGCCATCGCTCCCACCTCGACCGCCGCCACTGGATCAGTGTCGAGCTGGACGCCGACGTGCCGGCCGACGAGATCGGCCGCCTGGTCGAACAGTCCTACGATCTCGTCTGTGCGACCCTGACCCGCAAGCAACGGAGGGAGTTAGGGACGCCAAAGAGCTGATCGGCGCCGCGAAGACATTGGCCATCAATACGCATGCCGGTCTCTCACCCCGTCGGGTCGTCGCCCACCTGGACCAGCATCTTGCCGAAGTTGGCCCCGGTCAGCATTTCGGCGAAGCAGGCGGGGATGGTCTCAAGGCCCTGGCGGATGTCCTCGCGATACTTGAGCCGCCCCGAGGCGACGAGCGGACCGACATAGGCCAGCATCTCGTCATGGCGGTCGATGAAGTCGCCGACGAAGAGGCTGTTCACCGTCACGCCCCGGTTGGCGAAGGTCGCCTCGCCGCGGGCCATCAGCGCCGCGCGGGCGTCGCCGTCGTCGCCATAGTGGGCGATGAGGCCGCAGATCGTCATCCGCGCGCCGACGTTGAGGAGCGGCAGGACGGCCTCGAACACCGCCCCGCCGACGTTCTCGAAATAGACGTCGACGCCAGCCGGGCAGGCGGCGGCGAGATCCTGGACAAAGCTGGGCGACAGGTGCGAGACGCAGGCGTCGAAGCCGAGTTCATCGGTTACGAACCGGCATTTCTCAGGCCTCCCGGCGATCCCGACCACCCGCGCGGCGCGCGCCTTGGCGAGCTGGCCAGCGATCTGGCCCACCCCGCCGCTGGCCGCCGACACCACCACGGTCTCGCCGGCTCGAGGCGTCGCCAGCAGGTCCATGCCGGCCCAGGCGGTCAGGCCCAACATGCCGAGCACGCCCACGGCGTGAGAGATCTTGCCCTTGGCGGGATCGAGCTTGCGCGCAACCATGTAGGCTGGCCGCCAGACGCCTTCGCCCATCAGGCCAAAGTCCGCCCAGCCGTTGGTGTCGAAGACCAGGTCGCCCGGTGCGAAGCCCTCCATGCGGCTCACGACCACCTCGGCCACTGTGCGCGCATGGCAGGGCGCGCCAGCCGGTTCGACGCGCCGCCGCTTGTAGCCCCACTGATAGGGGTCGAGGGAGATGTAGATCGTCCGCGACAGAGCCTGGCCGGGGCCGGGTGACGGGATCGGCCCCTCGCGCAGCACGAAGGTGTCGGGTGCGGGCCAGCTGGGAACCGGTCCGTCGGCCAGGGTCCAGTAGCGATTTATGTCCGACATACCGGCTCCAATGAAGCCCTATTGCTGGACTGTGACCAGCTCCACCAGCAACTTGCTCGGGTCCATCGACGATACTGCCGTATAGCGCGCACCCAGCTTGATTCTACGCCCGGCAGTTGGCGCCCCGCTCGCCGAGGTCGGCTCCAATTGCAATCGGGTAGCGATCTTCAGGAGCGCATATCCAAAAGCTTCACCTTTGGGCTGTTCGCCATTGATTTTGCAGTCACTTAACTTGCCGATATCGCTAACCGTGCAGCTAATGACCGCGAGCCCGTTCTTGCCCATTCGAAAGGCTCGATCCGGATAGAAGAGTCTCAAAAAGCTCTCCTCGGGCTGGGTCTTCCAGACAGGATCGATGAGGAGGTTCGGGATTGCGGGAGAAGCGTTTTCGCTGCCCGCAGCGCCTGAGGTGGCGGCCGAGCCAACTAACATCGTGGCCAAGATGAACGTCTTCAGCATGCCTTCACTTACCCCCGACAACGATCCTCGCCGCCGCTTCGCCCGACCTTACCGCTCCCTCGATCGTGGCCGGAAGCCCTGTGGCCGTCCAGTCGCCGGCCAGCGCCAGATTGGCCCAGCGGGTGCGCGCGTTTGGCCGGCGGCGGTTCTGCTCGGGGGTGGCGGCGAAGGTGGCGCGGCGCTCCTTGACGATGCGCCAGGGCGGCAAGTCGGCGGGAAGGGCGTGGGTCGCCGCCACGTCGGCCCACAGGGCGCGGGCGAGGCCGTCGCGGTCGTCATCGGCCAAGTCGTCGGCGGCGCTGACGGTCACCGACAGCCGATCGTCGAAGGCGAACACCCACTGCGCCGTCCCGCCGATCAGGCCGACGATGGGCGCCAGGCCGCGCGGCGGGGTGAGCTTGAAGTGGCCGTTGACGATGGCGTTGAACTGGTTCGGCGCGACGAGGCCTGGGACCAGGCTCTCGGCGATCCACGGCGGGGCGGCGAGGATCACCGCCTCGTCAGGCCCGACGCTGATGGTCTCGCCGCCGGCGTCGAAGCCGGTCACGCGGTCGCCAGCGAAGCTCAGCGCGCGCACCGGCATGCGCAGAGTCAGGCTTGCGCCGCGCGCCGCGAGGTAGGTCAGCGCCGGGTCGACCAAGGCCGCGGCCAGGGTCGGGGTGGCGATGCGCGGGCGGTAGGCCCGGCCGCCGCGGGCCAGCGAGCCCTTGACCACCGCCCCGGCCAGGGCCGCCGAGCCGGCTCTGGCTTCAGTGTTGAGCGCCGCCAGCAGGAACGGCTCGACGAGCCGCTCCCAGAGCGGGCCGTCACATCGCATCGCCTGATCGACCCGTTTGTCGCCCTGCGGCAAGGCGAGGGCGGCGAGGGCCAGGTAATCGGCCGTGCGGGTCCCGGGCACGCGGCGGCCCTTGTCGAGGAGCCAGGTCGGGAGCGGCCCGTCGTTGGGCTTGATTGTCCAGCGGGCTCGCGCCGCCAGATCGAAGAAATCGAGCCGGGCGTCGTTGGGGCCGGCCATGCGGTCTTCGGCCCCGGTGCGGCGCAGGTAGGCGAAGACCGCGTCGTTGCCCGACAGGACAAGGTGGTTGCCGTTGTCCAGCGTCATGCCGAGCACCGGGTCGTGGTAGGAGCGACAGCGCCCGCCGGCCTGGGCCGAAGCCTCGACTAGGCTGACCTGATGGCCGCGCGCCGCCAGGCTGGTGGCCGCGGACAACCCCGCCAGCCCCGCCCCGATGACGTAGGTTTTCTTCACTTCTCCTCTCTCCCCCCTTCAGAAGGGGGGAGTACGCCCGAAGGGCGGGAGGGGGGATCGGAGACGCCGGTGCGTCCGACCCCCCTTCGTCCCTTCGGGACACTCCCCCCTATGAGGGGGGAAGAGAAGGATGGCTTCACCTGCCCAGTCCCCGCGTCGCCAGGATCCACATCAGTGCCGGCTTGCTCACCGAGACGCGTTCGCGGGGCGCGGACCAACCGGCCTTTTCCATGCGCTTCAAAATCGCAGCATAGACCGCGCACATCAGCCGTGGCGCGCGCAGCCGACCGGTCGGGCGCCGCCGCATCACCGCCCCAGCGGTGCGGTAGTGCTCGTGGGCCTTGGCGGCGAGCCAGCGGCAGGCGACGTCGAGCGTCGGCGCGCCCAGCACCTCGGTCGGCCGGTCGCCGTCGATTCCCGCCGCCGTCAGAGCCTCATCGGGCAGGTAGAGCCGACCCACCGCGGCGTCCTCGTCGAGATCGCGCAGGATGTTGGTGAGCTGCAGCGCCCGGCCGAGGTGGTGGGCGAGTTCGCGGCCGGGTCCATCCGGCAGGCCGAACACCTTGACCGAGAGGCGGCCGACGGCGCTCGCCACCCGATCGCAGTAGAGGTCCAGAGTGTCGTATTTCGGCCGCCGGATGGGGGCGTCCACGTCCATCTCCATGCCGTCGATCACGGCCAGGAAATCGGCCTTGAGCAGGCCATAGCGGCGCACCGGCTCGGCCAGCTCGCGCACCCGGGGCGCAGGCCCGGCGGTGTAGAGACTGTCCACGGCGCGCCGCCAGACGTCGAGCTGCGCGCGCCGCTCCTCGGGCGTCGGGCCGATCTCATCGGCGACGTCATCGACCTCGCGGCAGAAGGCGTAGATGGCGAACATGGCCGAGCGCTCAGGCTTCGGCAGCAGGCGCATGGCGCTGTAGAACGAGCTGCCGGAGGCTTGAGCCTCCGCGCCCGAGACGGTCCTGGCGGCGACGGTCATGGGCGTTCTATGGCGCCCCAACGGTGGTTTGACGAGCCGTTAGGCGATTTGTCAGCGTTGTCATGGCTCCGAGCGCCGCGACACCGAGCGCTTCGGACGGCCGGTGATGCACCCGCTCGCTCAGTGGATCGCGGCGCGTGATGCGGCGGGCGAGGCTCTCGGCCAGACGCTGAATGACCCCGATCTCGAGGGCGAGGCGCGCGTCACGCGTCTGACCAGCGAGGGGCCGGGCTGCGGCGAGCAGGCTCTGTGTCCGTGTCGCGAGGTCGGTGATCACCCCCCTGAGCGCCGGCGAGGCGCGTGGTTCGCCCAGCGCCGTGACGTCGAGGCCGGCGGCGGCCAGGGCGTCGAGGGGAATGTAGACGCGGTCGAGGGTCCGGTAGTCCTTGCCGCAGTCCTGCAAGTGGTTGATCACCTGCAGCGCCGCGCACAAGGCGTCGTTGGCCGGCCAGGTGGCGCGACTCTCGCCATGCACGTCGAGCACGTAGCGGCCCACCGGCGCGGCGGAATAGCGGCAATAGTCCATGAGATCGGCCCAGTCGGCGGTGCGGGCCTTCACCGCGTCGCGGCGGAAGGCCTCCAGCAGGTCGAGGATGTGCTGGTTGTCGAGCCTCCGCTCGGCCATGACCTCGCGCAGGCGCGCCGCGGCGGGGATCGCGTCGTCGGCCCCGGTGAGGGTCGCCGCGATGGCCGCCAGGCGGGCCAGTTTCTCGTCCGGTGTGGCGATCTCATGGTCGGCGATGTCGTCGCCCATCCGCGCCACGGCGTAGAAGGCCATCACCGCCGGCCGGTGGCGCGGCGCGATCAGCACCGAAGCGACCGGGAAGTTCTCGTCCTGATGGCCCTTGCCGGAGGAAAGGTCGCTCATTGCGCCAAGCCCATCGCGTCCTGGGCGCGGCCCTTCCATTGACCGCCGCGGCCGCGCCAGCTTTCGATCGCCGACCACAGCGTAAAGGCCCCATAGAGCGCCCCGGCCAGCGGCAGGGCCATGCCCCACAGGCCCCAGAGGCGGTAGAGCCGCAGCATCGGTTGCATCGCCGCCGCCATGGCCAGCCAGGTCGCCAACGCCAGCCATCTCGCCGGGCCGTGGGCGAAAACGGTCAGAAGCAGCGGCGCCGCGAAGACCGCGCCCATGGCCACGACCGTTCCCGCGAGCAGCAGCGGCGAGTAGCCCAGCTGTGCATAGGCCGAGCGGGCGACCATGCGGGCGATGTCGGCAAAGCTTCCGTAGGGCCGCAGACTCTGGGCGCGCTTGGTCAGCCCCAGCCAGATCGGCCCGTTCTGCTTCAACAACCGCCCGAGCGCGCAATCGTCGATGATCTGGCCGCGAATGGCGGCGAGGCCCCCGGCCGCCTCGAGGGCTTCGCGGCGAACGAGCATGCAGCCGCCGGCCGCCGCCGCGGTGCGACGCTTCGGGTCATTCACCCAGGCGAAGGGGAAGAGCATGTCGAAGAAGAACACGAAGGCGGGGATCAGCAAGCGCTCCCAGCCCGAGCGGACGGTGAGGCGGGCCATCAGCGAGGTCAGCACGAGCCCGTTCGCTTCGGCGCGAGCGACGAGGCGGCGCAGGTTCCCCGCTTCATGGAAGATGTCGGCGTCGGTGAGCAGGAGGTAGTCCGGCGTGTCGGCGGCGGCTCGGGCGACGCCCTGACTCTGGGCCCAGAGCTTGCCGGTCCAGCCGGGGCCGAGCGGCGCGCCGGCGATCACCTCCAGGTCGTGAGCGCCGCGGGCGGCTTGGGCCGCCTCGGCGGTGCCGTCGGTGCTGTTGTCGTCGATCAGGACAATCCGGAACCGGCCCGGATAGTCCTGTCGGCGCAGCGAACCGATCGCCTGGGCGACCACGTCGACCTCATTGCGCGCCGGAACCACGGCGGTCACCCCCGGCCAGATCGCGGGTTCAGCCGGCGGGTCGCAGTCGTCGCGCTCTTTCGCTTGCCAGAACCCGCCGCGGAAGGCCAGCAGCACGATCCAGACGATGGCGCCGACGAGGGCGAGGAGGAGGGTCACCGCGCCGCCCCCCTCCCGGCCTTCGGCCGTACTCCCCCAAGAGGGGGGAGAGAATGCTGGCGCTCTCCTCCCCCCTTGGGGGAGGGGGACCCCCGAAGGGGGTGGAGGGCGGCCGTGGCGCGTTGTTGAGCGGAATGGCGCCTCACTTCACGTACCCCGCCTCGCGGAACCAGGCGAGCGCGTCGGCCAGGGCGTCGCGGTAGGGCCGGGCATGGTACCCGAGCTGCCGCTCGGCCTTGCCCGAGCTGAAGAACATCCGGTGCGCCGCCATGTCGAGAGCGTCGCGCGTGACCAGAGGCTCCTTGCCGGTAATTCGCGCCACCGCCTCCGCGGCGTAGGCGAGGGGATAGAGCGGGGCCCGCGGCAGGCCGATCTTGGGCGCCTTGCGGCCGGTGAGCGCGGCGATCTCCGCCAGCATGGTCTTCAGCGAAGCGTCCTGACCGCCGAGGATATAGCGCTCGCCCACCGCTCCTCGCTCGAGCGCCAGGAGATGGCCCTCGGCGACGTCGTCCACGTGCACGAGGTTGAGCCCGGTGTCGACGAAGGCCGGGATACGGCCCTGCGCCGCCTCGACCAGGACCCGGCCGGTGGGCGTCGGCTTGATGTCGCGCGGGCCGATGGGTGTCGAAGGCAGCACGATCACCGCTGGAAGACCGTCTCCGATCATCCGCTCGACCAGCCGTTCGGCGGCGACCTTGCTCTGCTTGTAGACGCCGACGCCCTCGCCCTCGGTCAAGGGCGAGGTCTCGTCCACGGCCTCGCGGTCGGCCCGCAGAGTCGCCACTGAGGAGGTGTAGACAATCTTCTCGGCCCCGCGCGCCGCCTGCATCACCGCCCGCGCGCCTTCGAGATTGGCGCGCATGATCTCGGTCGGATCAGGCGCCCACAGGCGGTAGTCCGCCGCCACGTGGAAGACGAAGCGCGCCCCGGCCGCGGCTTTGGCCACGGACTCCGGATCGCGCATGTCGCCCTCGACGGTTTCGCAGCCGACGCCGGCGAGGTTGGCTCTGGGGCTGGAGGGCCGCACCAGCGCCCGCACCCGCGCCCCGCGTTGGACGAGCTTGCGCAGCACCGCCGAACCCACGAACCCGCTCGCGCCGGTGACCAGCACGACATCGCCGGAATTGAGTTCGGTCATCAGATCAAGATCACGGTGTCGCTGTAAGCGGCGAGGGCGGCGTCGTGAGTGATCAGACGCAGAGGCTCCGTCAAGGCCTGAGCCACGAGAAGCCGGTCGAAGGGATCGCCATGGATCGGCGGCAGGATCTCGACGGCGAGGGCGTGGGCGGCGTCGATGCTCAGCAGCCGGTAGTCCAGCTCATGGAAAAGAACGTCGGCTCGGGCCGCCGAGACAGGCATTTCCCCTATTCCCTTGCGATTGAGCACGCTCTTGATCGCAATCTCCCAAAGGCTGACGACGCTCACGCAGACGTCGTTGGCCGGATCGGCGATCATCTCGCGCACTTGGAAGGGAATGCGGCTTTGCTGCGTCGCGCTCCACAAGGCGACGTGCGTGTCGAGCAGCAGCCTCAATCTTTGGCCCCGTAGAACATCCTGGCGATCTCCTCGTTGGCGCCATCGATGTCGTCCGGAACTTCGAATTCTCCTTCCGCCAGGCCGAGCCGGCGCCGCGCCGGTTTGGCCTCGATCGGCACGAGCTTTGCTGCCGGCCTGCCGTTGCGCGCAATGATGACCTCCGACTCGCGGCCGCTCTCGACTGCCTCGATCAGCCGTGAGAGGTTCGTCTTCGCTTCCAGCATGTTGTAGGTCGGCATCGGAGTCGCCTTAGCTAAGGCTGGCTAATGTGAGCTTCGCCGACCGTCGGCGCAAGACCTGTTGATTTCGGTCGGGAGCCTGGGCCTGGTCGGCTAACTTGCCCGCACCCGTCGATGACCTGGAGGCGAAGACGTTCATGCGCACCCGGACCGGCCCCAATCAACCTTCGAGATGGACCTTGCCGGTAGTCGTCTTTGCTTTGTTGGCGAACGCGTCGGCGACGGCCGACCAACCTGCGGCGCATGGACTTCACACCGAGTTTCTCATGACGTTGCACGCACCCTTGGACCCAGAGAGTCAAATCAGCGACAGCTTGGCGATCGCCAACGTCAGGCCCACGGGCGGTTGGGTCCAGGGTCCGCGCCTCAAGGGAGTTCTCGTCCCTCCTGGAGGCGACTGGTCCCGCGTCATGCCATCCGGCGTGTTGCGACTGGACGTGCGCTTGACCATCAAAGCCGATGACGGAGCGCTGATCTACGTCACCTACAATGGTGTTGAGCGCGACTTACCCGTCGGCGAGCAGAAGATTCAGCAAGACCAGCATGTTATCGGACCCGACGACGTAAAAGTCTGGATGATTGCGCCCACGTTTGAAACGTCAGCGGCAAAATACGCGTGGCTCAACGAGACGCAGGCGGTCGGCAAGATGGTTCAATATAAGGACGGCCCAAGCGGCTATGTTAACTACGAAATCTACGCCGTGAGGTGAGGCTCGGCGCCGCCTACCAGGCGATCGTCGCGCCGGCATAGTCGAAATAGCCGCTCTGACGATCCTTCTGGGCCCGCTCGACCACGTCGGCGAGGCCCTTGACCGAAGTGGCGACGTCGATGGCGGCATTGGGGCCGCCCATGTCGGTCTTCACCCAGCCGGGATGCAGCGAAAGAACCGCCAGCTCCTTGTCCTTGTGCCGGGCGGCGAAGCTGCGGGTCAGAGAGTTCAGCGCCGCCTTGCTGCCGCGGTAGAGTTCGAAGCCGCCGGCGCTGGCCCCCTCGACGCTACCGAGCGCCGACGTCATCAGGCCGATGACGCCGGTCTTCGGCTTGATCTGGCCAGCGAAGATCTCAGCGAAGCGCGCCGGCGCGAGCGAATTGGTCACGTAGAGCTTGGTGAACTCCTCGTCCGACACCGTGCGGGGATTGGCCTGCGGCCCGCCGACACCGGCGTTGACGATGATGGCGTCGAATTCCTTGCCTTTCAGGGTCTCACGCAGCGCCTCCACCGACTTCACGTCCGTAGTGTCCGCCGTTTCGGCTCGAACGCCTGCCACCTTGCCGAGCGCCGCCGCGCCCTTGGCGTCGCGCACTGTCGCCGTGACCTCCCAGCCGCGCTTGACGAATTCCTCGGCCAGACCGAGGCCAATGCCGCGCGAAGCGCCGACGATGAGGATGGATTGGGCCAAGGTCTACTCTCCTGCTGGGGTTCGTCAGCAGGTAAGGCGCGCGAGCGTCCGCGCCAAGGCCTGACGCCGCCTCGTATTCCTTCTCCGCAAGGGGAGAAGGAACCCCAGGGGTCACCTCTTAGTCGCGCAGCACCGCGGCGAACTGATCCAGGGCCCAGTCAGTCTGGTCGGCGGTGATCACCAGCGGCGGGGCGATGCGAATGGTGTTCTCGTGGGTCTCCTTGCAGAGCAACCCACGGGCCTGCAGCGCTTGGCAGTACCGGCGCGCGCCGCCGGCCTCTGGCTCCAACTGCACCGCGATCATCAGGCCGCGACCGCGCGCCTCCTTGATCGCCGGGCTGTTGAGGCCGGCAAGGCCGCGCAGTAGCCGCTCGCCCTGCACGGCTGCGTTCTCGATCATGCCCTCTTCGACAAGGACCTTGAGCGCTTCGCGCGCCACGGCGCAGGCCAGCGGATTGCCGCCGAAGGTCGAACCGTGCTCGCCAGGCTTCAGCACGCCGAGCACCTCGCGGTTCGAGAGCACGGCCGAGACCGGGTAGAAGCCGCCCGAGAGCGCCTTGCCGATCAGGGTCAAATCGGCCTCCATCTCCTCATGCTCCTCGGCCAGCAGCTTGCCGGTGCGCCCGAGGCCAGTCTGCACCTCGTCGAGGATGAGGATCACGTCCCGCCGCGTGCAGAGTTCACGCGCGGCGGAGAAATAGCCCTTGGGCGGGATGATCACCCCGGCTTCGCCTTGGATCGGCTCAACCAGGAAGGCGACGGTGTTGGGCGTGATCGCCGCTTCCAGCGCCTCGGCGTCGCCGAACGGCACCACCCGGAAGCCCGGTGCGAAGGGTCCGAAGCCCGCGCTCGACACCGGGTCTGTGGAGAAGCCGATCACCGACAGCGTGCGACCGTGGAAGTTACCTTCACAGGCGATGATCTCGGCTTGGCCCTCCGGCACGCCTTTGACCTCGTAGCCCCACTTGCGGGCCACCTTGAGCGCGCTCTCCACGGCCTCGACGCCGGTGTTCATCGGCAGCACCGAATGCGAGCGCGTGAGCTGGCACAGCTCTTCGTAGAACAGGCCGAGCTGGTCGTTGCGGAAGGCGCGCGAGGTCAGCGTCAGGCGCTGGGCCTGGTCGATCATCGCCTTAAGGATGCGCGGGTGGCAGTGGCCCTGGTTCACCGCCGAATAGGCCGACAGGCAGTCGAGGTAGCGACGACCGTCGACGTCCCAGACGTAGACGCCTTCGCCGCGGGTCAAGATCACGTCCAGCGGCTTGTAGTTGCGCGCGCCGTATTCGGCCTCGAGAGCCAGGAAGTCGGTGCGCGGCGCGGTCATGGTCGTGTCCATCACGCGGCTTCCAGATCCTCGGCCGCGGCGCTCTTGAGATCGAGCCGCAGGGTCATACAGAAGGCGCCGCCGCCGGAGAGCATGAACGGCTCGAGGTCGATCCCGATCACGTCATAGCCCCGGGCGGTCAGGCGATCGTGCAGCTCGGGGGCCGGGCGGGCCATAATCAATTTGCGGCCGAGGCTGACGGCGTTGACGCAGAAAGCGGCCGCGTCGTGGTCGCTGGCCACGATGCGCTGATCGGGCGTCGTGCGGGCGTGGAGCTCGCGCAGGGCCGCCTTGCCGAGCGCCGGCGGATAGTAGAGAATCTCGCCGCCGCTGAGCGGGCAGAAACAGGTGTCGAGGTGGTAGAAGGCCTCGGTCGCCAGCGGCATGTGGACCACCGGCCGGCCGAAATGGCCCTCGATCACCTTGAGCGAATCGGGCGTCGAACGCGGGCCGCTGGCGGTCCAGAAGAGGCCGCGGTTGGCGTCCCAGATGCAGTCGCCGGCGCCTTCCTGGAACACGCCCTCGACGTCGGCGACGTCGTCAAAGCGGCCCGCGGCCGCCAGGGCGGCGTGGAAGTGCGGCGTCTCGCCGGCCCGTTCGGGAAAGCGGAAGCGCGCGACCAGGGCCTTGCCGTCCAGGACCACGGCGGCATTGGCAGGAAAGACCAGGTCCGGCAGGCCTTCGACGCCCGGCATGACGATCACCTCGCCGCCGGCCCGCTCCAAGGCCCGCTTCAGGGCTTCCCAGCCTCGCCGCGCGGACTTGGCCATTGCGGCCGGATCGGCGCTCCAGGCCCCCGGCTTCATCCATGGGTTGATCTCGTAGGCGACCTGGAAGTGATCGGGGTCGGTCATCAGGAAGGTGGGGCGCATGGTCTCTCCGGCGGCCGACTCAAGGCGGTGTCACCGATGAATGGCTTAGTTCCATGCTAGCGAACAGCCGGCGGATAGCTTACAAATCCACCAGTTATTGTCAGATAGTTAGACTTGACTGGCGGAATGATGGACGAGACCGACCGCAAGCTCATCTCCCTGCTGCGCGCCAACGCCCGCACGCCCGTCGCCGCCCTGGCGAGCGCCCTCAAGGTCTCGCGCGGCACGGTGCAAAACCGCATCGATCGCATGCTAGGTCGCGGCGACATCGGCGGCTTCACCATCCGCGTGCCTGACGACGCCGGCCGGGTGCGCGCGGTCATGGCCATCGCCGTGGAGGGCGAACGCTCAGGCGCGGTGCTGCGCGCCCTGCGCGGGTTTCCCGAGGTGCGAGCGGTCCACATGACCAACGGCCGCTGGGATATGATCGCCGAGCTGGAGACCGACAGCCTGGAAGGTTTCTCCAACGCCCTCGACGGCGTGCGCCTCATCGAAGGCATCGCGGCGACGGAGACCAGCCTGCTTTTGAAGACGCACCAGGTGTGAGACGTTGACCGCGTGGGTTGAGGATTGCAAAATGTAATCTCTGGGTCTTTGACAAGGTGAATCAAGCAGCGCCGGCTTCCAGCCCGCTCCGCCGCCACTGTTGTGCGGACTGGAAGGCCGCGCTCCGTGGGGCCGCTTCAATCTACGGAGATCGCACCGCATGTACGGTGAATTACGGTGGTTGGCCACGTAGCGCCGGCGTCTCATTTTCTGATCGGAGAAGTCACCGCCGCTACGGTGAATTGCGGTCGAATCTACGGCCAGACGCTCACCGCGCCAATTTGCTCCGAAGGTTGTATGATCCCTCGCAATAGACATCCGGCTGTCGGATGCGGGAGGCGACGGCGATGCGAGGTGCAGGCCTAGGCCTTGCGGGCGTCCTGGTCATATTCGCCGCGGCCGGTGGGGCGCGCGCACAAGACCCGACGCCTCCGACGGCTCAAACACCTGAGTCCCTTGCGGCGCCGGAAACCCTGAAGCTGTCGCAAGACCCCTCGTTGCGTCTGACGCTGGCGGTCATGGTCAATGGGCGCGGTCCGTACAACTTCCTCGTCGACACCGGCTCGGACCGCACCTTGATCTCCCGCGAACTGGCGGCGGCGCTGGCGCTTCCGCCGGGTGCGCAGGTGCGAATTCGCGAGGTCGCAGGCGCCGACGATGCCAGCACCGTGCAGATCGATCGCCTCGCGATTGGCAATCGGGTGGTCCGCCACATCGAGGCCCCGGCTCTGTCGGCCGAGAACATCGGGGCGGCGGGGATGCTCGGTGTCGACGCCTTGCGCGACTTGCATGTGGTCATGGATTTCAAGGCCATGCATTTGTCGACAGCGCCGAGCCGCGCCGAGGCCGTCGATCCGCGCACGATCGTCGTGCATGGCAAGAATCGGCTCGGCCAGCTGATCCTGACGCACTCCAACGTCCGCGGTGTGCCGATCCTTGTGATCGTCGATTCCGGCTCCGAAGTGTCGATCGGCAATCAGGCGCTGCTCAAACTGCTTACCAAGCACGCTCTCAGCCCCAAACCGCCGGAGACAACCCAGATCGTCGACGTCACCGGACGCAAGCTGACCATCGAGCAGGATCAGATCGCCGAAGCCGATGTGGGCGGGCTGGTTGTCCGCAATATGTCGCTGGCGTTCGCCGACCTGCCGATCTTCCGCTACCTGGGGCTGGCCGATACCCCGGCGCTGTTCCTGGGCATGGACGTACTCGGCCAATGCGAGCGCGTGTCGGTCGATATGCGTCGGCGCGAAGCGACCTTCACCCTGCCGCGCGCGACGGACATCACCGCACTGCGTTGATGTGGGCCACGGCAACCTCGTCGGCGTAGGCCGAGGCGAGCCGTAGCATCGCCCCGCGGGCGCGCCGCACGCACAGCGCATCGCCAGGGCCGAGCGCCGCCCGCTCGGCCCGGAGCTGCGCCGAAAGGCCGCCGGACGGGGCCAACACAAAGGTGATGTCCTGGCAAATCAGAGTGGCCGCGCCGTCGACCGCCCGCCGCTCCAGCGTCCCGGTCCAGGCGCCGCGCCGGGTCATCAGGTTGAGTGCGGCGGCCGGGCCGTCCGGCAGGAGGGCCGCGGAAGGAATGTCGCCGGGAAAGAGCGCCGCTTCGTCGGCCGCGTCGTAGAACCGCGGCGCCCGGTCGGCGACGCCCAGCTCGATGCGGCCTTCGGCCACCAGCAGCGTGCGGTCTATGCCCGGGAACTCGGAGAAGGGACCTTCCGCCTCGATGATCGCCAGGCTGAGACGCCAGTCGAAGTTGGGCGCGTCGGCCGGCTCGGCGGCGATCTCGAAGGTGACCCCGCCGCCGTTGCGCCACGCGGTAGGCGCACGAGCGTCGGCCGGCAACAGCTCCAGCTTCATTCGCGCTCCCAGAGCCGGGCGGCGCCGCGCACACCCGAGGAATCGCCCCATTTCGCCGGCGCCAGGCGCCCGAGCCAGCCGTCGGAGAAGACGAAGGGTCCGATCGCTGCCGGCAGCGCTTCATAGAGCTCATTGACGTTCGAGAGCCCGCCGCCGAGCACGAAAACGTCCGGGTCCAGAATATTGCAGATCATCGCCAGACCCCGTCCAAGACGGCTCACGTAACGCGTCAGGCTGGCCTTGGCTGCGTCTTCGCCGGCCCGGGCGGCGGCGATGATCTCTTCCCCCGTGAGCGCCTGGCCGCTGACGGCCAGATGGTCGCGGGCGAGGCCGGAGCCGGAGATCCAGGTCTCGAGGCAGCCGGAAAGGCCGCACCAGCATTTGGGGCCGGGGGTCTCGTCGGGGTCGGGCCAGGGAAGGGGGGCGTGACCCCACTCGCCGGCGATGCCGGAGGCGCCGGCGATGAGCCGTCCGTCCACCGCCAGGCCGCCGCCGCAGCCGGTGCCGAGGATGACGGCAAAGGCGACGCGTGAGCCGGCCGCTGCCCCGTCGCACGCTTCCGAAAGGGCCAGGCAATTGGCGTCGTTGGCCAGGCGGATCGGCCGACCCAGCGCCGCCTCGAGGTCTTCCCGGAAGGTGCGGCCGTTGAGGAAGGTCGAGTTGGCGTTGCGCATCTTGCCGGTGAGCGGCGAAACCGAACCGGGCGAGCCGACGCCGATTGTGCCTTGGCCGCCGGCCTCGCGCTCGACCTCAGCGACCAGCTGGACCACCGCCTCGATCGCCGCCTCATAACCGTGCGGGTTGGCGAGCCGCCGGCGCGCCAGGAACGCGCCGTCCGCGTCCAGCGCCGCCGCCTCGATCTTGGTGCCGCCGAAGTCGACCCCGATGCGCAGCGCGCTCAGTTGTCGCCTCCAAGCAAACTGCCGAGGATCCCGCCGATGGCCCCGCCTGCGGCCAATCCGCCGACGGCGGGCGCGACGTTGTGCTGCTCCGCCCCCGGCAGGAAGCGGGCGATCTCCTCCGCCAGGTTCATGATCGGCATGGACTGCAGGTGGACCTCGCCTGGGCCGGTGAGGGTGGCCAGGAACAGGCCCTCGCCGCCGAAAAGCATATTGCGGAAGCCGGGCACCATCTGGATGTCGAAGGAAACGGTCGGCTCATGCACGCCGACGTGGCCGGCGTGGACATAGAGCCGCTCGCCAGGCGCCAGGCGCTTGGTCACCACCTCGCCGGAGAGGTCGAGAAACACCACCCCGGGCCCCGTGACCCGCTGCAGGATGAAGCCGGCGCCGCCGAAGAAACCGGCCCCGATGCGCTGCTGCCAGGCGATCTCGAACGTGACCGACTTCTCGGCCGCCAGGAAGGTTTCCTTGCGACAGATGACCGACTGGCCGGCCGCCAGCTGCATCGCCAGGATCGAGCCCGGGAACCTCGGGGCGAAGGCGACATGCGCGCCCTGAGCCTCGGCGGTGAAGTCGGTGATAAAGAAGCTGCCGCCGGTCAGGCTGCGCTTGAGGCCGGCGAAGAGGCCGCCGCCGGTGTTGGTGTGCATCCGCACCCCATCGCTCATCCACGACATGGTGGCGGTCTGGCTATAGACCGTCTCGCCGGGTGTGAGGTCGATGGCGACCGTCTGCATCACCGTGCCGGAAATCTCGTAGCGCATGGTCTCTCCCTCGGTTGCGCGGCGCTCGCCACCTGCGTCGGCGTCCTATAGTCCAGGCCGCCATGAACGCGGAACCATTCTTCACCCGCCAGGGCGGCGCCTACCTGCCAGGTCCCGTCAGCCGCGGACCGTGGAGCGCGACCTCGCTGCATGCACGCGTGGTCATGGGTCTCCTGGCGCACGAGATCGAGCGCCTCCACGGCGGCCCGGAGTTCACGCCCGCCCGCCTCACCACTGATCTCTACCGCCTGCCTGACCTGTCGCCGGCTGAGGTGGTGGTGCGCCCCGTGCGCGAAGGCGGTCGGATCAAGGTCATTGACGCCGAGTTCATCAGCGGCGGGGTGTCGGTGGCGCGCGCGACCAGCCAGCTGCTTCGCCGGACCGCCGAGCCGCCGGGTGAGGTGTGGTCGCCCGGCAATTGGAACGCCCCGTCCCCGGACAGCCTTCCGCCGCCGCCCCCCGGCCTGAGCGGCCTCGCCGGCATGTGGGAGACGCGCGACATCGCTGGACATTTCGGTTCGCTCGGCGTGCGCCGGCTGTGGATGCGCGAAGTGCGTGAGCTGATCGGCGGCGAAGCGCTGACGCCGTTCGTGCGTGCTGCCCTCGCGGTCGATTTCGCCAGCCCCTACGCCAATGCCGGGGCGCTTGGCCTCGCCTACATCAATAGTGACGCCACCCTCTATCTCAGCCGCGCGCCTGCGACCGAGTGGATCGGCTTTGAGGTGGTCAACCATCAGGCGCGAGACGGCGTCGCCATTGCCGAATGCTGGCTCCATGACGAGGAGGGTCCGATCGGCTCGGCGAGCGTCGCCGCTCTAGCTCAAAAGCGGGCCATGGGACCGATTGGAGAAAACGGGTGACGAACAAGAACATTCTGGCGATTGCGGTGGCGGGGGTCATCGCTGCGACGAGCGCGATGTCGCAGGTGGTCCATGTGGAGAGTGGGGCCCTGCAAGGAGTCACGGCCGAGGGCGTGGTGAGCTTCAAGGGCATTCCCTACGCCGCCCCGCCGGTGGGGGTCCTGCGTTGGCGCGCGCCGCAACCCGTCGCGCCCTGGACCGACGTGCGGGCCGCCGACAAGCCGGGTGCGGTCTGCATGCAGAAGCTCAACCCGCACGACAATGGCCTCGGGCCCGGGCCGGCCAGCGAGGACTGCCTGACTCTCAATGTTTTCGCGCCAGCCGAGGCGAAGCACCTGCCTGTCATGGTCTGGATCCACGGCGGCGGCTTTGTGAACGGCTCGGCCACGGCGGCGCTCTACGACGGCTCGGCGCTGGCCAGGCAAGGCGTGGTGGTGGTTACCCTTAACTACCGCCTCGGCCGCTTCGGGTTCTTCGCCCATCCGGCGCTGACCGCCGAACAGAAGGGCGAGCCGGTGGCCAACTACGGCCTGATGGACCAGATCGCGGCGCTGGAATGGGTGAAGCGCAACATCGGCGCCTTCGGCGGCGATCCGACCGACGTGACCATCTTTGGCGAGTCGGCCGGCGGCATGGCGGTCAACCGCCTGATGATGATCCGCAAGGCGCGGGATTTGTTCGCCAAGGCGATCGTCGAATCCGGTGTCGGCCGTGAGAAGAGCCAGACCCTCGCCGAGGCCGAGGTCGACGGCGTCAAATTCGCGGGCAAGCTCGGGGCCGGATCCGACACTGCCGCCCTGCGCGCCATTCCGGCTGACAAGATCATCGCCGCCGGCGATCCGGATGTGCTCGGCGGCGAGCTGCCGATCGTCGACGGGCAGATGCTTACGGAGAATCCCGCCGAGGCCTTCGCCGCCGGCCGCGTGGCGCGCGTGCCCTACATGGTCGGCTCAAACAGTCTCGAGTTTCCAAACCCTGGCGCGGCGATGATCCGGCCGAAGATCGTCCACCTGACCCCTGAGCAACAAGCAGCGGCGGCCAAGGCCTATGGAAGTCAGGAGGCCGCGGACGCCCATATCGTCAGCGACCTGATCTTCGGCGAGCCAGCGCGCTGGCTGGCTGGCGAGACCGCCAAGCGGGGCATGCCGACCTGGCTGTACCGGTTTTCGGTTGTCTCGGCCAAGGTCCCTAAGATGCTGCAGGGCGGGGCCGTCCACGCCTCCGATCGTCAGTACGTGTTCAACACGTTGAACGCCTCGCCCTGGCCCACCGACGCCCGCGACGCCGCGCTGGCGGAGACGATCAGCGCCTACTGGGTGGCGTTCGCCAAGACCGGCGATCCCAATGGCGGTGGACGGCCGGTCTGGCCGCGCTACGGCCCGGACGATCAGCTGCTCAACTTCACCAACGACGGGCCGGTCACGGAGAAGACCCCCGACGCGGCGGCCCTGGATTTCCTCGGGGCCGGGCAGAAGCCTTAGAGGATTGCCGGCAGGTCGAGGCCGTTGGCCCGCGCGCAATCGAGGGCGATGTCATAGCCGGCGTCGGCGTGGCGCATGACGCCGGTGGCCGGGTCGTTCCACAGCACGCGCTCGATGCGGCGCGCCGCCGCCTCGGTTCCGTCGCAGACGATGACCATGCCGGCGTGCTGCGAGAAGCCCATGCCCACCCCGCCGCCGTGGTGCAGTGACACCCAGGTCGCACCGCTGGCTGTGTTCAGGAGGGCGTTGAGCAGCGGCCAGTCGGAGACTGCGTCGGAGCCGTCGCGCATGGCCTCGGTCTCGCGATTGGGCGAGGCGACCGAGCCGGAATCGAGGTGGTCGCGACCGATCACCAGCGGCGCCTTGAGCTCGCCGCTGGCCACCATCTCGTTAAAGGCGAGTCCGAGGCGGTGGCGGTCGCCAAGGCCAACCCAGCAGATGCGGGCCGGCAGACCCTGGAACTTGATCTTCTCGCGGGCCATGTCGAGCCAGTGATGCAGGTGCGCGTCGTGCGGCATCAGCTCTTTGACGCGGGCGTCGGTCCGATAGATGTCTTCCGGATCGCCGCTGAGCGCCGCCCAGCGGAATGGCCCGACGCCACGGCAGAAAAGCGGGCGGATGTAGGCTGGCACGAAGCCCGGGAAGTCGAAGGCGTCGGCGACGCCCTCTTCCTTGGCCATCTGGCGGATGTTGTTGCCGTAGTCGACGGTTGGCACGCCGGCGCGGTGGAAGCCCAGCATGGCGCGCACCTGAACGGCCATCGAGGCCTTGGCGGCCTTGGCGACGCCGGCCGGGTCGCTCTCGCGGCGGGCCTGCCAGTCGGCGAGGCTCCAGCCGGTCGGCAGGTAACCGTTGATCGGGTCGTGCGCGCTGGTCTGGTCGGTGACGGCGTCGGGGCGCACGCCCCGCGCCAGCAGTTCGGGGAAGATCTCGGCGGCGTTGCCGAGCAGGCCGATCGAGAGCGGTTTCTTGTCGGCGCAGGACTTGCTGATCATCGCCAGGGCCTCGTCGAGATCCTGGCTCATGACGTCGAGGTAGCCGGTGCGCAGGCGCATCTCGATGCGCGAGGCCTGGCACTCCACGGCCAGGCACGAGGCGCCGGCCATCACCGCCGCCAGCGGCTGGGCCCCGCCCATGCCGCCCAGGCCCCCGGTGAGGATCCAGCGGCCGGAGAGATCGCCGCCGTAGTGCTGGCGGCCGAGTTCGACGAAGGTTTCGTAGGTGCCCTGAACGATACCCTGGGCGCCGATGTAGATCCACGAGCCGGCGGTCATCTGACCGTACATGGCCAGACCCTTGCGATCGAGCTCGTTGAAATGCTCCCAGGTCGCCCACCGCGGCACGAGGTTGGAATTGGCGATCAGCACGCGCGGCGCGTCAGCGTGGGTGCGGAACACGCCCACCGGCTTGCCGGACTGAACGAGGAGGGTCTGATCGTCCTCCAGGCGCTTCAACGCCGCGACGATGGCGTCGAAGCTCTCCCAGTCGCGCGCCGCCCGGCCGACCCCGCCGTAGACCACCAGCTCCTCTGGCCGCTCGGCGACGTCCGGATCGAGGTTGTTCATCAGCATGCGCAGCGGCGCCTCGGTCAGCCACGACTTGGCGCTGAGCTCAGGCCCGCGCGGCGCGCGAATGAGGCGGGTGTTGTCGAGGCGGGTCATCGGCGGCTCTGGGCGAAGGAAAGACAGGCGCGCAGCACGTCCAGCAGGACTCCGGCCATGGGCGCGGCGAAGGCGTGATCGTAGGGGGTTGGCCAGGTTTGGGGCGCTAGCGTCGCCGGCTCGGCCATGTAGCCGCGACAGGCGAGCTCCATCTGGATGGCGTGCACGCCGCGCCGAGGCGAGCCGTAGTGGCGGGTGATCCAGCCGCCCTTGAAGCGCCCATCGGTTACCCAGGTGCGATTCGAGGCGTCGCAGACCGCCTCGACCGCCGCCGTCAGGGCCTTCGCGCAACTGCCGCCGCGGTTGGTCCCGATGTTGAATTGCGGCAGCTCGCCTTCGAAGAGGCGCGGAACGTTCGAGCGGATCGAGTGGGCGTCGTAGAGCACGACCGGACCGCGCTTCCGCAGCCGGGCGATCTCGCCGGCGAGGGCCTCGTGGTAGGGCTCGAAGTAGAGCCGCCGGCGGTCTTCGATCTCCGCTGCGTCCGGCCCGTGGCCGCTGCGCCAGAGCGGCTCGCCGTCGAAGGTCTCTGCGGGGCAAAGCCCGGTGGTCGCCAGGCCCGGATAGAGCGAGGCGCCGGAGGGGTCGCGATTGACGTCGATCACCGTGCGCGAGATGGCCGTGGCGACCACGGTGGCGTCAAGACGGTCGGCGATCAGGTAGAGCCGGTCGACCCACCAGTCGGCGTCCTTTCTGGCCAGCCAGGTCGAGACCAGCCGACCATCGAGGTGCGTCGGAATCTCAGTCCCGGCGTGGGGGATCGAGACGACCAGCGGCGCCTCGCCGCGGCGGATCGTCAGCCAGGCTGGCTCGGTCACGACTCGATCCCCGGCAGGGTGACGCCGGCGGCGGCCTCGATCAGCGCTCCGGAGCGGACGATCTGCGTCGCCGCCTCGATATCGGGATAGAGCAGGCGATCCTCGGCCAAGGTCGGTACGTCGGCGCGCAGGCGCGCCCGGGCCGCCTCGAGCGGCTGGCTCGACGTCAGGGGCCGGTGGAAGTCGCAGCCTTGGGCGGCGACCATCAGCTCGATGCCGATGATGCCGTCGGCGTTCCTGGCCATCTCCAGCAGCCGGCGCGCGCCGTGAGCGGCCATCGAGACGTGGTCTTCCTGGTTGGCGCCGGTGGGGATGGAATCGATGCTGGCCGGCGCCGCCCGCTGCTTGTTCTCGGAGGTCAGGGCGGTGGCGACGATCTGGGCGATCATGAACCCGGAGTTGAGGCCCGGGTTGGGGGTGAGAAAAGCCGGCAGGCCAGAGAGCGCCGGATCGGTGAGCATGGCGATGCGCCGATCGGCCAGCGAGCCGATCTCGCAGAGCGCCAGGGCGATCATGTCGGCGGCGAAGGCGACCGGCTCGGCGTGGAAATTGCCGCCACTGAGCGCCGTATCGTCCTCGGCGAAGATCAACGGGTTGTCGGTGACGCCATCGGCCTCGATCTCCAGCGTCGCCGCCGCCTGGCGCAGCACGGTGAGCGCCGCGCCCATGACCTGGGGCTGGCAGCGCAGGCTGTAGGGATCCTGCACGCGCGTGTCGCCCTCGACGTGGGAGGCGCGGATGGCCGAGCCGGCCATGAGCGTGCGCAGGGCCGCCGCCGTCTCGATCTGACCGACGTGGCCGCGCACGGCGTGGATGCGCGGATCGAACGGCGTGTCGGCGCCCTTGGCCGCTTCGGTGGCGAGCGCACCGGTGAGGAGCGCCGAGCGAAAGATGCGCTCGGCCTCGAAGATTCCGGCCAGCGCGTAGGCGGTCGAGAATTGCGTGCCGTTGAGGAGGGCGAGGCCCTCCTTGGGGCCGAGCTCGAGCGGCGCCAGGCCGGCGCGGGTCAGGGCCTCCGCGGCCGGCAGGCGCGCACCTTCGAGCTCCGCCTCGCCGGCGCCGATCATCGCGGCCGCCAGGTGCGCCAGCGGCGCGAGGTCGCCGGAGGCGCCCACCGAGCCCTGGGCCGGGATCACCGGGATGACGCCGCGCGCCAAGAGGTTCTGCAACAAGGCCAGGGTGGCCGGCGCCACGCCCGAGGCCCCGCGCGCCAGGCTGGCGATTTTCAGCGCTATCATCAGTCGCGCTATCGGCGCCGGCATGGCGTCGCCCACGCCGGCCGCATGGGAGAGTACGAGATTGCGCTGCAGGCGGGTGAGCTCGCCGGCCTCGATGCGCACGCTGGCCAGCTTGCCGAAACCGGTATTGACCCCATAGACCGCCTCGCCTCGGGCGAGGATGCGGCCCACCGCGGCGGCCGAAGCGGCGACGCCAGGCTCGCAGGCCGGGTCGAGCCCCACCTCGGCGCCACGGTAGATGGCGCGCCAGTCGGCGAGGCGGGTCTTGCCGGGCTTCAGCACGACAGTGGTCAATTTCCCCTCCAGACGCGGGCGTGGAGCGGATTGCGCCCCAGCCAGTAGACGAGCTCGGCAGGCTGGGCGATGTCCCAGATCGCCAGATCACACCACTTGCCGACGTCCAGCGTTCCGGTCTCGGCGGCGAGGCCGAGCGCCCGGGCGGCGTTGCGTGTCACGCCCAGCAGGCACTCATCGACGGTCAGGCGGAACAGGGTCGCGGCCATGTTCAAGGTCAGCAGCAGGGAGGTGAGGGGCGCGGTGCCGGGGTTGCAGTCGGTGGCGATGGCGATCGGGACACCCGCGGCGCGCAGGGCCTCGACAGGCGGCAGTTTGGTCTCACGCACGAAATAGTAGGCGCCTGGGAGCAGAGTGGCGACCGTGCCGGCCTCGGCCATGGCCGTAACCCCGGCCTGGTCGAGGTATTCGAGGTGGTCGGCGGACAAGGCGCCGAAGTCCGCGGCCAACGCCGCGCCGTGGAGGTTGGAGAGCTGTTCGGCGTGCAGCTTGACCGGCAGGCCGTTGGCGTGGGCGGCCTCGAACACGCGACGCACCTGGGCGGGGCTGAAGCCGATGCCCTCGCAGAAGGCGTCGACAGCGTCGGCGTGTTCGGTTGCGGCCGGGATCATCTTCCGGCACAGGAAGTCGATGTAACCATCTGAATCACCTTCATACTCTGGCGGCAGCGCGTGGGCTCCCAGGAAGGTCGTCGCCACCGTTACTTGTCGCCGTTGTCCTAGTTCGCGGCCGGCCTGGAGCTGGCGCAGCTCGGCGTCCGTGGCCAGGCCATAGCCGGACTTGATCTCGATGGTGGTCAGGCCTTCGGCGATCAGGGCGTCCAGGCGGGGCAGGGCGAGCTCGACTAGCTCTTCTACGCTCGCCGTTCGGGTGGCCCTGACCGTAGACAGGATACCGCCGCCGGCCCGGGCGATCGCCTCGTAGCTCTCGCCGGCCAGCCGCCGCTCGAATTCGCCGGCGCGGTCGCCGGCGAACACCAGATGGGTGTGGCAGTCGATGAGGCCGGGCGTGATCCAGCGGCCTTCGCAGTCGACGGTCTTTTCGGCTTTGAGACGCGGGGCGTCGGTCTCCGTCCCGACATAGATGATGCGCCCATCCAGGCTCGCGACCAGGCCACGCTCAACCACCCCCAGGCCTTCGCCGGTCATGGTCGCCAGCCGCGCGTTTCGCCAGATCGCCTCGCAGCGCATGGCCGTGATGCTTGGCTTGTTCCAGCGAATATGTCTAGACATAATATCGCCCAGACGGAGGCTCTGATGACCGTGTTGTGGTTCGAGACGGCCCTGCTGAGCGACGGCTGGGCGAGTGACGTGCGCCTCACCCTGGATGGCGGCCGGATCGTAGCGGTCGAGGCAGGTGTTGCGCCGCAGTCGGGCGATGCACGCGGGGGCATCGCCGTCCCAGGCATGGCCAATCTGCACAGCCATGCCTTTCAGCGCGCCATGGCCGGCCTCGCCGAGGCGCGCTCGCCGGCCGGCGAGGATTTCTGGAGCTGGCGCGAGGTGATGTACCGTTTCGTCGAGCGGCTGACCCCTGACGACGTGGAAGCCATAGCCGCCCAGGCCTTCGCCGAGATGCTGGAAGCCGGCTTCACCCGGGTCGGCGAGTTCCACTACCTGCACAATGCGCCCGAAGGCGCGCCCTACGCCGATCCGGCCGAGATGTCCTGGCGGATCGCCGCGGCGGCGCAGGCGACCGGGCTCTCGCTCACCCTGCTGCCGGTGTTCTACGCCCGGGGCGGCTTCGGCGGACAGTCGCTCGGCCCCCGCCAGCGCCGCTTCGAGCTCGACATCCACCGCTTCGCCGACCTGGTGACCGCATTGCGGGCGCAGGGCGTGGAGGCCGGGATCGCCCCCCACAGCCTGCGCGCCGTGACATCCGATGAGCTGGCGGCGATCCTGCCGCTGGCGCCCGACGGACCGATCCACATTCATGTCGCCGAACAGACGGCCGAGGTCGAAGGCTGTCTCGCCTGGAGCGGCGCGCGGCCGGTGCAATGGCTGCTCGATCATGCCGATGTCGACCGGCGCTGGTGCCTCGTCCACGCCACCCACATGGACGCCGGCGAAACGGCGCGGCTCGCGGCCAGTGGCGCGGTCGCCGGGCTCTGTCCGATCACCGAGGCCAACCTCGGCGATGGCCTGTTTCCGGCCAGGGCCTTCCTCGATGCCGGCGGCGCCTTCGGCATCGGTAGCGACTCCAACGTGCGCATCGATCTGACCGAAGAACTTAGACTTTTAGAATATGGGCAGAGACTGTCTGGCCGCTCGCGGGGCGTTGTGGGTTCGGGCGCCGAGCTCTTCAAAGGCGCGCTCGGTGGCGGCGCCCAGGCCTTGGGTCAGAGCGCGCCGGAGTTTGCCGTCGGCAAGGTCGCCGATATCGTCGAACTGGACTCCGGCCATCCTTCGCTTGCCGGCCGCGCCGGCGACGCCCTGCTCGACGGCTGGATCTTCTCCGCGGGCCAGGGCGCCGTCCGCAGCGTGTGGACGGGCGGCGTTCGTCAGGTCGAGGCTGGCCGGCATGTCCGCGGCGAAGCGATCGCCGCCCGCTATCGGCGCAAACTCGGCGACATCCTCGCCCGATGACCCTTTCCGAACAGATCATGTCCGACCTCGCCGGCGAAATCGCCTCCGGGGCCTGGCCGCCAGGCCACCGCATCCCGTTCGAGCATGAGCTGGTGACCCGCTACGGCTGCGCCCGCGCCACCGTCGGCAAGGCGGTGAACGCCCTGGCCGCCCGCGGCCTCGTCGAGCGCCGGCGCAAAGCCGGCACCTTCGTCGCCGCACCGCGGATCGCCTCGGCGGTCCTGCAGATTCCCGACATCCGGGCCGAGGTCGAGGCGCGCGGTCTCTCCTGGCGTTGGCGGCGGTTGGGCATCGGCGTGCGCCGGTCCGATCCCAAGAGCCGGGCCGCGGCGCTGGGCGTGAAGGGGCCGCTGCTCGAGGTGCGTGGCGTCCACGTCGCCGGCGGCGCACCCTTCGCCCACGAGGCGCGACTGATCAGCCTGACCGAGGTCCCCGCCGCCGCGGACGAGCCTTTCACTACCGAAGCCCCCGGCGCCTGGTTGCTGGCCCACGCGCCGTGGAGCGAGGCGCGGCACGAAATCTCCGCCGCCAATCCCGAGCTCGACGTCGCTGAAGCGCTCCGCGTGCCTGCGCGCCACGCCTGCCTGGTGCTGGAACGCTGGACCTGGCGCGCCGGGGCCGGGATCACCTACGCCCGGCAGGTCTTTCCAGGCGAGAACTTCACCCTGGCGGCTAGCTTCTCGCCCTGAGCTACTCTGCGGCTGCAGCGGCGCGGGCGGCCAATTGCTCCAACGTCGCGGCGTGGCTGGCGCGGGTGATCTTGTAGCCCGCCATCAGGGCGAAACCGATGAGGTAGAGGCCGGCGTAGGCCGGCGCGTAGGCCAGCACCAGGCGCACCAGAACGGCCGTAGCGATGTGGTCGGGGTTGGCGTGGGCGGGAAAGCCGATCAGGCCCAGCAGGCCGCTGGCGGCGAAGATGCCCAGGCCCGACACCGCCTTGGCGACCATGATCGAGGCCGAGAAATAAATACCCTCCGACCGCCGTCCGGTGCGTAGCTCCCCTTCCTCGACAACGTCAGCGATCATGGCCGAAATCAGGGTCTGGCCGGCGACGCCGAGAGCGACAGACAGGACGCTCTGAATCATCACGACGACGAAGACGCCGGTCGTATGGTTCGGCGGCATCAGCCCCGCTACGCGCGCCGTCATCGGCGCCAAGCTGATAACCACGGAAAGCCCCATCAACCAAATGGCTGCGGCGCGCTTGCCGATCCGACGCGAGACCATCGGCGCAAGGCTGAGGGCGACGAAAGCCGAGACTAAGACGCCGGCGGCAAGCAGCGAGATCTGAGGCGCCGTAAGGCCCCAGAAATAGGTGTTGATGTAGAAGTTCATCGAGGCGTTGAGGCCAAGCGCCATTGAGGTCGCCACCCCTGACAAAGTGAGGAACTGGAACGAGCGGTTCGACCATGCCTCAAGGATGTCACGCAACATCTGGCTCACTGTCTCGCGACGCGCCGGCGGCTGGGCGAGAGTGGCGATGCGGTCGTGCGTGCCCCAGGACGAGGCGATGATGGCGAAAAACATCATGCTGGCGGCGAGCAGGCCGTAGCGCGCGTAGCCTACCGGGTTGGTCTGGCCCACCGGGTGATGAGCGTCGGGCGTAAACAGGAAGCGGAAGGCGATCACATAGAGGACCAGGCCGCCGATCCAGCCGAAGAAATAGCGGTAGCTGAGCAGCACCGTGCGCTCGTCGTAGCCGAGCGTCAGCTCCGCCGCGAGGGCCGAACTCGGCACCTCGTAGAGGCTGATGAAGCCGCGGATCAGAACGGCGACGCAGATCAGGTAGAGAAACAGCGCGCCTTGCGACCAGTGCGGCGGATTCCACAGCAACAGATAGGAAAGAGCCACTGGCAGCGCGGCCGCGTACATGAACGGATGGCGCCGCCCCCACCTTGAGCGCCAGTTGTCGCTGATCTGGCCGACCATGGGGTCGATGATCGCATCGAGGGTCATGGCGATCAGGATCGCCAGGCCCACCAGCGGCGCCGAAAGGCCAACCACCTGATTGTAGAAGGGCAGGAGGAGGTAGTTGAAACCGTTATCCTTAACGCCGAAGGCGACGGTGCCCAGGCCATAGAACAGCTTGGTGCGTCGGGTCAGGGGCTGCGGCTGGCTCAATCGGCGTTCCTCGGGGCTCGGGGCCCTTGATACGAGCCACGCCGGGCTGGCGCTAGCCGGTCGCGCCGACCATTGACACCACAATGTATCGCACCATAATAAAGACTGGTTAGTCGGTTTTTATGGTGGACGATGCCGAAGATCAGCGAGGCCCGCCGTGACGAGCGCCGCCAGCAGATTCTGGACGCTGCGCTGCGCTGTTTTTCCCGCGACGGCTTTCACGCCACGACGACGGCGGACATCGTCCGCGAAGCCGGCGCCAGCCAGGGCGCGCTGTATCTCTACTTCGCCAACAAGGACGACATCGTCGTCGCGCTGGCTGATGACCGTCATCAGGGCGAGGCGTTCCTGAGCGGCCTGGCGCAGCGCGAATCCGATCCCATCCGCGGACTGGCGCTGCTGATCGAGCTCCACGGCCGTGGATTGGCCGACCCCGCACGACGCGACGCCCGGCGCGTCGGCATCCAGGGCTGGGGCGAGGCGCTGCGCAATCCGCGCATCAAGACGAGCGTCGTCGAAGGCGCGACCCGGGTGCGCGAGGCGATCGTCGGCCTGATCGAGCGCGGGCAACGGACCGGCCAGGTCCGAACCTCGGTCGATCCCGACGCCGCCGCGCGACTGCTGATCGCCATCTTCCAGGGTCTGGTCCTGCAGGCTGCTTGGGGAGAGGCCATCGACCTGGCCGCGTTCGGCCGGACGGTGCGCGGCATGATCGGCGAGTCGCTGCTGACACCTGCTGGCCAGGCGTCGTGGAACGAGTTGGCAGCGACGACAAACGGATAGCGAGAATCTGCGATGACCATGACCGAGACGATGGACAGGGCGGCACCGCGGGCGACGGCAGAGGCGGTGATCGAGCGGCCGCGTCGGCGCTGGGGCGTGGCGCTCAAAGCGTTGCAGCGTTTGCTGGCCGACAAGGAAGACACCGGCCAGGTGTTCGAGATCATGTCCGCCCTCAACGGCGACTCGACCGCCCGAAACTACCGCCGCCTGCTGGAGACGCCGCAAGGCGGTCGCCTTGCTTATGAACGCGTCGAACTTGCCCCCCGGCTGATGGACGATGCGTGGCTGGATGGCTTCGCGCCCGGCACCGTCGGCGCCGCCTACCGCGATTTTGTCCGCAGCGAGAACCTCTCCGCCGAGGGCCTGGCCGAGATCGCCCGCCAGCAGCGCGGCCGGGTCGAGGCGGCCCATCCACACGCCTGGTTCGGCCGGCGCACGCGCGATACGCACGACATCTGGCATATCCTGTCGGGTTATCACCGCGACGGCCTGGGCGAAGCTTGCCTGGTGGCGTTTTCCTACGCCCAGACGCGCAGCCTCGGCTGGGCGCTGATCGCCCTCGGCGCGGCGCAGAAGGCGGGACGGGCTCACAGGCGGGCGATCTGGCAGGGCTACCGCCGCGGCAAGGCTGCCGCGTGGCTGGCCGGCGAGGACTATGAGCGGCTGATGAGCGAGCCCCTGGCCGCCGCCCGCCGGCGGCTGAACATCACCCCCGCCACGCTCTACGAGGCCATTCCGGCGGCGGAACGCTAGGGGCGCCGGCGAGGCTCGGTCGATCCACGCCTCAGCGGTGGAAACGGCGTCGGTATTCACGCACTGTCGCTGTAATGCGGATCTCTTCGAGGCCTGACAAAGAGGGCGGCTTCGGTCTTCGGCGCGCTGGACCAAGGCGATGAGCGTGCAAGACTGGACGCGAGCGCACAAGCCGCAGTTGATGTTGGCCGCACGGATCGTCGCCGCCGCGCTGGCGACCTTCATTCTCGGCCATTTGCTCGGCCTGCGTCAGAGATATTGGGCTGTGCTGACGGCGATCATCGTCATGCAGGCCTCGGTCGGCGGAGCGTTCAAGGCCATCGCCGACCGCCTGGCCGGATCGCTGGGCGGCGCGATCTGGGGCGTCGTCGTCTGCCTCGCCTTTCCCGACCGCAATGTCTGGACGCTCGCCCTGGCCCTCGTCGTCGCCATCGCGCCGCTGGCCGTCGCCACGGCCTATAATCCTGGCTGGCGGGCGGCGCCGGTGACCGCCCCCATCCTGCTGCTGGCTCCGAGCGGCCAGACGGCCAGTCCCGTGGCGACGGCCGTGAGCCGCGTGCTCGAAGTCGGTCTCGGCAGTTTTGTCGCCGCGGTCATAGCTCTGCTGCTGTCCAGATCCCAGGCGACCCAGACTTTGGTCAAGGCCGCGGCCGGCGCCCTGCGCGAGCTCGCGAGCCTGTTTGCGACCATCGCTGAAGCAGTTGTCGAAGGTCGGTCGACGGTGGGCCTGGAGCCGATCCACGCCCAGGTCCGCGCCTCGCTCGCCAAGGCCGACGCGGCGGCCGCCGAGATCGTCCGCGAACGGGTGGTGGCGCCGCAGAGCGCGCTGGACCCGGCGCCGCTCTGCCGCACGCTGCGCCGCCTGAACCACGACCTGATCATGGTTTCCCGCGCCGCCGCCGCGCCTCTGCCCGAGACCGCGCGCCGGCGCCTCAAGGCCACACTCGACGCACTGGCCGCCGAACTCGGCGCCTTCTTCGGCGGGACGGCCGGGGCTCTAGGCCGATCGCCGGACGCCCCCCGCCGTCGAGGCGGTCGCCGCCACCCTGGCCGGCGAGGCCCGGGCGGTGAGGTCACGGCCGCTTCTCGGCGAAGGCCCTGGGCCCCTCCTTGACGTCCTCGCTCGCACGCCAGGCGGCGAACGCCGGATAGGTCGGCTGATGCTTGATGGCGTCTGGCCTGCCCCCGAGGGGTGATCCAGTTTCAATGTTAGCAATCCAGAAACGAAAGCTGGAAACAGTATTGCGAGCGATCAGACAGATTGCTACTCGGCTGGGTTATTGCTGAGGCTCCGGACGGAACGATGAACGGGACCTCTTTTGCGCTCAGCCGCCGCGGTCTTTTGGCGGCGGCGCTGCTGGACCTGATTCCCTTCCCCGCCCGGGCCGGCGAATTTACCTACAAAGGCTGGCGTTTCGACAGCAGTCCGGTCCATGACCAGCTGTCGGATGACCTCGTGCGGTCTCTCCAGGCGCAGATCGACATCGTCGAGAGCGTCAATCTGAAGCCGCACATCAAGGCCTTCTTCCAGCGCGTGCCCAAGGAAATCGATGTCACCACGCACCACGGCGAGGGAGCCTATGATTTCAACCTTCATCGCATGTACTTGAGCATCGCGATCGATCCGCCGGAGAATCCGGTGCTCCTGCACGAGCTGATCCACGCCTATCACGACCAACGCATGCCGGGCGGCGTCGACAACGACATGGTGATCGACTGGTTCGAGCACGCCAGCGGGTCCGGCCTCTTCCCCGCCGACGCCTATATGATGAAGAACCGCGTGGAGTTCTTGGCCATGTGCGTCAGCGTGGTGCTCTGGGGCCGCGCCGCGCGACCGCCTTCGACGCGGGAGAATGTGCGCCAAGCGTATCCTTACATATACGATTGGACGGTGAAGGAATTCACGACCGGAGAGCTTGCTCCAGTTCCGGCGTGACTGACGGCGCCGCCGGATCCGCAAACGCGTCGGTCACGGCTTGAGGCAAAACACCTGCGCGGTCGACGCCTCGGCCCGCGCGGCGATCTCGTCGTTGCGCAGGCGATGGCCGGACACTTCCTGGGTGAACGGGACGCCATGGGCGGCCATGAAGATCTGCGCCAGCTCGCCGCGGATGGCGAAGTTGACGTTCTGGGGGATGGCGCCGATGCGGCCCACGATCTGCGGCGAGAGTTCCGAGACCACGACGCCGACGACCAGGCCGGATTCGTCCAGCACCGGTCCGCCGCTGTTGCCGGGCTGCACCGGCGCGGACACCTGCAGCAGGGTGTAGTCGTTGTTGATGCAGGCGACGGAATTGACCTGGCCGAAGGTGGCTTTTGGCTCGTTGGAGAGGATCCCGTACAGGGGATAGCCCATGATCATGATGTTTTCGCCCAGCCGCGCTGGCCGGTCCTGGCTGCGGAAGGTCATCGGCGCGCCGTAACCGTCGCGGATGCGGATCAGGGCGAGGTCGTTCTTCGGATCGGCCGCCTCGACCGCGCCGGGAACCGCCGGCTGGCGCAAGGCTTTGACCGCGATGGTCTTGCAGCCGTTGACCACATGCAGGTTGGTGAGCACGTAGCCATCGGCGTCGACAAAGATCCCCGAGCCGCTGACTAATTTGGCGGACCCCGAAATGCTCGGTTGAGGCGCCCCTTCTGCCTGTTCGCGCGCCGGCCCTTGGCTCGGAGCGCTCGAGCAGACAATTTCGAAGACCCTCTGATCCACGCTGTCGGTGTTCAGGTCCTTCAATTGGTTTTGCCAATCGGGTTTCTCTGGACTTATTCCAACCTGCTTATTGCTAACCAATCCGATTGTTCTTAAGACAACCGCCTTGCGAGTTTGGCATTCTAGGGCATTGGTCGCTATATGACTGTCCATCCGGATGCCATGAATATTTATTCTCGGCTCCGGATATACGGTAAGTATGCGAAACGTTCGAAATTAACCTTGTGTCGAGATCGACTCGACATCGACATACACCTTGTCGAGAGACGACTGAGCTTGGCCGACGGGGCGCCAGTCGGCCGCGTTCAAGGCGGCGGCCGGGACGAGGCCCAGGCATAGCCCGAACGCCATCGCGCGGAGGCGCTGACGAGGCTTCACGCCGAATCTCCGGCGGGACTCAATCGCTTCGGACCATAGCAGCTCGGCTCTCCGGCGCCCCTCACCCCTTCGCAAACGCCGCGATATCCCGCGCGGTGTCGCCGGCGATGTCCGGGCAGGCCATGACCATCAGGTCGCCGGCGTGGATCGTGCCCATCACCTGGCGACAGCGGGCCGGAACGCCGGCGGCGAGCAGCAGGCGGTAGAAGACGATCCCTTCGTCGCGCAGCGGGTCGCATTCGTTGACGTTGATCACCGTCGGCGGGAGGCCCTTCACGTCGGCCTCGGTGGCGAACCCGGGCCAGGCGAGCGGGTTTCCGGCTTCGAGCTCGGCGATGCCATAGGCCATGGCCCCGCGATTGTTGTGCAGGTCGATCAGCAGGCCGTTGTTCTCGGTCGAGGAGGGGTAGCGGTCCTGCGGCCAGTGACCGCCGATATAGGGGCAGAGGGCGTAGAGGCCCTTGATGAGACCAAGGTCTCCATCCTTCTTCAGCTTCAGGCCCGTGGCCAGGGTCAGGTTGCCGCCGCCGCTCTCGCCGGCGACCACGATGCGGGCCGGATCGATCCCCAGCCGGCCGGCGTTGGCGGCAAGCCACTTCACGCCGCTGACGCAGTCGTTGAGCCCGGCCGGGAAGGGGGCCACCTCCGGCGCCGACGAGGGGCGCAGGGCGTTGCGGAAATCGATGAAGGCCACGACGACGCCCTGGGCGGCGATGAGGCGACCCCAGGCGCGGTAGATACCGTCGAAGGCCGACATGCTCTGCATGCCGCCGCCGTGGATGTAGGCGACGCAGGGAAGGGCGCCGGCGCCCTCCGGCCTGACGATGCGCACCTTGATCTCGTTGCCGTCGGGCGCGGAAACGAAGGTCTCGACGCTCGCCGTCAGGCCGGTCGAGGGCGCCGCGGCCTCGCTGTCGAACATTTCCAACATCGCCGTCTGGCCGGCGACGCGGGCCTTGGCGGCGTCGGTGGCCTCTTCGGCCAGCATCGCCTCGCGGCTGGCGGCGTCGCCCTCCGGCGGCGCGGGCGGGATGGCGGCGAAGAGCGCCTTGATGCGCGGGTCGATGCGGGGGTCGTCGGCGATGGCCATGCGCGGTTCCTCTGTTTGGAAATCGCTTAGCCGTCTGACTGTCGCCCGTCGAGCGGCGCCGGCTTTAGTCCCCGGCGGCGGACGAATCCTGGCCGATCGAACCCATGGCGCTCTGGAGATAGTTCTTCTCGCCCAGCGCCCCGACCAAGGCCACCTGAGTCTCGAGGAAGTCGATGTGTTCTTCGGTGTCGGACAGGATGTGTGTCAGGATCTCGCGGCTGACGAAATCGCCGGCGGCCTCGCAGGCCTTGACGCCATCGAGGAGCAGTTTGCGCCCGGCGCTCTCGAGCGCCAGGTCGGCGCCCAGGCACTCGGGGACGCTCTCGCCGATCGACAGCTTGTGAAGATCCTGCAGGTTGGGCAGCCCCTCGAGGAACAGCACGCGGTTGATCAGGCGATCGGCGTGCTTCATCTCCTCGATGGATTCTTCGTAGACGACCTCACCGAGGTGGTGAAAGCCCCAGTTCTCGAACATCCGCGCATGCAGGAAGTACTGGTTGACGGCGGTCAGCTCGTTGGTGAGCACGCCGTTCAACAGCTTGATGATCGCCGCGTCGCCCTTCACTGATCCTCGCTCCTATTCGGCGGCGAGGCGCATGCCCTCCGCCGTCTCGCCGATCATGCGACGCACGTCGCAGACGCACCGGGCGCACTGCGGTCGGCACCCGTGACGATCGAACACCTGACGGGGGCGAACGGCGCCCGTCTCGATGGCGGCTCGAACGTCGCGCTCACGAATGCCGTGGCAGTTGCATACGTACACGGGAGACTTCTTCCGACAAGAGGGGCGCGGCACGGGCGCCAAGTCCCGTGCTCTTGCAAATCATTCGCATCTTGTGTCAAGCGCCTGTGGCGGGAAAATGACCGCCGCCGATTCGGAGCGCGGCCTGCCCATCAGCCCGTCATCTGCTCGAGCTCGCGGCCGCGTGTCTCCTGGACCATGGCGCGGACGAAGAAGAACGAGATCAGCGCCGCGATCGCGTAGAAGGCGTAGGTCGGGACGAGGCCGACCGAGGCGGCCGCCGCCGGAAAGCTTGAGGTAATGGCGAGATTGGCCATCCACTGAGCGAAGCCAGAGACCGCCAGGGCAGAGCCCCGGATGTGGTTGGGGAACATCTCGCCCAGCATCACCCACATCACCGGCCCCCAGGTGCCGTTGAAGAACACCACGTAGAGGTTGGCGGCGATGAGCGCCACGAGGCCCCAGGGTTGGGGGAGCTGTGGATGACCGTTGGCCACGGTCGCGGTGGAGAAAGCGACGGCCACGACCGCCAGGGTGACGGCCATGCCGATCGAGCCGAGGAGCAGGATCGGCTTGCGCCCGACCTTGTCGACGAAGCCCATGGAGACGAGGCACGAGACGATCGAGAGCGAGCCAGAGAGGATGTTGATCTTGAGCGAGTCCGCTTCGCTGAAACCCACCGACTGCCAGAGCGCCGCGCCGTAGTAGAAGACGACGTTGATGCCGACGAGCTGCTGAAAGACCGCAAGGCCGATCCCGGTCCAGATGATCGGACGCAGGCCGTAGCGACCGTCGAGCAGGTCGGAGAGCTTGGGCCGGTGATGATCCGCGGCGAGCGAGGCGCTGATCTCGGCCACCTTCGCCGGGGCGGCGGTCCCGCCGAAGATGCGCGCCAGCACCCGGCCGGCCTTCTCGGTTTGGCCACGAGCGACCAGGAACCGCGGGCTCTCGGGGATGGCCAGCAGGCTGACCAGAAAGACCCCCGCGGGGATGACCTGCACCCAGAACATCCACCGCCAGGCCGGGTGGCCCATGACGATGGCGGTAGAGCTTCCGGCCCCCTGGGCGATCAGCCAGTTGACCACGAACGAACCGGTCAGGCCGATGATGATCATGATCTGCTGGAGGGTGGTGAACCGACCGCGCACCGCCGCCGGGGCCACCTCGCTGATGTAGATCGGCGAGAGCACGCTGGCCGCGCCGACCCCCAGGCCGCCAGTGAGGCGGGCCAGGATGAACTGGTCCGAATTGGCGGCCGCTCCCGCGCCGATCGCGCTGATGATGAAGAGCGCTGCGGCGCCGATCATCACGTTGCGGCGGCCGTAGACGTCCGATGCGCGCCCGGCGGCGAAGGCCCCGACAGCGCAGCCGGCCAGCACCGCGGCGACGTTCACGCCCAGCATGACATCGTCGAGCCGGAAGGCTTCACGCAGGCCGGTCTGCGTGCCGTTGATGACCCCGCTGTCGTAGCCGAACATGAAGCCGCCGATGGTCGCCACGGCCACGATCGCCGTGACAAAGCCCATGTTGGCGTGGCCCTCCAGGCCGGGGCCGCCCGTGTCCACCGCCGCACCGGCCATGAAAGTCTCCTCCGCTCGCCGTTTTGCGTTGCTCAGGCGCTGCCTGCCTCGTTGCCGGGGATGGGCGTCGAAGTCAAAACACGCACATCGATCTGATGTTTGCGGTCCGATTCGCGCGGCATCGCCGGCGCGGACGGAGTCGCAGGGCTCCGCCCGCATCTGGCGCCAAAGAAAACCTGACCGGCGCCCTAGGATAATTCGAAGTTCGACGAGGCTGATCTGGCCGCGCCGCGAACCCACATCTCATTGGTCGCCGATTGAGGAGCGCATGAGATGTCTTTCGCCCCCGCCCGTTCGAACCTGCCGTCCTTCGTCGAAGGCAGTCTGGTCTTCACCGACCGGGGCCCTGAGAAGCCCTACGCCTACGCCATCCGGCTACCCGAAGGCGTGCCCCAGAACAACATCGTCACCACGCCGCACATAGTGCGCGTCGCCAATGCCCGCGAAGCCGCTGAGCCGTTCGCCCTGGATGTCCATGGTTTCGAGATTGTCGGTCACAAGACCGCGGTGCGGGACTTCTGGGACGAAGCCCAGACCCTGGCGCTCGGCCATCCAGAGACCGCTGAACTCGTGAAACGCGTCACCGGCGCGGCCCGGGTGGTGGTGTTCGACCACACGCTGCGGCGGCGGCTCGAGGGCGCCAACGACCGCACGCCTGGCGTTGTCCGCCAGCCGGCGTCACGCGTCCACGTCGACCAGACCGTGACGTCCGGCCCGCAACGGGTGCGCGACCTTCTGGGCGACGAGGCCGAAGGCCTGCTCAGCCACCGCGCGGCGATCATCAATGTCTGGCGGCCGATCGCCCGGCCGGCGCGCGACTGGCCCCTGGCTGTGGCCGATGCGCGCAGCGTGGCGCGCGACGACCTCATCGCCTCGGACCTGATCTTCGAACACCGCCGGGGCGAGATCTACAGCGTGGCCTACAACCCGGACCAGCACTGGTGGTACGTCCCTGACCTCGCGACCGACGAGGCGATCCTGATCAAGTGCTGGGACTCCGAAGAGACCGTGGCTCGTTTCGCGCCCCACACCGGTTTCGAGGACCCGACCACGCCGGAAGGCACGCCGCTGCGTGAGAGCATCGAGTTGCGGACCATCGCCTTCTTCGATTGAGCCGCGTCAGAACCCGCTGGAGGTCTTGAGTTCGGGGAACACCGCCCCGACCTTGCGCAGCAGATAGTCGCCGTAGCGGCCTGAAAAGGCGTTGGGATCGATCCGGTCCCAACGCTCGCGCGCGGATCGGCCAATGGGCCTGGCGGCCGGGATCATTTCGGCGGCGAAGTCCGGATCGTAGAACAATGGGAACGAGAGGCGGTCGCGGGCGCCGGCGTTGCGCACCCGGTGCGGGGCGGAGACGAAACGGCCGCCGCTGAGGCGCTCGAGCATGTCGCCGACATTGACGACCAGGGTCTCGGCCACAGGCGGAACGTCCACCCAGCCGCGGTCGCTTCTCACTTGCAGGCCGCCCTGATCGTCCTGAGCGAGGAGCGTCAGAAGGCCGTAGTCGGTATGTTCGCCCACGCCCCACCCCTGTGTCGCAGCCGGGGGATAGCGGAAGATGCGGAAAAGGACCGTCGGCCTGGCGAGATAGGCGCGGGCGAAGTGGTCGGCGGCCAGCCCAAGAGCGAGCGACACGCCCTGGATGATCGCGGCGGCTGCGCGCGAGGCCTCGGTCATGTAGGTCTCGACGGCGCCGCGCAACTCGGCCGGCCGGACGGGCCAGGGGTTGGCGCCGTGAAGCGGCCATCGCGCGACGACGCGCGGATCGTCACTGCCCAGCTCCTCGCCGAAATAGAGCCCTTCCTTCTGATCGGGAACGCCCGAGGTGAGCTCGCCGCCAAGTGGAAACCAGCCGCGCCAGGCAAGGCCGCCGCGGGCCATGGCGATCTCCGCCTTCCGGGCCTCCGGCAGGGCGAAGAAGTCGCGCGCCGCCGCATCGAGCCGCGAGACTGTGTCGGGGGCCAGGCCGCAGCCGGCGGCGTAGAAAAAACCGTCCCGCTCGGCGGCCGCGCCGATCGCTTCGGCCGCCGCCTGCCGGGCGGCGCCGTCGCGCCCGAAGAGCGGCGATATGTCGATCGTGGCGAGACCAACCGTCATGGAGCGGGAATTGGCGGCGAACAGGCCCTAAGGCAAGCCTCAGCCAGCAGCGCGCGCCGCATACAGCTGGTGAAAGAGGTCCAACTCCTTGGGGTCGATATCGGACACAGCCCAGAACTCCAGCCCGCCGGCCGTCCAGCGGACGAGGCTGTAGCCGTCCTTGCGCGCGACGAAACCGGCCTCTGGAGCGAGGCCGGCGGCCGGACGGACGAAGAGGTTGATCGTGTGCAGCCGCCGCTTGAAGACGATGGCCGCGACTTGCCGGCCGCCCACATAGTCGAGCCGACCGCCAGCCAGCGGGAATCCCTGGTCGGCGAGATCGACCACTGGCGGAGCGAAGTCGATCCGGCCATTGAACCAGGGTTTCACCGTGTGCCGGTCGGAGGTCGCCACATCCAGCAGGTGGCTCGCCTGCAGGGAGCGGACATGGCTGTCAACGAATTCCGCCTGGGCCCGGCCGGTCGAAAGCTGGGGTGCAGCGAAAAACACGAGCAGGCAGGCGGCGATTCCAGCCAAGGCCCCGCTGCTGGCCCAGACCGCCCGGCCCGCGGCCGGCCGCCGCGCGCCGCGGCCAATATCGGCTTCGATCCGGGCTCGCAGCGCGGCTGGCGCCGGCGCGCGCAAGGCCGGATCGGCGAGCGCCCCGTGCAGTCCCTCCAGATGCGCCAGGGCCTCGGCGCAGCCCGCGCAGGTCTTGAGGTGGGCCTCGAGCGCCACCGCGTTGGCGGCGTCGAGCTCGCCGTCCAGGAGGGCGCCGAGCAGGGGGAGTTTATCTTCGCAGGGGGTCATGATCGCGACCTCGCCTCGACGGGAAGCAGTTCGATGAGCATCTGACGGGCGCGCGACAAGCGGGACATCACCGTGCCGATCGGCGCGCCGACGGTGAGCGCAATCTCCTTGTAGGACAGCTCGGCGAACTCGCGCAGGACCAGAGCTTCGCGAAAGGGTTCGGGCAGTTGTTCGATAGTCTCGCGGAGCATGGCCGCGGCCTGGTTTTGGCCGGCCACCGCCTCGGGGTCGGGCGCGTCGGGATCGGGCCGGTCGGCTAGGTCTTCGAAGGCGACCTCGCCGCTTGGCCGGGCGGCGGCATAGGTCAGAAAACAATTGCGCACGATAGCCAGGAGCCAGGCCCGGGGCGCCTCGCCACGCCAGGTCTCGAAGCCCCGGAAGGCGCGCAGGAACGCGTCCTGGACGATGTCCTCGGCGGCCGTCGGGTCGCGGGTCAGGTAGCGGGCCAGGGCGTAGGCGGCGTCAAGGTGCGGCAGGATGGTCTGGCGAAAGCGTTCGGCCCGCTCGCTCTCCGAGCGAGGCCGCCGGGCGACGAGTTGCGGCCGCAGGAATCGGCTTCCACTCATCCGCCGCTCGGCTTGACCACGACCTCGCCCGTCATCTCCGGGTGCAGGCTGCACGAATAGGGATAGGCGCCCGGCTTGGCGAAGGTGTGGCTGAACGCATCGCCGCTGTCGAGCGCCGGCGAGCGAAAACTGTGGTCGTTGGCGACGACCGTGTGGAGGTCGTCGTCGGCGTTGGTCCAGGTCACCGTGGCGCCGGCCGGCACGGTGATCACCCTGGGCGCGAAGGCGAAATTCTGGATGGCCACTTTCACGGTGGTCAACGGTTGGGCGGTGGTGGCCAGCGGCGCGATGAGGGCGAAGGTGGCGCAGCAAAGGGCGCGAAAGATCATGGCGGACTCCAGGAAGATGTCAGGCGAGGGAGGCGTCGATCAGGGCGATGGTCTCGCCGCCGCGCACGAAGCTCGCAGTGCGCACGCCGAGCATGCCAGGCAGTTGGTCGGCGGGAACCTTGAGCGGTCCGGGCTGGGCCGCCATCCCCGGCCTCGGTTGGGGATAGGCCGTCGATCGCGCCGAGTGGAAGGTGACGTTCCCCTCCACTTTTTGCAGCACCTGGTGAATGTGGCCGTTGAGCACCGTCACCGAGCCGAACCGGGCTAGCAGCGCGAGCGCCTGATCGGCGTCGTCGGTGCCCCAGCCCCAGGGCTGGTAGACGGTCCACAGCGGGATGTGACCGAAGACGACGACGGGCGTGCTGGCAGCGCGCCCGGCGAGGTCCTGACGCAGCCAAGCGAGCTGGGCGTCGCCCAGGCGGCCGGCGCCGCCCGGCTTGAAGTCGCCGACATTGTTGAGGGCGACGAAGTGCACGCCGCGGTGGTCGAAACTATACCATCCGCCGCCGTCGACGCCGGCGCCATGACGGGCCTGGAAGGCCTTGCCGTGGCCCTCGTCGAGCAGGTCATGTTCCCCGGGAATGTAGAATGCCTGGGCGCCGAGGCCGGAAAGGATCTGCTGGGCGTCGTCGAATTCGGCGTCCTTCGACAGGTGGGTGACGTCACCGGTGTGGATGACGAGGTCTGGCTTGACGGGCAGGGCCTTGATCTTCTCGACCGCCTTGAGGGCCGTGCCGCGCGCGTCGGGGTTGGCCGCCTTATCGAAACCGATGTGCGTGTCGCTGATCTGCACGAAGGTGAAGGGCTTGGCGGCCTCGTGCTTCGATCCTGAGGCGAGGGCTGCGTCGAGGCTGACGGATGAGGCGACGCCCCCCGCAAGGGTGTAGACCGCGCCGGTTCCGGCCCAGCCGGCGCAACCTCTCAGCAGCGTGCGGCGATCATAGCTCAAGGGTTCGTCATCAGTCATCGATCGGGCTCTCAACGGGTGGCTGTCGTTGGTAAGGACCGGCGACAGCGCCTGATTATTCCCGGCGCCATGCCCGCAAACCGGGCGCCGCCGCCACAGTCCCCTGCGATCAATGCTTTAGCTGTGCATATCCGACGCCATCGCGGATTGCCCGCCTCGCCGCGTTTGCTATAAGCGCCCGCGCGCCGTCAGGCGCATCAGAGACGAATCGCTCAGCGAGCCGCCCATGCAGACGTCTTCCTTGAAGGTCATAGTCGAAGAATATCGTCCTTCGGAAGGCGAGCCATTCATGAATGAGCGGCAGCTTGAGTATTTCAGAAACAAACTTCTGAGCTGGAAGGAGGACATCCTTCGAGAATCTCGGGAAACGGTAACCCATCTTCAGTCCGAGACCGAAAACCATCCTGATCTGGCGGATCGCGCTTCATCGGAAACTGATCGGGCTCTGGAGCTTCGCACCCGCGATCGGCAGCGCAAGCTGATCTCCAAGATCGACGAGGCCATGCGCCGCATCGACGAAGGGGTCTACGGCTATTGCGAGGAGACGGGCGAGCCGATCGGTTTGGCCCGGCTGGAGGCGCGACCGATCGCCACACTCGGCCTCGAAGCCCAGGAGCGGCATGAGCGCCGCGAGCGCGTCCACCGGGACGACTGACACTTAAGGGAATGCTAAACTAATTCTTGACTCGCGTCGCCGCGCCTGATTAGTTAAGCATATGCTTAATCAATCGCCCGCCCTCGACCGGATGTTCCATGCGCTCGCCGATCCGACCCGACGTGCGGTGGTGGCGCGGCTGACCGCCGGTCCCGCCAGCGTCAGCGATCTGGCGCGGCCGCTGGCCATATCGCTGCCCGCGGTCGTCCAGCATCTGAAAGTGCTCGAAAGCGCCGGCCTGATCGCCACGGAGAAGGCCGGCCGTGTGCGCACCTGCCGCATGGCCCCGGACGCGCTCGGAGCCGCCGAGCGATGGCTGAGCGAGCGCCGCCAGGAGTGGGAGGCGCGTCTCGACCGCCTCGAAGCCTATCTCGCCGAAACCGCCAATGAAGGAGACGCCGCGTGACCACCGAGACCCTGCCGAGACTGGTCCTGGAGCGCCAGCTCGCCGCTTCCCGCGCGGTCGTCTGGAGCGCTTGGACCGATCCAGCTCAACTCGCCCGCTGGTGGGGGCCGGTCGGCTTCGCCAATCCGCGTTGTGAGTTCGACGCCCGGCCGGGCGGGGCGATCCGCATCGACATGCTGGCCCCGGATGGAGCGGTCTATCCCATGGACGGGCGCATCGAGGAGATTGTGTCGCCGAGCCGCCTGGTGTTCGCCACCACCGCGCTCGGCCCCGACGGCCGACGCTTGTTCGACATCCTGAACCGGCTGGAATTGGAAGAGTCGGGCGGCGGCACGCGCCTGAAGCTCGACGTGCGCGTGACCGCGATCCACGATCCGGCCGCCGCCAATCACCTGCCAGGTATGGAAGTCGGCTGGTCGATGAGCCTGGACCGTCTCGCTGAAGCCTTGGTCCTGCGCCCGACCGTGTTCGGCGCCTTCACCATCCGCCGCAACCTCAAGGCCAGCCCGGCGCGGGCGTTCGCTGCCTTCTCCACCCTGGAGGCCAAGCGGGCCTGGTTCGGCGGTCCAAGCGGCGGCTGGAAGGAGCTCGAGCGGTCGCTGGATTTCCGGGTTGGCGGGCGCGAACGGGCCGTCGGTCTCTGGGAGAGCGGCCGGACCACCGATTTCGACGCCGTCTACCAGGACATCGTTCCCGGCCGCCGCATCGTCTACAGCTACGCCATGCACCTCAACAGTGTGCGTATCTCGGTCTCTTTGGCGACGATCGAGTTCGCGCTGGACGGGGAGGGGACGAAGCTGACGTTCAGCGAACACGGGGCCTTCCTCGACGGCTACGACGACGCCGGCTCGCGCGAAAATGGCACCTCCGGCCTGATCGACGCGGTGGAGCGCTTTCTGGCGAACTGAGGCGTCCGGCTTTCGTCACCGTTCGCGAGGGCCTATATCGGGACAACCTTATGCTGACTCTGAGCATAAGCCGCCCGGAGCCATTTCTTGTCGGACCGCCTCGTCATCGCCGCCGTCCAGGCCAACCCGAAGCTGGGCGACGTGTCCGGCAATGAAGCCCTTGCGCGCGCGGCAATCGGCGAGGCGTCGGCCCGAGGCGCGGACCTGGCGGTGTTCTCCGAGCTGTTCCTGATCGGCTACCCGCCGGAAGATCTGGCGCTGAAGCCGGCGGCGGTGCGCGCCTGCGCCGAGGCCCTAGGCCGGCTCGCGAGCGCCACCGCGCAAGGCTGCGCAGCCCTGGTGACCCTGCCATGGCCGCACGAGGACGGCCGGCCGCGCAACGCCATCGCCCTCATCGCCGACGGTGAGGTGAAGGACGTCGGGTTCAAGATCGACCTGCCCAACTATGGCGTCTTCGACGAGAAACGGATCTTCGCCGCCGGCGAGGCTTCGCTGCTGTTCGATCTCAAAGGCGCGCGGCTCGGCGCGCCGATCTGCGAAGACATCTGGGGCCCGGACCCGACCGGGCGGCTGAAGGCGGCCGGGGCCGAGATGCTGCTCGTGCCCAACGGCTCGCCCTGGCGTAGCACGGCCGCTGACGAGCGCCTGGCCGTGGCCCGCGCCCGCGTGGTCGAGACCGGCCTGCCGCTGCTCTACGTCAACCAGATCGGCGGCCAGGACGAGCTGGTCTTCGACGGCGCCTCGTTCGCGTTGCAGGCCGAGGGTGCGGCCGCCATGCGCCTTCCGGCCTTCGAGGAGGCGCTGGGGCTTTCGGTCTGGAAGCGCGGGACGGGCGGTTGGCGCTGCGTCGAGGCCCCGTTCGCCGACTGGCCGACCGGGCCGGAGGCGGTCTACCGCGCCATGGTTACGGCGCTGCGCGACTATGTCCGCAAGTCCGGCTTCAAGGGTGTGCTGCTCGGCCTGTCCGGCGGGGTGGATTCGGCCCTCTCCCTGGTGGTGGCGCGCGACGCACTGGGCGCCGAAGCCGTGCGAGCCTGGATGCTGCCCTCGCGCTACACCAGCGCCGAGAGCATCGAGGACGCGGCCGCCTGCGCCGCCGCCTGCGGCGTGACGTTGGACGAGATCTCCATCGGCCCCGGCGTCGAGGCGCTGAACGCCATGCTCAGGCCAGCGTTTGCAGGCCTGAAGCCGGACATCACGGAGGAGAACATCCAGGCCCGCCTGCGCGGCGTCACCTTGATGGCGATGTCCAACAAGCTCGGCTTGATGTTGCTCACCACCGGCAACAAGAGTGAGATGGCGGTGGGCTACGCCACACTCTACGGCGACATGTGCGGCGGCTACAATGTGCTCAAGGACCTCTACAAAGTCGACGTCTACGCTGTCTGTCGCTGGCGAAACGCCCACGCCTTTGCCGGTGGTCCGGCGCGTCCGATCCCTGAGCGGATCCTGACCAAGCCGCCGTCGGCGGAGCTGCGCCCCGACCAGACCGACCAGGACAGCCTGCCGCCGTACGAGGTGTTGGACGCCATCCTGCATGGCCTCGTCGAGGAGGAGGCGACGCTGGACGAAATCGTCGCCCGCGGCCACGACCCGGCCACGGTCGAGCGGGTGCAGAACCTGCTCTACAACTCAGAGTACAAACGCCGACAGGCCGCGCCTGGGCTGAAGATCGGACCCAAGGCCTTCGGCCGCGACCGCCGCTATCCCCTGGTCAACGGCTTCCGGGACCGGGTGACGAGGTAGGAGTTCCTCTCTCCCCCCTCCATGAGGGGGGAGTACGGCCGACTGCGAAACAGAGGCGCGAATCAGCCAACGTCGGGAGGGGGGATCGGAAACGCCGGCGCGTCCGCCCCCCCCTCGTCCCTGCGGGACACTTCCCTCCGGTGAGGGGGAAGAGAGCCAGGCCCTACGCCCGTTGAACCAGCGGCAGGGCCACCGGCTCGCCCTCCGGCGCCGCTCGCAGAGCTGGTAGCAGGGCATCGATGTCGTCGACCTGGCTCCAACAGGCGCTGAACTCGGCCGGCAGGAGTTTCATGGCGATGAGCTGGTCGAACATCGCGAACAGCGGATTCCAGAACCCGGCCGGGTTGTAGAACACGATCGGTTTGGCGTGCAGGCCGAGGCGACGCCAGGACAGTAGCTCGATCGCCTCCTCCAGCGTGCCTATCGCCCCCGGAAGGACGGCGAAGGCGTCGGCCTCGTCGAACATGCGCATCTTGCGCTGGTGCATGTTGCTCACGACCACGGTCTCGACCCGAGTGAAGGCCATCTCGCGCTGGGTCAGAAATTCCGGGATGATCCCCAGCACCTCGCCGCCAGCGGCATGCGCGGCCCTGGCGCAGGCCCCCATGAGGCCGACCCCGCCGCCGCCATAGACCAAACGCACGTCCGCGCGGGCCAGAATTTCGCCGAACCGTGCGGCGGCCGCGATCAGCTCGGGCGGCGACGCCTCGGAGGAGGCGCAATAGACGCAGACGCTCCAGGGGCGACGCGACGGTGACGACATGTCTATATCTTTCGATCTTTCCAGCCTGGCGAGCAGCGCCGGTCGGTGGAAACGCCTAGATAGGGAAGGTGATCCGATTCAACGACCCCGCCTAATGCGCGCCGTACTACCGCTTGTTCTGGCTTTGGCATGCTGCGCCCCGCCGCCTTCGGGCGCCGAGCGGCCCCGTGAGGCTGGCGCTGAACAGGGCTATGCGCCACCGCCGGCGATCACCGGTGCGGCGCGCGGGGCGGAGGGGCGGGTGTTGTTGGCCGGCGTCGCCCCGCCCGCCAGCCGGGTGCGCCTGGGCAGTCCCGACGGCCACGAGATCTTTGTTCTGGCCGACGCCACGGGCGCCTGGCGCGCTGCTCTCCCGGCGAGCGACAGTGTCAATCTCTATGGTCTTTCCGCGCCCCAGGGCGGGCAGGTAGTCCAGGCCGAGGGCTATGTGGCCGCCGCGCCCGGCGGCGAGGCTGCACGCCTCAGGGCCGGCTCGGGCGCCGTGGTCTTTGAGCGGCCCCGCTCTGGCGCCGGGCTGCTGGCGGCCGACTTTGACCGCAAGGGCGCCGCCGTGCTCTCCGGCTGGGCGCCGCCCAAATCAGCGATCACCGTGAACGTCGATGGCGCGGCGCGGGCCAGAGTCGAGCCCGGCGCCGACGGCCGTTTCATGCTCACCCTCGACAAGCCGCTCGGGGCCGGCCCCCACGCCGTGGAGGTCGCCGGCGGCGGCGCGCCCTGGCGTGGCAGCCTTGATGTTTCGCCGGCCTCGCCGCTTACGGCCGGTCCGTTCCGCGCCGCCGCGGTCGCTGGCGGCTGGCGGGTCGACTGGCTCACGCCCGGCGGCGGCGTGCAGTCGACGGTGATCTTCGAGCGATGAGCTTCGTTCACGGATTCTCTCGCTTCGGGCCTGGCGAGGCCCCTCCGCCGGGCGTGAAGTTCAGCTTCTTCTCCGCCATGGCCGACCTCGTCCGCCTGGTGCTGCGCTCACGGGCGCCGGGACTGAGAGGGCGGCTGGCCCTGGCCCTTGGCTTGGTGCTGATCGGCAAGTGGACCGGCGTCATCGGGCCGCTCTTCCTGCAGAGCGCCATCGACCGTCTCAACCATGGGCGCGGTGCGGGCGAGGCGGTGTTCATCGCCTTTGGCGGCCTCGTCGCCGGCTGGGTAGGACTGCGCTTTCTGGCCGGCGCGATGCCCTACGTGCGCGACGCGGTGTTCACGCCCGTCTCGCAGCAGGCCCTGGCCCGCTCGGCCGTGGAAACCTTTGCCCATTCTCTGTCGCTGTCGGTCGACTTTCACCAAGGCAAACGCAGCGGCGCACTGGCGCGGATCATCGACCGTGGCGCGCGCTCCACCGACTTTCTTCTGCGTAGCGTGGTCTTCGATCTGGGGCCGACGGCGCTCGAGCTCGTCATGGCCGCGGCTGTCCTGAGCAGCCGCTTCGACTGGCGTCTCGCCGCCGTGGCGGTGGTGACCATCGCCGTCTACACCAGCTTCACCTTCGGCATTTCCAACTGGCGCATCGAGCACCGTCGCGTGCTCAACGAGGCCGATTCCGAGGCCGCCGGGCTGGCCATGGACGCCCTGATGAACTTCGAGACCATCAAGACTTTCGGCGCCGAGTCGCGGGTGGTGGGGCAGTACGGCGCGGCGATGGGCGACTATGTGGGCGCGGCGGTCAAGGCCAACACCTCCCTGCAGATGCTCAACCTGATCCAGAGCCTGGTGCTCAACGTCGGCCTCGTCGCCGTCACCCTGATGGCCGGCCGCGAGGTGCTGGCCCACCGCATGACGCTGGGCGGGATCACCGCCTGCATCCTCATCCTGCAACAGGTCTATTCGCCGCTGTTCACGCTGGGCGTGAACTACCGCCTGATCCGCCAGTCGTTCGTCGACATGGAGCAGATGCTGGAGCTACGGGCCGTCGAGCCCGACATCGTCGACGCGCCCGGCGCGCGACCCCTGCCGCCGCCCACCGGCCGTGGCGCCGCGCTCGCCTTCGAACAGGTGGGCTTCCAGCACAAGGGCCGATCGGCCGGACTCTCCGAGGTGAGCTTCACCGTCGCTCCCGGGACGACCACGGCCTTGGTCGGCCCGTCTGGAGCCGGAAAGACCACGATCGCACGCCTGGCGCTCAGGCTGATCGACCCGCAGGCGGGGGTGGTGCGCCTCGATGGCGTCGACCTGCGGCAGGCTCAGATCGCCTCGCTGCGCGGCGCTGCGGCAGTGGTTCCCCAGGACGTGGCGCTGTTCAACGATACCCTGTTCGCCAACATCGCCTTCGGCGATCCCCACGCCGACGAAGCCGCCGTCTGGGCGGCGGCGGAGGCGGCCGAGCTCGCCAGGTTCATCGAGGGTCTGCCGGCCGTGATGGAGACACGGGTCGGCGAGCGCGGCCTCAAGCTCTCCGGCGGCGAGCGCCAGAGGGTCGGCATCGCCCGGGCGCTTATCGCCAACCCGCGCCTGCTGGTCCTCGACGAGGCGACCAGCGCCCTCGACGGCGCCACCGAGGCGGCCATCCAGGCCACCCTGCGCAAGGTGCGGGCAGGGCGCACCAGCCTGGTCATCGCCCATCGCCTGTCGACCATCGTCGACGCCGACCAGATCCTCGTCCTGCGCCGCGGCCGGATCGTCGAGCGCGGGACACACGATGACCTGCTCGCTCGGCGCGGCGAATACGCCGCCCTGTGGCGACGTCAGACCCGCGGCGCGATCTACGTCCAGCCTGAACCCGAAACCGTCTGAGAGGAGCGAACGCCGATGCGCTATCTGCACACCATGGTCCGGGTCGCCGATCTCGAACGCGCCCTCGACTTCTACTGCGCCAAGCTTGGACTGGAAGAGGTGTCGCGCTTCGACAACCCGGCCGGACGCTTCACCCTGGTGTTCCTGGCCGCGCCGGATGACGCCCCGGCGGCCAAGGACAAGCGAGCGCCGATGGTCGAACTGACCCACAACTGGGACCCGGAGGATTATCCGGGCGGCCGCAATTTCGGCCATCTCGCCTATCAGGTCGACGATATTTATGCGACCTGCGCCCGGCTGAAGGACGGCGGCGTCACCATCAACCGGCCGCCGCGCGACGGTCACATGGCCTTCGTCCGCTCGCCCGAGGGCATCTCTATCGAATTGCTGCAGAAAGGCGCGGCCCTGGCGCCGGCCGAGCCGTGGACGTCAATGCCCAACGTCGGGGCCTGGTGACTGCGATCTGAGCCAATTCACCGCCGCAGCCACCCAGGCCCGATCGCGGGCCAGCGGCGAGACGTGGCTGGCGCCGATCGCCTCCAGCACCCAGCCGCGCGCCGCCCGTTTGGCCGGGACTTCCTCGGCCGCGCGCCAGGCCGCGGCCAGTGTCCGATCGGGATCGGGGCTTCCGAACAGGGTCACCGTGGGGATCTGAGTCGGGGAGCCGCCGAGATTGGCGATGATGTAGAGGCCTGGGACGATGGCGCGATCCTCGTCGCGCGCCACTCGCAGCTCACGCGGATGGGAGAGGAATTTCTGCTTCCGCCGCGCCGCGTCCGACGGCAGCGCCTCCGCTTTGACGACAGATCCGGCGCCCAAAGCGGCGAGACCCAGGCCGCCGGCCGTGGCCGCGAGGTTGGAGAGCCGCCGCTCACGGTTGAGATCGGCCAGTAGCAGGGGGTCGGAAAGGTCGTTGCTGGTCACGCCGTTGACGTAGACCAGGCCCGCAACGCGCTCCGGCCACAGGGCGGCGAAAGCCTCGGCGTAGAGCGCCCCGTTGGAGTGGCCGACCAGGATCACCGGCCGTGACTCACCCAGGGCGTCGAGGAGTGTCGCCAGCTCTTCGGCGATCGCGGTGACATCGTCCTCCCCTGCGCGGGGTGGCGAGTCGCCGACGCCGGCCCGGTCGTAGGCGCAGACGCGCCCGCCGTGCGAGAGGTCGTCCAGCACCAGGTCCCAGTCGGCTGACGTCCCGAACGCGCCAGATTCGAGGATCACGGTCGGTGCGCTCGTCGGCTCGCCCCGGCAATCCACGTAAAGGCCGCCGACAACGGAACCGGACGCCGCCGGCCCGCCCGCCAGCAGTCCGATGAGGGCGACGAATCCCAGGACACGCATGGCGACCAGATTGACCACAAGGGCCGGGGAGCGTTCAATCTGCGAGAGGACAGGAGCCCAGTTGTATGCCGAGACCCGCCAACCCCATCTTCGACCTGCGCGGGGTCAATCACCTGGCTCTGGTCTGCAAGGACATGGACCGCACGGTCCGCTTCTATCGCGACGTGCTCGGCATGCCGCTGGTCAAGACCATCGACCTGCCCGACGGCATGGGTCAGCACTTCTTCTTCGACATCGGCAACGGCGACTGTCTGGCCTTCTTCTGGTTCCCGGATGCTCCGGCGGCCGCTCCAGGCCAGTCGAGCCCGGCGCACCTACCTGGCCACGGCTCGATCGCCACGGCCCATGGCTCGATGAACCACATCGCTTTCGACGTGGCGCCGGAGAAGTTCGACGCCTATTGCGAGCGGCTGAAGGCCCGTGGGATCGCCCTCTCGCCGGTGCTGAACCACGACGACTCCCGCTACCAAGTCAGCGCCGAGGTGACCGACCGGGTGTTCGTGCGCTCGGTCTATTTCTTCGATCCGGATGGGGTGTGCCTGGAGTTTGCCGCCTGGACCAAGGTCTTCGGCCCGGAGGATGTGGCGCATGATCCGATGACCGCCACGGGCGCGCGCGCCGTTGGCGTCGTCACGGATCTGGCCTCGGCGGACTGAACCTGCCCGAAGCGCCGGCGATGAATGCGGACGGCATCCTCGAGGCCGTCCGCCGGCTCGGATTGATCGGGACAGGGGAGGGAGCGGAGATCGCTCCCCTGGCAGGCGGAGTTTCGTCGGACGTCTTTCTCGTGCGCGCTCGCTCGGGCCGCGAATGGGTGGTCAAGCGGTCGATCCCGCGCCTGCGGGTGAGGGCCGATTGGCGGGCTCCCGTCAGCCGCGATTTCGCTGAGGTCGCCTGGCTGGAGACTGTGCGCGCCATCGATCCGCGGCTCGCGCCGGAGGTGGTGGCTCGCGACCTGACGACGCATCTCTTCGTCATGGAGCGGATGTCAGGCCGTCCGTGGAAAGCGGAAATGGTCGATGGCCGCGTCGAACCTTCGTTCGCCGCCCGGGTCGGGGCCGACCTCGCTCGTATTCATGCGGCGACGACCGGCCGGGCGGACGTGGCGGCGCGGTTCCCGAACGGCGGCAATTTCGTCGCCCTGCGGATCGATCCGTTCATTCTGTATACGGCCGATCGTCATCCGAACGTGGCCGACCGCCTGCGCGCCCTGGCGGCGGACCTTGGCGCACGGCGAGAGGTGCTGATCTGGGGCGACTGCAGCCCGAAGAACATCCTCGTCGGTCCTGCGGGGCCGGTGTTCCTCGACGCCGAGACGGCGGCCATGGGCGATCCGGCCTTCGATCTCGCCTTCTGCCTCACCCACCTGCTGCTGAAGACGGTCTGGCTGTCCCATCTGGGCGCGCCGCTCCTGGCCAGCTTCGAGGCTCTGCGCGCCGGCTATCTCGCGGGCGTCGGGGTCGACCCAGACTTCGAGACCCGCGCCGCCGCCCTCGTCGGGGCCCTGCTGTTGGCGCGCGTCGACGGTAAGTCCCCGGCCGACTACCTCGACACCGTGCAGGATGGTGTGGTGAGGGCGCGGGCGAGGGCGATCCTGATGCGGCCGAAACTTACGCTCGCCGGGTTGCCGGCGTTCTGGCGGGCGCTGGCCTAGAGGAGTGGAGTCAGGGCCTCCAGCGGGCGCGCGAGCACGGTTCCCTTGGGCGTGACCACGATCGGCCGCTCGACCAGGACCGGGTGCGCGGTCATGGCCTCGAGGATCGCCGCGTCCGAGACGCCTGACCTGGTGAGGCCGAGCTCCTCCGCCGGCGTGCCGCGCACGCGCAGGATGTCGCGCGGCGACTTGCTCATGGCGCCGAGCAGGCCCTTCAGCTGAGGAACCGTCCAGCCGGCCTTCAGGTATTCGACGACCTCGGGTTCGACGCCGCTTTCGCGGATCGCCGCCAGCGCTTTGCGCGAGGTGGTGCAGGCCGGATTGTGGAAGATGGTGACGCTCATCGCGGACGCTCTCCCGCGCCATTGAACCGGCGTCAAGCGCACCTCGTCAGTTCTTAGAGTGCGTTATAGAGTTGGCTCAGGGAGGAGACGAATTGGCGCGCGACGAGGCCAGGGCGATGCTCGCGGACGAGGGCTGGTGTCGTGTGCCGAACGTGCTCGACGCAGCCGGCGCGACCGAGGCGCTGAGCAGACTGTGGTCGGCGGCGGCCGAGAGCGAGCGGCGCGGCGCGCCAACCTTTCTGCCGATGCTCGATCCCAACGCCAGCAATGTGCGCGTCTTCTACCTGCTTGAGCTCGATCCCCTGTTCCGGGCGCTGATCGGTCATCCCATCGCCGTCGAGGTGGTGCGCGAGGTGCTGGGGCCCGACTTCATGATCTCCAACTTCACGGCCAACATCGCCCGACCGGGATCGAAGTCCATGGCCCTGCATTCCGACCAGTCGATCGTCGTCCCCGAGCCCTGGCTCCAGCCCTGGGCGGTCAACATCATCTGGTGCCTGACCGACGTCAGTTTCGCGAACGGGGCGACGCTCTACATCCCAGGCAGCCATCGGTGGACGACGCGAGCCGCGGTTCCGCCCGATGCGCCGGCGCGGCTCAGGCCGTTCGAGGCCAAGGCCGGCGATATCCTGGTGATGGACGGGCGGCTCTGGCACACCTCCGGCGCCAACGTCACGCAGGGCGACGACCGCGCCCTGCTCTTCGGCTACTACACCGCGCCGTTCCTGCGGTCCCAGGTCAACTGGAACGCCGCCCTGTCGGCCGAGACCCGGGCTTCGCTCGATCCGCAGATGCGCGCCTGGCTGGGGCTCGATCTGGCCGCCAACGTCGGCCGGGCCGGCGACCTGCGCTTCCTTGAACATCAGTTCCCCGCGGAGCTGGCATGAGCGTCGCCGAGACCCTGACTGCCGATCTTCCGGCCCCGACCCGCGACCTCGCCCCGGGGCCTCGGCGACATCGCCCGTTTCGGCCTCGCCATCGTGCCCGACGTGCTGACCGGCGAGACCCTGGAGCGCACGCGCGAGGCGCTCTATCGCGCCGCCGACTCCGATCGCGGCCGCGCACGGGAGCAGAAGTTCGGCCTCGACAACGCCCACGACGGGACCAACCAGCGGGTCTGGAACGTGCTCTCCCGCGATCCCTTGTTCGAGGATCTCGCGTTCCATCCGCTGGCCGTGGCCTTCGTGCGCGGCGTGCTCGGCTGGCCGGCCCTGCTCGGCAATATCTCGGCCAACATCACCGGCCCCGGCGGCGGGGAGATGGTGCTGCATGCCGACCAGCTGTTCGTGCCTCAACCCTGGCCGGCCGAGCCGCAGGACCTCAACGTCGCCTGGCGCCTGGACGACTTCACCGAGGCCAATGGCGCCACCTGCCTTGCGCCGCAGAGTCACCGGCTCAACCGCGCGCCCCGGCCGGAGGAGGGCGGGGCGGCCGTCGTTCCGATCGAAGCGGCCGCCGGTTCGATCGTGGTGTTCGAGAGCCGTCTCTGGCACCGGACCGGCCACAATTCCACCGCTGGCGAGACCCGGGCCGGCGTCTTCGCCTGGTACACCAAGCCGATCTACCGGACGCAGGAGAACTGGTTCTTGTCGCTGCGGCCCGAGATCCGACAATTTGCCTCCGAGGAGGCATTGGTCCTGCTCGGCTACAAGACAGCGGGCCTCGGCCTGGCGAACGGCGCCTCGCCGGCGTGAAGTTTCGCGCAAGCGTCGTGGAAGCGGGTTAGCCTGCAAAGGTCATGAGCCTATCCGACCTTGAGCTCAGCCGTCGGCGGCTGCTCGCCGCCGCAGGGCTCCTGGGTGCGGCGTCTTTCGTTGAGGCCGCCAGAGGCGAGACGGCGTCGGAGCCCGCGTCGGCGCCGCCGGTCGCAGGCCTGCACCTGCAGTTCGGCGCTGACGCCGCCACCGAGATGGTGGTGTCGTGGCACACCCTGGAGCGGGTCGAGCGCCCACGAGTGCTGCTCGGGCGGCTCGACGGGCGTCTGGAGCTAACGGTCGAGGCGCGCGAGGCCAGCTACCTCGACGCCAAGTCCGGCCGCCGGGTCTTCGCCTGGCACGCGCGGCTGCGCGGCCTGGGCCCCGATAGCCCCTACATCTACGCCGCCCTGCACGACGGCGCGGCGCCACAGTTTGGCGCTTTCCGGACCGCGCCGCCCGGCCGCGCCCGCTTCACCTTCACCAGCTTCGGCGACCAGGGCACGCCGACCCTCGGACGGCCCTGGACCCCGCCAGAGGGCGTGGTGCTGCCCGCGCACCTCTCCTCGCCGGTGTGGGTGAACGACAATCTCGGCTCAGCGGCCGCCGCCGACACCACCGCTGGCGTCGAGCGTCTGGCTCCCCTCTTCCACCTGTTCAATGGCGATCTCTGCTACGCCAACCTGGCGCAGGATCGCGTCCGCGCCTGGCGCGATTTCTGGGACAACAACAGTCGCAGCGCCCGCAACCGGCCGTGGATGCCCTCGGCCGGCAACCACGAGAACGAACTCGGCAACGGCCCGATCGGCTACGCCGCCTACCAGACCTATTTCTGCGTGCCTGAGGCGACCGGCCAGACCGAGACGACTCGGGGCCTGTGGTACGCCTTCACGGTCGGCCAGATGCGCGTGGTGAGCCTCGCCAACGACGACATCTGTTACCAGGACGGCGGCGATTCCTACGTGCGCGGCTATTCCGCCGGCGCCCAAAAAGCCTGGCTGGCAAAGGAGCTCGCCGCCGCCCGCGTCGACCCAGCAATCGATTGGGTTGTGGTCTGCATGCACCAGGTCGCCATTTCCACGGCCGATCGAGCCAACGGGGCCGATCTCGGCATCCGCGAGGAATGGGTTCCGCTGTTCGACCAATACGGCGTCGACCTGGTCGTCTGTGGCCACGAGCACCACTACGAGCGCTCGCATCCGATCCGCGGGCGCCAGGCCAACGCTACGCTGACGCCGATCCCGACGTCCACGGCCACCGACGTGATCGACACGACCAAGGGGTGCGTCCACATGGTGATCGGCGGTGGTGGCACCTCCAAGCCCTCCAACGGCGCCCTGTTCGATCCGCCGGCCTGCCGGGTGATCACCGCGGCCGGCGACGTCGACCCCAAGACCGGCAAGCGGCCGCCGGTCTATGTGCATGAGCCGGCGCTCTGGTCGGCGGTGCGCAACGCCACGCACGCTTACGGCTTCGCCGCCTTCACGGTCGATCCGGGCTCGCCCGGCGGCGAGACGACGATCGAGGCCGTCTACTATGATGTCGTGGAGGACGGGCGGCTGGCGCCGTTCGAGCGTTTCACCCTGCGCCGCCCGCGGCGAGCGTGAGAGGGGGCCGGATTCGTCTCGCCAAAGCTCGCGTTGTTGCGAACGCCTCGCAATAGCTTGCAACTGAGAACCACTCGCATTATCCGCTTCAATCATGAACACGGCGAAGCGAATGGCGCGAGCGGCGCGGATCTTGGGCGGCGCAGTCGCCGCCTGCGGTTGGGCCTTACCTGGTCTCGCCGCGCCGCCACCCATCTCGGTGCCGGTCACCCAGCAACAGGGGGAGACACCGGAGAGCCAATCCAGCGGCTTTCTTGGCAACCTCCAGCGCAGCAATTTCCTGTTGGGCGACCTTTTCGGACTGCGCACCGAGCTCAGCAAGTTCGGGATTTCGCTCGCCATCCAGGAGACCAGCGAGGTGCTGGGCAACGTCACTGGCGGGAGCAAACGCGGCTTCGAGTACGACGGCCTGACGCAGGCGATCGTGCAGCTCGACACCCAGCGGGCGTTCGGCTGGTATGGCGGCACTTTCAATGTCAGCGCGCTGCAGCTTCATGGCCGCAACCTGAGCGCGGAAAACCTCGCCAGCCTCCAGACCGCCAGCGGCATCGAGGGGGATCGCGCCACCCGGCTGTGGGAGCTGTGGTACGATCAGAAGCTGCTGCCGGAGGATCGGCTGGACATCAAGATCGGCCAGCAGAGCGTCGATCAGGAGTTCATCGTCAACCCGAATGGGGCTTATTTCGTCAACACCATGTTCGGCTGGCCGATGGTCCCGTCCGCGGATCTTCCGGGGGGCGGTCCGGCCTATCCGCTTTCGGCGCTGGGCGTCCGATTCCGCTACCGACCGATCAACCCGGTGTCGATCCTGGCCGGCGTCTACAACGGCAGCCCGGTTGCCAACAACCAAGGCGATTCGCAGAAGACCAATCCTTCCGGCGTCAGCTTCCCGCTCAACGGTGGCGTCTTGGCGTTCCTGGAGCTTCAGTACACCTCGCCGGCGATCGGCAGCATGGTCTACCCGGGCGGCGGCGCGCCTCTGGGTCATACCTACAAGGTCGGCGTCTGGTACGATTCAGAACAGTTCGGCGACCTGCGCTACGACAATACCGGCGCGCCTCTGGCGAGCGCTGAGACCACGGGCATCCCGCTTCCCCATCATGGCGACTATTCGATCTACGCCGTGGCCGACCAAATGGTCTGGCGCGCGGGCGACAATCCCAACAAATCAGTCAGTGTGTTCGGCCGGGTGATGGACACGCCTCAGGGCGATCGCAATCTCGTCGATTTCAGCCTCAACGCCGGCCTCGTCTATCACGACCCGCTACCCAATCGGCCCGACGACACGATTGGTCTGGGCATGGGCTACGCCCACGTGAGCAGCCGCGCGCAGGGCTTCGATCAGGATGTGGCCCTCCTGATCCACGAAATCGATCCAACGGCGTTCAGCCCGATCCGCAGCAGCGAGACTTATGTGGAAGCGACTTACCAGTATCAGATCCACCCTTGGTGGCAGGTCCAGCCGGACGTCCAGTATGTGTTCAATCCTGGCGGCGGCGTCCTCAACCCCAACGCGCCGACCACGCGCGTTGGCGACGAACTGGTGATTGGCGTTCGCACCAATATGCTCTTCTAGCGGGATCCAAATGACCATGACGAAGAGAACGCGAGCAACGGGCCTGACGTTGGTGGCCGGTGTGTTGATCGCAACCGGCGTCGCGGCGGCCCCCCAGGGCTTCCTCGAGACCATCCACAAGCACTCGACGCTTACCTCCACGGTGACCGAGAACGGCGACCTCAACCCCTATGCCGTTGTCGTGGCGCCGGTGACCGCCGGCAAAGTGCAGGCGGACGACGTCCTGGTCGACAACTTCAACGATGTCTCCAACCTCCAGGGCACCGGGACCACCATCGTCGGCTATCGGCCTGCGACCAAGCAGACTTACCTCTTCGCCAAGGTCCCGCAGGGCCTCGCGCAGTGCCCGGGCGGGGTCGGCCTGACCACGGCCATGACCATGCTCAAGAGCGGCTGGGTGATTGTCGGGAGCACGCCCAGCAAGGACGGAACGACAGCGACCAAGGGCGATGGCTGCGTCCTGGTGCTGGACCCGAACGGCGTCGTGGTCGCCGCCTGGTCGGGACCGACGATCAACGATCCGTGGGGCGACATGGCGGTGGTGGACGAGGGCGCCAAAGCGACGCTCTTCATCAGCATGGCCGGTTTCGGTCTGCCAAGTCCTGACGTCATCGATCCTGCCACGCACCTGCCGGTGGTGATCCACAAGGCCACGGTCCTTCGGCTCGAAATCGAGATTCCGGACGGCAAGCCGCCGGTCCTTGTCAGTCAGACGGTCGTCGGCGACGGCTTCTCCGCCCGCGCCGACCGGGACAATTTCTTGCTTGGCCCCACGGGCCTCGCCCTGGCGCCGGACGGCACGCTCTATGTCACTGATGGTCTCGACAATCTCATCGCGGCCGTCCCCAACGCCGCCGCCAGGACCGACAGCGTCGGGACCGGCAAGCCGGTGACCAACAATGGGCTGTTGTCGTGGCCGCTCGCCATGGCCTGGTCGCCGGAAGGACATCTGCTGGTCTGCAACGGCAAGGACGGGCGTCTGGTCGAGGTCGACCCGGTCGCCGGCAAGCAGGTCTACGCCCAGTGGATCAACAACGACCAAGCCCAGTCACCGCCTGGCAACGGCGATCTCTTCGGCATCGCCATGACGCCGGACAAGACCGGTTTCTACTACGTCATGGATGACGTGAACACGCTGATGCGCGCCTCACGATGAATAACGACGACAAACTCGTGGCCTCGCGCCGAGGGTTTCTGGTTGGCGCGGCCGGACTGGCCGGCGCGGCGGCGGCCGTGCGGCCGGCCGCGGCGGGCGTAACGGCCGCGAACACGCTCGCCTTCCATGGTCCGCATCAGGCTGGGGTGACGACGCCGCAGCAAGCCCACGTCAATTTCGCCACCTTCGACATCACGGCTGAAAAACGTGAAGACGTCGCCGCCCTGATGCGCGCGTGGACCGAGGCCGGCGCAGCGCTCACGGCCGGCGCCATGCTGGCCGGCCCGCCGGACGATCCGGCCAGTCCACCCACCGACACCGGCGAGACGCGCGATCTTTCCGCCAGCCGCCTGACGCTGACCTTCGGCTTAGGCCCGGGTCTCTTCGCCAAGGACGGGGTCGATCGATTTGACCTGTCAGCGCGGCGGCCTCCGGCGTTCGTCGACCTGCCGAAATTTGTCGGCGACCAGCTAGTCGAGGCCCGCACCGGCGGCGATCTCTGCGTCCAGGCCTGCGCCGACGACCCTCAGGTGACCTTCCACGCCGTGCGCCAGCTGGCGCGCCTGGCCGATGGCGTGGCCAAGCTGCGTTGGGCTCAGGCGGGGTTCCTCTCGCGCGGGGGCGACCCCAAAGCGACGCCGCGCAATCTGATGGGCTTCAAGGACGGCACCATCAACGTCGCGGCCGCGGACATGGACAAGTTCGTCTGGGTCGGCGACGAGGGCGGCAGGTGGATGCGCGGGGGGACCTATCTGGTCGCGCGACCGGCCAGGATCGCCCTCGAGCACTGGGATCGGATGAAACTCGCCTTCCAGGAACAGACCATGGGCCGCCGCAAGGCCGATGGAGCGCCGATCGGCGCCAAGGACGAGTTCACCCCGCTCGATCTCGACGCCAACGACACTGACGGCAATCCGCTGATCGCCGAGAATTCGCACGTGCGTCTGGCCGCGCCCCAGACCAACGATGGCGCTCAGATTCTCCGCCGCTCCTACTCCTACGACAATGGCCTCAGCTTCGTCGCCGAACGGTGGCCGCCCTGGCGTCAGGGGATGGAGCTGGACTCGGGTTTGCTGTTCATTTGCTACCAACGCGATCCACGGACCGGGTTCATCAAGCTCTTCGATCGCATGTCCAAGTTCGACATGCTGAACCAGTTCGTGACCCACATCGGCGGCGGCCTGTTCGCCTGTCCGGGCGGCGTGCCGAAGGGTCGGTACCTGGCTCAGGCGCTGTTCGAGGTCTGACCTCCACGCGGGCTCTTGCCCCAGCGGCGCTTGCGGGCTCAAAACCGCGGGCGACCCGTCTTTGGAGGGAGGAAAGCATGGCCGACCTGCTGGCGATGTCCGCCAAGGTGATCGACGAAGGCGCAGCCCCGCCTGAGCTCGGCCCTCTCAATCGCATCAACCACCAGCTGTCCGAGATCGCCGACGGCGTGGCCATGGTCGAGGCGTTCTCGCACTGCGTGCTGTTCGAGACCGATGACGGCCTCGTCGCTTTCGACACCTCGGGGCCGGCCGGCGGCGGCCTGGTGGTCGACGAGGTGCGCCGCTGGCGGCCGAAGGACCGCTTCAACACGGTGGTCTACACCCATGGGCACGTCGACCACGTGGGCGGGGCGGGGGCCTTCGTGGCGGACGCTGAGGGGCGCGGCGATCCCCGGCCGCGCTTCGCCGGCCACGAGAATGTGCCGAGGCGCTTCGACCGCTACGAGATGACCGACGGCTACAACCGGGTCATCAATGCGCGCCAGTTCGGCCAGTTCGTGCGCGCCGGTTATTCGATCGGCGGCGAGGCGCGGTTTCTACCCGCCGCCACGCCCAGGCCCGACACCATCTACGCCCACACGCTCGACCTGGAGGTTGGCGGTCTGGCGGTCCATCTGCGCCACGCCCGCGGCGAGACCGACGATCACACCTGGGCCTGGATTCCTCAGCGCAAAGCCATCTGCGCCGGCGACTTCTTCATCTGGAACTTCCCCAACGCCGGCAATCCGCAGAAGGCCCAGCGCTATCCCCTGGAATGGGCGGGCGCGATGCGGGCCATGGCGGCTCAGGGCGCCGAGCTGTTTCTTCCCGCCCACGGCCTGCCGATCGCCGGGCGGGCGCGGATCGGCAAGGTTCTGACCGACGTCGCCGAAGTACTCGAGAAGCTGGTTGGCGACACCATCGCCATGATGAATGAGGGCGCGCGACTCAATGAGATCGTCCACGAGGTCTTCGTCGATCCGGACGCCCTGGCGCGGCCCTGGTTGCGCCCGCTCTATGACGAGCCGGAGTTCGTGGTCCGCAACATCTGGCGGCTCTACGGCGGCTGGTATGACGGCAATCCGGCCAGCCTGAAGCCAGCGCGGGAGACGGCGTTGGCGGCCGAGCTGGCGGCGCTGGCCGGCGGGTCTGACAAGCTGGCCGACCGAGCCCTGGCCTTGGCGGACGAGGATATCCGGCTGGCCTGCCATCTGGCGGAGTTCGCTGTTCAGGCCGCGCCCGACAGCGCGCACGCCCATGGCGCGCGGGCCGAGATTTTCCAGCGCCGCCGCGAGCTCGAGACCTCGCTTATGGCCAAGGGCGTTTTCGGTTCGGCCGCCAACGAGTCGAAGGCCAAGCTGGCCGAGGACGGCTCGAACTCAGCTACGCCAGCGGGGTGAGGCGCTGGCCGGGGAGACCGCAGTCCTCTCAAATTCAAACCCGCCTGGAGAGACACACCCGTGCTCAAGACTTACACCGGCAGTTGCCAATGCGGCGTGGTCCGCTTCGAAGCCGACGTGGACATCAGCGCCGGGACCGGCAAATGCAACTGCACAATCTGTGCAAAGATGCGGTTGTGGTCGGTCAATGCCACGCCTGATGCGTTTCGTCTGATCGCCGGCGAGTCCGAGCTGACCGACTATCGGGGCGCCAACCCCGTCGCCCACCATGTCTTCTGCCGCAATTGCGGCGTGCGGCCTTTTGAGTGGGTCGACATGCCCAACATGAGTGGCAGCAAGTATTACAACCTCAATGTCGCCTGCCTGGACGGCGTCGATATCGATGAACTGATGTCGGCCCCGGTGACCTTTTATGACGGGCTGAACAATAACTGGAATGAGACTCCAGCCGAGACGCGACACCTCTAACGGTCACTTGGCAGTCCATGTAGCGAGCTTGGCTGCAAGGCGGCCCGAAGCCATCACGGCGAAAGCGTGAGGCGCCGATCATGCTCGGGGGCGGCGGCGTTGGCGCGCAGCCGAAGACCCTTGAGCCACAGGCGCAGCGCCTGCCAATGAATAGCCCCCAGCACTTCGAGCCAGAGGATGGGGTGGCTCAAGAGCAGCTTGAGCAGGCTGGCATCAGTCAGCGGCTCGCGCGCGCCAACGAATGTGGCGGTCATCAGTAAGCCGTCGGGGTCGCTAACCCGGATGCCCACGACGGCCGTCTTGCCCGGCGCCGCGAGGTGGAACTCGTAGTGAAGATCCATGTCCATGAATGGCGAGACGTGAAACGTCTTGGGGCAAGTCTGCTGCACACCGGTCCGACTGCCGCCGAGCGCGGGCAACAAGTAGCAATGGCGGCCGCCAAAGGTGTTGTTGACTTCGCAGAGCACCGCGGCGAGTTCGCCATCCGGCCGGTGGCAGAAATAGAGGCTGATCGGGTTGAAGACGGCGCCGAACACGGCCGGCATGCACAGCAGGCGCACTGCGCCGCCGGCCGAGATTCCGGCGTCTGCCAGGCGGCGCGCCACCTGCGCCTTGAGCGGCGTGGCGTCTCCGGCCAGGTGATGCTTGGCCTGCAGCGACAGCGGCGCGAACCGATCGACCGCGAACAATTTGAGCTCGCGGTCTAGCTCGGTCAATTCGTCGAGATCGAAGAGGATCATCGGCATGCGCTTGCGCAGTCCGTGCCGGCGCGGTCGCAGGCGCATATGGCCGACCAACCCACGATAAAGAGAAGAGGTCCGCACGTTCACGCCGCCAACTGCGCCTCGACCGGGACGGGTGGGCTGAGCATCCGGCCGGATTCCGACGGCACGGTCCAGGGCCGGCGCACGCCGCCGATTGCCTCGGCGACCGCGAGGCCGGCCTGCAATCCGTCTTCGTGGAAGCCGGCGCCGAAATGTGCGCCGCAGAACCAGACGCCCCCGACGCCCTGGAGGGCCCAGAGCTGGCGCTGGGCGCCGATCGCCGGGCCGTCGAACAACGGGTGTGAGAATTCCTCCCGGCGCAGCACTTGTGAGGGGTCCGGCGGCGTGATCGGATTGACCGTGACCAGCAGCGGGCGCGGGGTCTTGAGACCTTGTAGCCGGTTCATCCAATAGGTCACGCACACGTCGCGCCGACCGTCGGACGGTCTTGCGCCGAGGTAGTTCCACGCCGACCACACGGCTCGGCGTCGCGGCATCAGCCGCACGTCGGTATGCAGAACGGCGGTGTTGGCGGTGTAGCGAAAGGCGCCGAGAGTCGTTCGCTCCCGGAGCGTGGGCCGCGCCAGCATGGCCAGAGCCTCGTCGGCATGGGTCGCGATGACCACCTCGTCGTAGCGCTCGCTGACTCCTTGAGAGTCCGTCACCCAGGCTCCATCGCCTTCGCGTCGGACCGAGCGCACCGCCGCCCCGCTGCGGACCCGATCTGCGATCGGCGCGAGTAGGGGTGCGACATAAGAGCCGCTGCCACCCTCGACCGTGCGCCAGATCGGCCGGCCGGCCAGCTTGAGCAGCCCGTGGTTCTCGAAGAAGCGGATGAAGGCCACCGCCGGGAACTCGCGGATGCAGTCGACCGGCGCCGACCAGATGGCGGCGGCTTGCGGGAGAAGATGATCCTCCTGGAAGGCGGCGCCATAGCCTTGGAGGGTCAGGTACGCCCCCAGGGTCAGGTCATCGTCCAGCTTGGGCAGGTCGGCCGGGGCCGTGCGATAGAAGCGCCAGAGATCGCTCAGCATCGACCAGAAACGGGGGCTGGCGAGATTGCGGGGCCGGGCCAGAAGGGGTGCGAGGCCGACTCCGCCATATTCGATCGCCCCATCGTCCAGCGACACGCCGAACGACATGTCGGTGGCGCGCGTCCGGACGCCGAGGTGAGCGAACAGCGCAGTCAGGTTGGGGTAGGTGACCTCGTTGTAGACGATGAAACCCATGTCGACCGGCGTGCGGACGCCGCCCACCTGCGCCTCGACCGTAACCGTGTGGCCGCCCAGCCGACGCGCGGCTTCATACAGGGTGACCTCATGGCCGCTCGAGAGCAGCCAGGCGGCGGAAAGTCCGGAAATGCCCGACCCCACGACGGCGATCTTCTTGCTGCTTGGCCCCGCGACCGTCGACATGTGTGCTCCGCCCTTGAGTGATCTCGGCTTTGCATACGGGCCGCAGCTTTGCTTGGATCAGGCCGGAAAGTCCGGCCGGTGGTGATCCGATCAACCGGGCCCGCCGTATCAGGGGCATGCATGGGGCGATCGCACGGAATGATACGACGTCGGCCAGGCCCGCACCCGTGGTCGCTGGCGGCCCGACGGCGAACATGACCCACGGCCCGGATGACCTCATTCTGCGGATCGCGCGCGAGCGGGATCGAACCGCCTTCACCGCACTTTTCGAGTCCTTCGCGCCACGGCTGAAGGGCTACCTCCTGCGGCAGGGGGCGAGGCCCGCCGAGGCGGAGGAGCTGGTGCAGGAGGCCATGGTCGCCGTTTGGCGAAAGGCCGAGCTGTTCGATCCGTCCCGCGCCTCGGCGGCAACATGGATCTTTCGGATCGCGCGCAATCTGCGGCTGGACGCGGCGCGCCGCGACCGCCACGCCGACGCTTATCAGCCGGACCTAAGCGAGGAGCCTGAGCCGCCGCGCACGCCTGAGGGCATTGAGGCCGCGCGCCAACGGGACGCGCTCGTCCGCACGGCCCTGGCGGAATTGCCGCCCAAACAACTCGAGGTGCTCCGCATGTCCTTCTTCCATGACCGGCCCCATGCCGAGATCGCCCAGGCGCTGCGCCTGCCGCTTGGCACCGTCAAATCCCGAATTCGCCTGGCCCTGCAACGGCTTCGCGCCTCGCTCGAAGGTGAAACATGACTCCCAGACATCATCCTTCCGAAGACCTGCTGGCGGCCTGCGCCGCCGGAACTCTGCGTCCAGGCGCGGCCCTCGTGGTCCGCGCCCACCTGGCCTACTGCCCGGATTGCCGTTCGGAAGTCCACTTCTTCGAAAGCCTCGGCGGGGCGTTGTTGGAGTCGGAACCCGTCGCGGAGCTCTCCACCGGGGCCCTGGAACGCACCCTGGCCGCCCTCGATCGCCCGCGTCCCTCGTCCCGACCGCGCCGTCCGGCCCGGTCCCCTGACGCCGCCGTCCTCCCGCACGGGCTCGACGGCCTGAGCGTCGGGCGCCGCCGCTGGATGGCTCCTGGGGTGTGGATGACGCCGGTGAACACCGACCGGCGCTCGCGCGAGCTGGTCTATATGCTGCGCATCGATCGCGGCATGGTTCTTCCTCGCCACACCCACCAGGGCTGCGAGTTCACCTGCGTGCTGCACGGCGGGTTCTCTGACTCCGCCGGCCAATATCTCCTCGGCGATTTCATCGCCACCGACGAGGCGATCGAGCACAGTCCCGTGGTCGACGACGACGAGGCCTGCGTGACCCTCGCCTCCACGGACGCGCCGCTGGTGATGCGCGGCCTGGTCGGATGGTTTTTCCAGTCCTTCGCCCGCATATGACCGTCCTGCTCTCGGTCCTGCTGGCCATGGTTCTGATCATGGCCTGCGCCTGGGTCTTTCAGCGCGCGGTGGGCAACGGCGGCTGGGGCGACGTGTACTGGACCTTCGGGACAGGCGCCGCCTGTGTCGCCAGCGCTCTGGCTTCGCCGTGGCCGCCGACACCCCGTCAGGCGATTGTCGCGGCGCTCGCCGCGATCTGGAGCCTGCGGCTTGGGATTCACTTGCTCCGGCGCGTGGCCAACTCCCCCGAGGACGCCCGCTACGCCGAATTCCGCTCGGTCTGGGGGGCGCGGTTCCAGGGGCGGATGTTCTGGTTGCTGCAGGCCCAGGCGCCAGCGACGGCGGTCCTGGCCGGGGCGGTGTTCATCGCCGCCCACAACCCCGCCCCGTTCGGCCGGCTGCTGGATTTCGGCGGCCTCGCCGTGGCTTTGATCGCCCTGGTGGGAGAAGGGGTCGCAGACGCCCAGCTGAGCCGCTTCAAGGCTGCGCATCGAGGCGGGATCGCCGATCGCGGTCTGTGGCGATGGTCGCGCCACCCGAACTATTTCTTCGAGTGGCTGAGCTGGATCGCCTACGCGCTTCTGGCGGTCGGCGGCGGTTATCCAGAGGGCTGGCTGGCGCTCGCCGCCCCGGCGCTGATGTTCGTTTTGCTCAACTACGTCAGCGGGGCCCCGCCGCTCGAGCGCTCGATGCTCCAGTCCCGCGGCGACGCCTTCCGCGCCTACCAGGCCCGCACCAGCCGCTTCTTCCCGTTGCCGCCCCGAATGGAGCCAGGACAGAGATGAACCGATGGACGCCGATGGCGATCCGGGTCGCCGAAGAAACGCCGATCCCGGACGCGCTGCGCCGGGCGGGCGTCAACCTGCTGGTGGGCGCCGCGCGACGCCGGCTAGCGCACGTCGCCGCCGATGCCGACGAGGGGTTCGCGCAGACTATGGCGGCGCAGCCGATCGCCGTATCCACGGCCGCGGCCAACGCCCAGCACTACGAGGTTCCGGTCGAATTTTTCCGCCAGGTGCTCGGCCCGCACCTCAAGTATTCCTGCTGCCTGTTCCCCAACGACCGTACGGCGCTTGGCGACGCCGAGGAGCTCGCACTCGCCGAGACCTGCGCCCACGCGGACCTTGCCGACGGCCAGGACATCCTCGAGCTAGGCTGCGGCTGGGGCTCACTTACGCTCTGGATGGCGCAGCAGTTCCCCAGAGCCCGGATCACGGCCGTCTCAAATTCGCGCACGCAGCGGTTTCATATCAAGCAGATGGCGGCCGAACTCGGCCTCTCGAACGTGCGGGTGATCACGGCCGACGCCAACAACTTCCAGATCGATGAGACGTTCGATCGCGTGGTTTCGGTCGAGATGTTCGAACACATGTCCAACTGGCGCGCCCTGCTGCGCAACATTCGCGGCTGGCTGCGGCCGGATGGCCGCTTGTTCCTGCATGTGTTCACGCACCGCCACGCCTCCTACCGTTTCGATGCAGCCGACCCGAGCGACTGGATCGCCCAGCACTTCTTTACCGGCGGCCTGATGCCCAGTCACGGCCTGATCCGGAGGTTCGACGACCTGTTCGAAGTGGAGGACAGCTGGCGTTGGAGCGGACGCCACTACCGGCTCACGGCTGAGCGCTGGCTGAGCAACTTCGAGGACAACAAGCGCGCCTTGGAGCCGGTGTTCGAAGGGGCCTATGGGCCGCAGGCCGCGCTATGGGCGCGCCGCTGGCGGCTCTTCTTCCTCGCCACCTCGGGCCTCTTCGGCCACGCGGGCGGGGACGTCTGGGGCGTCAGCCACTACCGGCTGCGCCGCGCGGTGCTGTGAGGATGACTCGCTACGCCGTCTGCTACGTCGCGGCCGCTCTGGCTTTCGGGGCGCTCGACTTCGCCTGGCTGAGCTTCGCCGGTCCAAGCCTCTATCGCCCTGAGATTGGCCATCTGCTCGCCGACAAGGTGCGCGGCTTGCCCGCGGCCCTATTCTACCTGCTGTACATCGGCGGGCTGACAGCCTTCGTTGTCATTCCGGCGCTCGACGCCGGCGACTGGCGGCAGGCTTTTGCGCGGGGGGCGGGTTTCGGTCTCGTCGCCTATGGCGCCTACGACCTGACCAACCAGGCCACCCTGCAGGTCTGGTCGACGCGCGTCACCGTTTGCGATCTCGTCTGGGGGGCCTTGGCCAGCGCCTTGGCCGGCGGCGCGGCTGGCTGGGCGACGGATCTCGCCGGACGGCGTTTGGGGTGGCGTTGAGGCGTCAGCCGAGTTCGATGCGTAGGACCTCAGAGCCGCCGGTATTCGAGCATCGAGCCGTCGATCAGTCGGCCGCGCAGGGCGGTCCATGTCCCCTCGCCGTCGTACCAATCGTCGATGGCCGCATCGCCGGAAAAGCTGATGTGTTGAGCCTGCAGGCGGCGGCCGTCAGCCAGGGTCACGATGCTGGGGCCCAGCTGCCGGGCGGTCTGGCGCAGCAGCGCGCCGGTCTGGGGATTGAACAGCGGCGCGCGGGCGATCGCCATGTTCCAGTGAGTGAAGGGCAGGGCGCTCGCCGGCGCAGCCATGGGCTTGGGAGACTGCGTGGCGATGACGACGCTCGAAGGCGTGCGCGTAGCGACCACGCTCTCGCGCTTGCCGCCGGAGTCGGTGTGGGTCTCCAGGCTTTCGAAGCGGTCTTCGCGCCAGCGTTCGAGCGCCTCGTGTCGATACCGGAAGAGGACCACCGGACCAATCTTGACCGTGAAGTCGGCTTGGGTCCGAACCGCCAGCGTTCCGTCAGTGGTCTCGAACGTCATCCGCTGCTCGCCGATGTGAGCGCCGTTGCGATAGGCCGCGAAGGCCAGCGTCTTGGGGTAGGCCGTGGCCATCGCCGGCGCACCCACGGACACCGCGGCCAGTCCTCCCAACAGGATCTCCCGGCGGTGAAGTTTCTGCACGAAGCGCCTCCTCACTCTTTACGAAGGGCGCAGCCGATTGGATTGCCCAGCCAATGAGCGCGGCGCCAATCCAGATCGTCTGGTTTCGGCAGGATCTGCGGACGGCCGACCAGGCCGCGTTGGCTGCGGCCGCCGCTTCGGGCGCGGTCCTTCCCATCTATGTGTTCGACGACGAGACCCCGGGCGAGGATCGCATGGGCGCGGCCCAGCGCTGGTGGTTGCACCACAGCCTCGCGGACCTGCAATCCGGGCTGGCGGCGCTGGGCGCGCCGCTCATCCTGCGGCGCGGCCGGGCGGCCGACGTCTTGGCGATGCTCGCTGCCGAGACCGGAGCGACGTCTGTCCACGCCCTTCGACACCACGAGCCCTGGTGGCGGCGCGCCGAAGAAGAGCTGGCGAGGCGCGTTCCGCTGCGGCTGCACCACGGCGCTCAGCTCTGCGATCCCAGGGCGATCCGGAACGGCTCCGGCGCGCGCTATCGCGTCTTCACTCCCTGGTTCGAGCGCCTGCTAGCGCTCATGCCACCACCCCCGCCGGCCCCGGCGCCGGCACGCCTCGAGGCGCCGGCCGCCCTGCCCATCACGGAGCGGCTGGAGGATTGGAATCTGCGGCCGAGAGCGCCGGACTGGGCAACCGGCTTCGACGTCTGGACGCCGGGGGAGGCAGGAGCGCGGGCGGTATTCGATGCCTTCCTGCCTCGGGTCGCCGACTACGAGATCGAACGTAATTTTCCCTCAGATTCGGGGGTCTCGCGCCTCTCGCCCCATATCCATTTCGGCGAGATTTCCCCAGCCACCCTGTGGACCCAAGCCGAGGGTCCCGCTTCGCGCGCCTTCCTGCGCGAGCTGGCCTGGCGCGAGTACGGCCTCAACCTGGTCGACCAGTTCCCGGACTATGCGCGGCGGAACGGCCGCGTTCTCTTCGATCGTTTCCCGTGGCGAACCGGGCCGGCGGCCGATGCCGACTTTCGCGCCTGGACGCGTGGGCGGACCGGCTATCCGGCCGTGGACGCCGCCATGCGTGAGCTCTGGGGAACGGGCTGGATGCACAACCGCCTGCGCATGGTCGCCGCCTCTTTCCTAGTCAAACACCTGCTGATCGACTGGCGGCGGGGCGAACGCTGGTTCTGGGACACGCTGCTCGACGCCGACCGCGGGGCCAATGCGATGAACTGGCAGTACGTCGCTGGCTCCGGCGTCGACGCGCCGGTGTTCTCACGGATCATGGCCCCGGTCCTGCAGAGCCGCAAGTTCGAGATGGCCGGCTACATCCGCCGCTTCGTGCCGGAACTCGCCCATCTTGGCGACGCAGTCATCCACGCGCCTCACGAGATAGGGGCGGCGCCGCCGGACTATCCCAGTCCCATCGTCTCCCACCCTTTCGCGCGGGGCCGCGCGCTGGCGGCATGGAATTCGGCTCGTGGATCGTCGGCGCCGACAGAAGCCACGCTTTTCGACCTGCTCTGATCGGTCCAGCGGGCCCGCTTGGCTGGCTATTTCCTGGTCGGCGGCCTATCTTATAGCTGCGCCGTCGGGTGTGTGCCGCCAGCGAAGCGGTCGATCGTTCCCGACGCGACGCCGCCTGTGAGGCCTGTCCTGGCCACTCCGTCGACAATCTCCGCTTCAGCTGCGCCGAATAGCGCGCTGGCGCCCAACGAACACCTCGGCCGCGAAAACGCCTACCTGAAACAGCGCAACGCCCAGCTCCAGGAGGACGTGACCGCGATCGGCGCCGAGGTCGAGCGTCTGCGCCAAATCGTCGAGCGTCTGCATGGCCGAACGGCCCACCGAACACCCAATCCTTTGGGTTCAGGCCAATGAGCGCCGCGGGCACGCCGCTCGGCAGGGCCGCCGAATACCGCCGCCTTGCGCTCGCGGCGAGCGCCTTGGCCGAAACCAGCCTCCTGGCCAACGTGCGCGAAAAGCACGAACTGTCCGCCGCCCGGTGGGCCGATCTGGCCGAACTAGCCGAACGCACGAGCGCTGAACACCTGTCCCGCGTGTCGATGGCCGCCGCCGTTTCCGCGCAGAAGCTCGCCTAGCCACTCGAAGACGAGACGGCGCTTGCCGCCTCGATCTTCTCACCGGTGTTGCGATCCCGCTCGCAGCCACGGCCGCGGCCCGTTCCATATTTCCCTGCCATATGAGGCTGTCGATGCGACTGTTGACCGGATTCCGCCTCGTCTACGACTGCCCGGCCGCCGTGCCGATGCTTCTGACCCTAAGCGTCCACCCGTCGCGTCGAGACGACCTGGAAACGCCGGATTGGCTGCAAACCGATACGCCGCTTGATGTGCATCAATATTTCGACGGCTACGGCAACATCTGCAGCCGGCTCCTGGCGCCCGCCGGCCGCCTGACGCTCTCCGCCGATTTCGTCATCCGCGACAGCGGCTTGATCGACGAATATGTCCCGGAGGCGATCCAGCACCCGGTCCACGAGCTGCCCGACGACGTGGTGATCTTTCTGCTCGGCAGTCGCTATTGCGAGACCGATCGCCTCAGCGAGATTGCCTGGTCGCTGTTCCAGGCCACAGTTCCCGGCTGGCCCCGGGTGCAGGCCATCACCGACTTCGTGCACAATCATATCGTCTTCAACCACGTCCACGCCCGCCCGGACAAAACCGCCCATGACGCCTGGATCGAACGCTCGGGCGTATGTCGCGACTACGCGCACCTGGCGGTGGCCTTCTGCCGCTGCATGAACATCCCGGCCCGCTACTGCACCGGCTACCTGGGCGATATCGGCGTCCCCGTGGCCGGCGTCATGGATTTCAGCGCCTGGTTCGAGGTCTACCTGGGTGGTCGCTGGCATACCTTCGACGCGCGCAACAACATGCCGCGGATGGCGCGCGTGCTGATCGCCCGCGGACGCGACGCCGTCGACGTGCCGATCGCCAATACGTTCGGCGTCGCTCACCTGGCCGGATTCGAGGTTACCAGCCTCGAGGCTCCGACCTGATTGGCTGTGGGGCGTTCAGCGCGTGCTGCGGCGATCGTTCAGGAGAACCTTGGGCGCGACAGGCGCCAGGCCCCGGGTCGAACGCGGGTCGTTGAGATCGGGCCGAACGCGCAGGGGTGGAAACGAACTTTTCATGTGGCCTCTCCGGCCGCGCCCAACGTGGGGAGCCACGGCCGGAACGACGGGAGACCTTACCACGCCCCCGGAGGTCGCCGCGCAGCTATTCCTCCTTGCTGATCGCAATTCGAGGCCGCTCCGAGGTTGGACTTGGCCAGGGCTACGCGCTATATGACTATCTAGATGGTCAGGAGCGAAACATGGACGTCGTCAATCTGGCCGACGCCAAGGCTCACTTGAGCGAACTTGTCGACCGGGTCGAGGCGGGCGACTCAATCGACATCACGCGGCGTGGCAAGCCGGTGGCGCGGCTGACCGCCGTGGCAATGCCTCGCAGGCCGATCGACAGGGCCACGCTCGAGGCCCTCACGGCAGGCATGACGTCGCAGTCGCCGGGCGCCGCCGAACTTGTGCGGTCAATGCGAGATAGCGACCGATACTGAATGCTCTATCTCGATACGTCCCTGATTGTCGCAGCGCTTTCCAATGAGGTCGCGACGGCGCGCGTGCAAAGCTGGCTGGCGGCGCAGGAACCGGCCCAGCTGCTGATCAGTGACTGGACGATCACCGAGTTATCCTCGGCGATGGCCATCAAGCTCCGGACCGGCCAGATCACGCTGGAGCAGCGTGCGGCGGCCCTGGCGATGTTCCACAAGCTGGTCGCTGAGACCTTCACCATCCTCCCCGTCACCGGCGGGCAATTTCGGGCGGCGGCGAAATTCGCCGATCAGCACAGCCTTGGGCTGCGCGCCGCCGACGCGCTTCATCTCGCCATCGCATCCGACCATGGCGCCACGGTGCATACGCTCGATCAGCGCCTCGCCGAGGCGGGTCCCGCACTCGGTGTGCCCACACAGCTCTCGGCTTAGTCGAAGCCGCCTTCGCGGAGGCTTAGGAGCTTCGCGCCGCGCCAATCCCGCGAAGCGCAAAGCGCGAAGCAGGATGGCTCCCCGGGCAGGACTCGAACCTGCGACCCGCCGGTTAACAGCCGGCTGCTCTACCAACTGAGCTACCGAGGAATGCTCGAAGGGGCGCCCTAATACGCTGCGCCCCTGCGCTGTGCAAGCGGCCGGTTGCCAGGGGTCGAAAGCGCCGTTACCAATTTGGCCAACGACAAGAAAACTGGAGGACGACCCGTGGCCGGCTGGCGTTCTTTTTCCATTTTGCTGATGGCGTGTTCGGCGCCGGGATTGGCGTGTGCGCAGCCCGAGGCGCAGCGACAATACAATCTGGGTCTGGTCGCCTTCCAGGCCGGCGACCTCAAGGCCGCCGAACGGGCCTTCGCGCGCTCAGTGCGGTTCGATCCCGACTCGGTCTCGCCACGGCGCGATCTGGCCCTGACTGAGGCCAGGCAAGGTGAAACCATCAAGGCGGCCGGCGAGCTCGGCGTGCTCACCGCCCGGGCCCGCGCCTGCGACCAGGCCTGTCCTGAGGCCGAGGATCTCCAGGCGGCGGTCGCCCAAGTGCAAAAGGCCCTCGGCATGGGGACGCCCAGCGCCGCCCTGCCGTTGCACGGGGACTATCGCTTCAGCTGAAGCGCTGAAACACGGGTCCGTTGCACGGCTCGCCCTCGGCCGGGTTGGAAGTGATTGCGACGCCGGCGGGCCCTGGCTGAGCGGGGTGTCAGGCGAAACCACTATCGGCCGGGAGTTTCGCCGAGCCGCAGAGCGTTCGCCTCAGGGCTCTCCAGCCAGGGCGACGGCTTCCGCCGCGCAGTCGCGGGTGGGGGAGTGGCCGGCGGCTCGGGCGGCGAGGATCTCAGCCCTGGCGGCGTCCACATCGGCGCGGAACTCAGGCACACTGTTGAGCTTGGCGACCGTCGCCGCCGCGATGACCCGGCCTTCCTCCGTATCGCTCAGCCAGTGGACGTTGCACACCACCCGGCTCTCGCCGAACGCGCGGCCGCGGGCCAGGATCGCGTCGGCGCGGTCGGGCGCGGCTTCGGTCAGGATCAGCGCCCAACCCCAGCCGATGGCGCTATGGCCCGAGGGATAGGAGCCGTCCCTGCGCAACAGGGCCTCTTGGCCGGGCGTGCAGGTGGGGGTCGAGTTCACGACGAAGGGCCGCACCCGCTGGTACTTCGTCTTGGTCGGATAGGTGGAAAGGCCGACGTCGATGAGGCTGCCAGCCAGGAGCCGGTAGAGGTGCGGCGTATTGGTCTTGCTGGCCTCGACGCCCAGGGCGCAGGAAAAGGTGTTTGCCGCATGGGGAAAGCTGAGATCGGCGTCCGACACCGCCTGTTTCCAGCGCGGCGCGCCATTCAAAGCCACGGCCGCCTTGGCGGCGGCGTCGTCGCGCGCCTGGGCGACCGAGCCGGGAGCGGGCGGCGCCGGCAGCAGGGTCAGGCTCCGTGGCGCGGCGCCCTTCAGGTAGCTCACGGCCAGGGCGGCCTTGAGCTGCGCGGGCGAGATGGCGGGCGCGGGGGCCGTTGCTTCCTGGGCGATCGGCCGATCCGCGGCGGCCGAGATCGACAGAATTGCCATGGCGCCGATCGAGACGCCTAAAGTGGAGGTCATCTTCATGACAGCGGCTCCCCGTTCGCACGCCCGCCAGCCTGCGATGTCGGCGGCTTTCCGACCATCCGACGAATACCCCACGCAAGCAATCAGCCAAACACGAGCTTGTTTCTGTTCGGACGGCGCGACGCAGCGCGCTTTTCAAGGTCGCCGGCTGAGCTACGCCGCTTTCGCCCCCGTCGTTTCGCGGCCATGCTGGGCGGATGGGCGAAGCTCTTCGTCGCAGCCCGATCGGGCGCCTTCCGTCGGCCGACCTCGCCGCGCTGGACCGCGACGGCTTCCTGATGCTGCGCGGCGTGGCTCCGGCTGATTGGCTTGCGCCGCTGTGCGCCGCCTTCGATGCCGGAGAGCTGCCGAACGAAGCTTGGCCGGCGCCGCGCGGTCATGACTGGCGTCACGCCCTCGTGGACCTTGACCCTGTCGTCCAGCGCGTCTGCCGCCGGCCGATGTTGTTGGCGGGTGTTGGCCGGATATTGGGCGGCGCGTTCTTCCTCTCCCAGGTCGAAGGCCGTGAGCCGCGTCCTGGCGGGGGCGCCCAAGGCCTGCACCGCGACAGCGGCGATCCGACGCTCACCGAGTACGCCTCGGCGCTGTTGTTCCTGGATCGGTTCGGGCCCGACAACGGCGCGACCGAGGTCGCGCCAGGCACGCACCGGGGCGTGGGCCTTGCCACGCGGGTGCTGGCGGGCGAAGCGGGCGACGCGCTGCTGTTCGACGCCAACCTCCTGCACGGCGCTACGTGCAACACCAGCGGTGCGCGCCGTCGCTCCTTGCTCATCACCTTCGCCGTGGAGGCGCTCCGCCCATCGGCCGAGGCGACGCGCTCCATCCGCTCGGTGCGGATGGATACGTCCGAGTGTTTCGAGCCGAGATTTGAGTGAAAAGTGGTGGGCCCGGTGGGGTCCAACTCATTGAAACTGGGAGGTAAACCCTTGGAGGCCTGGGCCGGAATCGAACCGGCGTGCACGGATTTGCAGTCGCTCGGAAGGGCCGAATCCCAAGCATCTGACGGGGCTCGATAAACCCGTAAGAGGCCTCGTAAGGCCTTGGAATTTATCGGAACTCAGAATACGGTGCATGGAAATCGGCGGAAGCCGGCTGCGTCTGGAACACCGTTCAAACGACTGACGAATCGCTGACATGGCCATCCGACTGACTGAGCGTTCGGTTGCACAGATTGTCGCTCCGGAGACCGGGACGATCACGGTTTGGGACGACCAAATCCGCGGCTTCGGCGTGCGTGTGTCGTCATCCGGGGCGCGCTCATTCTTCATGAACTATCGATCGCCGATTGACGGTCGCGAGCGGCGCCGGTCGATCGGCCGGTTCGGCAAGAAGGACGGCGAGGAGACGGCGGAAAGCGCCCGAAAGGTCGCCAAGGCGCTGCGCGAGCGGATCAACGGGAAGGAAGATCCCGTGGCGGCCGCCGCGGCGATTCGCACGGCGCCGACGGTTGCCGACCTGGCTGCGCGCTATGTCCGCGATCACCTGCCGAGAAAGGCCGAACAGTCGCAGCGCGACGACAAGGCCAACATCGACAACGTGATTCTGCCGTTCAGGCCGCTGGCCGGCGGCGAGGAGCTCCGGCATTGGAAGGTCGCCGACGTGGCGCAACCCGACATGGCGGCTCTGCACAGGTCGCTCACGGAGAGCGGACACCCGGTCAAGGCCAACCGCGTGCTGGCGGTCGCATCCAAGATGTTCAGCCTCAGCCTCGTCCCGATGCTGGGCGAGCGCGTCCCCTGGCGCGACCGGGCCCAGGGCAACCCATGCCAGGGTGTCGAGCGCAATCAGGAAGAAGGCCACGAGCGGTTCCTGAGCGAGGCGGAGACCGCGGCCTTGGTAGACGCCATAGCGGCCCAGCCGGCCACACCGGCGCGGAATTGCGTGCGGCTCATCCTCTTGACCGGTTGCCGCCCCGGCGAGGCTCTGGCCGCCACGTGGCCCGAATTTGACGCCGAGCCCGGCTCTTGGGTGAAGCCTTCGGCTCACACCAAGCGGCGGAAGCTGCATCGCGTCCCGCTCACGGCCGGCGCCCTTGAATTGATGGAAAAGGTCCGCGCGGCGCGCGCCAAGTCACCGAGGGCGAAGGCGAGCCCCTACGTCTTCCCTGGCCAGCACGCTGGCAAGCCGATCAAGCAGCTGCGCACGACCTGGGAGGATCTTTCGGGCTATGCGAGCGTGAGCCTGTGGAGGGACTCGAAAGAGAGGAAGGTGGCCAGAGTGGTCACCGACCTCGAGCGCAGCCTGAAACGCCGGCCGACTGCGGGGGAGTGCCATGCTGTTGCGGATAGCCTCAAGGTCGCGCTCCCGCCGGCCCTGATGGACGCGCGGCTCTATGACTTGAGGCACTCGTTCGCCAGCGTCGGCGCTGGCGGCGGCCTGAGCCTTCAGATTATCGGCCGACTGCTTGGCCACACCCAGGCACGGACGACGCAGCGTTATGCGCACCTCGCCGATGATCCGTTGCGTGAGGCCGTGCGGACCATCGGGGCGGCGATCGAGGGCGCCGGCAAAGGTCGCGAGCCGACGCCCCTTCGCCGCGGCGGCTAGACCTTGGTGCCTGCCGACCGCTCCGCCGAGACAGCTTTCCTTGCGGCGCTAACCGCCCGCTACGACCAAGAGCGGGCCATGTTTCGAGCCCTCGCCGCGGCTGACGGCGGCCCCGGGCCTCCAGAGGCGATTTGGGCGTCTTACCGGGACGAATGCGGGCCGCTCGAACAAATGAGCGACGATTGTTTGCGCGAGCTCTACGGGGTGCACTGTCGCCGCGCTTGGGGTGCAGGCGTGACGCGGCTGGAGTTTCCGCCGGAGATCGAGGCGCGGCTCGTAAACGGGAAGCCGC
>Ga0302311_10000151_pt1 | contig 87298 bp, 73 predicted proteins | sample III_Palsa_N1_3_FD_200449 | JGI IMG/M metagenome (GOLD analysis project Ga0302311, IMG submission 200449) | Peat permafrost microbial communities from Stordalen Mire near Abisko, Sweden - III_Palsa_N1_3 | ecosystem: Environmental > Terrestrial > Soil > Palsa > Peat permafrost | place: Sweden...
CCTTCATCACGGACGGGCATTCCGCCCAAGCCGCCCCCTCTGGCGCCGTCGCCAAGATCGCCCGCACCGCCGAGGCCGCCGTGGCCAGCGCTGGACCGATGGAAGCCGTCTACGGCGCCATCGTCCGTGTTCCGATTCTAGCCAATGAGCCCGTCGTCCAGTCCAAACTGGTGCGTTCAGGCCAGGGCGGCTTCATGGCCGTGGTGCTCCATCCCGGCATGCGCGCGGTGGCCATTCCGATCAGCGTGAGCACCGCCGCGGGTGGGTTCGTCCTGCCGGGCGATCGGGTCGACGTGGTGCAGGCCAAGCAATCCGATGGGTCCAACGGCGGACATGGCTACACGTCTCAAACTCTTTTGCAGAACGTCGAGGTCCTCGCCATCGACCAGGCCAGCGAGCCGGCCAAAGGCGCCCAGGCCATGGTCGGCGCGACCGCGACGCTGGAAGTACCCGCCGCCGACGCGGAGGTGATGGCCAAGGCCAAGGCCCAGGGCGAGGTCGTGCTGGCGCTGAGGTCCTATGCCGACGCTGGCGGCGCTTCAGGACGCGGCTCGCCCACCGCCCGCCAGGCCACGGGCGAAGTCCACATCTACCGGGCCGGGGTCATGAGCAACGCGATGGTGACGCCATGAGAGCTTCCGCCGCCAGCCTGGCCGCCCTGATCGTCTTCGGCCTTTCGGCCGCGCCCAGCTTCGGCCAGGACGTCGCCTCGCCGCCTCCGCTTCCGATGGCTTCCGCTCCATTGCCTCCGGCTGGCGCGGAAGAGTTGCGGGTGGATCTGGCGACCCAGACCGAAGCCGGCCAGAACCTGTCGATCCCCAAGGGGCGGTCCGCGATCGTCGACCTGCCCGTGGATGCCCGCGACGTCCTGGTCACCAACCCGCTGATCGCCGACGCGGTGTTGCGCTCGCCGCGCAAGATCATGATCCTGGGCGTCGCGCCGGGACAGACCGACGCGGTTTTCTTCGACGCTGCGGGGCGCCGAATCCTGGCGCTGAACATCCGTGTCGACCTGGATTTCAGCGCCGTCAGCGACACCATCTCCAGGATCATCCCCGGCTCGCGCGTGCATGTCGAGGCGGCGAACAACAGCATCGTCCTGTCCGGCCAGGTCGCCAATCTCGCCGACGCCGATCATGCCATGCAGATCGCCCAGCAGTTCACCACCAAGCCCGAGCAGGTGATCAATATGATCAGCATCGCCGGCAAGGATCAGGTGATGCTGAAGGTGCGCATCGTCGAGGTGCAGCGGTCGGTGATCAAGCAGCTGGGTTTCAACCTGGCCACCACCCTCGGCCAGATCGGCAACCCACAGTTCGCGCTGGCCTCGGCGGCGACCTACGCGGTGAACGGCTCGCTGCTCGGCGGCCTCACTGCCGGCGGAAGCCTGGACACCACCCAGCAGCCCGAGCTGTCGGTGCCCTGCGCGACGGGTGTGACAGGGACTTGCAGCCAGATCTTCCACAGCAATACCGGGACTTACACCTATACAAACTCCTCGGGGCAGCTCGTGACGGGAACAATCAACAACGGCAACACCGCGACCGTCGCGACCACCGCCGGATCGACAGGCATCAACAAGGCCTCAGGCTCGCTGCAGGCCTTCGAACAGGTGGGCCTGGTGCGCACCCTGGCGGAGCCCAATCTGACCACCGTCTCCGGCGAGGGCGCCAAATTCCTGGCCGGCGGCGAGTTTCCCGTGCCGACCGGCGAGGACTCCACGGGCCGCGTCAGCATCGAGTTCAAGTCCTATGGCGTTGGTCTGGGCTTCGTGCCGACCGTGCTGTCCGGCGGGCGGATATCGCTGAAAATCTCCACCGAGGTATCCGAGCTGACCAATACCGGCTCCTTCACCCTGTCCACCGGCGCCACCAGCGCCAACCTGACCGTACCCGGCCTGGATGTCCGGCGCGCCGAGACCACCGTCGAACTGCCCTCGGGCGGATCGATGATGATCGCCGGCCTGCTCAAGGAAGAGACCAAGGAAGATATCGACTCGCTGCCGGGCCTCACCAACCTGCCTGTGTTGGGCGCCCTGTTCCGGTCGCGCGACTATCAGGAGGGCGAGACCGAGATGATGGTCATCGTCACCCCCTACATCGTCGGCCCCACCTCGCCGGCCAACCTGCAGACGCCGGCGGATGGGCTGAAGATCGCCGACGACGCCTCGACCATTCTGATGGGGCAGCTGAACAAGACCTATCACGTCAAACCGCAACCGGCGGCGCAAACCCCGCCGCCGAGCTACCAGGGACCGGTCGGCTATGTCATTGAATAGGCGCCAGGAGACCGTGCTTCGAGCCCTGCTGGCCGCGATCCTCGCCGCCTGCGTGGCGGCCTGCGCCTCGCGCCCGCCGCCCAAGGATCAGGCCGCCCAGCAGGGCGGCCCGACCCCGACCGAGCAGTTCACCGCGACAGCAGACTCCCATCGCGATCAGATCCTCATCGCCGCCCATGCGGAAGGCCTGTCGGCCGCCCAGGCGGCGGCCCTGTCGGACATGGTGGACCGCTGGCGCGACAACGGCGGCGGCCCGATCACGGTCCAGGCGCCCAGCCATGGCGGCGGTGAATCTTATCGCTCGGCCATGGCCATCCAGGAGGCTCTGACCGGCCTGGGCCTGCGCGATACGCAGATCAAGCTGACCGGCTACGAAGCGTCCACCGCCGAAGGCGCGCCGGTCGTCGTCAGCTTCGCCAGTTATGAGGCCAGGACGCCCAAATGCGGTCAGGACTGGGACGCCTTCACCAAGTCCGCCGACAACAAGGTCAACAGCAATTTCGGCTGTGCGATCACCGCCAACATGGCGGCGATGGTCGCTAATCCAGCCGATCTCGCCGGCCCACGCTCCAGTGACCCGGCGGACGTCCAGCGCCGCGAAACCACCCTCGGCAAATATCGCACGGGGGCAGTGAGCAGCAGCGCCAAGGACGATCAGGCCGGTGGCGCCGTCTCGACAGTGATTCAGTAGGAAGGGCGTTCGTGACCAAACCCTTCGCAGGACCTGACGACAACGACCCCGACGTCGGATTCGGCGCCGACGACGACTTCTCCCTCGACGCCGCCGATCCCTGGCGTACATCCGCGCCCGCGCCGAAAGCGCGCGCCGACGATCCCTTCGCCGACGTCTCCGCCGACCCTTACGCTGTCCCGGACGAACGCATCGATCCGTTCGCGGCCGCCCCGCCGCGCGCCTATGCCCAGGCGGGCGCTTCGGCCAATCCGGTCGGCGATATGGTGGCCGGCGCCGAGGCGGCGCTCGGCGAAGGCGCCTTGGGCGAGGCCAGCGTGCCGCGCATCGCCATCCACATCTTCTGCGAGCGGCAGGACACCGCCGCCGTGGCCGACAAGGCCCGCCGCGACCGACGGATGGCCCGCGCCCAGACCACGGTCCAGCCGGGCGGCCTTTCGGCCGCGGTCGACTACTATCGCAACCAGCCCACCCCCTCCCTGGTGATCGTCGAGAGCCAGGATCCGGCCAACATCCTGATCCCGCAGCTGGATCAGCTGGCCGAGGTCTGCGATCCGGGCACCAAGGTCCTGGTCATTGGCGCTCATAATGACATCGCCCTCTATCGCGAGCTGATGCGGCGCGGTGTGAGCGAGTATCTGGTGCCGCCGCTGCAGACCCTGCAGCTGATCCGCGCCATCACCACCCTCTATTCCGATCCGTCGGCGCCCTTCGTCGGGCGGCAGATCGCCTTCATCGGCGCGCGAGGCGGGGCCGGCTCCTCGACCATCGCCCATAACCTGGCCCACATCCTCTCCGAGCGGATGCAGACCAACACGGTGATCGTCGACTTCGACCTGGCGTTCGGCACCGCCGGCCTCGATTTCAACCAGGACCCGCTGCAAGGCGTCGCCGATGCGCTGCAACAGCCCGACCGGCTTGATCCGGTGCTGCTGGAGCGGATGATGGTCCACTGCACGGACCGCCTCAGCCTGTTCGCGGCGCCGGCCAATCTGGACAGCGATTACGATATCTCGCCGGACGCCTTCGAGGAGGTGGCCGGCAAGATCAGAAACACCGCGCCCTTCGTCGTGCTCGATCTGCCGCATCACTGGTCCAACTGGGTGCGCCGGACCTTGCTCGCCGCCGACGATGTGGTGGTCACCGCCGTGCCGGACCTGGCCAGTTTGCGGAACGCCAAGAATATCGTCGACCTTGTCCGGCAAGCGCGCCCGAACGATGCGCCGCCGCGCCTGGTGCTCAACCAGGTCGGCATGCCCGGACGGCCGGAGGTCCCGGCCAGGGATTTCACCGCCGCCCTTGGCATCGAGGCCTCGCTCGTCGTCGGCTTCGACGCCAAGCTGTTCGGCCAGGCCGCCAACAACGGCCAGATGATCTCGGAGATCAACAGCCGCGCAAAGGCCGCCGAGGGCCTTGAGCGGCTGGCCCAGCTGATCGCCCGACGAGACGCCCCAGAGCCCGTCAAGACGTCGCTGCTCGGCGGCCTGTTCAAGCGGACCTGAGGCGATGTTCGGCAAGCGACCTTCCGATGGGGATGGCGACAAGGTCCTCGCGCATGCGCCGCCGCCCAATGGCGGCGCGCCCATCGCCACGCGACCCCAGCCGATCGATCCGGCGACGGTGAAACAGGCGCTGGCGCCGCCGGCCGCCACGCCGCGCGCCCAGTCCGCGACCGATCGTCTGGCTGGCGCCCACGCGGCCCAAAAGCCCGGCGCGCCGGGATCGGGACCCAAGGCGACGTCGGCGTTCGAACAGCTGCGCGCCGCCCAGGGCGGGCCGACCGCTGAGATCGTTCGTGAGCAGAGCGATTATTACCACGCGACGAAGACCACCATCTTCAACGCCCTGATCAACACCATCGACCTGCCGCAGCTGGCGCAGCTGGACGCCAAGACGGCGGGCGAGGAAATTCGCGATATCGTCGCCGAGCTGGTGGCGATCAAGAACGTCTCGATGTCGGTGGCCGAGCAGGAGCATCTGGTCCAGGACATCATCAACGATGTGCTGGGCTATGGCCCGCTGGAGCCGCTGCTGGCGCGGGACGACATCGCCGACATCATGGTCAATGGCGCGGGCCGGGTCTTCATCGAAGTCAGCGGCAAGGTGCAGCTGACCAATGTCCGCTTCCGCGACAACGCCCAGCTGATGAACATCTGCCAACGGATCGTCAGCCAGGTCGGCCGGCGGGTGGATGAAAGCTCCCCCATCTGCGACGCCCGCCTCCCCGACGGCAGCCGCGTCAACGTCATTGCGCCGCCCTTGGCTCTGGATGGTCCCACCCTGACCATCCGGAAGTTCAAGAAAGACAAGCTGACCATGCGCAACCTGGTCGACTTCGGGTCGATCAGTCCGGAAGGCGCGCGGGTGCTGGGCGTCATCGGCGCCTCGCGATGCAACATCCTGATCTCCGGCGGCACCGGTTCGGGCAAGACCACGCTTCTGAACACCCTGACCGCCTTCATCGACCCTACCGAGCGGGTGATCACCTGCGAGGACGCGGCCGAACTGCAGCTGCAGCAGCCGCACGTGGTGCGCCTTGAAACCCGCCCGCCGAACCTGGAAGGCTCCGGCCAGATCACCATGCGCGACCTGGTGAAGAACTGCCTGCGGATGCGGCCGGAGCGGATCATCGTCGGCGAAGTGCGCGGCCCCGAAGCCTTCGACCTGCTGCAGGCCATGAACACCGGCCACGACGGCTCCATGGGCACGCTGCACGCCAACACCCCGCGCGAGGCGATCAGCCGGCTCGAATCCATGATCACCATGGGCGGCTACGGCCTGCCGTCGAAGACCATCCGCGAAATGATCGTCGGCTCGGTGGACGTGATCATCCAGGCCGCCCGGCTGCGTGACGGCTCGCGCCGCATCACCCACATCACCGAGGTGTTGGGGCTGGAGGGCGAGGTCATCATCACCCAGGACCTGTTCGTCTACGAAATCACGGGCGAGGACTCGCTGGGGGGTGTGGTCGGCAAGCATCGCTCCACCGGCATCGCCCGCCCGCGCTTCTGGGACCGCGCCCGCTACTACGGCCTTGAGCGCGAGTTGGCCGAGGCCCTGGACGCGGCCGAATGACCCTCCTGACCATCATTGTCGCGGTGCTGGGCTTCGTCATGGTGGCGGGCCTTGGCATGGTCTTCGCCGGGGGCGGCGACGCCAAGGCGGTCAAGCGGGCCCAGGCCATCGCCGGCGCTGGCCGTGGCGAACGCGCCGCCCGCGTCAAGCCGTCGGCCAATGAGCCGGGGACGCGCCGCAAACAGCTGCTGAAGTCGCTCAAGGAACAGGAACGCCAGCAGCGCAAGGCTCAGCTCACCCTGGGCGCGCGGCTGCAACAGGCCGGCCTCAGCCTGACGGTCACCAACTTCTATATCTTCAGCGCTGTCTTCGGCGTGGTGGTCATGGTGATCGCCCTGTTCCTGCGCGTGAACATCGTTGTCTGCCTCCTATTCGGCGTCGCCGCCGCGGGTGGCCTGCCGCGCTGGGTGGTCGGCATGCTCGCCAATCGCCGCAAGAAGGCCTTCACCGAGCTCTTTGCGGACGCCATCGACGTGATCGTGCGCGGCATCAAGTCCGGCCTGCCGGTGCATGACTGTCTGCGCATCATCTCCCATGAGAGCCCCGCGCCCCTGGGTCCGGAATTCCAGCGGCTGGTGGAGAATTTGGCGGTCGGCCTGACCATGGACCAGGCCATGGAGCAGATGTACGAGCGCATGCCGACCTCCGAGCTGCGCTTCTTCTCCATCGTGCTGGCGATCCAGCAGAAGACCGGCGGCAACCTCGCCGAGGCGCTGGGCAACCTTTCCGCCGTGCTGCGCGCGCGAAAGCTCATGCGCGAGAAGATCAAGGCCCTGTCCTCCGAGGCCAAGGCGTCGGCCTTCATCATCGGCAGCCTGCCGCCGGCGGTGGTCGGGCTGATTAGCGTGACCGCCCCGGCCTATATGGCGGTCATGTACACCGAGCGGCGCGGCCAGATGATGCTGGGCGGCGGCGTGATCTGGATGGTTCTGGGCATCCTGGTGATGCGCAAGATGATCAACTTCAAATTCTGAGGGGCACGCATGGATATCGTCGGCCTCGTCACCGATCCAACCAACATCATTACCGCTGTTGCCGGCGTGCTGGTGTTCGCCACCGTGGTCACCCTCGCTGGCCCGATGATGAACCGCAGCCAGCTGGAAGGCCGGATGAAGTCCGTGGCCAACCGGCGCGAGGAGCTGCGGCGCAAGTCGCGCCAGGCGCTCGCCAATCGGCACAACAGCGGTGGACCGCGGTTGCGCCACACCGACACGGGCCTCTCCAAACGGGTGGTGGAGCGGCTGGAGTTGTCGAGACTGCTCGAAGACCCCAAGGTGGTCGATAAGCTGGCCCAGGCCGGCTTCCGCGGCCCCCAGCCGGTGACGACCTTCTACTTCTTCCGCTTTATCGCCCCCTTTGTGCTGGCGGCGCTGACCGCCTTTTATCTGTTCGTGGTCAATGGCTTCAACCTGCCAACCATGTCCAAGCTGTGCATCTGCATGGGGGCGATGGTGCTGGGCTACTACGCCCCCAACCTTTACATCTCCAATGTCGCCACCAAGCGCCGCGAATCCATCGTCGCGGGCTTCCCGGACGCCCTCGACCTGCTATTGATCTGCGTCGAGTCCGGCATGTCCATCGAGGCGGCGCTGCAGAAGGTCAGCCAGGAGATCGGCGCCTCCTCCATCGAACTGGCCGAGGAGCTGTCGCTGCTGGTGGCCGAGCTGTCCTATCTGCCCGATCGCACCTTGGCCTATCAGGGCCTGGCCAAGCGAACCAACCACCCCGGGGTCAAGTCGGTGGCCACGGCCATGGTCCAGGCCGAGCGCTATGGCACGCCGCTGGGCGGCGCCTTGCGGACCATGGCCAAGGAAAACCGCGAGCTGCGCATGTCCGCCGCCGAAAAGATCGCCGCCGCCCTGCCGGCCAAGCTCACCGTGCCGATGATCGTCTTCTTCCTGCCGGTGTTGTTCGTCTTCGTGCTTGGCCCGGCGATCATCAAGGTGCAGGACGCCATGGCGCCCAAATAAGGGCTGAGGCTACCGGGGATGCGCCCTTGACGGCGATCCGCGAGTTCCCTATTTGTTCTAATATGAATGCCGTGACCGACATCGCCGAGCTAGACGCCGAACCCCTCGATGAGGGGACCCCGCGGGTTGAGGCGCGGGTGCGGGGGGTGGCTCGGGCTGGCGAGGTCGGGCTGGTGCTGCTGGAGGTGGTCGAGGCGCTGGCGCTGAAGGCGGCGCGGGTGGTGACGGAGCAGGCCGAGGACGAGGGGCTGGATCTGAAGCTGGTCGCGGCGGTCGGTGACCTGGCCCAGGCCTATGGCAAGGTTTCCCGCGCGATCCGGCAGAATGCGCTTTTGGAAGACCGGCTGGAGACGGTGCAGCGCGACCGCGCGGCCGGCCTGGAGGACGCCCGCCGGGCGCGGGCGCTGAAGCGCGCGGAGGCCGAGGCGGCCAAGGCCGCGGCGGACCAGAAGGCGGAGTTTCAGCGGGTTCATGGCCCCCGGCTGGCGCGCGAGGCGCTGGTTATCGAGGTGATGGAGCAGCTCACCTTCGGCCAGAGCGAATATCCTCACGACATGGACCTCGAGGTCGCCGAGCTGCTTAAGGAGGGCGCGGGCTATGAGGCCTATGGCGACCGGCCTGTCAGCGAGACGGTGACGCGGCTGTGCCAGGCGCTGAACCTGGAGCCTGACTGGGACGAATTCGCCCAGGAGGACTGGGCCAAGGACGAGGCGAAGGCCGGCGTCGCAGGCTCGCCCTATGTGTCGATCGAGCGCGGCGGCTCGGGCGAATGCGTGTTGTCCGTGCGCGGACTGCAGGGCGCGGGGTTGGCGACGGGCCCGCCATGACCTTTCTCCTCACCCCCGAGCGCAGCGAAGAGAGGGGGAGGTGGCGGCGGATGGAGCGCAGCGTAATCCGACGACGGTGGGGGCCAGCGCCGGCCGTCGGCGAGTCTCATTCTGATTAGTTTGTGGCGCGGATAGTGGGTTGCCCCCACCGTCTTTGCGCGCCGCTGCGCTATGCGCAAATCCACCTCCCCCTCTCTTCGCTTCGCTCGGGGGTGAGGAGGAAGGCGCTAGACCGCTTCCTTACGCATGTAGATCGACCGCTTCGGCCGCTCCAGCACCCGGCGCAGCATGGGCTCGAAGGCTTCCAGCGGCATGGAATCGTAGCCGGGATCGAACGCGCTCTGGTCGTACAGGTGGCAGAACTGGGCGGTGTATTCGAAGTCCGGGTGACCGCGGAACTGCTCGCGCATGTCCCGGTCCAGGCCCAGATAATGGAAGAAGTAATAGCCCTGGAAGATGCCGTGCTTGTCCATCATCCAATGGTTCCGCTCGGACACATAGGGCTTCATGATCACCGCGCCGATCTCGGCGTGGTTCGACGGGCCCAGGATGTCGCCGATGTCGTGGATCAGGGCGCAGACCACATATTCCTCATCGCGCCCGTCCCGGTGCGCCCGCGTCGCGGTCTGCAAGGAGTGCTCGAGGCGGTCGACGGGATAGCCGCCGCTGTCGCCTTCCAGCATCTTAAGATGGGACAGCATCCGATCCGGCAGGGCGCGGCTGAACGGCCCCGAGGCCTGGATGATGGCCATCCAGTCTTCCTGGGTGCCGTCCACCATGGCGTGGAACTTGGCCCGCGCCTCACCCGTCATCATTTCGCCGTCGGCCATTGCCTTAAGCTCCCTTGAATTGCTTGACCGCATCGTGCGCGCGAGGCCCGCGCGCGTCAACGGATGGCGCGCGGAGGGCGTCTCGAACCGCGCAATTCCGCTGCGGCCTTGCCAAGGCGGCCTTGCCATACCAGCTTGGGCTCATCGTCCTGCGGAAAGACCAAGCCATGAGCCACGTCACCTATGAGATCGTCGAGCACGACGGCGGCTGGGCCTATCGCGTCGACGGAGTCTATTCCGAGACCTTCAAGACCCATGACGACGCCCGCAAGGCGGCCCATCGCGCGGCCGGCGAACAAAGGGTCGGCGGCCAGACCCGGGGCATCACCTACGAGGACAAGAACGGCAAATGGCATGAGGAAATCGCCGACGGCGGTGATCGGCCGGACACCGACGTCGAGGGCTGAGGCAGCGCTTGGAGCGGGAGCGCGGGCGACGCCTGCACCAAATTCCTCATCCTGAGGTGCTCGGCGCGAAGCGGCGAGCCTCGAAGGACGCAACCCAGCGCCGCTGCGTCCTTCGAGGCCCGCTGCGCGGGCGCCTCAGGATGAGGAGCATTGTAGTGGAACGACTAGGCTTGCCACAGCCGCGCAATCAAGGCTCGCCCCGCGCCCCCGCCTCTGTTACATCCGCGCCCATGACGACGGTTCGGACAGGGTTTCGAATTAACCGCCCGGCGTGACGCCGCCGGAAACGGCTGACGCGCGCGCCGGGTTGTTTCGCCCCTCGTTCCCAAACCTTCCCACGGACCCGATTGATGGCCCCCGATTCCTCCGGCGATACTTCTGAAACCCCCGAAAAGTCTGGCGAAGCCGGCCGCGACTACCGGCCAACGGTTTTCCTGCCCGACACTCCGTTCCCCATGCGGGGCGGCCTGCCGCAGAAGGAGCCGGAAATCCTCGCCCGCTGGGCTGGGCAGGACCTCTATTTCGCCATCCGCAAGGCGCGGCAGGACGCCGGCGCGCCCCTCTATGTGCTGCATGACGGCCCGCCCTACGCCAACGGCGACATCCACATCGGCCATGCCCTGAACAAGACGCTGAAGGACTTTGTGGTCCGTTCGCGCTTCCTGCTCGGCTATGACGTCGACTATGTCCCAGGCTGGGACTGCCACGGCCTGCCGATCGAATGGAAGATCGAGGAGGAGTTCCGGGGCAAGGGCCGCCGCAAGGACGAGGTCTCCAAGGGCGAATTCCGCCAGCGCTGCCGCGAATACGCCGCCCACTGGATCGCCTCGCAGTCGAAGGAATTCCAGCGCCTGGGCATCCTCGGCGACTGGGCGGGCCGCTACGCCACCATGGACTACAGGTCCGAGGCGGCCATCGTCGCCGAGTTCCACAAATTCATCGCCTCCGGCCAGCTCTATCGCGGCTCAAAGCCGGTGATGTGGAGCCCGGTGGAGCGCACCGCCCTCGCCGACGCCGAGATCGAGTATCACGACCACTCATCACCGACGATCTGGGTGAAGTTCCCGGTGGTGGAGGGATCCGATGCGGCGATGGGCGCCAGCGTGGTGATCTGGACCACCACCCCCTGGACCATCCCGGCCAACCGGGCGATCTCCTACAATCCGGACATCGCCTACGCCGTCTATCGGGTCGAGGCCATGGAGCAGGGGCTGGCGTTCGAGCCCTGGGCCAAGCCGGGCGATAAGCTGATCGTCGCCGAAAAGCTGGCCGAGGATGTGCGCGCCGCCGCCAAGATCGCCGACTGGATCAAGGTCGAGGCGATCGATCCGTCGGGCATGGAATGCGCCCATCCGCTGGCCGCCCTGGACGAGGGCTATGGCTTCGCCGTGCCGCTGCTCGCCGGCGACCATGTCACCGAGGACGCCGGCACCGGCTTCGTCCACACCGCCCCTGGCCACGGCGCCGACGACTATCTGGTCTGGCTGGCCCACGGCCATCGCGAAATCCCCGAGACCGTCGACGAGGACGGCGCCTACTACCCGCACGTTTCCCTGTTCGCAGGCCTGAAGGTCCTCGAAACCGAGGGCAAGAAGGCCGGCAAGTTCGGTCCGGCCAATGGCGCGGTGATGGAAAAGCTGATCGAGGCCGGCAATCTGCTGGCGCGCGGCCGGGTGGAGCACAGTTATCCCCACTCCTGGCGCTCCAAGGCGCCGGTGATCTTCCGCAACACCCCGCAGTGGTTCATCCGCATGGATCAGCCGCTCGATGACGAGGTGCACGAGGGCAAGACCCTGCGCGAGACGGCGCTGCAGGCCATCGACGACACCGCCTTCTATCCGGACATCGCTCGCAACCGCATCCGCGCCATGGTCGAGACCCGGCCCGACTGGCTGATCAGCCGCCAGCGCGCCTGGGGCTCGCCGCTGGCCATGTTCGTCGACAAGACCACCGGACAGCCGCTGCATGACGAGCAGGTCAACGGCCGGATCGCAAATCTGATCGCGGAAGAGGGCGCCGACGCCTGGTTCACCCGGCCTTCCGGCGACTTCCTCGGCAACCACGATCCGGAGCGCTACGAGAAGGTCGAGGACATCCTCGATGTCTGGTTCGATTCCGGCTCGACCCACGCCTTCACTCTGGAGGATCGCCCAGGGTCCCGCTGGCCGGCCGACCTCTATCTGGAAGGCTCCGACCAGCATCGCGGCTGGTTCCAGTCCTCCCTGCTGGAGTCCTGCGCCACTCGTGGCCGCGCGCCCTACAACGGCGTGATGAGCCACGGCTTCACCCTCGATGAGAAGGGGGAGAAGATGTCCAAGTCGCTGGGCAATACGGTCGAGCCGCAGACGGTGACCAAGGAAAGCGGCGCGGAGATCATGCGGCTGTGGGCGGCGATGGTCGACTACGCCGAGGATCAGCGCATCGGCAAGACCATCCTGCAGACCACCATCGACGGCTATCGCAAGCTGCGGAACACGGTCCGCTACCTGCTGGGCGCCCTGAACGGCTTCGACGACGCCGAGCGGGTGGATTACGCCGACATGCCGCCGCTGGAACGGTTCATCCTGCACCGTTTGTGGGAATTGGACGCCCATGTGCGCGGCGCCTATGAGGGCTACCGCTTCCAGGATGTCTGGCGGCCGATCGCCGAATTCTGCTCAAACGATCTGTCGGCCCTCTATTTCGACATCCGCCGGGACGCCCTCTATTGCGACCGCCCGGATTCCTTGCGCCGCCGGGCCTGCCGCACGGTGATGGACCTGGTGTTCGAGCGGCTGACCGCCTGGCTGTCGCCGCTCGCCTGTTTCACCATGGAAGAAGCCTGGACCAGCCGCTTCCCGGAGGCGGGCTCCAACTGCTTCCGCGTCATTCCCGACACCCCCTCCGAATGGCGCAACGACGCCGAGGCCGAGCGCTGGCGCAAGGTCGAGGCGGTCACCCGCGTCGTCACCGGCGCCCTGGAGGTCGAGCGGCGGGAAAAACGCATCGGTTCGGCGCTCGAGGCCGCGCCCAAGGTCTGGATCGCCGACGCCGAGCTTCTGGCCGCCTTCGACGGCCTGGACGCCGCCGAGATCTTCCGCACCAGCCAGGCAAGCCTGGTGACGGGCGAAGGACCGGCCGGCGTCTTCAGGCTTGAGGGCGGCGCCATGATCGCGGTCGAACCCTTGCTCGCTGAAGGCCGCAAATGCGCCCGCTCCTGGCGTATCCTGCCGGAAGTGGGCGCCGATCCGCGCTATCCCGATCTGTCGGTCCGGGACGCCGACGCCGTGGCGTGGTGGGACGCTCAGCATGCCACTTAGCGCCGCTGATCTTAAGCCCAACCGGAACGGCCTGACCGCCTATGCCATCGCCTTGGCGGTGGTGGTGGTCGATCAGCTTTCAAAGCTATGGTTCCTCAGTCTTGGACTGCAGGTCGGCGATTCCGTACCGGTCTTGCCGATCTTCCGCCTCAGCATGGTCTGGAACCCCGGCATCAGCTTCGGCCTGCTCCAAGGTCATGGCCAGCTCGGCCGCTGGCTGCTGGTGCTGTTCGGCGCCGCGGTCGTGCTTGGTCTGGCCTGGTGGATCCGGCGATCGGACCGGATTGGCCCGGCCATCGCCATCGGTCTGATCATGGGCGGCGCCATCGGCAACAATCTGATCGATCGGGTCCGGCTCGGCATGGTGGCCGACTTCCTCGACTTCTCGGGGATTGGCTTCAAATGGGTGTTCAACGTCGCCGACGCGGCCATCAACGTCGGCATCGCGGTCCTGTTGATCGACATCTTTCTGTCGACGCGACAGCCGGCCGCGCCCCCAGAGGCGCCTACCTCGCCTTAGGCCGTTGGCGCCGGGGGGTGGAATGCGCTATCGAGAGTTTTGGTTGGCCGGGGCGGCCCACGAGGAGCAGTTCTCTAATGAGCTTTAATCGCGTGGCGATCGCCGCAGTGCTTATGGCCGGCGTCAGCTTGAGCGCTTGCCAAAGCGCCAAGCAGGCCCTCGGCATGACCAAGGTGACCCCCGACGAGTTCCGCGTCGTGTCCAAAGCGCCTCTGGTGGTTCCGCCTGAATTCGCCCTGCGTCCGCCGGCGCCCGGCGAGCCGCGTCCGCAGGAACTGCAGCCGGAAAGCCAGGCCCGCAACGCGCTGCTCGGCGCCCGCGACGCCGAAAACCGTTCGGAAGGCGAAAAGCTGCTGGCCAGCCGCGCCGGCGGGGACAAGGCCGATCCGCTGATCCGCTATGTCGTCGACGACGAATTCGGCGCCATCGCTCACAAGGAGCCCAGCTTCGCCGACAAGGTGATGTTCTGGAAGAAGGACAAGGTCGAAGCCACGCCGCTGGCCAACAGCCCGGCCGCCTCGACGCCGGCGCCGATCGATCCCACCATCGAAGCTCAGCGCATCAAGAAGCTGACCGATGGCAAGGCCATCATCATCAGCCGCGACTACAACGGCCACACCAAGCTGCCGGGCCTCTAACCCTTCCTGTTCAGGAAGGGGGCCTAGTCGGCGATCTCGTCCGGCTTGGCGATCTTGAAGCCGCGCGCCTGCAGCTGCTGCAGCACGCCGCCCGGCGCGAGCAGGGAGCGAAGGTTGACGACCGCCACCGAATGGCCGGGCTTGGCCAGCGCCTGGGCGATGGCGCCGGCGGTGTCATGCATGGCCTGGCGGGTCAGGGTGGCGCCGTCGGGAAAGCTGTTGGCGCATTTCTCGTAGCCGCGCTGTTCCGACAGCGCCGCGTGTACGTCGCCCCGGGCCCAGCCCTCGGCGGCGGCATGGGCCGGTCCTGGACCGGCCTCGATCTCGTCCAAGGCGTCGGTCAGGCAGATCGAACCCACCGCGCCCGCCTCGGTTTCCAGCGCCTTGAACAGCGGCACGGCCTTGTAGGTGGCCGCCGGCGCCGAATGGACGCCTTCGATGGCCGCCATCCTGCGCAGTGTTTTCGCCGGCTCGGCCGAGTCCAGACCGTTCTTGCGGCGGTAGTCGCTGACCATCTGCAACGCGGCCACGGCCGGCTGCCAATGGGAATAGGCGCGCGGATCGCCGCCCTGTTTGGCGCGGTCTGCTTCGAACCGGGCCTTCAGCGGCGCGGGAAGGCTGTCTTCCATAGGCGTGGACGTATGCAGGTGGCTCAGAATGCCGATGACGGCGACAGTGTCTCCGGCGTCGGCGGACAGGGTCGGCGGCAGGATGATTTCGTTGGCGCCCTTCAGCCGTCGGGCCGCGGCGGCGGGATCCCAGGTCGTGCCCTTGGGCAGGGCGCCCGGCGCCCCAAGCACATAGACCGTGGAGGTCGGGCTGGAGACGCGCCACCACGCTGGTCCGGGCTGATGCGGAGCAGCTACGAAAGTGTCGATGACCGAGGCCTGGGGGTCCGCCGCGGCCAGAACGGCAAACCCGGCGCCCGCCGCAAAGACAGCGACGGCCGCGCCGCAAAGGGTCTTGGTCAGGGCAGGCTTCATTCGCGGGCTCCCCTCAAGGCTCGGGAGCCCTGACTGACTGACGCCGGAGTTCAAATTATAGCGCTGGTCGCGCCGCCGCTCCCGTCAGGGGTGGGCGGGGGCGGGTTTGGCGCTCGAGTCCGGCGCCGTCACGCCCGACGGGAACTTCACGTTCGGGCCGAGCAGATTGGCGATCTTCGGCTTCGGCGCCGGCAGCTTGGGCGTGGCTTCCACCGAGCCATACTTGAGCACGTCGAGCGCCCGCGACAGCTGGAAGTCCTTCTTGGGGTCGAAGCCGGGCGGCGGCGCCTCGGCCGGATGGTGGGCGCCGCGGCGCTCCTTGCCTTCCTCGGCGTTGAGGGCGTTGGAGAAGCTGGCTTCGGAGAATTCGAACGCCTCGTTCGCCACCTGCTCGGCCTGTTCGGTCGAGGCGGCGACCTCCAGATCCGGTTCGATGCCGGTCTTCTGGATCGAGCCGCCGGAGGGGGTGTAGTAGCGCGCCGTGGTCAGCTTCAGCGCGCCGTCTTCGCCGTTGTGCAACGGGATCACGGTCTGCACCGAGCCCTTGCCGAAGCTGGTCAGGCCGACGATGGCCGCGCGATGGCGATCCTTCAGGGCGCCGGAGACGATTTCGGCGGCCGAGGCGGTGCCGGAATTGATCAGCACTACGATCGGCAGGCCATGCAGCATGTCGCCGTTGGCGCGGGCGTTGTAGCGCTCGATGTCCTTCGCATCGCGACCGCGTTGTGAGACCACCTCACCGCCGTCCAGGAACATGGAGGAGATCCCCACGGCCTGGTCGAGCAGGCCGCCGGGGTTGTTGCGCAGGTCGAGCACCAGACCCTTCATATGCGGGTTCTTGGTCTGCATGTCCTTCAGCGCCGCGATCGCCTGATCGGTGGTGTTCTCGTCAAAGGCCGAGACGCGCAGATAGCCGTAGTCGCCTTCCAGGTGGCCCTTGGCCGACTTCACGTCGATGGCTTCGCGGATCAGCTTGACGTCGAAGGGGTCCTTGCCGGTGCGCACCACCGTCAGGGTGATGGGCTGGCCGACGCTGCCGCGCATCTTTTTGACCGCGTCGTTGAGGTTCAGGCCGATCACGCTCTGGCCGTCGATGGCGGTGATGAAGTCGCCCGGCTGCAGGCCGGCCTTGGCGGCGGGGGTGTCGTCCATAGGCGAGACAACCTTGACCGCGCCCTCGTCGCCGGTGACTTCAAGGCCCAGGCCGCCGTATTGGCCGCGCGTCTGGTCGCGCATGTCGGAATAGTCGGCCGGATTCAGATAGCCGGAGTGGGGATCCAGAGAGGTCAGCATGCCGTCGATGGCCGACTGGATCAGCTTCTTCTCGTCAACGGGGGTGACGTACTGCTTCTCGATAATGTCTTCGACGTCGCCAAACAGTTCCAGCATGCGGAAGGACTCCGCGCTCGGCGCCGTGACCGCGGCGTGGGCCGGGTGGTTCAGATAGGCCATCGCGCCCGCGCCGAGCACAAAGGCCGAAGCCCCAACGAGGAAGTACCTGCGCATCATTTACGGCTGCCCTTGGGGGTCAAAAGGGTGAACATCGCACGCTAGAATGCGGGCGCGAAAAGGGAAAGCCGATTCACCGGCTACGCTCAAACATTCGAAACCTAAGGCCTTTTTGAGGCCCGAAGGCTAGGATTTCGCCAAAGGCGCCTTAAGCCAATGCGACGGATCGACCGGGGCGCCGTTTCGGCGGATCTCGAGATAGAACTCCGGCGGCGCCCCATCGCCCTTGCCCATCCGCCCGATCGGCTGGCCCTGGCCCACCATCTGGCCCGGCCCGACCGTGACTGTCTCCAGGCCGGCGAGGACCACGTGGTAGCCGCCGCCGAGCCGAAGAATGGCCACGACATTCCATCCCTTCAGCGGCCCGGCGTATTCCACCACGCCCTGAGCCGGGGCGACCACCTGGGCGTCGTCCGCCGCGCGCCAGGTCCAGCCCACAGATCGGCCGCCGCCGGGCTCCTGATCGCCGAACCGATGTATTGGCGCGCCGGACGTAGGCGCGGTGAACGGCTTGGGCCGGCCGAACAGGCCGGCGTGGTCGGGATCGGGCGGCTCGCGCGTCGGCGCCGCGGGCGCGGCGACCGCCAGCCCCTGCGACAGCTCCCGAAGCACGGTGGCCCGCGCGGCCAGGTCGTCGGCATCGTGCTTGGCGGCGTCGGCCGCGGCGGTGTCCTGCCCCTCAAGCGCCGAACGGGCGGCGATCAGCGCCTCGATCTTGGCCTTGCGGTCGGCAACATCGCTTTCGCTGGTGAACAGGTCTTCGCTGGCGGTGTCGACCGCCCGTTTGACCTTGCGCAGGCCTTCAGCCTGGCTCCTCAGCGCCGCCGCCCGCTGCTCCAGCTCCGGGGTGATGGCCCGCATCAGGATGGCGGCGCGCACGGCGTCCCGCACATCGGTCGGGTTGACGAACAGGGCCGGCGGCGGATCGCGGCGCAAAAGCTCCAGCGCGCTCAGCAGACGCGCCAGCTTGGCGCGGTTGGCGCCGATCTCCGCGTCCAGCTCGGCCTCGCGGACATTCAGCGCCGCCAGCCGCAGCTTCTTTTCACTGACATTGGTCTGGCCGCTTTTCTGGGCGGTGTTCAGGGCGTCGAGCTGGGCCTGCAGCTGGGCGATCTCCAGCCGCGCGGCCTGGGCCTCGGCCATGGCGGCCTGACGATCGCGGTCCCGGTCACGTTCGTTGGACTCCACCTGACGCAGCGCCGGGTTCTGTCCAGCCGGCGCAGCTGCGGCGGCCGAGAGCAGGCTCGCGGTGGCGACGATAACGATGGCGGCGAGGCGGGCCATCGTCCCACTAAGCCTGTTCGGGCCGGCCGCGAAAGACCCGTTCAATCGCGATGGTAGGGCGAGCCGGCCAGGATGGTGACGGCGCGATAGACCTGCTCAGCCAGCATGGTGCGGGCCAGGGCGTGCGGCCAGGTCTGGGGCCCGAAGGCCAGCTTGGCGTTGGCGGCGGCCAGCAGGCCGGGATCGAGCCCATCGGCGCCGCCGATGACGATGACCAGCCGCCGGTTCCCGTCGTCGCGCAGCTTGGCGACCTGGCCGGCGAAGGCGCGTGACGCCATGGCCTGGCCGTGTTCGTCGCAGGCGATGACGTAGGCGTCCTGCAGGTGCGGCTTCAAGGCCTCGGCCTCCGCCGCCTTGCCCGGTTTGCGCGCCTCGACCTCGATCAGTTCGACGGGGCCGAGCCCAAGCGTGCGTCCAGACGCGGTGGCGCGGTCCGCATAGTCCCTGGCCAGCAAGGCTTCGGGAATGCGGCCGAGCCGACCGATGGCGAGAAGGGTGATTTTCATGGCAAGGTGGGGGGCGGCAGTTGATCAGGCCGAGCCGGCGCTCGCCCCCTCCGTCGCTTCGCGCCACCTCCCCCGCTGCGCTTCGCTTGCAGGGGAGGAGAAGGTAAGGGCGCGTTTCTCCTGCTTCGTGAGCGTAGCGAAACGGGGGAGGTGGCGCGGCGTGTAGCGAAGCGGAACGACGTGACGGAGGGGGCGAGCGCCGGCCTCGGCCGCGTCAACTCAAATCTCAGTTCGCGGCCGCGCGGGGCGGTTCCACCGACCAGATTTTCTCAAGGTTGTAGAACTGCCGAACTTCGGGACGGAATAGGTGCACGATCACGTCGCCAGCGTCGATCAACACCCAGTCGCAATGCGGCAGGCCTTCGACCCGCGCCTTGCCGTTGCCGGCTTCCTTGATGGCGCGCATCAAGTGATCGGCGATGGCGCCGACATGGCGGTGCGAACGCCCGGACGCGACGATCATGCAATCGGCGACCGAGCTTTTGTTCTTCAGATCGATGAAAACGATATCTTGGGCCTGATCGTCATCGAGACGGGCCATGATGAGGTCTTGAAGACCCTCGATAGAGGGAACGTCTTGGTCCTCTGGGGAGAACTCCGCCGCCTGGGCGATGTCCTCTGGCGCACTGGGCGCGGAATTGCGATTCAGCCTGGTTGCTCCTCTGCCGCATCTCGCGGACCTACCGATAGCATAACAAGCACACCTTGTCCGGGTGTAAATCGAGCGTCAGCCGACAAGCCCGCGTGATCGCAGCGCCGTGGACGAGGCAAAGTTAAGTGGCGTTGGCAAAAACACCCACGCCGGCGGGGCCATCAAGGGCAGGCGCTTGGCCCGGCTGACCGGGATTCTGGCGTGGGCGAAGCGGCGCGCCGCGGGCGACGACAACCCCGCCAGCATGGCGCCCGGGCGGGCGACGATGGCCATGGGCACCTGGCGCATGATCTCCGACCAGCCGCGCCAGCGGTGGAAACTGGCCAGGTTGTCGGCGCCCATGATCCAGACGAACCGCACGCCCGGGTAGTGGGCCTTGAGGATGCGAACCGTGTCCAGGCTGAAGCGCGAGGCGGTCCGCGCCTCCAGGCCCGAGACGATCATGGACGGATCGGCCACCCGCGCCTCCACCGCCTTCAGCCGCGCATCAAGGCTGGCGGGCGCTTCCTTCAGGGGGTTGCCGGGCGTCACCAGCCAGATCACCCGGTCCAGGCCCAGCCGCGCCTTGGCGGTGCGGGCCACCTGCAGGTGCCCATCGTGCACCGGGTTGAACGACCCGCCATAGAGACCGACCCGCATGCCGGTCTCCAGATGAAGCCCAAGCCGCAGCGCTCTAGGACGGCCGGCGTCAGGGACGCGTCTGGCCGGTCCCGCGAACCACATGGGCGTCCTTGGAGTGTTCAGAAGGGGAGGGTGATTGCCGGTCGAGGCCGGGGTCGGTCTGCCGGACCCGCGCGCGTACCGTATAGATGGAGCCGCCGGACAGCACCCCGCCGCGCGCCAGCAGGCGGCCGTTCTGCCAGTTGGACAGGCCCAGCTCCGGCTGATTCAAGGCGTACTGGCCATCGACCCAGCGGGTGAAGCCATCGCCGACGAAGGGGGCGTCGATGCTCTCGAAAAAGCGGCGCTGGGCCAGTTCGTCCTCGGCGATCAGGCAGGCCTCGAAGCGGGGGCTTAAGCGATTGAACAGTTCGACCGCCTCCTCGACGCTGTCGACGATCTTCAAGGAGACCTCGGGCGTCTCTTCCCACTCCCATTCGCGGCCGAGCTCGTCGATGGGGATGGTTTCGGTGAGCGGCTCTTCGAACACCCCCTCGGCGCGATGGATGGGAACCTGCGCCTTGCGCCAATGCTCCGGCAGCCAACGCTCGTCGCCGTAGGCCACATGCAGCTTGCAGCCCGAGCGGCGCTCGCCGGCGCGTTTCAGCGCGTCTAGAAACACGGGCACCAGCTCGCCAGCCCGCTCGCGGACGATCAGGCAGACATTGAGGCTGTTGCAGACCTTGCGGTCCAGCGAATGGTAGACGCAGGCGCCAAACCGCTCGGCGTCGGCGCTCTTGTCGGCCACCATCCAAGCGCCGCCGGTTCCGTGCAGGCTGACGGGCGTCCCGGCCTGCCGCGCGATCCCGCCGAGCTGGCTCACCGCTGGCCCCGACCCGCGCGCCACAGCCAAAGCGAGGCGGCTGTCCGCGAACATGGCCCATCCGGCGGCGTGCTCGGCGCTGTCCACCAGGCTGGCCGCGCCTTCGGGCAGGCCGGCGGCTTTCAGCGCCGGCTCCAGCGCCTTAGCTATGATCGCTCGCGCGGTGCCCAGGGCATCGGAGCCGATGCGGAACACCACCGTATTGCCGGTGCGCAAAACGCCCGTTGCGTCGGCGAAGACGTTGGGCCGGCCCTCGAACACAAAGCCCACCACGCCCAGGGGCGCGGCGACCTGCTCCAGGGTCCAGCCGGAATGCTCGATCCGCTCGATCGTCCGTCCCCGCGCGCCCTCGGCGTCCCGCCATTCGCGCAGGCCGGCGATCATGTCCCGCCGCATGCCGGCGCTCAGGGCCAACCGGGTGGTGGAACGTCCCCGGGCCTTGGCGGCGGCGACATCGGCGGCGTTGGCCTCGGCGATGGCGGTCCAGACGGCATCGTCAGCCAGCGCGGCTGCGAAGCCGTCAAAGAAACGACTGACCTGGGCGTCCGAGACAGCGCCCATCTTTCGGAACGCCGCCTCCGCGCGGCCGACCGCGTCCTCGGCGATCCGCGCGATCTCGGCAGGGACGCGCAGCAGTGCGCCTGTGTCCTGCAACACGATCAGCCGGTCGCCCGCCTTGAAGGCCGCCGCCAGCTTGTCGGACACGACAGCAACCCGGTTCCCGCCAAAGGGAATCGGCATGCCGGCGGTCAGCTGTGTCAGCTCGGCGGTTGTCATAGAGGTGTCTTAGCGGAAAAGCGCGAGGCGCAACAATCCGCGTGATTGCGGCGCTATGGCGTGACGGTCGGGATCGCCAAGGCCGGGCCGGCGGCGATCAGTCGACGATCGAAGGAACACAAAGTCGCGCCGTGCTCGCTGGCGATAGCGAGATGGAGCGCGTCGCTAGCTTTCAGTCCCAAGTCGTGCCGATCGGCAAATGCCGCAGCTGTTCGGAAGTTGCCGGGCGTGACGGGCAAAACGGCGAATCTGTTCAACCGAAAGCGGCTGAGCGCCGCTAACGCAGCGGCCCGCAACTGGACATCGATCTGACCCGTGCGGAGCTTGATTGATAGCGCGGACGAAAACTCAGCGATCACCCAATCGCTTATAAGCAGGTCATCGGAGGTTTGAGCCGCAATCCAGGCCTGGGCCCTGGACGTGCCCGGCTCGACCGTGAGTGCGGCGACGACCACCGCCGTATCGACATAGTGCCTCAATAGCGGTCGCTATCGCGCATCGAGCGGATGAAGGTGTCAGCCGGTTCGTCAGACGGCGGCACAATGCCCGTTATGGCCTGCATCTCGGCCAGGCTGATGGGTTTGCGCGGGCGCTCAGGAGGGGTGAGACGGGCGACCAGCTTGCCGCGCCGCAATATGTCGACGGTTTCGCCGGCTTCCACCCTGTCGACCAACTCGCTGAGATGGGCCTTGGCGTCGGCGAGATTGATGGCGGCCATTGGCGCGCTCCTGACCAGTCAGTTGGTCATCTGTAGCACAAGGAGGGACCAGCGCCAAACAGGAGGAAGGCTGGAGCTTAAGTCAGATTCTCCCTTCGACCGCATGATGGAATGTTTTTTCGGGCGACCGGTCTTGTCAAGGACGGCGCGGAGCGCCGCCGCGACGCGGTCGCCTTTGGCGATCCTTGACAAGACCGGGCGCCCGAAATCACGCTGTCCATGCGATCGACGGGGTGGTGTAGGTTGGGAGGCCCAAGGCTCCGGTCGTTCAGAGGCCTAACGGGTTAGTCGAAAGCCAATCGGCGCGTCGAGCCGAGATGGCCTCAACGTCAGACGGCGTAGAAAGAAACAGGTCGACACCACCGTCATAAGGAGCAAACACCGCGCCCGTGGATTGCGAAATCCACAGCGTTGGTCCCGCTCGTTCATTCGCTATGTCTCGAAGCAGTCTGTCGAAGCGCCCGCGCTTCCACACCGACAGCGCCGCATAGGCGAGCCAAACCATCGCCTCGCCATCGTCCCCTTCGGCAAACTTGAACGCAGGCGTTAGTTGATATTCACGCGTCGCCCAAAAGGGGTCGTGCTCATCGGCGATATCGACCGTGCCTTCAGGTGTTTGCCAGTGCGATTGAATGAGCCAGCATGGCTGGTTCTCCCCCAGCACCTCTGCGGCCAACTCATTTTGGCGGGCCATCATGGTCGCCCAGTCAGCGTCCGTCTCTGCGTACCGCTTAGAAAGTGGAAGGGAATGGAATCGCACCCAATTTGGAGCGCCTTCGCCACGTAGCATGTATCCGATTGGGCTTAGGCTCTCGTGATTAAGCCTCCAGAATCGCTCGAACTCGCTCATTTCAGCAGCCGGTTTCGCCCCCCTACTTCGGGTCCGGCAGTCCCAGCACCCGCTTCGACACCACGTTCAGATTGATCTCCGACGTGCCGCCCTCGATCGAGTTCGCCTTGGCGCGCAGCCAGGCGCGGACGGTGGCCAGTTCGCCGGCGTCGAAATCGTCGCCTTCCCAGCCCAGGCCCTGGTGGCCCATGGCCTCAATGATCAGCTCGGTGCGATCCTGGGCGATCTTGGCGCCGGCGTACTTCATGATCGAGGTGGCCGCGCTGGGGCCCTGGTTGGACTTGGCTTCGGCGGCTGCGCGAGCGCTGGTGAGGCGGAAGGCCTTGCCCTCCATCAGATGGTCGACGATCCGCCGGCGCAGATCGGGATCGGCCAACCGGCCCGTATCGTCGACGCCGACGTATTTTTTGGCCACCGCATCGACGCTGCCGGTCTGGCCCAGGGTGGGGGAGCCGCCCGATCCCAGGCTGGCGGAGATGTTCTCCCTCTCGAACTGCAGCAGCCGCTTGGCGATGGTCCAGCCGCCGTTCAGCGGGCCCATCAGATTCTCCTTCGGAACCTTCACGTCGGTGAAGAAGGTTTCGCAGAAGGGGCTGCCGCCATTGATCAGCAGAATCGGTCGCGCCTCGACGCCAGGGGTGCGCATGTCGATCAGAACGAAGGAAATGCCGTTGTGCTTCTTGGCGGCCGGATCGGTGCGAACCAGACAGAAGCACCAGTCGGCGAGGTTGGCGCCCGAGGTCCAGATCTTCTGCCCGTTGATCAGGAAGTGGTCGCCCTTGTCCTCGCACTTGGTCTGAAGCGAGGCGAGGTCGGAGCCCGAGCCGGGCTCCGAATAACCCTGGCACCAGCGCAGCTCGCCCTTGACGATGGGCGGGATGTGGCGGGCCTTCTGTTCTTCGGTGCCCACTTCCAGCAGGGTCGGGCCGAACATCATCACCCCCATGCCACCGATGGGGTTGCGGGCGCCGACCTTGGCCATTTCCTCAGCTAAGATGCGCGCCTCGGTTCGCGACAGGCCGCCACCGCCATATTGGGTCGGCCAGGTGGGCGTGCCCCAGCCCTTTTCGCCCATGCGCTTTTTCCAGAGCGCGGCGTCCGGCGTCTGTTCGCCGCCCATCATGTCCGCCAGCTGGGCGGCGGGGTCGGCCTTCAGCGAGGCCGGGAAGTTCTCATCCAGCCAGGTCCTGGCCTCGGCCCGGAAGGCCTCCACATCGCCGCCGAAATCCGCCATCGGAGTCTCCTCGAACCTACCTTCATTTTGAAGCCAAGATTATCGACGCCGCCGGCGCGTGCAATCGATAACGAAGCGGCTTTATCGTCTGCCGGCGCTCGCCCCCTCCGTCACGTCTCTTCGCTTCGCTGCGCGCCGCGCCACCTCCGCCCGTGTCGCTTCGCTCACGGGGGAGGAGAAACGAGTCGGCGTCTCTTCCTCCTCCCATGCAAGCGAAGCGCAGCGGGGGAGGTGGCGAAGCGTGGAGCGCAGCGGAACGCTTTGACGGAGGGGGCGAGCGCCGGCCAAATGATCTACGCCAAACTAACCGGCCTTCCCCTCCGGCGCGGTCCAACCGAGGCCAAGGCTCTTCTGCAGGCGGATATAGTCTTCGGTCAGCTGGGCCTTGGCCTGAGAGACATTGGTCTGCGCCGCCACCCGGGTGCTTTCGGCCGAGAGCTGATCCAGCGTCGTCGCCGTGCCGCCCTTCACCTTCAGCGCGGTCAGGGCCGAGGCGCGGTCCGCGGACTGTTCGACCTGGCTCAGGCTGGCCAGGCTTTCGCGCTGGCGGCCATACATGGCCAGCGCCGTTTCGGCGTCGTTCAGGGCGCCCAGCACGGTCTTGCGATAGTTGGCCATCGCCTCCGCCCGCTCGCCCTTGGCCTCGCGAATGTTGGCGCTGGTGCGGCCAAAGTCGAAGGGGCTCCACTGCAGCACCGGGGCGACGATGTAGGAGAAGCTGGCGGGTGTGAACAGGCTGGACAGCTCGCTGGAGCTATAGCCGACGTTGCCGAGCAGTTGGACCTTGGGGAACAGGTCCGCCGTACGCTGGCCGATCAGGGCGTTCTTTTGCTGGATCGTCCGCTCGGCCGCCCGCACGTCGGGCCGGCGGCGCAGCAGCGAGGCCGGATCGCCCACCGCGACCACCTTAGGCGGCAGCGGCACGGCGGTTGGCGTCGCAAGCTCCTGGTCCAGATCGCCGGGCGCTCGGCCGGTCAGGATCGCCAGCCGGTCGAGCTGATCGGCGATCTGCGCCTTCAGCGGCACGGCCTGGGCCTGGGTGGACTGGAATTGATTGACCAGCCGCTCGACATCCAGGTCCGTCGCCGCGCCGCCCTGGCGCTGGAGTTTGGTCAGCCCCAGCATCCGGCCTTCGACGTCGGCATTGTGCTGCGCCAGCGCCAGCCGCGCCTGGAGATCGCGCAGGGTGACGTAATCCTGGGCTACCTCGGCGGCGAGGCTGACCTCGGCGTCCTCCAGATTGGCCTGGACCGCCTGGCTCGCGGCCTTGTCGCCCTCCACCGCCCGGCGCTTGCCGCCGAACAGGTCGAGCTGCCAGGTAGCGTCCATGCCGACGTCATAGAGATCGAGCGTGCTGTTGGACGCCGCCTCCGCTTCCGCGGCGCTGGAGGAGGATGCGCCGGTCGTGGCGGACTCCCCGCTCAGCGTTCCGCCCAAGGCGCCGGTCAGGCCCTTGCTGTGGAGGTAAAGCGCGCTGGCGTTGGTGGTGGGCAGAAGGTTCGCCCGGTCCTTGCCCAGATTGGCGCGGGACTGTCTCAGCCGCGCGGTCGCCGCCTCCAGGTCCGGACTGGCGGCGAAGGCCGCATCCACCAGATGGTCGAGTTCGGCGTCGCCCAGGGCCACCCACCAGCGCGAGGGCGGCGGATCGGCCGTGGCGTCTTCAGCTCGGTGGAAGGTCGGCGCGGCGACGGCCTCGGTCACGACGGCCGGCGGACCCTTGTAGTTGGGTCCGACCATGCAGCCGGCCAGGGCCGTGGAGCCGAGCGTCGCGAGCGCGAGAGATCGGAAAAGACGGGGTCTGGAATACATGGGAACCTCAGTGCGCCATGTCGGACTGCGGCGCGCCCTTGGGCGGCGGCCTTAGCAGGAAGACCAACGGGATCATCAGCAGCAGCCCCACGCCCAGCACGAAGAAACAGTCCGCATAGGTCATGACGATCGCTTGAACCTGGATGCTGGCGCCGAGCTGGCTCAGCGCCTGGCCCTGGCCCGTGGCCAGATCCACGCCATGCTGGGCGGCGAACCCGGCGGCCTGCGCCGCGATCTGCGACTGGGCCAGGGGGGAATTGGCGGAGACGGACGCGCCGATCGATTGGACGTGAGCGACCGTCTGCCGGTCGATGAACACGCCCAGCAGCGCAAGCCCGATGGAGCCGCCGAGGTTCCGCGCCATATTGTAGAGCCCGGCCGCGTCCGCCGCGTCCTCCGGCCCCACCGCCCCAACGGACGCCTGATTGAGTGGCATGAAGGTCAGGATCTGGCCGGCGCCGCGCAGGAGCTGGGTGAATAGGAAGGTCTGGCCCGAGGACTGCGCCGTCAGATTGGTGTCCAGGAAGCAGGACAGGGCGAAGCAGCAGAGACCGGCGATCACCGTCATCCGTATGTCGAGCTTCAACATGGCCGGCAGGATCGGCATCATCAGAAAGGCGGGCAGGCCGGACATGAACAGCACCCGGCCGGATTCTTCGGCGTTGTCGCCGGCGATCCCGCTCAAGAACTGCGGGATGACATAGAGGACGCCGTAGAGGACCATCCCCACCATCAGGATGATGCCGATCACCGCCGCATAGGACTTGTTCAGCAAAAGCTTCAGCTTGATGACCGGCCGGCGGCTGGTGGCCTGGGCGACCGCCAGCAAGACGAAGCCTATGGTCGAGGCCAGGGTCAGCCAGCGGATTTCGGCCGATTCGAACCAGAGTTGGCGCTGGCCCTCTTCAAGCACCACCGTCAGACAGCTCAGACCCACGGTCATGCCGACGATTCCTAGCCAGTCGGCATGAACCAGATCGCGGACGTTGGACTTGTCCTTATTCATGCCCAGGAGCAGCAGGGTGACGAGGCCCACGGCGATTGGCAGGTTCAGGAAGAAGCACCACTGCCAGCTCCAGTGTTCCGTCAGCCAGCCGCCGATCACCGGCCCTACCAGCGGACCCAGCAGGACGATCAGGCCGAAGATGCTCATACCCACCGGCATCTGCCGGGGCGGCAGCCGGGTGCGGACGATGGTCTGCGCCGTTGGGATCAGCGCGCCGCCGAAGAAGCCCTGGCCAACCCGTCCGATGATGATCGCGGTCAGGGTGTGACTCAGGCCGCACTGGACCGAGAACAGGGTGAACATCACCACGCAGGTCAGCAGCAGGTTGCGCAGGCCGAACACCCGCGTCAGCCAGGCCGCCAGGGGGATCATCACCACCTCGCTGACGAGGTAGCCGGTCGAGATCCAGGTGCCTTCGGTGCCGCTGGCGCCCACCTCGCCCTGGATCTGGGGCAGGGCGGAGTTGACGATCGAGATATCCAGCGAGGCGATCAGAGCCCCGACCGCGCCGGCGATGACCGCGATCCAGTCCTGCAACGACGCGGTGTCGTTCTTCCAGACCCTAGCCTGTGTGGGCGCTGTGTCGGTCACGGCCGCGCCTTCGGGGCGGCGCTGGTGTCGACGCTCACCGTCGCCGAAAGCCCGGACAGCAGCCGGCCCTTCTCGTCGTCGGAAACCAGTAGCCGCAGGCGCACGGGCACACGCTGCACCACCTTGGTGAAGTTGCCGGTCGCGTTTTGGGGCGGGAGCAGGGCGAAGGTGGCGCCCGTGCCAGGCGAGAAGCTCTCCACCACCGCATCGATCTTGCGATCGCCCAGGGCGTCGATCTTCACCTTCGCCGGCTGACCGACCTGCATGCGCCCAAGCTGGGTCTCCTTGAAGTTGGCCACCAGATAGATGCCCTGCACCGGCACCACCGACATCAGCCGCGTGCCGGCCTGGACGAACTGGCCGATCTGGACGGTCTTGTCGCCGATCCGGCCGGTGATGCTGGCGCGGATCAGGGCGTCGGACAGGTTGAGCTTGGCGGCGTCGACCTGGGCTTGAGCGCCCGCCAGTCGCGCCTGGGCCTGGCCGACCTGGGCCTGCAGGGTGTCGACACTCCGTTGCGCCTGACGCGCGGCGGCTTCATCCGCGTGCGCCGTCGCCAGCGCCTGATTGTAGCTGTTGTCGGCCTGGGCGGCCTTCTCACGGGTCTCGACCCCCTGGGCGCTGAGGGTCTTGTAGCGCTGCGCCTCGCCGGCCGAATAGGCCACGGCGGCGTTCGCGCCGGCCAACTGGGCCTTGGCCTGGGCGACCGTTTCCTGCTGCTGGACGATCTGGTCCTTGGCGGCGATGATCGCCGCCCGTTCCGCGTCCGCGGCGCCGATCTGCTGCGCCACGCTGGCCTGATAGGTGCTGGAATCGATCTTCAGCAGGGGTTGGCCGGCGGTGACGGCCTGGTTGTCGCTCACATAGATCTGCTCGACATAGCCCTGGATCTTCGGCGCCACGGCGACGAGGTCGGACTGGAGATAGGCGTCATCCGTGCCCTGGACGAACCGGCCATGGGTCCACCAGCCGATCCCGACGATGAGCACGATCACCAGCAAGACGCCGCCCCCAAGCAGCAGGCCCAGCCGCACGATGGGGTTTGCCAAGGGGCTGGTCTTTGGCGCACCCTCGGCGGACGCGTTCGCTGGCGCGGACGAGGAACCTTCAGACATGGGAAAACCTTGCTGGGGGTAGGGATGCGCGCTTGTCTTCCAATTGGCAGATGTTTGTCAATCGACAGATGTCTTCCAATCGGAATATAATGCGTTAGGGAGGAAACGGTGACCGACGTCATCAAGGAAACTTCGCCGAGACGAAGCCCGTCCGCTGGCGGCTATGCCCGGGGCGAGGAGACTCGTGCGCGCATCATCGAGGCGGCGCTGAAGGTGTTCGGCGAGGAAGGCTATGCCCGGGCCTCGACCCGGCAGATCGCCAGGGAGGCCGGGGTCATGCCGCCGGCCCTGCAGTATTATTTCGACAGCAAGGAAGGCCTGCACCGCGCCTGCGCCGAATTCGTTATCGAGACCGCTGCGCCGATGCTGTTCCCCGCTATCGAGGCCGCCGAGGCCGTCCTCGCCGTCGGCGGCGTTGGGCCCGCCACCGATGTCTTGTGTGATGTTCTGGACGCGGTGGTGGACGCCTCGCTGTTCAAGAACAACGCCCAGGTCTGGGGGACGTTTTCCGCTCGCTTGAAAAGCGAGGAGGACAGCCCCGGCAGCATGGTCATCGAAACCAAGGTGGCCGCGCCGTTACGCGACATCTGCGCCCGCCTCGTCGCCTGCGCGATCGGCTCGACCTTGAACGATGACGCCCGCCTTCGCGCCGTGGCGATCCTAAGTCAGGTGTCGGCGTTCAACACACACCTCGAAGGCTCGCTGCAGGTGATGGGCTGGCCTGACTTCAACGGACCCCGGCGCGACGCCGTCAAGGCCGTGCTGCGGGCGCATACCCGGGCTGCCTTGAAGGCCTAGCCGCCCGAAAATCTAGCCCCCCAACCGCCAGCCGTTCGCGGCGGTCATGCGGGTGAAGAAGTCGGCCTCATAGGCATTTTCAGGTTCTTTGCGGACGAACTCGTCCATGGTGTGGGCGTCGGCGCCCACCAGCACGCGCCAGCGATCGGCCTTGACCCCGTCCAGGATGATGGTCGCGGCTTCTGCGGCGCTGGTCGGCGCATCTTCCTCGAACCGACGGCCCTGTTCGGTGACCAGCGCCTGGATCTGCTCATCGGTCAGGTTGGCGGCCTCGGCGCTGAATCCGGCCATCATTTTGCGCGCCCGGGCAAGCTGTTCGGTGTTCATCGTGTCGGAGTCGCTGCCGCTGAGGATTTTGCGCGAATTGATCGCGATGGCGGTGCCGATGTGGCCGGGCATGACCAGCGAGCATTTGATGTGCGGCGCATTGAGCCGCAGATCATTGACCAGGGCCTCGGTGAAGCCTTTGACCGCGAACTTGGCGGCGCTGTAGGCGGTGTGGGCCGTGTGCGGACCGAGCGAAGCCCAGAAGCCGTTGACCGACGAGGTGTTGACGATGTGCGCCTCATCAGCCGCCATCAGCATCGGCAGGAAGGCGCGGCAGTTGTAATAGACCCCGCCCCAGCAGACGTTGAAGGTCTTCTCCCACTCCGACCGCTCGCTGTTCACGAAGCTGCCGCCGCCGCCGATGCCGGCATTGTTGAACAGCAGATGGACCTTCTCGGTGTCCATATCCTTGGCCACTTCGGTCTGGAAGCGGCGGACCTGAACCTCGTCGGAGACGTCGGCGATATGGGCGGTGATCTTCGCCCCTTGCGGAGGCCGCGCGTCCTGCACCAGCCGGATCGTTTCTTCCATATTCTTCATGGAGACGTCGCACATGGCGACGCTGCAGCCTTCGGCCATCAGCTGTTTGGCCAGCTCCCGGCCCATGCCCGTGCCGCCGCCGGTCAGCACCGCGATCTTGCCCGCGAAATCCTTCATGACGCTCTCCCTTGGGCCGTCTCGGCGGCCATCGGACAGCTTTCTAGGCGAGGGTTTGCGGCAGGGAAACGGTGACGCCACGGAATAATGCGCCGGCAAGCTACTCGAGCGCTGCGCCGACGGCCGTATCGAACCGTGGGCCTAACGCGCCAGCGCCAGATCGTCCGCGTGGATCAGGGTCGGACCCGCAGTAAATCCGAGCGCAGCTTCTATGTCTCCGGACTTCACACCGGCGATCTTGGCCGCGTCGCCGGCGTCGTAGCGCGCAAGCCCTCGGCCGATCTCGTGTCCGTCGAGGTCGCGAACGATGACCGCATCGCCCTTCTCGAACCGGCCTTCCACCGAGCGCACGCCGGCGGGCAGCAGCGACTTGCCGGCGCGCAGGGCGGTCCCGGCGCCGGCATCGACGGTCAGCACACCCTGCGGCGCCAGCGAACCGGCGATCCAGGCCTTGTAGGCGGCGGCCGGGGTGGTCGAGGGCGTGAACAGGGTGCTGAGCGCGCCCTCTTCGACCGCGCCCAGAGGCGAGGGCCTTGAGCCTAGTGTGATCAGGGTCGCGCAGCCCGCCGCTGCGGCGATCCGGACGGCGGCGAGCTTGGTGGCCATGCCGCCCGTGCCGACGCCAGCGTCGGCGTTCGAGCCGCCGGCCATGGCGTCGATCTCCGGAGTCAGCTCTGACACCACGGGGATGTGCCGCGCGGTCGGATCGCGACGGGGATCGGCGGTGTAAAGGCCGTCGATATCGGACAGTAGCACCAGCAGATCGGCGCCGATCATCTGCGCCACGCGCGCGGCCAGCCGGTCGTTGTCGCCGTAGCGAATCTCCTCGGTGACCACCGTGTCGTTCTCGTTGACGATGGGCGCTGCGCCAAAGCCCAGCAGGGTCTCCACCGTAGCGCGAGCGTTCAGCCAGCGGTGGCGAACCTCGGTGTCGTCGCGGGTCAGCAGCACCTGGGCGGCGATGATCCCGTGTGGCGCCAGAGCGTTCTCCCAGGCGTGCATCAGCAATGACTGGCCAGCGGCGGCGGCGGCCTGTTTGCCGGGCAGGTCGAGCTTGCGACGCCCCAGGCCCAGCCTGCGGCGCCCCAGGGCGATGGCGCCGGAGGAGACGATCAGCAGTTGCTGGCCGCGCGCCCGGATACGGGCGGCGTCGGCGGCGAAGGCGGCGAGCCAGGCGTGGTGAGGATCGCCGGTGGCCTCATCCACCAGCAGGGCGGAACCGACCTTGACCACGATCCGCCGAGCGGCGGCCAGGTCCGTCACTGCTCCCGTCATGGGCGCCAGGCCTCGGGGTCCGGTGTGTTGTTCGCTTCTTTTTCTTCCACCCGTCCGGCCCGGATTTGCACCAGCGCGGCGCGCAGCACTTCCGGCACACCCTCGCCCGAGACACCGGAGACCATCAGCGGCGCCGTCCCCGACGCCTTCTTCAAGGCTTTCGCCTTTTCCTTGCGCAGCTCCGGCGTCAGGGCGTCAACCTTGTTCAGCGCCAGGATTTCGCGCTTCTCGGTGAGGCCTTCACCGTAGGCTTTGAGTTCCTCGCGCACCATCTTCCAGGCGCTGGCGACATCGTCCTGGGTCCCGTCCACCAGGTGAATCAGCACCGCGCTACGCTCCACATGACCCAGGAACCGCGTGCCGAGCCCGGCGCCTTCCGACGCGCCCTCGATCAGGCCAGGGATGTCCGCCAGCACGAACCGTTCGGTGGACGTCAGGTCCACAACACCCAGGTTCGGCGTCAGGGTGGTGAAGGGATAGTTGGCGATCTTCGGCTTGGCCGCGGAGACGGCGGCCAGGAAGGTGGACTTGCCGGCATTGGGAAGGCCGATCAGGCCGGCGTCGGCGATCAGCTTCAGCCGCAGCCACAGCACCAGCTCCTCGCCCTGCTGTCCGGGGTTGGCGTGCATGGGCGCCTGGTTCACCGGGCCCTTGAAATAGGCGTTGCCGAAACCGCCGTTGCCGCCCTTGGCCAGCCGCAGGCGCTGACCTTCTTGGCTCAGGTCGGCGATGATGGTCTCGCGTTCCTCGTCCAGCACCTGGGTGCCGACGGGCACGCGCAGCACCACGTCTTCGCCGTTGTGGCCGTGCCGGTTGCGGCCCATGCCGTGGACGCCGGTCTGGGCCTTGAAATGCTGCTGGTAGCGATAGTCGATCAGGGTGTTGAGCCCCTCCACCGCCTCGATCCAGATGTCGCCGCCCCGGCCGCCGTCGCCGCCATCGGGACCGCCGTATTCGATGAACTTCTCGCGCCGGAACGAGACCGCGCCCCCGCCGCCGTCGCCGGAGCGGATATAGATTCTGCACTGGTCGAGAAATTTCATGGCGGTGTTGTGCTTGAGGATGGCGCTCACGTCGAGAGCGACGCGGTTAGAGTGGTCGGCTAGCGCGCCGTTTCGGCCGGGACGCAATTGAGCCGGCGTTGGTGCAGGCGGCAGGCGGCGACGACCCGATCCTTCAGGTCCCAGAAGGCGCCGACCCAGTCGTCTCCGGCGCGGTCGAGCAGCAGATAGCCATAGCGTTCGAAAGTGATCCGCTGAGCTGGAAGATTGTCGATCTCGACCTCGTTCTCGCGGATCGCCGGCGTGTCCGCCTCTTCGCCCACGTCGCCGCCGGTGCCGGCCACGAGCTGGGAAGGTCGCCGGCCGAGGAAGTCATAGGCGGCGAAGTGGTGGACGTGGCCGGAGACGATCATCTGTACGCCCGACAGGTCCTTGTCGCGCACGGCCGCCTGTTGGGTGGCGTTTAGGGGAATCTCGAAGGGACCCAGCGGCCCGACCCGCGCCACCGGGATCAGCGCCCAGATCGGTCGGTGGGTAAGGATCCAGCCGGGCGCGCGGGCCAGCTCTGGCTTGATGGCGTCGAACTGGGCGGAAACAGCGGCGACGGCCTCGGCGGGCGTCGCCCGGTCCTCGGCATCGGCGCTGTCCAGCACATAGAGGTTGAGGTCGCCGAGGGCGACGTGGAAGGGCGCGCTCATCGCCGGACAGGCCAAAGGCTTGGCGGCGGCGTCCAGCTGGCGGAACCACCCCTTGCCGCCCCGCGTGCAGGATTCATGATTGCCCCGCACGAACACCCAGGGCGCCGCGTTCAATAAGGGCTGTGCTGGATCGAAAAATTCCGCCTTCCAAGTGGGCCACGCATCGCCATAGGGCGAGCCGGCGCATCCCGCGTGGCCCTCCGGGCAAGGGGTTTCGCGATAGTAGTAGTCGCCCACATCGATCACCAGGTCCGGCTTACGTTCCAGAGCGCGGCGAACGACCTGCGGAAATGGCCACGCCTTGGGGTCGTTGCAGTCCTGGATGGCCGAGCCCTTCAGGCGGCAGCCGGTGTCGCCGAAGATCAAGATTCGTTGCGGCGCGCCATGCAACAGGGGCAGGGCCTGCAGCCCCAGGCTCACGTGACGGGCGCCCGCCGGAATGTCGAGTTGGCAGAGATTGAGGGAAAAGGCGCCGTCTGGCCCGGCGCGCAGCCGCATCGGCTCGATCTTGCCATCGAGATCGAGGCTGGGGCAGCGCGTATCGGTGGTCTCGACCCGCGCCTGCTGGCCGTTGGCGGTCATCTCGACCCAGGCGTGGTCCTCGGCGCGCGCGGTCTGGACGCTCACGAGCCAGATTCCGATCGCCGCCGCTGTCGCCCAACGCATTCGCGTCAACTCCCTGAGCCCCGCCGGCCAGCGGTCGGGGCGTCGGCGACTGATCTTCGCAAGCCTGTGTTCCGTCAAGACGCAACCCGTCAAAGCCAATCCCATCAGGGTGCAAAAAGGGCGACCCCGAGAGGTCGCCCTTCGCTAGCTTCGTCGATGTCCCCGGCGATCGAACCGCGCGCCCTTGCGCGTTTCGTCGGAAGCCTCCGAGGAACCCCCTCGCCCCAGCGGAACCCGAAGATTCCGCGAAGCCTTGCCTCGCCTGTGATTGTGTCCGCCGCGCCCAAATTGGCAAGCGCGCTTAGCGTCGCGGCCGTGCATTGCGGAATGACTGTGTCCGGACGAGCACATTACGCGGTTCGGCGAAGCTGAAAGAAGTTGTCACCAAATGGCCCCAATCCGGACGCGCGGCGGCCTAACCGACCGGCGAAAAGGTCAATGTCGGCTGATCGACGCGTTCGCGGGTTCCGGACCCTGAACAGCCCCCCCAGCCCCCCTGGATCGGCGAGTTCGCCGGTCGGCCGACAACCCCTCCCCAAAACCTCGCGTACCATCCCGCTCTTTCAAAGGGTGTGGTGAACGTAAAATAACCAGTAAGTTTAAAGACTTACATACGCTCCCATCCCTAGTGTCGCCCTGGCCGGCTCAAGAGTTCGGCGATCTCGGGGTGTCGGGTGATGCGGGGTCATTCCAGAGCTGGATGGAAGATGCGGCTTCGGCAATTGTTTGCTGACCGCAAGGGCGCCATTGCGCCGATTGTCGCCCTGCTGATGGTCCCGCTGGTCCTCGCCTCGGGCGCGACCGTGGATGTGGCCCGCGCCGTGGCCGCGCGGGGTGATGTGCAACAGGCGGTGGACGCCACAGCCCTGGCGCTGGCCCACCTGCCGTCCTCGACCTCCGCCGCGGTCTTACAGTCGGATGCGCAGAGCTGGATGGCCACCGAGCTAAACGGCAAGACTCTCAGCACGCTGACGGTGAATGCGACATCGACGGGCACTCAGATTACGATATCTGCCCAGGCGAGCGTGCCCACCTTCTTCGCCGCCATGGTCGGCATTAATCAGCTGCCGGTCAACGCCAGCTCCACCGTGCAGTGGGGCCTGAGCAATGTCGAGCTGGCGCTGGTGCTCGATAACACCGGCTCGATGGCCCAGGATAACAAGTTGCCCGACCTGGTGTCGGCGGCGACCAACCTGGTGAACACCCTGGAAGCGTCGGCCGGAACCAACACCAGCGCCCTGAAGGTTGGGGTCGTGCCCTTCTCGATTTCGGTCAACATCGGCTCGACCTATCAGACCGCCAGCTGGATGAGCGGAACCATGCCGTCCGCGTACGGTCCGGACATCTTCACCACCCCCACCAACCGCTTCACCATGCTCAAACAGATGGGCGCCACCTGGGGCGGCTGCGTGGAAGACCGGCCCATGCCCTACGACGTGCAGGACACCGCGCCGTCGACGTCCAATCCCGCGACCCTGTTCGTGCCCTTCTTCGCGCCGGACGAGCCGGACGGGACCTATACCCTGGGCCGGTCGAGCTACGCCTACGCCAACAACTATCTGACCGACAAATCCACGGACAAAACCTGGCAGACTCAGCAGGGCGACCCGGCCAAATACACCAAGGCGCCCCAGAACGGTACCAGCCAGATGACGGGCTATACGCTGGGGCCAAACTCGGGCTGCGGCACCGCGCCTCTCCTGCGTTTGACCACCAACATGAGTTTGGTGACCAGCGAGCTGAACCAGATGGTGGCCAATGGCGACACCCACATTCCGCTGGGCATGGCCTGGGGCTGGCACCTTCTGTCGCCAAACGCCCCGTTCGCCGACGGCGTGCCCTATGGGACCGCCAATACGTTGAAGATCGTGGTGCTGGTGACCGACGGCCAGAACACCTACACGACCGGCTATAATGGCGGGGACAACTCCTTCTACACCGGCATCGGCTATGAGTGGCAGAACCGGATATCCGACAACACCGGCTCCTTCACCAATCCGGTCGGCGCGCTCAACGACCGGCTGGCCGCCATCTGCACCAACATGAAGGCGCAAAATATCGTCATCTACACCGTGCCGGTGGAGGTGACCGACCCGACCATCCAGTCGCTGCTGCAGAACTGCGCCTCCCTGCCGGGCAACTACATCAACGTCACCGCTTCAAGCCAGCTGGCGGCGGCCTTCACCAATATCGCCGGCTCGATCGGCCACCTGAGGATCGCGCACTAAGTTATTTGGCGTGGTCTCTCCACGCCGCGAAGTCCGCCAGCGTCGCGTCCATCATCCGGCGCGCGGCGGCGTCCAGCCAGCCATCCGGCCGGCGCTTCAGGTCACGCAGCAAGGCGCCCTTGGCGCTGCCCAGATGGATGTTGGCGGTCTCGCAGCCCATGGCCTTGAGCAGTTTCTCCTCCTTGCCCTTGGGCAGGCGGTCGATGCCGATGCTGGACGAGTCCGCGGCCAGCCGGCGGACGATCCAGCGCGAGCGGACAGCGGCATAGGGGTCGGGACAGCGATCGGCGCGGCTGATGATCTGGGGATACATCAACTCGGTGTCGCCGCCGCCGGCCGCCCAGACGCAGGCGGACGGCGCCAGCGCCTTGGCCTCACGGGCGATCACCCCGCCATACCAGTCGGCCAGCCCGACCACGCGCTGGCGGCCGAGGCTGCCCAGGCCGGCGACACGGTGTTTGTAGGTCAGCTCCAGGCCGGGCGCGGGCATCTGCGCCGCCAGCGCCTTGGCCACCTTGGCCGGGACCGCATAGTCGGGCTTGTGCAGCGCCTGCATCTTCTCGGCGAAGGCCTTGGGATCGCGCAGATCGCCCAGCGCGATCTGCCGCAGCCAGTCGAAACCGGCGCTAAGCACATGAGGCCGCCCGCCTGCCTCCAGCGACGCCTGATAGCCGGTCAGGATCAGGCCGCAGATCCGGTCCGGCGCGACGTTCAGCTGGCCGTCCTGGGCGGCGATCAGGGCGCTGACCGCCAGCCGCGTCAGATCCAGGGTGTAAGGGAGCTCATAGGCTTCGTCGAAATCATTGACGCCCCAGACCAGCCGGCCCTCCGCATCGCGCCAGGTGCCGAAATTCTCGATATGCAGGTCCCCCACTGACAGCACGGCCTTGGCGTCGGCCAACTCTGGGCAGACGTCCGGCCAAAGCTGCATCCAGCGAAAGAAGGTGGCGCGCAGGAAGGCCAGGGCGCTCTTCTTCATCAGCTGGTGCTTCAGGGTCAGATCTTCCGCGACCAGATCGATCAGGCCGCCCAGCCAGGCCTCGTAATCCGCCGCCGCGGCGGGAAAGGCGGCGGGCTTTGATCCCTCAAGGGTCTTGGATTTGCTCATCAAACACAGCCGGCGCACCGGACCCTTAAAACTGCCTCCGGCTTAGTCTACACCGTTGCCGCCGTCGCGGCCTAAGCCCGCGTGGCGAAGAGGGGCGTCCATGGCCGAACGGCTGTCATTCTCCCGGCTGTGGGCCGATCGCCGCGAAGCGCGGGTACAGGTGCTCGCGCTGATCTGCATCTTTACCGTGCTGCGCCTGATCGAGGCTGCGGTGATGGGGCTCGGCACGGACGAGTCCTATACGGTCGCTGTCTCGCGGGACCTGCACCTCTCCTATTTCGACCACCCCCCGGTCCACTATTGGCTGGTTCATTTCCTGTCGCCGGTGCTGGGCTATGGCCGAGGCTCCCGGGTCCCCTTCATCCTGCTGTTCGCCGGTTCGACCTGGCTGATGTTCCGCCTTGGCCGGCGCTTGTTCGGCGAGCGGGCCGGGCTCTGGGCCGCGGTCGCCCTCAGCCTGACCGGCTTCTTCTCCGTGGCCGCCGGCGACTGGGTGCTCCCGGACGGTCCGCTGATCTTCTTCCTGCTGGCGGCGGCGAACGCCCTGGCCGACGGCTGGTTCGCGGACGCAGACGTATCGCCGAACCCCCTGCGAACCTGGCTCTGGGCGGGGTTTTGGATCGGCCTGGCGGCGTTGTCAAAATACCAGGCCGCGCTGTTCTGTGTCGGGCTCGGCCTCTACCTGCTGAGCGAAAAGGACAGGCGGCGCGACCTGCTGACGCCTGGCCCCTACATGGCCGCGATCCTGACCCTCCTGGTGCTGACGCCCGTGCTGGTCTGGAACGCCCAGCACCATTTCGCCTCCTTCGCCTTCCAGGGCGCGCGGGGCGTGCCCAACAAGCTGCATCCCACCGGACCTCTGGAAGCCCTGGGCGGCCAGGCCGCGTTGCTGTTGCCCTGGCTGTTCGTCCCCGCCGTGATCGTCGCCTGGCGCGCCGCGCGCTCTGGGCCGGCGAACCCTCGCGCATGGTTCTGCCTGATGCTGGCGGCGCCAGCGGTGATTCTCTTTACGCTCGAACCGCTGATCGGGCCTAAGAGCCTGCCGCACTGGTCGATGCCGGGCTGGCTGTTCGTGTTTCCGCTGATCGGCGTCTGGGCGGCGCAGGCGAGCGAAGCCGGCAAGCGTTGGCCCCGACACTGGGCTATCGTCTCGACCGCCATCCTGATCGTCGTTGGCGGCCTCGCCCTGGATGAGGCGGCCGTCGGCTGGCTCGGCCCCACCTTCCCCAAACAGTTCAAGAAAGGTGATCCCACCGCGGAGGCGATCGAATGGAGCGGCCTGAAGGACGGCCTCACCAGACAGGGCCTGCTGGCGCCGGGACAGTTCGTCGTTGCGGTCAAATGGAACGAGGCCGGCAAGATCGACGAAGCGCTCAAGGGCGACCCGCCGGTCTATGTCTTCTCCAACGACCCGCGCGAGTTCGCCTTTCGCGGCGACCCGGCGGCCCTGGTCGGACACGACGCCCTGATCATCGGCCGCCCCGACTCGGTCAAGGGCCACATGGCCGAGGTGTCCCGCTATTTCCAATCCACGACCGTCGCGGCGCCAGTCGCCATTGGCCGGAGCGGGCGCGATGAAATCGACCTGGCGGTGGTCCGCGCCCACAAATTGCTGCGGCCCTACCCTCGCAACGGCCTGTAAACGTCCCAATATTAGATTGGGCGACGGGGGCGCGACGTTAGCGCGCGACTGTCAATTCGCGTTTCTGCCCATTTTGTGCGTATAAACACTGACGGGGGTGTGCGGCGTAAGCCAGCATGACCAAGGACAAGTTGAGCTTTGATGACGTTTAGCGTCGGCGACGCCGAGACTCTGGATCAAGCCTCCCCGGACGTGCGGGCGGCTAAGGCGGCCCTTGCGGCCAGCTTGCGCGAGGCCGCGCGTGCCGAAGCGCCTTATCGCCACTGGGATCTGTCGAACATCTTCGGCCCCGAGACGGTGGCCGAGCTCACCAGCCTACCGTTTCCGGCGCCTGAACTGGGCGGGGTTTCCGGAACCCGGGAGCTGCACAACAACACGCGCCGCTATTTCGACCAGGCCAACATCGAAGCCTTCCCGGTCTGCCGCACCATAGCCGAGACCTTCCAGGATCCGGAGACGGTGAATCTGATCGCCGAGGCCACCGGCGCCAACCTCGATGGTTGCTATCTGCGGATCGAATACGCTCAGGACATCGACGGCTTCTGGCTCGCGCCGCACACCGATCTGGGCGTCAAGAAGCTGACCATGCTCTACTATCTGGGCGACGAAGGTCAGTCGGACCTGGGCACCGACATCTATACGGACGGCGAAACCTGGGCGAAGCGTTCGACCTTTAGCGCTGATTGCGCTCTGGTGTTCGTGCCGTCCGACAACACCTGGCACGGCTTTTCGCCCCGCTCGATCAATGGCGTGCGCAAGTCTGTGATCATCAACTACGTCACCGACGAGTGGCGCGCCCGCGAGCAGCTCTCCTACCCGAGCCAGCCGATCCGCGCCTAGGTCGGGTCCGACGGATCAGGCTCGCGCCGCAATCAGCGCGCGGGCCGCCTGTGCGGCGATTTCGGTCGAATCGATCGGCCCCCCCGGTGAGGGCGGCAGGCGCTCCCCCGTGAACGGCCGCACCAGTCCCTTGTCGACAAGTCCGTGCAGGAACTGGGCGTGGCGACGGCCGCCATCGGGGCCGAACACTTCCACCGGATTGGGCGTCGCCAGGGCTTCGGAAATCATCGAGACGCTGTCGCTGGTGACCACCAGCCGGTCTGACAAAGCCAGAATGCCCAGGTAGGGATTGTCGCCCTGCATGTCCCAGCAGAAGACATCAGGGTCGCCGGTGAAACGGGCTTGGAAGGCCGCCTTGATCTCGTCGGGGGTCCGCCGCGACGGGGTGATCGCGAGGCCCGCACCGGTTTCCCGGCGCAGCTGCTGCAATCCGTCCATCAGATCGCCGGCCATCTTCAGAGTGAAGGGCTGATGGCGATTGGAGCCGCCCAGCACCACACCCACCAGAGGGCGGCCGCGCTTGAACAGGCGCCGCCGCCAGAACTTGGCGGCCTCGCCCAGGCGGGCCGGGGTGACGTCGTGGAGCGCGGTCGGGACGCTGATCACATTGGGGCCGCTCAGCCCGTCGTGATCCATCGCCACCACCAGATCGAAGGCGCGGGGATCGGTCAGCGGATTTTGCACATGAATGGCCAGTGTGCGGCCCCGGCTCGCGCGTTTGACCGCGATGGCCACGGCGGCCGCCCGCCGGCTGCAGCTGACCAGGACGTCGGGCCAGGGCGGCGCGGGGCGATCGCTGAGCGGGGTCAGATGATCCAGGGCTGAGGGAATCAGGGATGCGGGCAGGTAGCGCCAGGGCTTGGCCAGGTCGACCGTCAGCTCCCGGGCGCCGCCGGCGATGCGGCTGGCGAGACCTCGCGCCTGGGTGCGAAAGCCCGCTTCGCCCGTGGTCATGAACCAGGCGGTGAGCGCTTGCGGGCCGCCCGAAGGGCTGGGCAGGACCGGATTACGCGGAAAAAGGGGTTGGATCGCCAAAACAGGCTCGGGATCAACTGTGGCCGTTGGCCCACGGCGTGACGGAGATGAGCCTCGCGGTCAATCGTCTCATGGCGCAAGTCTGGCCAGATCACCATCTTTTGGCCGATAATAGCCGCCAAATGCGCTCAGCCGTCTCCGGGGGCGGCCTGCAGGAACGATGCATGACCTATTTGAACCTCGACGCGCTGAAGGCGACGCCGGTCGTCCGCGAGCCGTTCGACTATCTGATCCTGAAGGATTTCGTCCGCCCGGAGCAGGCCGCCGCCATTGGCCGCGACTATCCGGCGATCGACAAGCCGGGCTCCTTCACCCTTGAGGATGTCGGCGTCAGCGGCGCCCTGGCGGGCTTGATCGCCGAGCTGGACGGGCCTGAATTTCGCGCCGCCGTCGCCAAGAAGTTCGACCTGAACCTGTCCGACCTTCCCACGATGTTTACCGTGCGCGGCGTCTGCGGCGCGGACGATGGTCAGATCCACACCGATTCCAAAACCAAGATCATCACCGTCCTGCTCTACCTCAACGAAGCCTGGGCGCCGGACGGCGGCCGCCTGCGCCTGCTGCGCAACAGCGAGAACCTGGACGACGTCGTGGCCGAGGTGCCGCCCGACTTCGGCACGCTGCTGGTGTTCCGCCGGTCCGATAACTCCTGGCATGGCCATAAGCCGTTCGCCGGTCCGCGCCGGGTGGTGCAGATGAACTGGGTGACGTCCAACCGCACCGTGGCCTGGCAGCAGTTCCGCCACCGGGTCTCGGCCGCGGTCAAACGGCTGTCTCCGGGCCCGAAAGCGCGCGACAAGGTCGCCTGAGCGAAATCTTGGGGGAGATGGGCGAAGATCACCGGCCGATAGCGGCGCCGACGCGGACCCTGCTGCTGTTCGTGGCGGCGATCACGCTCGTGCGCCTGATCCTGGCCGCCGTGATCCCGTTGACCGAGGACGAGGCCTACTATCGGCTTTGGGCCTCGTCGCTGCAGTTCGGCTATTACGACCATCCGCCGATGATCGCCTGGTGGATCCGGGCGGGGATGACCCTGGTTGGCGACCGGCCCCTGAGCGTGCGGCTGCTGCCGGCGCTTTCCAGCGGCTTGACCAGCCTTCTGGTGTTCGACCTGACACAGCGCCTGGGCGCCTCGGCCAAGGTGGGCGAGCGGGCGGCGATCTGGTTCAACGCCACCTTCCTGATTGGCGCCGGCGGCTTCCTGGCCATCCCCGACGCGGCGTCGACGCCCTTCTGGGTGCTTACGCTCTGGGCGCTTATCCGCACCGAACAGGGCGCGCCGGCGCGCTGGTGGCTCGCGGCGGGCGCCTTCGCCGGGCTCGCGGCGATCAGCAAATATTCCGCCCTGTTCCTGGGGCCGGGCGTCCTGCTTTGGCTGGCGTTGCGGCCGAGGGGCCTACGTCAGCTGCTGACGCCCTGGCCCTGGCTGGCCGGGTTGGTCGCGGCGGTCATCTTCGCGACCAATGTGGAATGGAATGCGACCCACCACTGGGCGGCCTTCGCTAAACAGTTCGGCCGCGTCGCGCCGGGAAGGCTGGCGCCGCAGTTCCTGCTTGAACTGATCGCCGGCCAGATTCTGCTGCTCAATCCGGCCATCGCCTGGTTCGCGGGGCGCGGTCTGTGGGATTGGCGCAAGCGGCTGGGCGGCGACCTGACCCTGATTATCGCCACCTCCATCCCCTTTGCCGCCTATCTGGTGCTGCACAGCCTGCATGACCGGGTGCAGGCCCATTGGCCCGCGCCGCTCTATCCGGGCCTGGCGATCTGCGCGGCGCTGGCCGCTGAGTCCGCGCCGGCGAAGGGCTTTCAGGCGGCGCTCAAACAGATCGCCGCGCCCTTTGGCCTGGGCCTCTCGGCCCTGGTGATGCTGCACCTGGCCCTGCCGATCACCGATCTGAAGAAGATTCACGACCCCAGCGACGAGGTCCGCGACTGGCCGGCTTTCGCAGCTTCTGTCGAGGCTGTGCGAGTCGCCGACCATGCCGCCTGGGTCGGAACCGTCAGCTATGGCGTTGCTGGCCAGCTCGCCAATCAGCCTGTGATCAAGGCTCCTGTCGCCGAGCTGGTCGAGCGAGACCGCTATCCGCCAGGCGAAGGCTCCTGGCGCGCCAACCTCGCCCTGCCGGGACTGGTGCTCGACCTGGATCGCCGCCTGAACGCCAAGGCCCTGTCCCGCTGCTTCGCCCAGGTGACGCCTGAGGGAGAGATCGTGCGTGGTCGACCCGGCTATGCGCCGACATCCTATGCCGCCTTCCTGGTCAGCGGGCCCAAACGCGACGTTTTGCATCTCGGCTGCTGGTAGCAACGCGCAAGACCTGACAAGCGCCGCCGGATCGCCTAGAGCCGGGCCTATGACGTCAACAGAAATTTCAGTTACGCCCAGCTGGCGAGATGTGATCACTGGCGAGCGCCTGCCGCGCTTCGCCCTGATCTGCGTCGGCGTCTGGCTGAACGCCGCCGAGACCATGATGACGGCCACCATCATGCCCAGTGTCGCCGCCGATATTCGCGGCTACGCCTGGTTCGGCTGGGTTGTGGCCATCTATCTGGTCGGCTCGATCGTCGCCGGCGCCACCGCCGGGCGGTTGGCCTTGCAGTTGGGCTTGAAACGATCCCTGGCCGTGGGCGGCGTCACCTATGCATTGGGCTGCGCGGCCGGCGCGCTGGCGCCCAGCATCGGCTTCTTTATCGCCGGCCGGCTGTTGCAGGGCGTCGGCGGCGGCTGGGTGGTGGGCCTGTGTTTTGTCGCCGTGACGCGACTTTTTCCCCAAGGACTCTGGTCGCGGGTGCTCAGCACCCTGGCCGCGGTCTGGGGCGTCGCCTCGCTGGTCAGCCCTTTGGTGGGCGGCCTGTTCGCCCAGGCCGGCTTCTGGCGCGGCGCCTTCTGGCTGTTCGCCGCCCAGGGCGTCCTGTTCGTCGTTGCGGCCGCCGTCCTGGTGCCTCCACCCAGCTCTGATGAAGAGGCGCCGCCTGCCGGCCGCATTTCCATACCGGCCTTGGCGACCCTGACCGCCTCCATCCTGGCGATCGGCGCGGCGGGCCTGACAACGGGCGTCGCCGCATCGCTACTGCTGGCGGCGATCGGGATCGGCCTGCTGGGCCTGTTCCTGGTGCTGAACACCCGGTCCGCCGCCCCGCTTGTGCCGACCGAGGCCGCCGACCCGCGCACGGGGACAGGCGCGGGCCTGGCGGTGACCTTCTGCATGTGCGCCGGCACCGCCAGCATCACCGCCTATCTGCCGGCCCTGCTGCAGACCCTCTATGGCGCAACGCCGATCCTGGCTGGCTACATCCTGGTGAGCGAGGCCATGACCTGGACGGTCGCCGCCTTCCTCGTCGCCAGCCGGCCGGACTCCAAGCTTTGGCTTCGCATCGGCGGTGGCGGAGTCACCCTGGCCATGGCGGCCTTCGCCCTGATCGTCCCACGCGGCGGCCTTTTGCTGATGCCGATCTGCACCCTGGCGCTCGGCGCCTCCTTCGGCGCGTTTTGGGCCTTCAACACCGCCCGGATGGTCGCCAACGCCCCGCGCGAGGAACAGGCGATCGCCTCGGCGTCCTCCCCGACCATGCAGTCCATCGGCACGGCGGTAGGCTCGGCCGCCTCGGGGGTGATCGCCAACTTCCTCGGCTTCGGCCAGGGCCTGACCCTTGAGCGGGCGCGGGCCGGCGGGTTCTGGCTGTTCGCCGCCTTCGTTCCCCTGACGGCGCTCGGCGCGCTGGCGGCGTGGCGGATTTCGCAACCTCAATTCGACCCAGTCCGACTGGCTGAGGCGGCTTTGAACAAGGGCGGCGAAACCCGCCGTTAACCATAAAGGAACGTCCCGCGCCCACCATGCGGTCCACGCCAATTCATACGGCGAGGAGTATCCGTGGCCGCTTACACGAGCCTTGACCCCAGGGACTGGGACGACACCCGCGCCCAGGGTCATCGCATGCTCGACGAGCTGTTCGATCATCTGCAGGGCCTGCGGGATCAACCCGCCTGGCGGCCGATCCCCGACGAGGTCCGCGCGCGGCATCGCTCCGAGCTGCCGACGGAACCGGGCTCGCTGACCGAGGCCCACGACGCCTTCAAGACCGATATGCTGGCCTACGCTGGCGGCAATCTGCATCCGGGATTTATGGGCTGGGTCCAGGGCGCGGGCACGCCGGTGGGCGTGCTGGCTGAGATGTTGGCGGCCGGGCTGAACGGCAACCTGGGCGGCCGCGACCACATGCCGATCGCCATCGAGCAGGAAGTCGTCGGTTGGATGCGTGGCCTGTTCGGCTTCCCGGAAGGCGCCACCGGCCTGATGGTCACCGGCGCCTCCATGGCCAACTTTATCGGCGTCCTGGTCGCCCGCCGCCGGATACTGGGCATGGACGGGCGCCGTGGCGGCGTTTCCGGACCGCGCCTGACCGCCTACGCCTCGGTCGCGACCCACGGCTGTGTGTCGCGAGCCATGGATATGGCCGGCCTGGGGTCGCAGAACCTGCGCCAGATCGCGGTGGACGGCCTGCACCGCGTCGACCTGGAAATCCTCAAGGGCGCCATCGACGCCGACCGCGCCGCGGGCCTTCGTCCATTCTTGCTGATCGCCAATGCAGGGAGCGTGGACACGGGCGCCATCGACGACATCGACGCCCTGGCCGATCTCGCCGCGGCGGAAGGTCTGCACCTGCATGTGGACGGCGCCTTTGGCGCGCTGGGCATGCTGACCCCGGAGATCGCGCCGCGCCTCAAGGGGATCGAGCGCGCCGACTCCCTGGCCTTCGACTTCCACAAATGGGCGCATGTTCCCTATGACGCGGGCTTTGTCCTGGTTCGGGACGGCGAGCTGCATCGGGACACTTTTGCCGCCTCCGCCGCCTATCTGTCCCGCGAGACGCGTGGCCTCGCGGGCGGCGATTTCTGGCCCTGCGACTACGGACCGGACCTGTCGCGGGGTTTTCGCGCGCTGAAGGTCTGGTTCACGCTTAAGGTGCTCGGGACGGCCGCCATCGGCCGCGCCATCGAGCACAATTGCGCCCTGGCCCGCCTGCTGCAGGCCCGCGTCGAGGCCGAGCCAGAGCTGGAGCTGCTGGCGCCCGCCCAGCTCAGCATCGTCTGTTTCCGCTACCGCGCCGCGGACGCGGTCAACCGCGCCATCGTCGCCGACCTGCATGAAGCCGGCGAAGTCGCGCCGTCCCTCACCACCATCGGCGGCAAGACGGCCATTCGCGCGGCCCTGTTCAATCACCGCACCGAAGCGAGAGACATCGAGGCCCTGATCGAGGGTGTGCTCGCCATGGGGCGGGCCAGAACGGCCAAGGAGGCCGCGGCATGAGTAACGCGCCTTCGACCCCCAATCCCTCGACGATCGGTTTGGCCACCCTGTCGCGGATGGTGTTCCAGCAGCAGGATCTGGCGCCCGTCTGGAGCAGCCTGATCGACAAGGCGACCCACGATTTGACCGACGCCTCGGCCATGCTGGACCTCGCGACCCTCGCCATCCTCACCGGCGACATGGCCGGCGGCCTGGGCCTGCAGGCCCAGGCGCTGCAACGCCAGCGGGTATACCGCCGCGCGGCGCCCGGAGGGGCTGCCGGCCTGCGTCTGCTCGCCATCGCCGCGCCAGGCGACCTGATGGCCAATACGCCGGTCGACTTCCTGCTGGCTGGGTCCGACATTGAGCTGATCACCCTCTACGTCTCCGGCGACTATCCGCTGCCCGCGGTCTTGCCCGACCACGATGTCGCCTTCCTGGCGGTGGGCGAGTCGGAGGCGAACAAGCCGATCCTCGAGGCGCTGGCGCCGCGTCTGGCGACCTGGCCAACACCGATCCTGAACGCCGATCCCGCCCGCATCGCCAGCCTGACCCGCGATGGCGTCGCGGAATTGATGGCTGGCGCGCCTGGCCTGCTGGCGCCCATGGCTTACCGGCTGGGCCGTGAGCCGTTCGCCGCCCTGACGGCGTTCCCGGTCATCGCCCGGCCGATCGGCTCCCACGCTGGCGCCGGCCTGGAGAAGCTCGACGATGCGGAGGCCGTCCGCGCCTACCTGGCCGCCCAGCCGATGGAGCGCTTCTACGTCTCGCCCTTCATCGACTACGCCCGCGCCGACGGCCTGTTCCGCAAGCAACGCATCGCCTTTATCGACGGCCGGCCCTTCCTCTGCCACCACGCGGTGTCGGCGCATTGGATGGTCCACTACCTGAACGCGGCCATGCTCGACAGCGCCGAGAACCGGGCGGAGGAGGCGCTGACCATGCGCAACTTCGACGACGATTTCGTCGTGCGCCATCGCGGCGCGTTCGATGCGCTCGCCGCCCGCATCGGCCTGGATTATTTCGCCATCGACTGCGGCGAGATGAGGGACGGCCGGCTTCTGCTGTTCGAGGCGGACGTCGCCATGATCGTCCACGACATGGATCCGCCCGATCTCTTCCCCTACAAGGCGCCCCAGATGAAGACGGTGTTCGCCGCCTTCCAGGCCATGCTGCACCGCGCGGCGCCGTTCTTGCTGAAGCAAGACCGACCCGCCGCCTGACGAAGGCTCAAGGTTAAATAACACCTGGTCCGCAACCCGCGCTCTCGCGTCGGGCGTGTATGGTTGACGTCCGATTAGGCGAGCTTATTGCTGTTATCTAGTATCGGGTCAGGGGGCCCGGCCCCATGTCATACCTTGGCTACGACTATAGATTCGACCGAGGCGTCCAAGGCCTGATCGCTTCACGAACCCCTCCCGCAACGCCGCCACGCTGGACCGAACGGGATCAATGCCGCCGGTTGGCCGGCGTGGTCTCGCGTCTCGCGGACCGGATCGACGCGGTTCGCGGCGAAGCCGGCGACCAGCCGTCTGCCGCCTGGGCGGCCATCGAAGAGCAGTTCAAACCCTCCCTCGCAAACCTGGTCTTTACCCGGGCTCTCGCCGAAGATCGCGCGCGGACGGCGTCCGGCCGCTCCGCCGCGTTTGAGACCTTGGCTTCAGGCCTCAGCCGTATCGAACAGGCGCTGACCACGCCCTGGCCATCGTCTGCACCGGCTGTTCGCGGCGGCCCTGATGACATTCGCGCCGCCACCGCGCTCCATGAGGCCGCGAAGCGGGCGCTTAAACGTTTGAGCATGGCGATGATGGCCGGCATGGCGACCGTCGCCCTGGCCTCGCCGGTGTTCGCCGCCTGTATCACCACGGGCAATACCCTGGACTGCACGGGCGTCGTGCCGCCGGTGGCCGCGACCGCGCCGATCTCGACGGTGAACGTCCATGGCCTGACGCAAAACATCGTCCCCGCTTCGACTGTGCCGGCCGTGGCGTTCGACGCCGACGGCGCCGGCGGTTCAGGCGGCTCCAACAACGGCAGCCTTAAGGGCGTCGGCGGTGGCGGCAATCCGGGCGCCGTCGGCGTCACGGGTACACTGGCGGTCGACACAGGCGCTGATTCCATCATCGCCACCGGCGCCAAGGCCTATGGCGTCTATGGCTCTTCCAACGGTGGAACTGGCGGCGACGGCGGCGATGGAACCGGTGTGGTCGGTTATGGCGGCGACGGCGGCCAGGGCGGCAATGGCGGCCAGATCACCATCACCACCTCGGGCGTCATCAACACCAATGGTGATCAGGCCCATGGTGTTTACGGCATAGCGGACGGCGGCAACGGCGGCAGCGGCGGTAGCGGCAAGGGCGTTGACGGCGAGGGCGGCGACGGCGCCGCCGGCGGCGCGGGCGGCGCAGTCGTCATCACCAACCACGCCGCGATCACCACCGAGGGTTCGGAATCCATCGGCATCTTCGGCCAAAGCGTCGGGGGCACCGGGGGCGGCGGCGGTGAAGGCAAGGGCGTGGCCTCCAGCGGCGGCAGCGGTAGCCCGACCAGCGCCGGCGGCACGGTGGACATTCACAACGACGGAACCATCAACACGGTTGGCGACGCCTCCGACGGCGTCTTCGCCCAGAGCGTCGGCGGCTTCGGCGGTTCCGGCGGCTCCGCCTCCGGCCTGTTCGCCTATGGCGGCGGCGGCGCGGCCGGCGGCCCCGGCGCCGTGGTCAGCATCGAAAACAGCGGTAATGTCACGACCCAGGGCGCGCAGTCCTTCGGCCTGTTCGCCCAGAGCGTCGGCGGCGGCGGCGGATCGGGCGGCTCCGGCGGCGGGCTGGTCGCACTGGGCGCTGGGGGCGCCAGCGGGGCCGATGGCGGTCAAGCGAGCGTCACCAACAGTGGGGTGATCCAGACTAACGGCGAAGGCGCCATCGGCGTCTTCTCTCAAAGTGTCGGCGGCGGCGGCGGCGATGGCGGCTCTGGCGGCGGCCTGGTGGCCATCGGCGGCAGCGGCAGTGGCACCAGCGGCGGCGGCGAAGCCGACCTGATCAATACCGGCCAAGTCACGACGGCGGGCGACAACGCCCAGGCCCTGTTCGCCCAAAGCATTGGCGGCGGCGGTGGTAACGGCGGCAGCGCCGGCGGCCTGGTGGCCATCGGCGGCCAAGGCGGCGTCGGTGGGACCGGCGGCCTGGTCAATCTGACAAACTCGGGCGACCTGCAGACCAGCGGCGACAACTCCGCGGCCCTCGAAGCCCAGAGCATCGGCGGCGGCGGCGGCAACGGCGGCAACGCCGGCAGCGTCGGACTGTTCGCCAGCGTCGCGGTCGGCGGCCAGGGCGCCTCCGGCGGCGACGGCGGCATCGTCAACGTCAACATCACCAATACCGCCGCCAGCGCGGACGCCAACATCGTCACCAGCGGCGACCGCTCGGATGGCGTGCTGGCCCAGAGCGTGGGCGGCGGCGGCGGCAACGGCGGCTATGCCTTCGCGGGCTCGGTGGGGCCAGACTTCTCGGCGGCGGTCGCCGTCGGCGGCTCGGGCGCCAAGGGCGGCGACGCGGGTCTGGTTAGCGTCGGCAACAACGGAACCATCCTGACCACCGGCGACGATTCCGTCGGCATCGCGGTGCAGAGCATCGGCGGCGGCGGCGGCAATGGCGGCTTCGCGGTCGCGGTGTCGGGCTCTGACGGCGTCGCCCTCGACGCTGCGGTTGGCGGCGGCGGCGGCCCTGGCGGGTCTTCCGGCGGCGCCGTGCTCAACAGCTGGACCTCCATCGAGACCACGGGCGCCCAATCCTACGGCATCCTGGCCCAGAGCCTTGGCGGCGGCGGCGGCGATGGCGGCTTCAGTGTCGCGGTGGCGGCCGGCGGCGAATTCTCCGGCTCGCTTGGCCTTGGCGGCAAGGGCGGCATCGGCGGCTCGGCCGGCGATGTGGGCGTGACCAGCATCGGCGGCGTCACTACCTGGGGCGACGGCGCCGACGGCATCGTGGCTCAGAGCATCGGCGGCGGCGGCGGCGCTGGCGGCTTCAGCGTCACCGGCTCCTTCACCACCGGCGCGGCCGGCATCGGCGTCAGCCTGGGCGGCGACGGCGGTCCCGGCGCCAACGCCGGCAATGTTGTTCTGAAGTCCACCGGCGCCATCTTCACCGACGGCGCGGCCGCCGACGGTCTGGTTGCGCAAAGCATCGGCGGCGGCGGCGGCGACGGCGGCTTTTCCGGCTCCATCGCGGCCTCCACCGGCGGGTCGGCCCTGTCGGTGGCGCTGGGCGGCAGTGGCGGCACGGGCGCCTATGCCGGCGAAGTCGACCTGACCAACATCGGCGACATCACCACCGAAGGCGATCGCGCGGTCGGCGCCTTGGCCGAAAGCATTGGCGGCGGCGGCGGTAGTGGCGGCTTTTCCGTCTCCCTGGCCGGCGGCGACGAGAATGCCGCCAGCGTGAGCCTGGGCGGCTCCGGCGCCACGGGCGGGACCGGCGGCGTGGTCAATCTCATCTCGACCGGCGACATCACCACCTATGGCGCGCAGGCTTATGGCCTGTTGGCCGAAAGCATCGGTGGCGGCGGCGGCGACGGCGGCTTCAGCGCCTCCGGCTCGTTCGCGGCCGAAGACACCTCCATTTCGGCCTCGCTCGGCGGCGCTGGCGGGACCGGCAATACTGGCGGTGCGGTCACCCTCGACAGCACCGGAACCGTCGCTACCTATGGCGCGGGCGCCTATGCTGTCTTCGCCCAGAGTGTTGGCGGCGGCGGCGGCGCGGGCGGCTTTTGCGGCTCGCTGAGCCTCTCCACCGGCGACGGCTCCAACATAAGCCTGTCGCTTGGCGGGACGGGGGGCGCGGCCGGTACGGCCGGGCAGGTCCAGGTCACCACCATCGGCCAACTCTATACGGCGGGCCTCGGCTCGACCGCCCTCCTGGCGCAAAGCGTCGGCGGCAAGGGCGGCGACGGCGGCTATAGCTTCTCCGGCGCCCTGACCGACAGCGAGACGGCGGTGAATCTGTCGGTCTCCCTCGGCGGCGACGGCGGCTCCGGCGGCGCGGCTGGGGAGGTCGACGTGACCAACCTGGCGGCGATCGAAACGACCGGCGACGAAGCGCGGGGCATCTTTGCTCAGAGCGTTGGCGGCGGCGGCGGCGATGGAGGCCTGAGCGTTTCCGGCGACATCTCCACCAGCGCCAAGGCCAAGCAGATCTCGGTTTCCCTCGGCGGCAGCGGCGGGGGCGGCAATGACGGCGGCGTCGTCAGCGTCATCAGTTCCGGCGCGATCACCACCCTTGGCGACAACTCCATCGGCATCGAGGCGCAGAGCGTCGGCGGTGGCGGCGGCGACGGCGGCGTGTCGGTATCCGGCACCCTGGCCGGGGCCGACGCCAAGAATCTGTCCGTCTCCCTGGGTGGCGGCGCGGGCGAAGGCGGCGACGGCATGGCGGTCGGCGTCACGTCTTCGGGTGACATCTACACCGCTGGCTACCAGTCGATCGGCATTGAGGCCCAGAGCGTTGGCGGCGGCGGCGGCAATGGCGGGGGCGCCTATTCGGTCGGCCTCGGCGTGCGCGGCGAAGGCTCCAACGTCAACGCCTCGGTCGCCGTGGGCGGCGCGGGCGGCGATGGGGGCGTCGGTGGTGCGGTGACGGTGAATAATCTCAGCGGGATCACCACGACCGGCGATGTCGCGGATGCGATCCTGGCGCAAAGCGTTGGCGGCGGCGGCGGTGTGGGTGGCTCGACACTGACGGCCGTGGTCGGCATCTCGCCCAATCCCGCTACGGCGCAGGGACGGCAGGTCAACGCCAGCGTCAGTGTCGGCGGTGGCGGCGGCAACGGCAACACTGGCGGGCTGGTGACGGTCAGCAACGCGGGAAGCCTGTTCACCACAGGCGACGACTCGGCCGGCATCTACGCCCAGAGCGTTGGCGGTGGCGGCGGCGAAGGCGGCTCGGCCGGCGCGCTGTCGATGATCATCGGCAAAAGCTGCCCCCAACCCGACGTCTGCAAGCCCGGCGACAAGGCCAGCAACAAGATCAATCTGCGTATGATCGTCGGCGGTGACGGCGGGGGCGCCTCGAACGGCGGCGCGGTCAGCGTGGTCAACACCGGCTCGATCGTTACCGAGGGCGTCAATGCCACAGGCATCTTCGCCCAGAGCATCGGCGGCGGCGGCGGCGATGGCGGTGGCGGGACGCTGGAGGGCCTTGGCAATTTCATTGGCCCGCCCGGCTCACTGGCGGCGATTGTCATCGGCAAGAGCAGCCAGCTGTCGAACCTGAGCGTCACCCTGGGCGGCTCGGCCGGCTCAAGCGGCGATGGCTCCACGGTGGGTGTGGACAACCAGAACGCCATCACCACCTACGGCCAGGCCTCAACGGCCATCTGGGCCGAAAGCGTGGGTGGCGGCGGCGGTAAGATCGCCGTCGGCGGCACGGCGGCCTCCGGCGCGACCGGCACCGTCGGCATCGGCGGGTCCGGCGGGGCGGCGGGTGACGGCGGCAAGGTCACCGTCAGCAACGAAGGCGCGATCACCACCTATGGCGACGACTCCATGGGCATCTTCGCCCAGAGCGTCGGCGGCGGCGGCGGCATGGCTGGCGGCGTCCAGCGCGGCGTGCCCAACGGCATCAACACGCCGGTCGTGGACGTACCCTACATCCAGGATCTCGGCATCGGTCTGGCCTTCGGCGGCTCCGGCGGCGGCGGGGGCGATGGCGCGGCGGTCCTGGTGACCAACACCGGAACCATCTCCACCAGTGGGGCGGCCTCGACCGGCATCTTCGCCCAGAGCGTCGGCGGCGGCGGCGGTGTTATCGGCGACCTCGGCAATAACCTGCCGGTGCTGTCATACCTGGACTTCGCCGGCAGCGTCGGCGACGCGGGTTCGGGCGGGACGGTCACCGTCAACCAGAACGGCAAGATCACCACCACGGGTTCGGCTGCCTATGGCGTCTTCGCCCAGAGCGCGGGCGGCACGGGAACTGGCGGCGCGGTGTCGGTGGTCATCGGCGGCGACACCAAGGCCTATGGCGTGGCGTCGGACGGGGTCTTCGTCCAGAGCCTCGGCGAGGGCGGCAACGGTACTGAAAGTGTCCTGATCAATACCGGAACCGTGCAAGGCGGGACCGGGGCGGACTCCACCGGCGTTGAGTTCGCCGATGGCGCGGCCAACACCCTGGTCAATCACGGGACGGTCATGGCCGCCGACGGGATCGGCGGCTGGGCGGTGCGTGGTGGCGCCGGCGATGAGGCGATCTCCAGCGACGGGGTGCTGATCGGCTCGATCGACCTCGGCGCGGGAACCAACAGCCTGCACAACCAGGCGGCCGGCGCGGTCTATTCCGGCGCGACCATCGCGCTCGGCGCGGGCAATCTGTTCCAGAACGACGGCCTGTTCAGCCCTGGCGGGGCGGGCCTGGTGCAAACCACGGCGATCACCGGCAACCTGATCCAGAGCGCGACCGGGATCTACGGCGTCGATCTCGACCTGATGAAGACCGGTCAGACTGGCGAGGCCGACCTGGCGACCGTCAGCGGCGCGGCCATCGTGGGCGGCCAGGTCAAGGTTGGGGTCCTGAACGGTGGCTACGCCCTGCCGGGCCAGCATTCGGTGGTCATATTGACCGCGGCGGGTGGCTACACCGACTCGTCCCTGGCGCTGAGCACGCCGGCGTCGGCGGTGGCGACCTATAGTCTGAGCGAGACGGCGACGGCGCTCAGCCTGAACTACGGGATCAACTTCGCGCCGGCCGGCCTGAACGCCAACGAGCACGCGATCGGCTCCTACATCAACGCGATCCAGACCGCCGGCGGCTCGGCGGCGTTCCGGCCGACGGCCAACGCCCTGTTCTTCATCCCCACAGTCGGCCAGCTTGGCGCGGCCTACGACCAGCTCAGCCCGGAGCCCTATCTCGACACGGCGATCTCGGCCTCCTACGCCGCCCAGCGGTTCGCCGACGGCATGTTCAGCTGCACGGCGTCCACCGCGACCCTGGCTGACCAGCCCCGCGACGGCTGCGTCTGGGTGCGAATGGACAGCCGCCAGCTGACGGTCACCCAAACCGGCCAGACCCTGCGCTCAGCTGAAGGCGACGGCGGCATGGCCTTCGGCGCGGAACGGCGTGTTGGGCCCAACCTGACCCTCGGCGCGGCCGCCTCCTTCGAGACGCTGAGCCAGTCGGTCGACACCGCCGACTCCGAAGGCCAGCGCTTCCAGGGCGGCTTGTCGCTGAAAACCCATCTGGGTTGGGCGGACGTAGCCGCGGCTGTGACGCTGGGGACGGAAAACCTCAAGACCGACCGCGTGATCGATCTGCCGATGGCCAACAATGTCATCGACGGCAAGTCGAGGGTGACGTTCGGGTCGGAGAACCTCCGCATTTCGCATCGCGAGCGCTACGGCCGCTGGTATGTGAAGCCGGCGTTGGAGCTCGAGGCCGACCAGGTTCACCTGGGCGCGGTCCACGAGACCGGCGGCGCGGGCGGGGTCAACCTGATCGTTGGCGGACGCACCGAACAATCCGCCACGGTCCGGCCGACGCTGGAAGTGGGCGGCGAGTTCGCCAATGGCCGAAACACCATCCTTCGCCCCTATCTGAAGGTGGGCGTCAGCGAACTGGTGGCCGGCGCCTCTCCGGCCCTGTCGGCCAGCTTCGATGGCGCGCCCGCCAGCGTCGCCCCCTTCGTGATCCACGGCCGTCGCGACCAGACCCTGGCCGATGTCTCCGGCGGCGTCGAGATGGTCAACGACAAGGGCGCCAGCCTCAAGGGCCAGGTGTTCGGCGACTATGGCGCCCACACCAGCAACGAGGGCGTCGGCCTGAAGCTGACGATCCCCTTCTAGGCCCCTTCTAGGCTGAGTTTGCTAGATGCGGCCTTGGCGGGACATCGCCTCGGCCGCCTCCGCGGCGGCGTCCAGCGCGGTCATGGCTCGGTCGATGATGGCGGAGGCGTCGCCCGAGGCCGCGCATTCGGCGATCAGGCGCGCGCTGTTGCAGAGGCGCAGGGCGCTGATGGGCCGGCCGTCGCGCTCGCCGCAGAGCACCGGTTGTCCCAGACGCACGCGTTGCGCCATCAGTCCACGATAGACGTCCTGATGCGCCGCGAGGCTGAGGCGGCCGCCGCCCCGGGCGGCATCGTGACGGAGCAGGAAGCTGAAGACGGTGGGGGCTGCATCCCAGCCGCCGCCGACGCCGATAGCTGACCGATCAAGCGGACGGGTCTCTAGGCGCTCGAAACGAGGATCGGCGTCCAGACGCGCCTCGACGGTGTCGGCGAAGCCACGCACCGCGACCTCCACAGCTGAGTCCGGCAAAGCTCGGAAAACCCGCAGCTCGCTCAGCGCGGCTTCCCAGCGCAACAGGAGGCCATAGTTGACCGCCTCGGTGAGGGCCGCGCCCGCGACCCAGCCGGCTGGCCACTCGGCCCGCGCGGAGTAGGGCCGCAGACTGGCGCGCGGCAGGCGGGCCCGCAGCCGCTCCGCCACGCTTGCCGGGACCATGAGCGCGCCCGAGAAGGTCGGGCCGGTCAGGAATTTCGAGCCGGTGATCGCCACCATGAAGCCGTGGTCCAGGTAGGCGCGTAGGGTCGCCGGCGAAAGACGGAACTGGCAGGCGTCCACCAACACCTCGATCCGTTCGCCGAGCCGCTCGCGCAGGCTGACCACCGCCTCCAGCCCCGGCGAAATCAGCCCGGTCTTGGACGCGTCCGTGACGGTCAGCAGCACCTTGCGTCCGGCGTCGACGGCGGTCTTGGCGACGGCGTTCAGCTCCGCTTCGACTTCGCCTGCGGGCCGCAGCGAGCCGTCGTGGGCTCGCGCGCTCAAGGTGATGAGTTCGGTTCCACCCCCGCCAAAGGCGTCGCCCTCGGTGACGGGCGCGCCCAAGGCGGTCCATCCGCTGAAATGGCGGCCCGATAGAGCGGCGGGCACGCCGCTGCCGGTCTCCCTGGGCTCGACATTGATGCAGACCGTCGGCGCGGCGGCGGATCCGGACACCAGCTCGGCGACAATCAGGTGAAGGTCGGTGCCGGACGCGGCGAAGACCAAGTCCAGACCGCCGATGTCCTGGACGCCGCAAAGATCCTTCAAGTCTCCGCGCAGACGATCGATCTCACGGGCGTAGGTCACGGCGCGGGGCTCACGGGCGTCGGCTTCGACCAACTGCTGGCGGAGCGTCTTGGCCGCGGCGAATCCTCCGGGCGAGATGATGGAGGCTGTGGCTGAGCCGAAATCCGCCGCACCCGGATCGGGCGTCGTCGGGCAGCCGTAGCGGCTGCGGTTGGTCATGGGGTCAAGCGCCAGGCGGGTGTCGCCGCCTTCGCCGAGCAAGACCTGGAGCGGGGGGAGAGGAAGCTGGACCGCCTCGTGCGCGACCCGGCGAACCGAAACGCCAGCGGACTCGATCGACGGTGAGCGCGACGGCGCTTCGGTCATGAACCAACTCTAGATTAGGCATAGGCCCGGCGAAGACTTCCAGGCGCGGCGTTTTGCTGTCCCCAACCTCGGCGCATCTTGTTTAGCGACTGTTAACCGTGAGCAAAAAGCGCGGCTAACGCGCCGCCTGTTGCAACCTTTCGCTCTGTTCGTCGCTTGAACACGGCTTGTCCTGAGAGAGGCGATGGCGAATTCGGACGATACAAGCCGCAAGGCGATCGAGGAGCTATGGGCCGCCGTGTTTGGCGAGACGCCCACGGTGCGCTGTGACGCCCACTTGCTGGCAGATGTCCTGATCCGCAATCTGCCGCCAGTCCCACCCTATGGCGACCCGCCGAGCCTGCGCGACCGCGAACCACTGCCGCGGACACATACCCCCAACGTGAGCTGATCCGGCGCCGGCGCCATGCGCTCGTTCGCGTGGCGCGGAACGCCGCTGGCGTTGCAATTCGTCCGACACTGCCGCATGCCTGCGACGACCTGTCGTGTAACGATCGGGGCGGCCGCGGCGTACTGGCGAAAGATAGGGCGTGAGCGAGGAAGGACGGCTCAAGGCGTTGATGTTGCGGGGGTTGGCTGGAGAGGCCAACGCCCACGGCGAGCTTTTGACGCTGATGAGCCGCTATCTGCGAGGCTATTTCGGCCGCCGGCTCGGTGCGGGAACGGCCGATATGGAAGATCTGGTGCAGGACACGCTGTTGGCCATTCACTTGAAGCGCGAGACCTACGATCCCACCCAGCCGTTCACGCCCTGGGCCTATATGCTCGCGCGTTACAAGCTGCTGGATCACTTTCGCCGTCAGGGTGCGCGGACCATGGTGGTGCTGGAAGACGCCGGCGAACTGTTCGCCACCGAGAACCCGGAGGAAGGCGCGGTGCGCCGCGACCTGGGCAAGCTGCTCGGCGCGCTGCCCGCGAAACAGAGTCAGCTACTGCGGGACGTCAAGCTGACCGGTCTTTCCATGGAGGAAGCGGCGGCCAAATCCGGCATGAGCGTCTCGGCCGTGAAGGTCAGCGTTCATCGGGGCCTGAAGTCCATGGCCAAACGGGTGCGCGATGCGGACGGATGAGCTGATCGGCGTCCTGGCCGGCGCCGCCGAACCGATCCCGCCGGGCCGTGTGCGCGGTCGGCTGTTGCTGGCCTGTGTGGCCGGCGTCCTGGGCGCCGCGGCGCTGGTGTTCGGCATCCTCGGCTTCAAGCACGACTTTCCCCAGGTGATGCTGACCGCGCCCTTCTGGATGAAACCGGCGTACACCACCTGGTTCGCGGTCGGCGCCTTCATGCTGGTTGACCGCGCGGGTCGGCCCGGCGCCAAGGCCACCACGGGCCGGTTGGTGCTGGCCGGCGCCTTGGCCGCGATCGCCTGCCTTGCGGCGATCAATCTCGCCCTTTCGCCGCCAGGCATGCGCATGCACGCCATGATGGGTCTTAGCGCCCGGCTCTGCCCCATCGCCATCATCGTCAGCGCCATTCCGGCCCTGGTGGCGGTGCTGATCGTCCTGCGAGGCATGGCGCCGACCAGGCTTACCCGCGCGGGCATGGCGGCGGGTCTGCTGGCGGGCGGCGTGGGCGCGAGCGTCTACGCCCTCTGGTGCCGCGAGAGCACGGCGGCCTTCGTCGCCATCTGGTACACCCTCGGCATCGTCGCCTGCGGCGGCATCGGCGCCCTGTTGGGCCCGCTGGTCCTGCGCTGGTAGGTTAGAGCCCGAGCCAGGGCGATCCCGCGCGCCAGGCGCCGGCGATCAGGGCGGCCAGCAGGATCAGGCCCGCGTCCCGGTTGGACCTGAACAGGCGCAGCGCCAGCATCGGATCGTCGATCCGCAGCGCCCGCGCCTGACGGATCAGGTGGACGCCATAGACCACCACCAGCGGCAGGAAGAGCGGCCCAAGGCCTCCGGCCATACAGGCGGTCGCAGCGAGAACCAGCGCGAGGAAGTAGAAGATAGTCACTCCACGTGGCGCCGCCTCGCCCAGACGCCTCGCCGAGGACTTCACCCCCGCCAGGGCGTCGTCTTCCAGGTCCTGCACGGCATAGATGGTGTCGTAGCCGAGGGTCCAGAACACCCCGCCAGCGTAGAGCAGCAGGGCCGGCGCGCCGAGGCTGCCGCTCGCCGCCGCGAACCCCATCAGTGCGCCCCAGTTGAAGGTCAGACCCAGCCAGGCCTGGGGCCACCAGGTGATCCGCTTCATGAAGGGATAGATGGCCACCAGGGCCAGCGAGGCGACGCCAAGCAATACCGTAGCCAGGTTGAAGGTCAGAAGGATGATCAGGCTGATCAGACTGCAGGCGACGATGAAGGCCAGCGCGCCCTTGACGCTGATCTGGCCCGAGGCGAGCGGCCGGGCGGCGGTGCGAGCCACCTTGGCGTCGATGTCGCGGTCGATGATGTCGTTGAAGGCGCACCCCGCCGACCGCATCAGCGCCGAGCCGATGGCGAACAGCAGGATCAGGCGCAGGTCGGGCAGCCTCCGCTCCATCGCCGCGGCCAGGGCAATGCCCTGCCAGCCGGGCAGCAGCAGCAGCCAGATTCCCGCCGGACGGTCGAGCCGGGCGAGCTTCAGCCAGGGCCGCAAGGGGACGGGCGCGTGGCGATCGACCCAGTTGGTCGGGACGGCGTCGGGCAGATGGGCGGTGGTCACGAGGCTACGGCCTCCGCGCCCGCTCGAGCGCTCAGTTCGCCGACCAGTTCGCGCCAGGCCTGGTCGAAGGCCGGCGTCCAGTCCGCGCCCAATATGTCGCGAAACGCGTCGCGCATCACCCCAAAGAAGCTGGCGAACACCTCCGGCGGCACGCCCAGGTTCTCGTGGTTCACCACCTCGCAGGCGATGAAGTTCGCCGAAAAGCTCCGCGGTCCGATGTAGTCCATGATGATCTCGAAGGCCTGGTTCAGCATCTGTCCCCGCACGGCGCCATTGGTGTCGCGCACGAATAGGTCGAGCATCTCTGGATGGCGGGCGAACAGAAGGCCATAGACCGCCGCCGTCGGGTCGCCGCAACGCTCGGCGACCTGCTCCAGGCTTTCGGTGATAGCATCGACGCCCATGTTCCGATCCGCCATCGCCTTGATCCGCGCCCACATGCCTAAGCGAGGTGGCCGGTCATGGAAAGCGGCCAGTCTTGCAGCCGTCCTGTGCGGACTGGCCCTCGCCGGCTGCTACGCCTCCTCCGGCCTGCTGCTGGACGCCGACGCGGCGGTCCAGCCGCTGATCGACGGCGTCTATGTCCGCGACGGCGACCCCACGGATCGCTTCCAGCTGACCCAGATCGCGGGCGGCGGCTATCGAGTCGAGCGATTCAACGCCAATGGCACGATCGGCGAGACCCATCGCATCCTGCTCACGCCCATGGCGCTGGACGACGGCCGCGCCGCCTTCGCCGTCGCCGAACAGACCGACGACGGCTATGCCTACGCCGTGGCCCTGATCGATGACGGCCGTGTCCAATTGGCTACACCTGACTGCGCCGATCCCCTCGACCTTAACCTTGCTGTTGACCAGGGCGGCGAGGCGAACGACGATGGCGGCATGACCCCGGCCTGCAAATTCCGTAACCGCGTAGCGCTGCTTTCAGCGCTCGCCGCCTTTGCGGGCCAAGCCGACTTCGGCGTCCCGTACCAACGACATTGACTCAATAAGGCTCGCGTCAGGCTCACGCCTGGCCCCTCGCGGGCCAGGGAATCGAAGCCATGAGCGAAGTTTTTGACGAAGATACGGGCGAGTTCCGCAAGCGAACCCTGTCCAACTTCCAAGTTCTGCGATTCATCTCCACCTACTGGCGCCGCCAGCCGCTGGCTTTTTCGGGGGCGGTCGCCACCACCCTGATCGCCATAGGCTTTGAGTCGATGATGCCCCGGGCCGCCCAGGCCCTGGTCGACGCCACGCGCCATGTGCCTGTCAGCGCCGACGTCGCCTGGAAGGCCTGGCTGTTCTTCGTCGGCGTCTATGTCGCCTACACCCTGATCCGCAACGGCGGCATCCGGGTGTTCTGGAATCCGATGGCGGCGCTGAACATGGAGCAGATGACCAACGAGGCGTTCCAGCGGGTGCAGTCCTTCTCGTCCGACTGGCATGGCGACACCTTCGCCGGTTCCACCGTCCGGCGCATCTCCCGCGCCATGTGGGGCTATGATGTGGTGTCGGACGCGGTGATCATGTGGGTCGGGCCGGCGCTGATCGTCCTGGCGGTGCTGTCGTTCCAGATGATGGCGCGCTGGCCGCTGATCGGCGCCTTTTCGCTGATCATGGTGGCGCTGTACGTCGCAGCCAACCTGCTGTTTTCCAACTACTATATCCAGAAGGCCAACCGTCGCTCGGTGGCGCTGGACTCCCGCATCGGCGGCTCGCTGTCGGACGCCATCGGCTCCAATCCGGCGGTGAAGGCCTTCGGCGCGGAAAAGCGGGAGGAGGCGCGGTTCGCGGCGGTCACCCGCGAATGGCGCGATGCGACGGTCCATACCTGGAACCGCTACATGAACGTCTGGCTGTTCCAGAACATGCTGCTGGCTGTGCTGCAGGCGGGGCTGACCGGGTTTCTGATCCTGCGCTGGCTGCATCACCAGGCCAACTCCGGCGACGTGGCCTTCGTGATCACCACCTTCCTGATCATGAGCGGTTACCTGCGCAACATGGGCGACAATATCCGCATGATGCAGCGCGGCCTGGCCGACGTGGAGGATGTGGCGGGGTTCGCGCAGCTGCCGCCGCAGGTCGCCGACCGGTCGCGGGCGAAGGACTTTATCGGCCAGTCCGGCGAGATCGTCTTCGACCACGTCAGCTTCCGCTACAAGACCGCGGAGCACGACATCTATGACGACTTCTCGCTGCGCATCACGCCGGGCGAGCGGCTGGCCCTGGTCGGTCCCACGGGGTCGGGCAAGTCCACCTTCGTCAAGCTGGTGCAGCGTCTCTATGACGTCACCGCCGGCCGCATCCTGATCGATGGTCAGGACATCGCCGAGGTGACGCAGGGCTCCCTGCGCCGCGCCATCGCCGCGGTGCCGCAGGATCCGGCGCTGTTCCATCGCACTGTAGCCGAGAACATCGGCTATGCGCGGCCGGACGCCAGCCTGGATGAGATCGTCCTGGCCGCCAAACGCGCCCGCGCCCACGACTTCATCGAACGCCTGCCCAAGGGCTATGAGACCCTGGTCGGCGAGCGGGGGGTGAAGCTGTCGGGCGGCGAGCGTCAGCGGGTGGCCATCGCCCGGGCCTTCCTGGCCGATGCGCCGATCCTGGTGCTGGATGAGGCGACATCCTCGCTGGACGTGGAGACCGAGCGGGAGGTGCAGCTGGCGACGGAGGCCTTGATGCGCGGCCGCACCACCATCGTCATTGCCCACCGGCTGTCCACCATCCGCCACGCCGACCGCATCCTGGTGTTCCAGAACGGCCGCATCGTCGAGGAAGGCGAGCACGCCGAGCTGGTCGGCAAGGGCGGGGTCTATGCCCGGCTGAACGCGGTGGCGGAGGGCGCGGTTTAGGGACCTGCGTCATCTGGCGAAGCCGACCAACAGGATTCACCACGGAGCACACGGAGAGCACGAAGTTCATGGCCCTGCGGCGAAGCCGCGAGAAGTTGTCCTACAAATGGCCTAACGGCCGCCGGTGCTCCTTCTCTGTGCCCTTCGTGTGCTCTGTGGTTGAATCTGACTTCGAGCGTTCGCGCTGACGCGCAAGGATTATCCCACCGCCGCCTTTAACGCCGGCGCCAGTTCCCCGCGCTCGGCCACTGACACCTCGCCAAGGCCGAGCCAGCCGGACATCAGCCGCAATTCCTTGGCCAACGCGGGGGCTACTTCGCCAGGGTCGGCGTGCTCCTCAATATGCGCGGACTGCACCACCAACACCCCCGCCTGCCGGTCCGCCTTCAGGTCCACGCGGGCGGTGATGCGGTCGCCTTGCAGGAAGGGCAGCACATAGTAGCCGTGCTCGCGCTTGTGGGCCGGGGTGTAGATTTCCAGCCGCACCCGGGTCCCGAACAGCCGCTCGGTACGGTCGCGGGCCCAGATCAGGTTGTCGAAGGGCGACAGCAGCGCGCTCGCCTCGATACGGCGGGGCATTCGGGCCTTGGGGTGCAGATAGGCCGGCTGCCGCCAGCCCTTGACCCCGACCGGCTCCAGCAAGCCTTCCTCGACCAGTTCCGCCAGCCGCGCCCGCGTCGCGGTCACCGACATGCGGAAATAGTCGCGCAGGTCGGCCTCGGTGGCGACGCCCATGGCCTGGGCGGCGATCATCAGCAAAGCGCGCTGCGCCTCCGCCGGCGACGGGGTCGGCTGGTCCATGATCGCCCGGGGGATCACCCGCTCGGTCAGGTCATAGACGCGCTCGAACCCGCGCCGGGTCTTGGTGGTGATGAAGCCGGCCCAAAACAGCCATTCCAGCGCCCGCTTGCCGTTCGACCACTCCCACCAGCCTGGCGCCCCGCGCGGGCCTTCGGCAAAGTCGCCGCCGGTGACCGGACCGCGCTTTTCGATCTGCTCCAGCACCCCGTCGATATAGTCCCGCCGCTCGCGGGCGAAATTGACCAGGCCGGTCCAGCCGGCTTCGCCGGAGCGCGATTCCTCCATCCGCCAGCGAAACAGCGGCTGCATCGCCATTGGCAGCAGCGAGGCCTCATGGCCCCAATATTCGAACAGCGACTTCTTCCGCCCCCAGGCCTCGTCCTCGAGCAGTTCGCGCGGATAGGCGCCCAGGCGCGAGAATGCCGGCAGATAGTGGGTGCGGCTGACCACATTCACCGAGTCGATCTGGATCACGCCCAGCCGCTCGGCAGTCTTGCGGAAATGCCGCCGGCCGACCTCGCCTTCGACGCGAGCGTCGGCGAATCCCTGCGCGGCCAGGGCGATGCGCCGGGCCTGGCCAGCGGAAAGGGTGCGAGTCATGACTACAGGCTAGCGGAAGTTCTGGAATTGTTCCAGACGATCGTCGGGCTCAATAGGTGGCGAGCAGGGCGAAGTAGAAGTCGTACAGCCCGCCCTGCCGGGCGTTCTGCACGCCGGGGCCGCCTGAGCCCATCAAGGTCCAATGGTCGCTGAGCTTGTAGGTCGTCCCGACGTTGACCTCGGTGTAATCGCGCCCGTCCTGAGTCTCGGGCGTGTCGTGATAGATTTCCGCGCCCAGCGACCAGCGCTCGCCGATCGACCGGGAAAGGGCGATCCCGCTTTGCCAATAGTTCTTCTCGCCGGCGCCCGGATTGAACTGGTAGCCGCCGCCGCCGAACAGGGACCATTTGCCCCAGTCCTTCTCCGCCCAGACAGGCAGGAAGACCTGGGCGCGGTCCGGGCCAAAGCGGCTGTTCTGCAGCGGCACGAAAAGGCGCGGGAAGACCGACACATCCGGCGTCAGTGTCCCGTCAGACTGGTGCAGGACCTTGTACTTGATCGCCAGCTCGACATTGCCGGCTCCGGCCGCGCGGCTGTCGTAATCCAGCGGGATCACCGCGGTAAGCTGAGCGTCCTTGAAGGCCCCATAGTTCAGGTCGAACCCGGCCTGACCACCTGTATCGCCCGGCGCATGGATACCGGAGACGAAGGTGTAGTTTTCCCAATGACCCAGGTCGGTCGGCTCGGGATCGTCGGTGACATAGGGCGGTCCAGCGAAGGCGGGCGTCGCCAGAACCAAGGCCGCCAGAGCGCCGCGCGCGACAGACCAACCGATGCGGACCCTAGCCATGGCCTTCGTTTGCCGTGGTCCCCACAGGCTCTCAAGAGCTAATTTCTACCTATGTCGAGCTTGCCAAAAACGCAGGAACGCAAGGCGCTTGCCATCGATATGAATTAGATATATCTGACTCAGATAATAACATCGAAGATATATCTAGGATTATCGATATGACGGAACGAACCCACGAAATCGGCGGCGGCCATCACCTGCCCTGGATCGGCCAGCGGGGCTGGCTGCAACGGCGGCGCGGACAGGCGCGGCGGATGATGGTGGCGGGAACGGAAATGGTGACCGCACGCATGCGCCGCGTCAGCCTGGTCTCCGACGACCTGGAAAATTTCGACTGGTCGCCCGGCCAGGACATGGTGCTGGAACTGCCGCTTGCGGGCGGCGAGATTGCGCGGCGCCATTACACCATCCGCCACTTCGACGAGGCTGAGCAGCGGATCGATGTCGACTTTGTCCTGCATGGCGACGGCGCCTCGGCGCAATGGCTGGAGCGCGTCAAGATCGGGGACAAGATCATCGCCATGGGACCACGCGGGCATGTGCGGCTGGCGCGGGGGCCGGCCTTCCACCTCTTCCTGGGCGACGAGACCTGCATCCCGGCGATCGCCGCCATGACTGGGGCGCTGAAGGCCTCGGCGAGGGCGATGGCGCTGATCGAGGTCGCCGATGAAGCCGACGTCCAGGCCCTGGAATCCGACGCAGATCTGACTGTTGGATGGTTCTACCGCTATGGCGTTCCCGCCGGCGCCTCGCATCTGCTGTTGGGCGCGGTGGAAGGGATCAAGTTCGATCCGGCGGCGACCCAGGCCTATGTCATCGGCGAGACCAGCCAGGTCCGCGCCCTGCGCCACCACCTGCTGGAACGCGGTCTGCCCAAGTCCAATATCGCCGCCGAGGGCTATTGGCGACCCGGCCGCGTTGGCGGTCACGACCATGTCTGAACGACCGTAAGGCCTGCCTCGACTTGCGCCGCGCCCGGCAAGGCGCCATCTGACGCTTGCGAGGAAGGCCTTACATGTTCATCCAGACCGAAAACACGCCCAACCCCGAAGTGCTGAAGTTCCTGCCCGGCCGCGACGTGCTGGGCGACGGGGTCCGGGAATTCATCGACGCCGACGAGGCCAGAGCCTCGCCCCTGGCGGAGGCCCTGTTCGGGCTGGACGGCGTGGCCCGGGTCTTCTTCGGCTCGGACTTCCTGACCGTGACCCGCGCGCCCGACGCGCCGACCTGGCCGCAGCTGAAGGCCCCCGTGCTGGCCGCGATCATGGAGCACTACACCTCCGGCGCCCCGATCGTGGTCGGCGCCGGCGAGGCCGCCATCGACGACAGCGCCTATGAAGGCGAAACCGCCCAGATCGTGGCGGAAATCCGCGACCTGCTCGACACCCGCATCCGCCCGGCCGTGGCCCAGGACGGCGGCGACATCATGTTCGACCGCTTCGAGCCCGACACCGGCGTGGTCTGGCTCAGCATGCGCGGCGCCTGCTCCGGCTGCCCGTCGTCGGCCGCCACGCTGAAGGCGGGTGTCGAAAACATGCTCAAACATTACGTCCCCGAAGTCACCCGGGTTGAACAGGCCCTTTAAGCCTTACGGCCGCTTGCCTGAATCCCCGCGGCGGCTGTATGGCCGCGCCTAGTCCATTACCCAACGGAGCGCGCGCGTGAGCCAGTCCTTGAGCGACACTTCCCTCGATCAGATCTTCCGCACGGCGCGCTCGCGCAACGGCTGGTCGCCCGAGCCGATCCCGGAAGCCGACCTCCATGCCATCTACGACCTGGCCAAGATGGGGCCGACTTCCGCGAACATGAGCCCGGCGCGTTTCGCCTGGGTGGTGTCGCAGGCGGGCAAGGAAACCCTGGCCAGCCTCTCGTCGGCCACCAACGGCGCCAAGATCCTGGTCGCCCCGGTCACCGTCATCATCGGCTATGATCTCGACTTCCCCGAACAGCTGCCCAAGCTGTTCCCGCACAACCCGACCGCCAAGGACTGGTTCGGCGATCCCGTGTTCCGCGAGTCCGCCGCCTTCCGCAACAGCTCGCTCCAGGGCGCCTATCTGATGATCGCCGCCCGGGCTCTGGGCTATGACTGCGGCCCGATGAGCGGGTTCGACAATGCCGGCGTCGACGCGGCGTTTTTCGAAGGCACGCGGATCAAATCCAACTTCATCTGCTCCATCGGCAAGGGCACGGACGAGAACCTGTTCGACCGTTCGCCCCGGCTGACATTTGAAGAGGCGGGCCGGATCGTCTAACGCTTTGGCATGATCCGTCCGCTCACGGTCGTTCTGGCCCTGCTGGCAGGCCTGCTTGCCGCCTGCGGCGGTGGCGACCGTGTCACCGGCGGACCCGCGCCGCCTCAGACACCCTACCGCTTCGGCCCCATCCTGATGGGCCATTGGGGCATGGGCCCGATCCGCGCGACCACCTATTTCGAGCAGCCGATGATCCACGACCTCTTTCCCAGGGCGCAGGTCAAGGACGTCACCTTGCGGATTGCCGACGACGAAACCCGCGACGGCATCACCGTGGTGCAGGACGGAACGGAGTTTCTGGAGATCGACGACGGGCAGGATAACTACCCCGGCACCGATGATCCGATGATCGGTCAGGTACGGGCGGTCGGCGGTCCAGTTCGGGGGCCGGGGGGAGAGACCTTGGGCATGAGCTGGAAGGCGGCGAAGTTCGACCTGTCGCAATGCGAAATCGGCGTCGAGCGCGACCGCAATACCGTGATCTGCGCCCGTACGGGCGAAGGGGCCATCACGTATCAATTCGCCGTGCCGGGCTGGGATTCCGAAGAAGTGCCGCCGGAGCAGCTGATGCGCAAGTCGGCCTATCTGAAGGACATCATCTGGACTCCGACGCCGCTGCCTGGCCAGCCGGCGTCCGACGATCAATGACGGCCCGGCTGTGAAAATCCTGGCGCTGGACACCTGCCTCGACGCCTGTTCGGTCGCCGTGTGCGAAGATGCGGCGGCCCTCGCCGTGCGCAGCGAGATCATGGCGCGGGGGCATCAGGAACGGCTCGCGCCGATGGCGGCCGAAGTCATGGCCGAGGCCGGCGCCGCCTTCGACTCGCTCGGCTTGATCGCGGTGACGGTCGGCCCCGGCTCCTTCACGGGCCTGCGTGTAGGCTTGGCCTTCGCCAAGGGTCTGGCGTTGGCGCTTAACATCCCCTGCGTCGGCGTGGGCGCCCTGGAAGCCCTGGCGGCGAGCGAGGCCTCCGCGGGCTTTGTCGCCGCCGCGGTGGACGCCAAACGCGGCCAGATCTGGTTGCAGGCCTTCATCGACGGGCGCGCCGCGATGGCGCCGGACGCCCTGTCGCCGGAAACCGCCGCCGCTCGGCTAGTCGAGCTCTGGCCGGGCGGGGACGCGCTCTTGGTCGGTTCCGGCGCGGCGATGGCGGCCGGGGTGCTTCCCAAGGCGTTGATTTCCAACCGTCTCGCGCCCGATCCCGTCGCGGTGGCTCGCACGGCGCTGCGGTTGCGGCCGCCCTATCCGCCGCCGCGCCCGCTCTATCTGCGCGCGCCCGACGCACGACTGCCGAGCCGATGAAGATCGAGCCGGCCCGCCGCGCCGACGCCAAAGCCCTGGCGCGGGTACATGCCGCCAGTTTTGACGCGCCCTGGCTCGAGGCTGATCTTGTCGTCCTGCTCGATGGTCCCGGCGCCTTCGCCCTTATGGCGCGTCACGAGGGAGTCCAGGCTTTCGTTCTTGCCCGCGCGATCGCCGATGAGGCGGAGATCCTGACCATCGCCGTTTCGCCCGACTTTCGTCGCCAGGGCCTGGCCCGGACCTTGACTGACGCGGCGGCGCGGCTCGCGGAAAGCCTTGGCGCTCAATCCCTCTTCCTGGAGGTCGCCGAGGACAATCCCGCCGCCATCGCCCTCTATACCGCTGTGGGATTCGCCCAGGTCGGCCGACGGCGCGGCTATTACGCCCGGCAGGGCGGTGCGAAGGTCGACGCCCTGGTGATGCGGCGCGACCTTAACAGACGCTCCGCTTAAGCCTATCTTGTGGCCGTCTGCTTAGGGAGCCGAAAAGCTTGGACCGTGTCGAGAAGCTCTGCATCGAAAAAGGCATGCGCATGACCGACCAGCGTCGGGTCATCGCCCAGGTGCTGTCGACCGCGCATGATCACCCGGATGTGGAGGAGCTGTATCGCCGCGCCCACGCGGTGGACCACCACATCTCCATCGCCACCGTCTATCGCACCGTGCGTCTGTTCGAAGATGCAGGGATCATCGCCCGGCACGACTTCCGCGACGGCCGCGCCCGATACGAAGAAGCGCCGGACGTCCACCACGACCACCTGATCGACATGAAGACGGGCCAGGTGATCGAGTTTGTCGATCCGGAGATCGAGGCGCTGCAGGAAGCCATCGCCCGCAGGCTCGGCTACCGGCTGGTCGACCACAGGCTGGAGCTCTACGGCATCCCGCTCGAGGACAAGGATCATTGATCGCCGCCTTGCGCCTTCGGGCGCCGACGTTCATATGCCGCTCATGACCGAACAGACGGCGAAAAAACGCCTCTATATCAAGACCTACGGCTGTCAGATGAATGTCTATGACAGCGAGCGGATGGCCGACGTCCTGGCGCCCCTGGGCTATGGACTGACCGACACGCCCGAGGGCGCCGATCTGGTGGTGCTGAACACCTGCCACATCCGCGAGAAGGCGACCGAGAAGACCTATTCCGAACTGGGCCGGATCAAGGAGCTGAAGCTGGCCAAGGCCGCCGAGGGCGGCGCCATGACCATCGCCGTCGCCGGCTGCGTCGCCCAGGCCGAGGGCGAGGAGATCATGCGCCGCCAGCCGGCCGTGGACTTCGTCGTCGGCCCGCAATCCTACCACCAGCTGCCCGAGCTGATCGCTCGCACCCATCGTGCACTGGGCCAGCGGCTGGCGGCCGACTTCGCGGCGGAAGAGAAGTTCGACGCCCTGCCGCTGGAGCGGGCCGTGACCGGCGTCACCGCCTTCCTCACCGTGCAGGAGGGTTGCGACAAGTTCTGCACCTTCTGCGTGGTGCCCTATACCCGCGGCGCGGAATATTCGCGGCCGGTGGAGGCCATCGTCGCCGAGGCCGAAGGACTGGCCGCAAAGGGCGTGCGCGAACTCACCCTGCTGGGCCAGAACGTCAACGCCTATGCCTGCGAAGGCGGCCTTGCGGGTCTGGCCCGCCAGCTGGCCAAGATTCCAGGCATCGCCCGCATCCGCTACACCACCAGCCACCCCCGCGACATGGATGACGCGCTGATCGCCGCCCACGGTGAGCTGGACGCCCTGATGCCCTTCCTGCACCTGCCGGTGCAGTCGGGCTCGGACCGGGTGCTGAAGGCGATGAACCGGGGCCACGCGGCGGAGCATTATCTGCGGCTGGTCGAACGCATCCGCGCCGCACGGCCGGACATGGCCCTGTCCGGCGACTTTATCGTCGGCTTCCCCGGCGAGACCGATCGCGAGTTCGAGCAGACCCTCGATCTGGTGCGTCAGGTTCACTACGCCCAGGCCTTCTCGTTCAAATATTCCGCGCGGCCGGGCACCCCCGCCGCCGCCCTGCCGGGCCAGGTTTCAGAGCCGGTGAAGGAAGAGCGGCTGGCGCGGCTGCAGGACCTGTTGAACGAACACCAAAGCGATTTCAACGCCGCCCAGACCGGCCGCATCCTGCCGGTGCTGTTCGAGCGGGCGGGTCGACGCCCGGGCCAGGTGGTCGGCCGCAGCCCCTACCTCCAACCGGTGCATATCGAAGCCTCCGAGCGTCTGATCGGCACGATCACGCCGGTTCTGATCACCCACGCCACCCGCGGCAGCCTCACCGGCCAGATCGCGCAAGACGCCATGGCGATCGCTTGAGCCGGGCCACGCGAGAATTCGTGGCCCTTTCCGATGCGGCGCTGCGCGCTGTCTCCGGACCGAACAGCCGCCACATCGCCCTGATCGAAGACGCCTTCCATGTGCTGGTCGAGACCCCCGGCGGCGGCGTTTCGGTAGACGGTGATACGCGGGCGAGGGCCTCGGCAAAGCGAGCCATCCAAGCCATCGCCGCGCGTGCCGATGACGGACTTGAGGTGTCGGAAGCCGATATCCGGGTGGCGGCGCGCATGGGCGCTTCGGACGATGGCCCCGTGACCAAGGCCAGGCTGCCAGCCGGTAAGCGCGGCGCGATCGCCGCCAAGACAGCCGCCCAGGCTCGCTATCTCGAACTCCTTTCCGAACACGAGCTGGTGTTCGGCGTGGGCCCCGCCGGCACCGGCAAGACCTTCCTGGCCGTGGCCCATGGCGCGGGCATGCTGCTGCGCGGCGAGGTCGACCGGCTGATCGTCACGCGACCGGCGGTGGAGGCCGGCGAGCGGCTGGGCTTTTTGCCCGGCGACATGAACGAGAAGGTCGATCCCTATATGGCGCCGGTGTGGGAGGCGCTGTCGGACATTCTGGGCGCCGAACAGCTGCGCCGCCGCCGCGACCGGGGCGAAATCGAGGTGGCCCCCATCGCCTTCATGCGCGGCCGAACCTTGAACCAGGCCTTTGTCATCGTCGACGAGGCTCAGAACACGTCGCGCCTGCAGATGAAGATGGTGCTGACCCGACTGGGCGAAGGCGCGCGCATGGCGGTGACCGGTGATCCCAGCCAGGTCGACCTGGTCAACAGCAACGACAGCGGCCTGTCTCACGCCGTGCGGATTCTGGACGGGGTCAAGGGTGTCGCGGTGGCCCGGTTCGAGGCCTCGGACGTGGTTCGGCATCCGTTGGTGGAACGGATCGTCAAGGCCTACGACGCCGATACGAGTGCAGGCCCGAGTTCCGGTTTCGGCAAGGACCGGCGATGATCGAGGTCGAGATCGGCGACGAGGCCTGGACCTGGGCCCTGGCCGACGCCGCCGAAATCGCCGAGTTCGCCGCCGACGCCGCCATCGTCGCGGCCCTGGCGAGCACCGACGCCAGCCATGAGGGCGATCTGGTCATCCTGCTGACCGACGACGCCCAGGTCCGCGATCTGAATAACCGCTTTCGCGGCAAGGACCAGGCGACCAATGTCCTGTCGTTTCCCGCGCCGCCCAACACCCGTGACCTGCTGGGCGACATCGCTCTAGCCTATGGCGTCTGCGCGGCGGAGGCCGAGGCCCAGGGCAAGACGCTGGGTGATCACCTCCGTCATCTGACCGTCCATGGCGTGCTGCATCTTTTCGGCTACGATCACGAGCTCGACTCGGAGGCTGAGGTGATGGAAGGGCTGGAGCGACGCATCCTGGCCGGATTGGGCGTCGCCGATCCGTATGCGGGGGATCACGATCATGGCCCTCAGCTTGGCCCCAGCCGTGGCTAAGTCACCGCCGAGCTGGTTAGCGCTGCTGGGCTGGCGCCGGGGCGCCGGAACCGGCGAGCCGCCGCCGTCCCCATCGGCGTCGGACCCCGCCGAGGACATCGTCGACCACGCCGAGGCCTTCAAGACCCTGCGCGTCGGCGATGTGATGACCCCGCGCGCGGACATTGTCGCGGTGGAGATTTCCTGTCCGTTCGAGGACCTCTTGGCCCAGTTCCTCGAGGCCGAGCATTCGCGCATGCCGATCTATCGCGAGACCCTCGACGACCCGGTGGGCCAGGTCCACGTCAAGGACGTGTTCAAGATGCTGGTGGACGAGAAGCTGCGTCCCGCCGCCAATGAACCGGTGCTGCGGCGGCTGCGGCGCGAGGTGCTGTACGTGCCCGGCTCGATGCGCGCGGCCGACCTTCTGGTGAAGATGCAGGCTAGCCGCATCCATATGGCCATGGTGATCGACGAATACGGCGGCGCCGACGGCCTGGTGACCCTCGAGGACCTGGTCGAAGCGGTGGTTGGCGAGATCGATGACGAGCACGACGAGGCCGTGGGCGCCTGGGTGGTGGCCCGGGGTGGAGACGTTTGGGAAGCGGCCGGCCGCGCCCCGCTTGAAGACCTGGAGGCGGCGTTGGGCGCGACGCTCGCCCCTGCCGACCTGGAAGAAGACATCGACACCATAGCCGGCCTGGTCAGCGTCCTGGCTGGGCGCCTGCCGCAACGGGGCGAGGTGATCCAGCACCCCGAGGGCTTCGAGTTCGAGATCATCGACGCCGACCCGCGCCGGGTGAAACAGGTGCGTGTGCGTAAGGTTGAGCCGCTCGTCCCGCCCGAGGCGCTGACAGATACGCCATGAAGGACTTGCTGAACGGGCGTTGGTCCATCGTGATCCTCTGCCTGCTCGCCGGCGCGGCGGCCGCGCTGGCGTTTCCGCCCTTCGGATTTCTTCCAGGGTTGCTGGCCTACGGCGGGATGATGCAGCTCTGGGATCGGGCTGATGACGCCCGTCCCCTACGCAGCGCATTCTGGCGAGGTTGGCTTTCCGGCTCGATCTTCTTCCTGATCTCCACCTGGTGGGTCTATGAGGCCTTCCAGGTCGATGCGGCGAACCAGGGGTGGATGGCGCCCTTCGCGGTGGCGCTGCTGGCCGCGATCCTCGGCCTGTTCTGGGGCGCCGCGGCACTGGCCTATCGCGCGGCGGCGCCCAGGGGCCTGTTGCGGGTGCTGGCCTTCGCCGGCGTCTTTTGCGCCCTGGAATGGGTCAGGGGCCACATCTTTACCGGCTTCCCCTGGGACCTGCCGGGTGAGGCTTGGCGCGCCGGATCGGCGCCGTCTCAGGCGGCGTCCATCTTCGGCGCTTACGGCCTAAGCTTCGTCACCGTGACGGCCAGCGCGGCGCTCACTCTGGCCGTCGATTACCGGGACCGCCGCGCGCGGATCGGCGCCGGCGCCGGCGCCCTGGTGGTGCTCTGCCTCTATGGTTATGGCGCCGCGCGCCTGGCCCACGCGCTTCCGGTCGCCGCCAACGCCCCGATCGTGCGTATCGTCCAACCCAACGAGCATGAGCAGCCCAGCTACAGCGCCGACGACTTCCGTGCGATCGTCGCCCGCTATGTCGCCCTCACCGGCGAGCCGGCGCCCAAGACTCCCGCCGTCGTCATCTGGCCGGAGGGCGCCATTCCAGCCCCTGCCAATGACTTCCTGGCGCTGGGCAGCTGGACCGCGCCGGCGATCGGCGGCGCCCTGAAGCCAGGCGAATCGCTGATGATTGGCGCCTATCGCGTCGCGGGGACTGATGCGGAGCCGCTCTACTACAATACCCTGGTGGTTTCCCGCGAAGGCCCGGAGGGCCTGACGCCTTCCGCCCTCTACGATAAATACCTGTTGGTGCCGTTCGGCGAATATATGCCCGCCGACAAGCTGATGGGCCGGCTTGGTTTCAAGAAGCTGGTGCATGTGGGCGACGGCTTCTCGTCCGGACCCAAGCCCGCGCCGATCCGGCCGCAGGGCCTGCCGCCGGTCCAGCCGCTGATCTGCTACGAGGCGCTCTTCCCGGGCCTTGCGCGCGGCGGATCGCATCCGGCCGATCGGGCGGCCTGGATCGTCAATGTCTCCGACGACGCCTGGTTCGGCCGCACCTATGGGCCGCTGCAGCACCTCAATCTGGCCAGCTATCGCGCCATAGAAACCGGCCTGCCGATGGCTCGCGCCACCCCCACCGGGGTCTCGGCGATGATTGACGCATATGGCCGGATCGCGCCCGGCGCCAGTCTACCTCAGGGAGAGATGGGGGTGATCGATCGCCCCCTGCCGCCCGCCTTGCCAGCCACGCCTTTCGTCCGCTTCGGCGAGGTTTTCTTCTATGGTTTTATAGGCTTGGCTGTAGCAGCCGGCGCCGTCTCACGCCGGATGCCTTACTAAACTCACAATTGCCGGCTAGGTTTAGCTCTTCCATGAGCCGCGTCCTGGGGGGAGACGGCGGCTTTTTTGCGTGAGTGAAATGAACAGTAACAACGATCTCGAAAGAAGCCCTAATCCTATCGATGTGCATGTCGGTCTGCAGGTGCGCCTGCGGCGGAAGGAGCTGAAGATCAGCCAGGAAAAACTGGCGGAAACTTTGGGCCTGACCTTTCAGCAGGTGCAGAAGTACGAGCGGGGCGCCAACCGTATCAGCGCCTCTAAACTCTATGAGATCGCCCGTTCGCTGCGCGTCTCGATCGCCTGGTTCTTCGAGGGTCTGAGTGATCCTCAGGCCGGGCGGGCCCAGGATGCTGGCGAAACCCAGGCGCCGCCGCACGCCCACAACTTCCTTCAGACTCCCGAGGGGATCGATCTGGCCAACGCCTTTCCCCGCATCGAGGACCGGCAAGTCCGGCGCAAGCTGGTCGACCTGATCCGCGCTCTTGTGGAGGAAGACCATGATGCCCTGGCCCAGGAAGAGGCCTGACGACCGTTCTCGCTGAACGTCACTTGCAGATATAAGGATGTCTTTATATGGTGCTCGCCTCTGTCGCGGGCGCCATGTGAGGCGGCTGCAAGCGGCGTTTGGCGTGGAGCTTTGCCTGTGAGTCGTTCCTCCTATCTGTTTACGAGCGAATCCGTTTCCGAGGGGCACCCCGACAAGGTCGCGGACCGCATCTCGGACACGGTGGTGGACGCCTTCCTCGGAGCCGACCCCTATGCGCGGGTGGCTTGCGAGACCATGGTCACCACCAATCGCATCATCCTGGCGGGCGAAGTGCGTGGCCCTGCTGGCGTCGTCGACGGCCTGGAGGAAAAGGTCCGCGCGGCCGTCAAGGACATCGGCTACGAGCAAGAAGGCTTCCATTGGAAGAACGCCGACTACGCCTGCCACCTGCATGCCCAATCGGCGGACATCGCCATGGGCGTCGACTCGAGCGGCAACAAGGATGAGGGCGCCGGCGACCAGGGCATCATGTTCGGCTACGCCACCACGGACACGCCGGAGCTGATGCCGGCGACGTTGCAGTACTCGCACAACATCCTGTCGGTGCTGGCCAAGGCGCGCCATTCGGGCGCCGAGCCCGGCCTGGAGCCGGACGCCAAGAGCCAGGTCACCCTGCTGTTCGAAAACGAAAAGCCGGTGCGCGCGACTCAGATCGTGCTGTCGACCCAGCACCGCGAGGGTCTGACCCCCGCCGACGTGCACGACATCGTCCGTCCCTATATTCTCAAGGTCTTCCCGGAAGGCTTCATCACCGACGAGACCGTTTGGCACGTGAACCCGACCGGCAACTTCGTCATCGGCGGACCGGACGGCGACTGCGGCGTCACTGGGCGCAAGATCATCGTCGACACCTACGGCGGCGCGGCCCCTCACGGCGGCGGCGCCTTCTCCGGCAAGGATCCGACCAAGGTCGACCGCTCGGCCGCCTACGCCTGCCGCTATTTGGCGAAGAATGTGGTGGCCGCTGGCCTGGCCGACGCCTGCACCATCCAGATTGGCTTCGCCATCGGCGTCGCCAAGCCCTTGAGTTTCTACGTGGAACTGCATGGCAAGTCGCACATCGATCCGGCCAAGCTGGAGAAGCTGCTGCCGGAGATGATTGGCGGCGCGACCCCCCGGGCGATCCGCGAGCACCTGGGCCTGAACAAGCCCATCTACGCCCGCACCGCCGCCTATGGCCACTTCGGCCGTTCCCCTGACGCTGACGGCGGCTTTTCATGGGAAAAGACCGACCTGGCGGACGAGCTGCGCAAGCTCGCTTAGCCGCCACAAGGTCTTTCGACGCCAAGGCGCAAAGGACGCTAAGGCGGGCTACGCCCGCATCTAAGTCCTTGCGTTTTGGCGCTGATTTTCCGCACTACGCGCCCCTTTGCGTCCTTCGCGCCTTGGCGGCGAATATAGGAAGCTAGGGGTGGCCATGACGCCGCGCGTTGACACCCCATTCGCTCAAGCCTAGCGTCAGCGCCATCATCCACCCGTTCGGAAAGGAGGGTTTCCAAATGACTGTTTTCACGCACGACGCCCTCCGCCGCGTCGCCGGGTAGGCTTTTGCCGATCCTTGGGCGGCGCCGTCCCTGACGCCGATCCGAAGGATGTCCTTCCTTGATAAATCAATTCGGCTGGAGCCAAGCGCTCAGCCAACAGTTCGCTCCCTTTGCGGAGCAAGGCCTCGTTCCCGCACGCGTGGTCGTTCAACACCGCGGCCAATACGACCTGGTCACGCCTGAGGGCGAGGCCAAGGCCGCCGTCAGCGGCCGCTTCATTCATGAAGCGGGCGAGGGCGGCTATCCCGTCACCGGCGACTGGGTCGCCGCGAGCGTCGATAACGGCTCAGCGACCATCCATGCCGTCCTGCCCCGGCGCACGGCCTTTGTGCGCAAGGCCGCGGGCCCCGGCCAGATTCCGCAGATCGTCGCCGCCAACGTCGATGTCGCGATATTGACCGCGGCCCTGACGCCGGACTTCAACCCGCGCCGGCTGGAGCGTTATCTGGCGATCGCCTGGCAAAGCGGGGCCAGACCGCTCGTGGTCCTGACCAAGGCCGATCTTTGCGCCGACGTCGACGAGGCGGTCGCATCGGCCCAGGCTGTAGCCGCGGGCGTGGATATCCTGGCCATCTCTTCCGCCGCGGGCGACGGCTTGGCCGATCTGGCGGCTCGTCTCCTTCCGGGCGAGACGGCCGTGCTGGTGGGCTCCTCCGGCGCCGGCAAGTCGACCCTGGTCAACGCCCTCGCCGGCGAAGATCGCATGGCCGTGGGCGCGATCCGCGAAGGCGACGGGCGCGGCCGGCACACCACCAGCCATCGGGAGCTGGTTTTGCTGCCCAGCGGCGCCCTGATCCTCGATACGCCCGGTATGCGCGAGATCGCCCTGCTGGACGTCGACGAGGGTCTGTCCACCACCTTCGAAGACATCGACGCTCTGGCCGAGCAGTGCCGCTTTCATGACTGTGGCCACACCAACGAGCCAGGCTGCGCCATCGTGGCGGCCCTGGAGGCCGGTGTGCTCGATCCAGACCGGTGGCGAAACTATCAGAAGCTTCAGCGTGAGGCCGCCTTCTCCGATCGCAAGGAGGATCGCGTGGCGCGGTCGGCCGTGCGTCGTAAATGGGTGACCATCGCCAAGGCCCAGCGCGCCAACCGAAAACGGCGGGATTGGTGAGGCTATGACGACCGCCCTCATCGACGCGACCGACGCGCACTTCGCCTGGATGCTGGGTGAGGCGCCGTCGCCGCCCGGCCTGACCCTGCCCCCAGGCGGGGTGGAGAAGGCCGGCGTGCTTCGTTGGCTCCGCCGCCGGCTCGCCGCCGGAGCCTCCCATTGGCTTATCGTCAGCACCGGGGAGGTGGTTGGCCTGTGCAGCTTCAAGAGGCCTGCGGACGCCGCCGGAATCGTCGAACTCGGCTACGGTGTCGCGCCCGACCGCCGGCGGCGCGGTCATGCCAGGGCGGCTGTCGCCTGCCTGGTTGAGGCGGCGCGAGCTCGGCCCGGGCTGACCGGCTTGATGGCGGAGACGGCGACGGAGAACATCGCCTCCGCAAAGGTGCTTGAGGCTAACGGATTCAGCCGGGCCGGCGTGCGCACGGGCCCGGAGGATGGCGTCCTACTGATCTGGCGGCGAGGGTTGTAGGGCGCTGGCGTCCAATCGCGCTTCTCGCCCCGCTCTCATGGCCGCGCCCTATCGAGCCTTCCCCCATTGAGGGGAAGGCTTTGGGCCAGCGGCCGCCTTACAGCGTGCGCTGGATTTCCTCGACGGTGAAGCACTCGACCACGTCTCCGGCCTTGATGTCGGAGAAGCCGAAGTTCATGCCGCACTCCTGGCCGGACTGGACCTCGTTGACCTCGTCCTTGAAGCGCTTGAGCGTCTGCAAGGTGCCAAGTTCCAGCGTGACCACGTCCTGACGGATGATCCGGACGCGGGCGCCCTTGCGGACCACCCCGTCGGTGACCCGGCAACCGGCGACCTTGCCGATCTTGGAGATGTCGAACACCTGCAGCACCTCGGCGTTGCCCAGAAGGGTTTCGCGTTGGATCGGCGCCAGCATGCCCGAAAGCACGCCTTTGATGTCGTCCAGCAGGTCGTAGATGATCGCGTAGTAGCGGATCTCCACGCCCTCGCGCTCGGCGAGGTCGCGGGCCTGACGTGAAGCGCGGACGTTGAAGCCGAGGATCGGCGAGCCGGAACCCTTGGCCAGCATGACGTCGGACTCGTTGATCGCGCCGGCGCCGGAGTGAATGATCCGAGCCCGCACTTCGTCGGTCGAGATCTTGTCCAGCGACGAGACGATGGCTTCGGTCGAGCCCTGTACGTCCGCCTTGATGATCAGCGGCAGCTCGGAAACCTTCTTGTCCTGCAGCTTGGCCATCATGTCGGCCAGGGACGCGCCGACCGCGCCCGTCGGGGTGATCGACTTTTCGCGCTTCTGGCGGATGCGGTATTCGGTCAGCTCGCGAGCGCGGGCTTCGTTTTCCACCACGGCCAAGGGCTCGCCCGGATCGGGCGTGCCGTCCAGACCCAGCACTTCAACAGGCTCGGACGGGCCGGCCTGCGCCACCTGTTCGTCGCGCTCGTTGATCAGCGCCCGCACGCGGCCCCAGTTGGCGCCGGCGACGACGATGTCGGTCCGCTTCAGGGTGCCGCGCTTGACCAGGACGGTGGCGACGACGCCACGCCCGCGGTCCAGCTTGGATTCGATGACCACGCCTTCGGCCGAGCGATCCGGATTGGCCCGCAGGTCCATGACCTCGGCCTGCAGCAGGATCGCCTCGATCAGGTTTTCCAGCCCGATCTTCTTGGTGGCGGAAACCTCGATCAGCTGGGTTTCGCCGCCCAGGGATTCCACGACGATCTCGTGCTGCAGCAGCTCGTTGATCACGCGGGTGGAGTCGGCGTCGGGTTTGTCGATCTTGTTCACCGCGACGATGATCGGCGCGCCGGCGGCCTTGGCGTGATGGATCGCCTCGATCGTCTGCGGCATGACCCCGTCGTCGGCGGCCACCACCAGCACGACAATGTCGGTGACATTGGCGCCGCGGGCCCGCATCGCCGAGAAGGCGGCGTGGCCGGGGGTGTCGAGGAAGGTGACGCGCTGGCCATCCGGCAGTCGGACCTGATAGGCGCCGATATGCTGGGTGATGCCGCCGTGTTCGGCGCCGGCCACGTCGGTGGCGCGCAGGGCGTCGAGCAGGCTGGTCTTGCCGTGGTCGACGTGTCCCATCACCGCCACGACCGGAGGACGCGGCAGCATGTGATCGTCGTGGTCGTCGGCGTCGATAAAGCCTTCTTCCACGTCGGCTTCCGACACGCGGCGCACGGTGTGGCCGAATTCCGTCGCCACCAGTTCGGCGGTGTCGGAATCGATCACGTCGTTGATCTTCAGCATCACGCCCTGACGCATCAGGAACTTGATGATTTCGACGCCGCGGGTGGCCATCCGGTTACCCAGTTCCTGGACGGTGATGACGTCGGGAATGACGACTTCGCGCGCGGCCTTGGCCTGCTCCTGGGAGCCGCCCTTGCGTTTTTCACGTTCACGTTCGCGGGCCCGGCGCACCGAGGCCAGCGAGCGCATGCGTTCGACCGCCTCGTCGTCGTTCCCGGCCACGGCCTGGATGGTCAGTCGACCCTCGCGGCGTTGCGGCGCGCCCTTGACGCGGCTGACCGCCTTGCCGGGAGCGGCCTTGTTGTTGCCGCGGCGGTCCGAGCTGTCATCGTCATCCGGCGCACGGTCGACCACGGCGCTCGGCCGGGGGGCCTGACGGGTGGCGCGTTGAATCTCGGGACCGGCAGGCGCTTCCGCCGGACGGCCAAAGCTGCCGGGCGGACGCGGACCGCGCGGGGCGCCGTCGCGGCCGGGGGCCGGCTTCGGCGCCAGCGCCGAATAACGAACGGTTTCACCGGCGCGCTGAGGGCGGTCGCCGTAGGGGCGCTGGCCTTCCGGCCGCGCGCCGTCACGCGGCGGACGATCGCCAAACGGCCGGGGAGCGGCGTCAGTGCGCGCCGGTGGTCGGTCGCCTCTGGCCTCGACGGCGCGCGGGTCGGCGACCCGTTGCCCGTAGTTGGCGGTGGGCCGTTCCGGCCGATAGGTGGTGGTCGAGGCGCGGTCGTCCCGGCGCGGCGGAGCTTCACGCTCGCGCGATTCCGGACGCGGCGCCGGCGCGGCGGCGCGCGGCGCCTCGGCTGGGCGCTCGGCCACGGGGGCCGGCGCAGGAGGCGTGGGAGCCGGAGCAGCGGGAGCGACGGCGGCAGGCGCCGGCGTCGATACTGGCGGCGCTGCTGCGGGCGCTTCGGCGACAGGGGCGGGGGCCGGCGGCGGCGCGGCGGCTTCGCGGCGGCGTGCTTCTTCCTGAGCGAGGCGGGCCGTTTCGCTGGCGCGGTCGGCGGCGACGCGTTCCTGTTCGGCGCGGGCGGCTTCGACGACCCGCTGACGGGCGCGTAGTTCTTCGCTGGAGAGGCCGAGGTTGGAGGCGGCGCTGCTCGGCGGGGCCGGCGCGCGCGGAGCGGCCGGCGCTGCCGGCTTGGTGTCGAACACGGCGCGCTTTTCGGCGGGCGAGGGCGCGGCAAGGTTGCCGGCCGGCGCATCGACGCGCCGCCGCTTGGTTTCCACCACCACGGTCTTGGATCGGCCATGGCTGAAGCTCTGCTTCACCGTCCCCGAACTCATCGCCCCCGGACGGGGCTTCAAGGTCAGGGGCGCGCGCCCGCCGTTGTTCCGACCGTTTTCGTTCTCGTCGTTCATTCGCTCGCTTTACTCAATCCCGCTGCGCCCGTCTGGCGCGGCCGTCCCAACGCGACGCCCCGATGTGGAACGCCAAAAATAGACGAACGCATTCGGTGCGGCCTTCGGGGCCACACCGGCGTTTCACGCTTCCTCGCGCCAACTCTCAGGAAGGAGCGGACGAAAGCCCGAAAGACGCTCGACCTCAGTCGTCCAGCGATCGGCGCCTCGCCCCGCAAGGAAGACGAGGTGTATCACATTTCCCAGGCCCAAGGCCAAACTCAATTCGTCGGCGGTGAAGAGACCGGTCAGCCGAGGCGGGTGAGGTACACGCCGAGATGCCTGGAGCAGCTTTCGGCGACCGTCCTCGGCGCCGTCGTTGGCCTCGATCATCCAGGCCGCCTTGCCTGCCGCGATCGCCGCCAACGCCTTTTCGAAACCAGAAGTAAGATCGCCGGCGCGCCGTGCAAGCCCGAGTCCGTCTAAAACCCGCTTGGCCAGCAGCCGATCGACTTGATCGGCCAGATCGGCGGGCGCCGATAGCTTAGCCTTGGCGGAACGGGAAAACCCGCCCTTCTTCGCCGCCGTCTCCACCGAGGCCCGGTCCGCCGCGACCCAAAGCCCGCGTCCCGGCAGCTTGCGGGCCAGGTCCGGCACCACGACGCTGTCTGGCCCGGCCACGAACCGGATCAGCCGCGCCTCCTCCATCACCTGGCCGGAGACCAGGTCCCGCCGTTGGCGAGACGCCTCGGCGTGGGTTTGGGGCGGCTTTTGCTCGATCATCGATCCCACGGAATTCCTTCTCCCTTGCGGGAGAAGGAAACTCGACTACTCCACCGCCTCGATCGCCGTATCTTCGGCTTCGAGTTCGGCCTCGACCGCGTCTTCCTCGGCCGCTTCTTCTTCAGCCTCGGCTTCCGGCTCGATCCAGCCCATGGCGATACGAGCGCGCATGATCAGCGCCTCCGCGGCGTCCGGGGTCAGGGCGAAGGTTTCCAGCACGCCGGCTTCGCGCACACGCTCGCCGTCCTTGGATTCGAACCAGCCGCGCAGGTCGTCGGGCACCAGGCCGGCGAGATCCTCGACCGTCTTGATGTCGCCTTCGCCCAGGGCCACCGACATCGGCAGGGTCACGCCCTCGATCTCCAGCAGGCCGTCCTCGACGCCCAGGCCCTTACGCTTTTCGTCGAATTCGGCGGCTTCGCGGTCGAGGAAGTCGCGGGCGCGGGCCTGCAGCTCCTCGGCGGTGTCCTCGCCGAAGCCTTCGATCGAGGCGATTTCATGCGGCTCGACATAGGCCACGTCCTCGACGGTGGCGAAGCCTTCGGTGACCAGCAGCTGGGCGATGACCTCGTCCACGTCCAGGGCTTCCTGGAACAGCTGGGTGCGTTCGGCGAACTCGCGCTGACGGCGCTCGCTCTCCTGGCTTTCGGTCATGATGTCGATCTGCCAACCGGTCAGCTGGCTGGCCAGACGAACGTTCTGGCCGCGGCGGCCAATGGCCAGCGACAGCTGCTCGTCGGGCACCACCACTTCGACGCGCTCGTCCTCCTCGTCCATCACCACCTTGGTGACTTCGGCGGGGGCAAGGGCGTTCACCAGGAAGGCGGCCTCGTCCTGCGACCAGGGGATGATGTCGATCTTCTCGCCCTGCAGTTCGGCCACCACGGCCTGAACCCGCGAGCCGCGCATGCCGACGCAGGCGCCGACCGGGTCGATCGAGCTGTCATTGGACACGACGGCCATCTTGGCGCGGCTGCCCGGGTCGCGGGCGATGGCGCGGATCTCGATGACGCCGTCGTAGACTTCCGGCACTTCCTGGGCGAACAGCTTGGCCATGAAGCCGCCGTGCGCGCGGCTCAGCATGATCTGCGGGCCCTTGGCCTCGCGGCGGACGTCATAGATGTAGCTGCGGATGCGGTCGCCGACCTGGAAGTTTTCGCGCGGGATGGCCTGGTCGCGGCGGACGATGCCTTCGCCCCGGCCGAGGTCGACGACGATATTGCCGTATTCGACCCGCTTGACCGAACCGTTGACGATCTCGCCCACGCGGTCCTTGAACTCTTCGTACTGACGCTCGCGCTCGGCTTCGCGGACCTTTCCGGTCACCACCTGGCGGGCCATCTGGGTCTGCACCCGGCCGAACTCGAAGGGCGGCAGGACTTCGGTATAGGTCTTGCCCACCACCGCGTCCTTGTCGTCCAGCTTGGCGTCGGCCAGGCTCTTGAAGGCGTAGGTGTTCTCGATCTCTTCGTCGTCGGAGACCACGGTGACCCAGCGGGTGATGGTGGTCTCGCCGGTCTTCGGATCGATGTGGACGCGGATGTCGTGTTCAGCGCCGTAACGCGAGCGGGCGGCCTTCTGCACCGCCTCCTCGATCGCCTCGATGACGATCTCCTTCTCGATCGACTTCTCGCGGGCGACCGCCTCGGCGATCTGCAAAAGTTCTTGCCGGTTGGCGGAAATGCCTGAAAGGGCCATCGCACTACTCCAGTTTGGCGTCTTGTTCGGGTTGGACACGGGCCGCGCGTTGATCGGCGCCCCGCTTCATCAGATCGTCGGTGAGGATCAGCTTGGCTTCGATGATCCAGGCGAAGGGGATGAGAGCCGTCTCGGCCTCCTCCTCTTCCAGGTTGATGGCGACCATGTCGCCCTCGATCCCGGCCAGTTCGCCCTTGAACCGCTTGCGGCCGTCGGCGAGCCGGTCGAGCTCGATGCGCGCCGACAGGCCCTCGTAATTTTCGAAATCCTTCAGCCGGGTCAACGGCCGGTCGACGCCGGGGCTGGAGACTTCCAGCAGATAATCGCCGTCGATCGGGTCGGCGGCGTCCATCACCTCCGACACCACCCGCGACAAACGGGCGCAATCGTCGACGTTCATTTCGCCGTGGGCGTCCTCGGCCATGATCTGCAGCCGGCGCGACTTGGTCCCGCTCATCAGGCGCAGACGCACAATCTCGTACCCCGCCGCCTCCGCGACCGGGTCCAGAATCTCCAGCAATGAGCGGTCTTCCGCTGTCTTGCCGCGCAAGGGGACCTCGAAACCAATAAAAAAGCGGCGGGCCTTTTGGGCCGCCGCTCGTAAACGCCATCCAGCGCTAACGATCGATGTGAGGACCTATATAGCGCGGTTGTGGGGGCGTGTCAGCCCCCGGAGCCTATTTGGCGGAAGCTATGTTCTCCGGGCGACCCGCCCAACGCCCGCGAGGCGGCCATTTTCCGAAGCGTATAGCCAAGGCTGTCCTTGAACATGGACATTAACTTTGCTTGGAGCGCCGACCTCTGTTCGTCGGTGGCGTCGGCCCATTTTCCCGGCCAAGACGTATCAGTTAGCTCCATTGGAACATAGGAGGACATAAATTGACCGTGCTTGTCGTGCGTCCCTTGTTCCTGGGCGATCACCTCGCCGGTCTTAGCGTCGACCAGATATACGGTGTAGTTGAGATGTATCGCTGCGGGCAGATCGCGCCGAGCAAACCCTTTTATGACACCAAGGCCGACCCTGCTCCGACCGTTCAATGGGTACTGAAGCACTTCGACATCCGGCAGAAAAATCAGGTAGGCGTCGATACCAGCGGGCGGCAAAGCTCGAACCGCTTTTCCCAGCGAGGGTGCAACGCCGCCGAATAGACTGTCATGAACGTCCGCAAGGGCGACTGGGTTCAAATCGGTCGGTTTCAACACGAAGCTGCCAGACAACGCGCTTTCGGCCTCTGCCTCTACGACCTGATCGATACCCCATTCGGCGCCGTTTACCTGGATCGACGAATCCCCGAGCGCAAATACGCCGAGGCTTTTCACCTCGATGCTATCTAAGGGTCTGGAGTAAACTCCGACCACATGAACCGTTTCGGCACGAAATGGCGTTGCGGCGAGGGTCGGGCTTTCAACGCCAGCCAGTAGCGATGACAGGCCAATCAGAAGCGCCAGCTGTCGAATTCCGGACATGCACGCCCCGCCCTTAAGATCCTGGCGAGATTGGAGCTTTGGCGGTCGGCGCTGTCAAGGATTGGCCCCTTGGGCCAACCGCTACGCGGCGAGGCCAATGGCCTCGTCCTTGACTGCGTCGAACGCCAAAGCAGACTCCGCATTCGGGACTTAAGGGGTGAAATGGGCGTGCTCGATACGATGAGAGCCAACCAAACCTCCTCATCCTGAGGTGCTCGGCGCAAAGCGGCGAGCCTCGAAGGACGCACTTGGCCGCCGCTGCGTCCTTCGAGGCCCGCTGCGCGGGCGCCTCAGAATGAGGGAGTTTGTAGAGGGGTCCTCTGATTAGCCACCGCCAACGCCCCCTTCAAATCCGCCAGCTGATAAGGCTTGGCCAGCACCGGAAACTCGTCGCCGATGGCCTGGGCCGCGCGGCTGTAGCCGGTGGTCAGCAGGATGGGCAGGTCGGGCCAGCGTTCGCGGACGTAGCGCGCCAGGCCGAGGCCATCCATGTCGCCCGCCATGACGATGTCGCTGAAGATCAGGTCCGGCAGCGGGCCGCTTTCCAGCAGCCGGATCGCCTCGTCAGCCGAGTTGACGGGCCGCACGCGGTTTCCAAGTTGGGCCATCATTCCGGCCGTCACCTCGGCGACCTCGACATTGTCCTCGACGCAAAGGATGTCCAGGCCGACCGCCGCGGGCGCCGCCTGGGGCTCCGCGTCGGGGACATGGGCGGCCAGGCTGCGCGGCAGGTAGAGGGAAATGGTCGTGCCCTGGCCCAATTCGCTCTCGATCGCCATCCGCCCGCCGGACTGCTGGACGAAGCCATAGACCTGCGACAGGCCAAGGCCGGTGCCCTTGTTGACCGCCTTGGTGGTGAAGAAGGGCTCCATCACCTTGGGCAGGATGTCGGACGGAATGCCCTGGCCGGTGTCGGCGACGACGATCTTGACGAACTCGCCCTCAATGTCGGCCTCGCCATCCTGCCGCGCCAGGGCCACATTGGCCGCTGAGATCGTCAGCCGCCCGCCCTTCGGCATGGCGTCGCGGGCGTTCACCGCCATGTTCAGGATCGCCAGCTCGAACTCGTTGGCGTCGATCTCGACCGTCCAGACCGCCGGCGGAAAATCGATTTCCAACGCCACGCCGCTATCGAGGCTCGATCTCAAAAGGTCGTGAATGTCTGATGCGCGGCGGGCCAGCGAAACCGGCGCGGGGTTCAGACGCTGGCGGCGGGCGAAGGCCAGCAAGTGTCGCGTCAGGCCCTGGCCGCGCTTGGCCGCCGAGATGATCGCCTCGAGGGAGCGGACCGCCCGGGGCTCGTCGCCGATCCGCCCGCGCAACAGCTCGGCCTGGCCGCCCATCACCATCAGCAGATTGTTGAAGTCGTGCGCGACGCCCCCGGTCAGCTGGCCGAGCGCCTCCATCTTCTGCGCCTGGGCCAGCCGCTCGTTGGCGCGCTGCAACTCGATCTGGGCGTTTCGCCGCTCGGTGATATCGCGGGTGATTTTGGCGAAGCCGATCAGCTCGCCCGCTTCGCCGTGGATGGCGTCGATCACCACATTGGCCCAGAACAGACGGCCGTCCTTGCGGACCCGCCACGCCTCGGCCTCGTAGCGGCCTTGGGCCGCCGCGGTGGCGAGCGCATGGGCGGGAGCGCCAGCCTCCCGGTCACCATCGGTATAGAAGGCCGCGATATGCCGGCCGACGATCTCGTCCGCCGAATAGCCCTTGATGCGCTCGGCCCCGGCGTTCCAGGTGGCGACGATGCCGTCCGGCGTGAGCATGAACAGGGCGTAGTCGACCACACCGGCGACCAGCAGCCGAAATTCCCGCTCGTTCCGGCTCAGGCTATCCTGCGCGCGCTTCTCATGGGTGATGTCGCGGCCGTTGCAGTAGATCTGGCCCTGATCCCGGGCGACATTCCACGATAGCCAGACGATGCCGCCATCGCGCCGGACGTAGCGGTTCTCGAACCCGAAATAGGCCTTTTCCGTGAGCTGGGTTTGGCGTGTCGCCACGGTTCGCTCCCGATCGTCGGGATGCACGAAATCCAACAGCGGTCTGCCGATGATCTCGTCCGCGGAATAGCCAAGCGTCTCGCGCCAGGCGTGTTCATTGATGAGGCGGGCTACGCCATCAGTTTCGGAGGCGATGGCGA